>Ga0208124_100044_pt1 | contig 109136 bp, 56 predicted proteins | sample LakWasM104_HOW12_2_FD_183922 | JGI IMG/M metagenome (GOLD analysis project Ga0208124, IMG submission 183922) | Freshwater sediment methanotrophic microbial communities from Lake Washington under simulated oxygen tension - Sediment Metagenome... | ecosystem: Environmental > Aquatic > Freshwater >...
TTCTGTCTGAAGCCCAAGCAACCGGGATGTTATCCGATTGGTCGACAGGATATAAATTTCTTGATTTTGGAGGAAATTTTACTTCGTCAGCGGTTACTTCAAATACTAGTTTTGCAGTTACTATCGGTAAAACAGCCGCGAATTACCATTACAGCGAAGTAACTTTAAACTTTCCGCCGGCTACTCCAGCATTGGTTCGAGCCTCTATCACGCCTGAAGTTCATATCGTAGTTGATCTTTCAAAAATTCTTAACGGAATGCATGCAGTGAAATTGTCGGATAATCTAACACCCGATTCTGGCGCTATCGTAAATAGTGGTGCAGCTCTCGAAAATGTGATGATGAATATCAAATCACTTTTTACGGTGGCTCATGTTCATAATGACTAATTATTAAAGTTATGAAACAATTCAGCATATTGCTGTTGGCTTTCCTATTCGGAATCCAATATGCTAGCGCTTCGACTGAAAAAGACACCATTTCCAGATTCACTTTCCAAAAGTTCTTATTGGATGATGATTGTGATGCCTGTGGTTGTTCTGCTAACGGAGGAAGTATGGGCTTTAGCTCAGTCTTCAATAACAATTTTGTTGGGATTCGGTATTTCTATCAGAAGTACCGAAGCAAAGATGGGATTTTCAACAATTCGCCATGGATTACCGAAAATTTTAATACAGTTCAAGTTTGGTCTCGAATTCCAATCACCGAACGCATTCAGGTTGCCGTTTTGATTCCGTATCATTTTCATAACCGGGAATTAAGCGCCAGTAACGAAACAATTCAAGGAATTGGAGATGTGACAGTATTGGCCAATTATGTGGTCTATCAAACGCACAAAGACAGCACTGTGTTTACTCATAAATGGTCGGTCGGAACAGGGTTTAAAGCGCCAACAGGAAAGTTTGATGCCGAAAATAACAAAGGAACTGTGAATTCTAGTTTTCAAGTGGGAACAGGCAGTTGGGACTATCTGATTACTACCGAATATGTACTCAAAAGAAAACAACTGGGCTGGAGCTCTCAACTCAACTACACTTTCAAAACCCAAAATGAGAAAACGTACCAATTTGGAAACCAATTCAATTATGGAACTACTTTTTTCTATTTGTTAGATTGGAATAAAATAAAGGTGGTGCCCCAAGCGGGTTTGGCTGGTGAAGTGTACCAAGAAAACAAACAGTACAATTTGGTAGTGCCGGATACGGCGGGGACTATTTTTTTTAGTAAATTCGGAATTGAGCTCGGAAAAAATGATTTCTCTTTAGGGATCAATGCATTGTTGCCGGTGAATCAAAATCTGTCCAACAAAAAAGTCGAAGCACAATACCGATGGGCCGTTAATTTGAATTATAGTTTGTAAGGGGTTATTATGGTTTTGCAAAAGGTTAATTTGGAGGTCTTGAAAGCCATGGTCTGTTAAATAGTTCTATATTAGCCTAATCAACTAAAAAAATAAACCTTTTATGAACGAAATTCAAAACCACGATCAAAAACCAATGTCTGTAAAAGATTGGTTAATCACGCTATTGTTAATGGCAATTCCAGTAGTCGGAATTGTGTTATTGTTTGTTTACGCTTTTGGAAACAACGAAAATGAAAACAAAAAGAATTGGGCCAAAGCGCAATTGATTATGTTGGCTATAGTTTTTGCCCTAGTGATTTTTATTTTGATCATTTTTGGATCTATTTTCGCAGCGGCCATGGCAGCTAGGGCATAGGTTTTATTTGGAATTAAATAAAAAAGGAACTCGAAAGAGTTCCTTTTTTTATATTCTAGTTTTATTGATTTATCCTACCAAAGTCACTATTTTGGAATCACCGACTAAAGTTACTTTAACTAAACCGTGTTTCGACAATCCTTTCATAGCCGTATCCCATTTCTTGCCGCTCAATTCTGATTTTACTTTCAAAACACCCAAATCCATTTCGTTGGCGTTGGTTTTTAAAAGCGCCACAATCAGTTTTTCTTCGTCTTCCAATTCAATTTGAACTTGTTTTTTCTCCGGGCGCATTTGCGGGAAGAACAACACTTCTTGAATCGAACTGTTGTTGGTCAAGAACATCATCAAGCGGTCCATGCCAATACCCAATCCCGATGTTGGCGGCATTCCGTATTCTAAAGCTCTCAAGAAATCTTCATCAATCAAGCCAGTAGCTTCGTCATCGCCGCGTTCGGCCAATTGAATTTGTGCTTCAAATCGCTCTCTTTGATCAATAGGATCATTCAATTCGGAGTAAGCATTGGCCACTTCTTTGCCGCAAACCATTAATTCAAAACGCTCCGTCAACTCAGGATTGTCTCGGTGTTGCTTGCACAATGGCGACATTTCTTTTGGGTAATCAGTAATAAAAGTGGGTTGAATAAAATTCCCTTCGCATTTCGCTCCAAAAATCTCATCGATTAATTTTCCTTTTCCCATCGTGGCATCGACTTCAATGCCCATCGATTTTGCGGCTTCAAACAATTCGCTTTCACTTTTGCCTGCTATATCAAAACCAGTAAATTGTTTAATGGCATCAGTCATAGTTACTCTGGCATATGGCGCTTTAAAATTAACTTGGTGTTCGCCAAAAGTCGCTTCTGAAGTTCCATTCACAGCAACAGCGCAATATTCCAATAAATTTTCCGTGAAGGTCATCATCCAATTGTAGTCTTTATAGGCCACGTAAATTTCCATAGCGGTAAATTCCGGATTGTGAGTTCGATCCATACCTTCGTTTCGGAAGTTTTTCGAAAATTCATAAACGCCTTCAAATCCTCCTACAATCAAACGCTTCAAATACAATTCGTTGGCAATTCGCATGTACAACGGAATGTCTAATGAATTGTGATGCGTAATAAAAGGACGCGCGGCAGCACCACCCGGAATCGGTTGCAAAACGGGCGTTTCCACTTCCAAATAGCCTTGTTCGTTAAAGAAACTGCGCATCGCATTAAACAACTTTGTTCTTTTTACAAACGTTTCTTTGACGTGGTCGTTTACGGTTAAATCTACGTAACGACGACGGTATCTTTGTTCCGGATCGGCAAAAGCATCGTGCGCTTTTCCGTCGGCATCAATTTTTACAACGGGTAATGGTTTTAAGGCTTTGGCCAAAACCGTCAAACCGTAAATATGAATTGAAATTTCACCAACTTGTGTTTTAAAAACAGTTCCGCGAACACCAATAAAATCGCCAATATCCAAGAGTTTTTTAAAGACTACATTGTACATGGTTTTTTCTTCATCATCCGAAATATCATCGCGCGAAACATAAATCTGAATCCGTCCTTCTGAATCTTTCAACTCGGCAAACGACGCTTTTCCCATGATGCGTTTTCCCATCAATCGTCCGGCAAGAACCACTTCTTTTCCGTCGAACTTTTCAAAGTTTTCAAGGATTTCGGTCGAACGAGCCGTAGTGACAAATTCGTTGGCAGGATAAGGTTCGATTCCTAAATTTCGCAATTCGGTGAGTGCTTCTCGTCGTAAAATTTCTTGTTCGGATAAGGCCATGGTGTTCTGATTTTAAGTGCGCAAAGATACTTCATAAGTTTTAGAGTTGCAAAGTTTCCCGCCTGCAAAGTTTGTGGACTATAATTAGGAGCAATTTCCAGTTTTCCGTTGCAATCTTTTCATTTTTAAAGAAAAAATAAAAAGGATTTCCACTGCAACCTGGGCTAGGGTAGTGCGCTAAAATTGGATAAATAGAAATCCAAATGCAAGATGCTATTTTTGTAACTTTGCCGCTCACGCTATCGAAAATGAATAAAATCATCCAGCTTCAAGATTTAGGATTAAAAGATTATAAGGAAACTTGGGAGTATCAAGAATCGATTTTCAAAGACATCGTCGATTTAAAAATCAGAAACCGAAGAGAAGCCTTGCAATTGGAAACGCCGAACCATTTTTTGTTTGTTGAGCACCCACATGTGTATACTTTAGGGAAAAGTGGAGACCTGTCGAATTTGCTTTTATCCGAAAAACAATTGGAAGCCAAAGGAGCAACGTTTTATAAAATCAATCGTGGTGGCGATATTACCTACCATGGTCCCGGACAAATAGTGGGCTATCCCATTTTGGATTTAGAAAACTTCTTCACCGACATTCATAAATACTTAAGGTTTTTAGAAGAAGTCGTAATCTTGACCTTGCGAGAATACGGAATTGAAAGCTCCAGAAGCGAAGGAGAAACCGGAGTTTGGCTTGGAGTAGGAACGCCGTTTGCTAGAAAAATTTGCGCTATGGGGGTTCGCGCCTCAAGGTGGGTAACGATGCACGGATTTGCTTTGAATGTCAATGTCGACTTGGGTTATTTCGACAATATTATTCCTTGTGGGATTAAAGGAAAAGCAGTGACGTCGCTAAATGTAGAATTAGGTCAAGAAACCATTAACGAAACAGAAGTCAAAGAGAAAATCTTAAAACACTTTCAAAACCTGTTCGAAGCTCAAATCGTAAATTGTACTCCGTAAATCTAAATCTCCAATTTCAATTGTTCTGGCAATAACCTAAAACTCATTCGGTGGTATTTGGTGGTGCCGTATTTCCGAATCGCTTCCCGATGTTCTTTCGTGGGATACCCTTTGTTTTGTTTCCAATTGTACATGGGGAATTCTTCGTGAATTCGGTCCATGTATTCATCGCGATAGGTTTTTGCTAAAATAGAAGCTGCAGCGATGCTCATGAATTTTGAATCGCCTTTAACAATGCAACTGTACGGAATGTTTTGGAGGGGTTTGAAACGGTTGCCATCTACTATAATATACTGAGGTATTGGATTTAATTTTAAAATGGATTCTTGCATTGCTTTGATGGAGGCGTTTAAGATGTTGATTTCGTCAATTACCAAAGGCTCTAAATGGGTGACTGCATAGGAAAGCGCTTGTGATTCTATTATTGGTTTCAGGAAAAAACGTTTGTTTTCGGATAATTGTTTAGAATCATTAAGCATGTCATTTTCGAAATCGGGAGGTAAGATTACCGCTGCTGCAGTAACAGGACCGGCTAGACAACCGCGACCCGCTTCGTCCGTTCCGGTTTCGATGGAATAATCTGAAAAATGCAATTGCAGCATAGGAATACTTTTGATAAAAATATAAAAAATCAGAGAACATCTCCTTGTTTTTTACGTGATTTTGACGATAATAGATAGAATCTCGAGCAAACCCTATTTTTTTTAACTTTTGTTAGAACACATATTAAGAAGTTATATTTGTTTATTTAAGAAATAATTAAGAAGTTTGCCGAATAACTAACTCAAACAAATTTTATATGAGATCGAAGTTCAAATGGATTTTTACGCTTTTACTAGCGTTATCAATGCAGTTTGCGTTTGCACAAGAAAAAACGGTTACTGGTGTGGTGTCTGATGAAACTGGCCCATTACCGGGTGCTAACGTAATTGTAAAAGGCACAAATCGCGGTGTTCAAACAGATTTAGACGGGAAATATGCTATCAAAGCAAAAACAGGAGAAGTTCTTGTTTTCTCCTTTATTGGAATGAAAGACATGACGGCAACGGTAGGAGCAGCGAATACTATCAATATGGTAATTAAATCAGGAGGTGTAGAGATTGGTGAAGTTGTAGTGACTGGTCAAGGTATCAAAAAAGAGAAAAAAGCTCTTGGTTATGCGGTTACTACAATCAAAGCAGAAGAATTTGCTTCGAAACCTTCTACTGATGTCGCAAGAGCATTAACTGGAAAAGCACCAGGGGTGAATATTCAGCAAACAAGCGGTTTATCGGGTTCTGGTACAAATATTATTATTCGAGGATATTCTTCAATTACAGGAAGTAACCAACCATTGTTTGTGGTGGATGGGGTGCCATTTAATGCAGACACTAATAGTGATGGTAACTTTTTGGAAGGTGCTACGAATGCTTCAAGTCGTTTCTTAGATCTTGATCCGAATAGTATTGAAAGTATCAGTATTTTGAAAGGGTTAAGTGCTACAACTTTATATGGTTCTTCTGGTCGCAATGGAGTTATTTTGGTTACTACCAAATCTGGGAATACTAAAGATATTAACAAGAAAATGGATGTGACTTTTGCTCAGTCGGTATATATGACTGAGATTGCATCTTTGCCGGATTATCAAAATAGATACGGTAATGGGTTTGACAATAACTTCACGACGGCATTCTCTAACTGGGGGCCTGAATTTGGTACTACAGGAACCCAAGGAATCTCTTCAAATGGAACAGTACCGCATCCCTATGCTTATTATGGATCTAATATTTTTCCTCAATTTTTTAATAATCCAGGGACGCCAGCTGAAACTCCAAAGACAGTTCCTTATGCTCCACAAAATAACGTAAAACCATTTTTTAAGATTGGGGCGGTAACTACAACGTCTGTAAATATTGGTGGTAGAGCAGAAAACACATCTTATAATCTTAGTGTTGGTCATACAAGAGATGTTGGTTTTATTGATAATAATACCTACCAACGTTTGAATTTAAGCACAGGTGGTAGAACGAAATTAGCGAATGGATTTACTTTGAGTACAGTTATGAATTATGTTCGTACTGATAAAACGTCACCTCCAACGGCTGCAGGTTTTGGTTCGAATGCAGCTGCACCATCGGTATTTGCAAACATTTTATATACTCCAAGAAGTTTTGATTTGTTCGGAGTGCCTTATGAAAATCCAATTACACACGCATCTGTAAATTACAGAACAGATATCCCAAATCCAAGATGGACTTTAAAGAATGCTAGTGATGACGAGTCTGTTCGCAGGTTTTTTGGAAATTTCACAGCATCTTACGATATCAACTCATGGTCTAATGTTAGTTACCGTTTGTCTTTGGATAATTATACTCAAACAAAGAAATATTACATTAATAAAGGGAATGGTCAACCATTCGATACAGAAGGATTTATTAGAACTACAGTTAGAGAAAATACCATTTTTGATCATACAGTAAGTTATAATTTTGATACTAAAATTGATAAAGGAGAAAATTGGAATATTGACGGTACAGTAGGTTTCAATCCTAGGTTAGAGTCAAAAACTTTTAATTATATCAGTAGTACAGAGCAGTTTTTGTATGGTTTATTGGAGCATCAGAATTTTAAGAATCATGATGGCTATTCTGAAAGACAAAGTTTTAATATTGTTGGTTTATATGCAAGTACCACAGTTGCATTTAAAAAATATTTGTACTTAAACTTGCAAGCAAGAAATGATTGGTATTCTTCGTTGCAACCTGAAAATCGGTCATTACTTTACCCATCTGCTTCGCTTTCATTTGTTCCAACAGATGCGTTTAGTTTTCTTAAGAAGAACGGTTATGTTAATTATATGAAAGTTCGTTTAGGATATGGTTCTTCCGCTGGATTTCCAGATCCATACAAAACAAGGATTGGTTTGGATACCAATACCAGAGCTTTCATAAATGCGGATGGAACTGTAGTTAGCACACTGTCGCAAAGAAGCGAATTAGGGAATTTGAACCTAAAACCAGAATTAGTTAAAGAACTTGAGTTTGGACTGGAAGCAAAATTCTTTAACAATAGAATCGGAGTTGATGTGTCTTTGTACAATAAAGTTTCAACCGATTTGATTGTTGAAAGAGACTTAGATCCATCCACGGGATACGATTTTACAACTGACAACGTTGCCCAAGTAAGTAACAAAGGAATCGAATTGGGAGTAAATATTGGTATTTTGCGATCCGCTAAAGATGGTGGTTTTAGCTGGGATTTGACAACTAATTTTACTAAGAATAAAAACATCGTAGATAAATTAGGTTTAGGTTCTGTAAAATCTTTAGGAATAGCAGGATTTACCAATTTAGGAAATTTTGCAATTGAAGGCCAACCTTTCGGTGTGATTATGGGTAGTTCAATTACAAGAGATGCCAATGGAAGTTATGTTGTTGGTGGTGATGGGAATTATTTAGTTAACAATGAATTGTCGGTAATTGGTGATCCAAATGCAGATTGGAGATCAACAGTTATCAATGAAATATCTTATAAGAATGTAACTTTCGGTTTTCAGTTTGAATACCAAAAAGGGGGTGATATTTATTCAACAACCGCTGCGGCTTTATTGTCCCGAGGTTTGACTGAAGATACTAATTTTGACCGTTCAGGAACTTTTGTTCTTCCTGGAGTAAATCAAAATGGTAATATAAACACTACTCAAATAGGGGTTACGCAATATGGATTCAATAACTCTGGGTTTTTCATTAACGAACAAGCTATTTATGATGCTACGAACTTAAGGCTTAGAGAAATTTCGTTATCTTATAATTTACCAAAGAAATTTATAGAAAAAACCCCATTTGGTAAGATTTCAATTTCATTTGTTGGTCAAAATTTGTGGTTTAAAGCCTTTAATTTTCCAAAGCACTTGAATTTTGATCCTGAAGTATTAAGTCTTGGAGTAGGAAATGGTCAAGGTTTTGACTATTTAACTGGTCCAACAGCGAAGCGTTATGGATTCAACTTTAACTTAACATTCTAATCATTATGAAGAATCATAAATTTATTAATTTAATTTTCGTGGCTGCTTTACTAGTATTTAGTAGCTGTGAAACTATTAATTTGGATCAAACTGAGAATCCAAGTGCGGCAAATCCACAATTGTTGGATCCTGTATATACTTTCAATTACGTACAATTGAAACTTCCAGAATTTGTGGACGAAACCAATTCTTTTACACAAAGAGTTACTCGTCAAATGGCAATGACAGGCGGTAATAGCTACGACAATGCATTTGCTCCTGTAAATTTTAATGGGCAGTGGAGTACGGGTTACAATATTTTGAATGCCATTAAAATAATGCAGCCCAAAGCTACAGAGTTGAATAGCACCTATATATTAGGAGCGTCAAAAGTTATTCGTTGCTATATATTGATGACTTTTGTAGACATGTACGGTAGAATTCCATATTCTGAATCACTTTTAGGAAATGATAACATTACACCCAAGTTCGACAATGATGAAACAGTATATTCTAGTATCATTGACGAATTGGATGACGCAATTGCAACACTTAATGTACCATCTAATTTGAAAGTTGAAGATTTATATTATACAAGTCAAGGGAGTTGGATTACCCTAGCCAATACATTAAAACTCAAAATGTATAATAACTGTAATCGTTTAACTACCGTTGGTGGGAAGAATGTTAGTAATGAAATAAACGCAATCATCACTCAAAATAATATCATAGATACCAAAGCCGAAGATTTTGCTTTTCAATATGGTAATGCTCGTTTTAACCCAAATTCAAGACACCCGTTATACAACGATCAATATGAAACTGGAGGAGGGGCCTATATTGGAAACTATTTTATGTGGGCAATGACTACTGAAAAGGGAGCTACTACAGATTTTCCAAATACAGTGACTGATCCAGGTGATCCAAGGGTAAATTATTATTTTTTTAAGCAAGATGCTAATCCAAATAACGATGATACTTTTACATTACCAGGAAGAACTAGACCTGATCAATATAATAATCCTAAATACAATTCTTTTTTTGATAACTCGATAAGAACTCCATATACCGTCTCCAACTGGACTAATACCGCAGGAATTCCTGAAAGTGGTTTTTGGGGTAGAGATCATGGGAATAACGCTGGTATACCACCAGACGCTGATAAGAGAACTTGTGCTGGTCTTTACCCAATTGGGGGTGAATACGGTAGTCCAACATCGGTACAAACAAACGGTCAAGCGGGTGCAAAAGGAGAAGGTATTATGCCAATTTTCTTGTCTTCATGGTCGCATTATATTCAAGCGGAGTTGATTTTAAAAGGGATTATCCCAGGAAATGCAAAAACAGAACTGAATACAGCAATTTCCCAATCAATCACTAAATCGACAACTTTGTTTCCGAATTATCCTAAAGGTTTGTCTGCAGCTGTTTTAGCGTCAAAAACTACTAAGTATCTTGATTTTATTGGATCTGTCTATGACAATGCTAATGACGCAAGACGTTTAGAGTTAGTGATTAAAGAGTATTATATTGCTACATGGGGGAACGGAATAGAGCCCTATAATAATTACAGAAGAACTGGATATCCAAGTAACTTCCAGCCAACATTGGAACCCGAGTCTGGGGCGTTTTACAATGCTGCTTTTTATGCAGGTAATTGTGTTAACAATAATCCAAATGTTCCAAGTAATATTAGAACGCGTAAAGTTTTTTGGGCAGTTCCAAATGTGGATGATTTAAATTAAATACTAATGAAAGTAATTATGAAAAAAATAATTTATTTACCCATTTTAGTTTTATTTATGGGTGTCTTTAGTTCTTGTGAAAAAGACGATAGTTTAGATCCTAGACCTATTCAAGTCGGAGGGCTATATGTAAGACTAGATATTACAAGCAAGGTGCTAAAATCTTACGATCCTGATAATTCCTATTTTGGTGGCCGCTTAACAACTCCCGGGAATAATGTTGTAACCTATAATTTGTATGTCAAACGTAGAGATGGCTTTGGTTTTACTAGTGAGTTTGCCAAAGTAAAAACTATCACATCTTTTCCTACTGAGTTAAAGGTCTACGAAAGTGATATTGCGACTGCTTTGAATTTGGATCCCGCAACAATTGGTTATGGGGATGAGTACTATTTCTATGGTGAAGCTTTTGATGCTAAAGGCACAAGAGCAGATTACTACAGCTTGTCAACAACTGTTCAAGGTGCGCCTGGAATGAAACAAGCATTTAGGTTTAGAACAACTTCTCAGAACGAAGGTTATTTTGGTAACCCTGCGAATTTAGCCGAATATGATAACTACGTTAATCCTTAAAAGAAATCTGATGAAAAATAATTTAATAAAAAAAATTGCACTAATATCTTCGGCTTTTACGGCAATTTTATTCGCGAGTGTTTCATGTACAAAAGATGATGTTTTTACGGGTTCGCCTATAGGAACGAAATTAAATTTTGTGACATTGAGAGGTACCATCACTACTCCTGAAACGGATGTGGTTGCCAGTCAGTCATTTCCTGTAACGATTACACTAGGAGATAATCCAGACACTCCAGAGGTAGATTTATTGACTTTTCCTGTAGATGTGAGTGTAGAGGCTATCGCGTTCTTGCCAAATTTAAATAAGAGAGCTAGAAAATCATTCGTAATTCCTGCAGGCGAAAATTCGATAGTATCAACAATGACAGCTCCCTCAGGCGACGCCACAACTACAATACCATTTGATTTTGACATGCAATTGTATCTTTCCGCACTTACAACAGCCCAAAGTGTTGCACCAAGAGGATTTAATGGGAAACAGTATACTATAGTTTCTGACACCCTTACTTTAGGTTTTGGGGATACTAGTCTAGGCGCTGCGAATTCAAAAAGATGTGCGATTCGTTTTGATTTCGATGGGCCCTACAATGGTTTAACATCTGGAGGTTTTAATAACTTAGATATCGTTTTTAAGAAAAATGGTGCGCCGTTTAAAGTTTCGCCATCTGCTAGTACGACTCGTCCGATTTATGGAACTACAGTAAACAATGCTCGATATGAGACCATCAACTTTTTAGATCAAGCTCAAGACTATAAATTGGTCAATACTACCATTGCAGACAGTATTGCTGGGGTATATACGATAAAATCACCAAGTGGTACAGGTGCTAACGACAAACCTCACGGTTTTAAAGTAGGTGATGAAGTAAAGCTTGAAACTATTGATGGCAGCAGTTCAAATCCCTTGGTTGTTCAGGTAACATCGGTAGCAGATGCATATACATGTACTTTTAATTATACAGGTCCACATTTGTTCGGAAATTCAGTAGCATTTTACCAACCAAAAATAGTAGCGAGAACTGAAATTTGGAGTCCTTTCTTAGCATACGTTGGTAATGAATCAGCAGTCTATAACGGTATTACTTACTATTGTGTAAAAAATATTGCTTCTAGCCTTGTAGGTAATTTGTATCCAAATGCGGATCCTTTTACTTGGACAACTGTTAAGCCTAAAATTACATGGGCAAATGCATTTTTGAGCCCGTCAACATGGGTTGGAGGAACAACTGGGTCTCCTCAAACGTATAATGTAAATGATGTTTTTAAGTATAACAATGTGGTATATGTATGCACCAAACAACACACCATTACTTCAGGAGCTACTACTCCAAATAACGACACTAGTCGTTGGACTACAGCAATAGTTGAATATAAATCTGATGTGTTGAATTATACGAGTACAGATACTTTCACGATTGATACCTTTGCAAAAACACTTGCAACTACTCCGTCAAATCTTCGTTATAAAGTTGCCATTCGCTTCCCCAACGGAACTTCTAAAGTTTATTCTGGCGCGTTTTCTGGTTTGACTGTTCAGCCAGCTGCAAATGCAATCCCTAAATTATCAATTGTAAGAACTACGGTGCAAGGAGCATCAACCTATCAGATTACAAACTTGTAATATTAAAAAATTAGACTTTAGTTAAACGCTGAGTCTAAAAGTTTTTAAGTTAAAAAATTAATTTATTTGATTTCAAGTCAAATAAATTAATTTTTTTGACTTATTTTTGAACCTCTTTAATTAACTATATTAATTTAATCCTAAAAAATTATGAAAAAAATTCTACTTTTTGCTGCTATATTGGTAGCTTTTAGTACTCAAGCACAAGACTTTTGGACTGAGTACGCAACTTCACAACCAGCTGCAAGTACAGGAATGCGAAGTATTTCAATTGTGAATGATAACGTGGCATGGTTAAGTAATACTTGTGGGACCACAGGTTGTGCAACGATTCGTCGTTATTCACTTACGTTGGATGGTGGGTTAACTTGGACTTCTAATGCAATTGATTTAGGAGCTGCTGCTGCTAACCTTGAAATTGCTAATATCTGTGGTGTTTCTGCAACTACTGCTTATGCTTCTGTATTCCCGAAAGCTGCAGGAACTGTAGGTGGTATCTGGGTTACTACTAATGCCGGAGCTACTTGGACAAGACAAGCCACTGCTTCTTTTAATGGTGCAGACGGTGCTTCTTTTGCCGATTTAGTACATTTCTATAATGTTAATGAAGGTGTTGCTTTTGGAGATCCATCTGACGGTTCTTTTGAAATTTATACCACTACTAATGGAGGTACAAACTGGACTCGTGTTCCTGCTGGTAACATTCCAGCTGCAATCGATGTTCAAGAATATGGTTTGACTAATCAATTTGCTGCTAGTGGTAATACCATTTGGGTAGGAACTACTTTTGGTAGAATCTACAAATCTTCAGATAAAGGTTTAACTTGGTCTGTTATCCAATCTCCAATCGCTGATTTCGGTGGTGGAATCAATGGTAGTGGATCGGGAGACATGGCGTTTTCTGATGCTAACAATGGATTGCTACAAACAGATGCTTATGAATTGTACAGTACTACAGATGGTGGTGTAACATGGAACTCCGTAGCGGTTGCGGCTGATACACAATTGAAAAATTTTGGTATCTCTGAAATTCCTGGATTACCTGATACTTATGTTTCTGTTGGAACAGATTTGTTAACAGATCCAACACGTGGTTCTGCTTACTCAACTGACGCTGGAGTTACATGGATTGGAATTAATGATAATCCTGATACGAATTATGTTGATGGTGGTGTTGTTGCTTTCTTAAACAGTGGTACTGGATTTGCTAGTGGTTTCAGTACTTCTGCATCAGTTGGAGGTATTTTCAAATGGAACGGAAATCCTTTAGCAAATGCTACTTTCTCAAATGATAAAGCATTTACTGGATTTATCAATCCTTCTACAAAAATGTTAGAAGTTGTTGGTAAAAATATCGCTCAAGTAACTGTTTACGATGTGTTAGGAAAACAAGTTCACAATTCTAACTATAGCGCTGTAAACAATGTATCAATCAATATTGATTCATTAAATAGTGGTGTTTATTTAGTAAAAGTGGCTAATGCTACTGGGAACACTTCTACAATCAAAGTGATCAAAAACTAATTCTACTTTAGATCAAAATAGTAAAAGCCATCAGTGTTTCACTGGTGGCTTTTTTATTCATAAGTTTTGACCAATACTATTCTATATCCAAACAAATAGTTATTTTTGTCTCATATACTTTATCTATGAGAATTGTCCTGACCGCAATCCTATTGTTATGCTTTCTTTTTGGTTTTTCTCAGGAACCAACTACGAAAAAAAATACTGTAAAATCCTTTCTCAAAACACAAGAACAAAAGGACAAAGAACGTTCTCGAAAAGCGCCAATTAATTTATACAGAATCATTACTCTCAATAGAGATACCACCTATGTAGATACTTCCTTAACCATTAAAAAGGAATACGAATACAATTATCTAAGAAAAGATATTTTCGGACTTATGCCTTTTCTAAATGAAGGACAATCCTATAATACACTACAATATAGTTTAAAGCAATATAGCCCTTTCCCAGAATTTGGGTATTCGGCAAAACATTTCAATTATCTTCAAGCCAATGAAATCAACTATTATTCGGTGGCAACTCCCATTACCGACCTTTATTTTAAAACGGTTATGGAACAAGGGCAAAGTCTAGATGCCTTTGCTACAGTAAATACATCGGAGCAATTCAATTTCTCCATTGCCTACAAAGGATTACGATCGCTTGGTAAATACATCAACCAACTAACCAGCGCCGGTAATTTCAGATTTACTACTAGTTACAATACCAAAAACAAAAGATACTACCTAAATGCACATTACACGGGACAAGATCTCTTAAACGGAGAAAATGGCGGTATTACCACGCCAGAAGATTTTGAAAGTAAAAATAACGAATTCAAACAAAGACAACGACTGCAAGTTTATCTTACCGATGCCAAGTCATTCCTTAAGGGAAAAAGAATCTTCTTCGATCATAACTTCCGAATTAATCCAAAACCTGGTAGCAACAACCTCTATCTTACACACCAATTTAACTACGAATCCAAATACTTCGAGTACAATCAAGCTACTTTGGTGTCAACAGTGGGCGATAAACAAATTAACCGGTTTGGGGATTCTTATACTGCAGCTTCCATTAACAACCAAACTCGATACAACCGAATGTACAACAAAGTCGGTGCCATTTACGAGAATGCCACTTTAGGAAAATTTCAATTTTTCTTGGAAGACTTTCGCTATAATTACTACTACAACGCCGTGATTATCAAAGACGACCAAACATTACCCAACTTACTAAGCGATAAAATCAATACGTTCGGCGGACAATACGATTACCGTAAAAACAAATGGGCGGGAACGTTAAGCTACACCAATTCCATTTCTAACCAATCGCTGACCAATATCGATGGGAAACTATCTTACGCCTTCGACAAAAAAAACCAACTTTCGTTTGAATACCAAAAGTGCAACAAATTGCCCGATCATATTTACAACCTGCACCTGAGCAGTTACATCAATTACAATTGGTATAACGATTTCCAAAACGAAAAGATCAACTCTGTCAAGTTTAACGCCGAGACGCAATGGGCCAATGCGTCACTGCAACTTTCGACCTTAAAAGACATGCTGTATTTTAGCGATGATAGTACTAACGATACGGTGCAGCTAATTTCCCCTAAACAGTACCAAAAGTCCATTCAATACGTCTCACTAAAGGTCGAAAAAGAATTCAAGTTTTGGAAACTTGCCCTAAACAACACCCTGCTCTATCAAAAAGTAGATCAAACCAGCAGCATTTTAAACGTGCCTGATTTTGTTACTCGAAACACACTCTATTTCTCAAACTACTTCTACGACCGCGCGCTTTTTTTGCAAACGGGTGTCACCTTCAATTATTTTACGAAATACTACGCCAACAATTACAATCCGGTCCTAGGCGAATTTTTTATCCAAAACAAAAAGGAAATCGGCGACTTTGCGAACTTCGATTTTTTTATCAATGCCCGCATCCGCCAAACCCGAATTTTCGTCAAAGCCGAACATTTTAATGCCGCTTTTTCAAAAACGAATACCTATTATTCAGCACCCGATTACCCGTACCGCGATTTTATCATTCGCTTCGGTTTGGTATGGACATTCTTTCAATAATTTCTTGGGCGGGAAATTCGCGCTGTCCGTTTTATCTCCATCTCGCGAACGCCGCGAGATAGAGGATGCCACTGCCATCGCGCCCGCAATCTCGACTCAAAAAGTACGCTTCAATTTCCAAAGTAATTCCTATCTTTGTCACCAAAATTTAAATCATACTGCCTTTTTGCAGCACTAGTAAAACAATGAAATACTCAGAAAACATATTAGGAACTATTGGTAACACGCCATTAGTTCGTCTAAATAAAGTAACTGCCGAAGTCGACGCTTTGGTCTTGGCAAAAGTTGAAACCTTCAATCCCGGGAATTCTGTAAAAGACCGTATGGCCGTGAAAATGGTCGAAGATGCCGAAGCCGACGGTCGCCTAAAACCAGGCGGAACCATTATCGAAGGAACATCTGGAAATACCGGAATGGGATTAGCATTAGCCGCTATCGTAAAAGGATACAAGCTAATTTGTGTAATCACTGATAAACAATCCAAAGAAAAAATGGACATCCTGCGAGCCGTAGGAGCCAAAGTAGTCGTTTGTCCAACCGATGTAGAACCCACCGATCCCCGTTCGTATTATTCCGTATCCAAACGACTCGGAGAAGAAACTCCGAATTCTTGGTACGTTAACCAATACGACAATCCGTCGAATGCCATCGCGCATTACGAACAAACAGGCCCCGAAATCTGGGAACAAACCGAGGGAAAGATTACGCATTTCGTAGTTGGTGTAGGAACAGGCGGCACCATTTCTGGCGTGGCAAAATACCTTAAAGAAAAAAATCCAAACATCAAGATCTGGGGTATCGATACTTACGGATCGGTGTTCAAAAAATACCATGAAACCGGAATCTTCGATGAGAATGAAATCTATTCGTACATCACCGAAGGAATCGGAGAAGATATTCTTCCTAAAAATGTCGACTTTTCCCTAATCGATGGCTTTACCAAAGTGACCGATAAAGATGCTGCGGTGTATACAAGAAAAATTGCTTTGGAAGAAGGAATTTTCGTTGGAAATTCAGCTGGTTCAGCGGTGAAAGGCTTGTTGCAATTAAAAGAACATTTCAAACCAGACGATGTCGTTGTTGTCTTGTTTCACGACTCTGGAAGTCGCTATGTTGGCAAAATGTTCAACGACGACTGGATGCGCGAACGAGGTTTCTTAGAAGAGGAAATCACGAAAGCCGAAGACGTAATCAAAGATCATATCGACAAATCTTTGGTTATTGTGCGCACCGAAGAATTGGTTTCGCACGCCATCGAACGCATGCGTAAATTCAAAATATCGCAAATTCCAGTAATCGATATTAATGGGTTTGTGGGTTCGGTAGACGAATCTGATTTGTTTCAAATTTATGTTTCCGACAAAAATGCTGCCGACAAACCTATCAAAGATGTGATGGGGAAACCCTATCCAATTGTGCAGTTGGGTACACCAATCGAAGAAGTGTCCAAATTGTTTACCAAAGAGAATCAAGCGGTATTGATCGATTTAGGAAACGGCAAACACCACATTATTACGAAGTACGATATTATCGGAACCATAAAATAATTTACAATGGCGATTTACGATATACGATTTGCGAATTGTCTATCGTAAATCGCATATCCTAAATCGTAAGTCCAATGACGTTCACCGCAATAGATTTTGAAACAGCAACAGGTCACTTTCATAGCGCCTGCGCGGTCGGAATAGTTACTGTTGAAGACGGAGAAATCATTGAAGAATTCTACACGCTAATTCAGCCGCCCAACAACGAGTATTGGTATCAGAACATTATGGTTCATGGCATCAAACCCATACAAACCCTAAACGAAAAAACGTTTGACGATTTGTTTCCAGAAATTCAGAAACGATTGTTCGGGAAAACCATTGTGGCCCATAACGAACAGTTCGATCGCAATGTATTGGCAAAAACCATGAAGTACTACGGACTCTATTATGACGAATTGGAGATCGCCGACCGTTGGGAATGCACTTGCAAAATATACCGCGCTAAAGGCTACAAACCTGCCAATTTGAAGTATTGCAGCGAGCGCAACAACATTGCTTTAAACCACCACGAAGCTTTATCCGACGCACGAGCCTGTGCGAAATTGTACCTTTTGAAATAATTTTCGATAGAACTTTTGTAGCGTGAGTAAGATTTTCTTACCTTAGTATTTCAACTACACGCCATATAAAGTCATATCATGAAAGAAGATTTTCTACATTATTTGTGGAAGTTTAAGAAATTTGATACTTCCAATCTCCAAACAGTTCATCACGAATCCATTCAAATTCTAAATAGCGGGCAATATTTGCAAACCGCTGGTCCTGATTTTTTTAACGCCCAAATCATACTAAATCAACAAAAATGGGCGGGCAATATAGAACTGCATCTCAAGTCTTCCGATTGGTATTTGCACCACCACGAAAGAGATGCTGCTTATGAAAACGTAATTCTTCATGTAGTTTGGGAACACGACTCGGCCATTTTTAGAAAAGACAATTCGGAATTACCAACACTAGTTTTGAAACAGTATGTCTCCGAACTGCTGATTCAGCAGTATGAAGCTTTGTTGTTTCCTAAAAGTTGGATCTACTGCGAAAGGCAATTGCAAGGTCTAGATTCTTTTGCGCTTCGTCATTGGCAAGAGCGCCTCTTTTTCGAGCGTTTAGAAGCTAAATCGAATCCAATTGAAACATTATTAACGGAAACTCAAAACGATTGGGAAGCAGTCTTGTTTTGTTTGCTGGCGAAAAATTTCGGACTGAACACTAACGGGGAACTATTTTATAAAATTGCAACCGAAATTCCCTTTACAGTTTTGCGAAAAGAGCGAGTAGCATTTGAAAACATAGAGGCCTTACTTTTTGGAAAAATTGGATTGTTAGATTTACAAAGAGAAGATGCTTACTTTCACAACTTAAAATCGAGATACGAATATCTTAAAGTGAAATACCAATTGCAAAATTCAATTGGTGGACCGGTGCAATTTTTCAAACATCGACCGGATAATTTTCCTACGATACGGTTATCACAATTGGCCAATTTATATGCAAAGCAAGACCAGTTGTTTTCTAAGGTCGTTCAAGTGCAATCTATCAAGGATATGTATTTACTCTTTGATGTGGCGGTGACACCTTATTGGCAAACGCATTATCTTTTTGACGCTACCAGTCCAAAAAAAACCAAAGCGCTTTCCAAATCTTTTATTGATTTGATCGTTATGAATACTATCGTTCCCTTGCAATTTGCTTACTCTAAAAGACAAGGGAAAGATTCTGTGGAGCACCTCTTGCAATTGCTAGAACAAATAGCTCCAGAACAGAACGCTATTGTAGAAAAATTCAATGGGTTCGGGATTCCAACTCAGAGTGCTTTTGAAACACAAGCGCTGTTGCAATTGAAAAACGACTATTGTAATAGAGGTCGCTGTTTGGCTTGTGAAATTGGCATTCAATTATTAAAAACCAACTAAATAATAGTTTAATTTTGCAATCAGTAACCCATAACCAAATGAGTCTAGTTATCCAATTGAAATACTTTTTCGAGAAACATGGATTTCATGTTTCTTCACGTTTGGCCGATCGATTGGGAATGCGGGCCAATAATGTGCGGTTGTTTTTTATATACATCTCTTTTGTTACTGCCGGACTTTGGTTTGGCGTTTATCTCACTTTGGCTTTTTGGATCAAGCTCAAAGACTTAGTCAGGGCAAAACGCAGTTCTGTTTTCGATTTATAACTTTCTTTTTATACACGCCTTTTATTCTTTTACACGCCAAAACTTATGAAACTTTCATCCGATACTCCGTATTTTAAATTTTCTAAATCGCAACGAATAGGCCTTTTTATGTTGTTGCTTGGAATTGTGATTTTTCAATTGTTTTATTTTTTTGTGGATTTCCAGCCGAAAAGCGATAAAATTGACATCAAGCAAAACCAATGGTTGGAAATACCGGTTCCTAAAGACAGCGTTCCAAAATATGCTAAGAAGGGAACGACTAAAATGTACCCGTTTAATCCCAACTTTATTACTGATTTTAAAGGATATAAATTGGGAATGTCCGTAGCCGAAATTGACCGGTTGTTGGCTTTTCGTAAAACCAATCGGTACGTGAATTCTGCCAGAGAATTTCAAGAGGTAACACAGGTTTCCGATTCTTTACTTCGAACGATTGCTCCGTATTTCAAATTTCCGGATTGGGTCAACCAACGGAATCAAAAGAAAAACAGTTTTTTTAAGTCGACACTTCCCTTTAAAAAAGAACCCAAGACAATTTTGGATATTAATCTAGCCACGGCGGAAGATTTAAAAAAAGTATACGGAATTGGTGATGGCTTGTCGGCTCGAATACTCAAAGAGAAAGAAAAGCTTGGCGGCTTCGTTAGTATGGATCAATTAGAAGATATTTGGGGTTTGTCGCCCGAAGTCATCGAAAAAATAAACCAGTCTTTTGCAGTAAAGACGATTCCCGATTTAGAAAAGGTAAATGTCAATAAGGCAAATATGAAAGAGCTAATGCAATTTCCCTATTTTAGATACCCACTTGCTAAAGCCATCATCACTTTTAGAAGCATGAATGGTGAAATTAAAAACGCTGAGGATTTAGCAAAAATTTCAGGTTTTCCTGTTGATAAAATAAAAATAATTGCCTTATATTTGGAATTCTAAAAAAAAGAGCCATAACGATATGAATTCAACATATTTTACAGAAGAACACGAATTGTTTAGGAAGAGTTTGCAAGATTTTTTGCGGATGGAAGTAGTGCCTCATATTGAAAAATGGGAAAAAACCGGAACAATTGAACGCTTTATATGGAAAAAGTTCGGGGAAATGGGCTTTTTCGGAATTGCATATCCTGAGGCTTATGGCGGGATGAACTTGGATTTGTTTTACACGGTAGTCTTCTTAGAAGAACTTCAAAAAATAAAATCTTCTGGTTTTGCGGCTGCTATGTGGGCCCATGCTTATTTAGCGATGACGCATTTGAATGCAGAAGGAGATGAACGCATCAAACAGGAGTATTTAGCGCCAAGTATTGCTGGGGAAAAAATAGGAGCATTGTGCATAACAGAGCCTTTTGGCGGAAGTGATGTTGCCGGGATGCGGACAACTGCTGTAAAGAAAGGCAATAAATATGTGATCAATGGGTCTAAAACATTTATTACCAATGGTGTCTATGCCGATTACTATGTGGTGGCGGCCAAAACAAGTCCCGAACTTGGGAATAAGGGAATTAGTATCTTTCTAATGGATGCCAATTCAAAAGGAATTGCAGCGACTAAGTTAGATAAATTGGGATGGAGAGCATCGGATACCGCTGAAATTGCGTTTGATAATGTTGAAATTCCTGAAGAAAACCTAATGGGTGAAGAAGGCAAAGGTTTTCCATACATCATGCAACATTTTGCTTTGGAACGATTAATTATGGCAATCAATGCGCACGCGAGAGCTGAATATGCTATTGAATATACGATTGATTATATGTCGCAACGGGAAGCGTTTGGGACTACAATTAATAAATTCCAAGCGCTTCGACACACTATGGTTGACCACGCCACAGAAGTAGAACATTGTAAAGTTTTTAATTATGCGGCGGTTGCGCGTTTAAACAAAGGAGAATACGTAGTTAAGGAAGCCACTATGGCCAAATTGAAATCTACAAAGGTTGCGGATGAAGCAATTTATAGCTGTGTGCAAATGTTAGGAGGTTATGGTTATATGGAAGAATATCCTTTGGCACGTTTGTTACGAGATAGTCGTTTGGGACCAATTGGCGGCGGCACATCGGAAATCATGAGAGAGATTTTGTCTAAAATGATTATTGACAAACAAAACTATAAGCCAGCCGTAAAATAAGCAGTTTTATATTGTAATACTTGTTATTGAGAAATTCTCTGGGAGACTAGTGTAATGTAAATTAACAAGAGTCAAGATACAAGAGCCAAGAGCCAAGAGGAATAATCTTGTTTCTTGGCTCTTTCATCTTTCATCTTTCTTGCGTGAAGGATGGTAGCGGAAATCCTCGAAGAGATTGGAGCGAACAGCCTGACGGCGACCGATGCTATCAATAAAATATGGAATTGCCTTTCGCCGGCACGCCCAGATGCAGTGAAAAATCGATAGCTACTAAATAATAATGCAGCGTAAGTAAAAAAAACACCATTATTAATTGCTAATTATAAATTAATAGTTAGTTTTGCAGCCTTAACGAGAGGAGGTGTCTATATTATGTTAATTATACCAATTAAAGACGGAGAAAATATCGATAGAGCATTAAAGCGCTATAAGAGAAAATTTGATAAAACTGGAACTGTTCGTCAGTTGCGTGCGCGTCAAGCTTTCATCAAGCCTTCTGTAACTCACAGAATGAAAATCCAGAAAGCGGCTTACATTCAGAACATGAAAGACAGCTTAGAAAGTTAGTAGTAACTTTTGTAAAATAGGAACCGTTAGTCATTAAAGTTTAATATCTTTGATACTAACGGTTTTTTTATGGAAAATAGTAAGGAGGCATTTAGAGATTATTTGGCTTTAGAAAAGCACTACTCGGTGCATACGGTCAATGGTTATTGGAATGATCTTGTTTTTTTTGAAACGTTTTTGAAAGCGACTTTTGATCAAGAGGATTTGACGGAAGTACATTATAGTCAGATTCGGAGTTGGATTGTTTCGCTGGTAGATGCTTCCATTTCGAATGCTTCGGTGAATCGGAAGATTGCCTCGTTGAAGGCCTATTACAAATTTTTATTGAAGACCAAACAGATTGCTGCGAGTCCGCTTGAAAAGCACCAATCTTTAAAAGCACCAAAGAAAATTCAGATTCCGTTTTCGGAGAAAGAATTGGATATGGTGTTGCAGCAGTTACAATTTCCAGAAGGTTTTGAAGGAATTCGAGACCGATTGATTATAGATTTGTTTTATACTACAGGAATTAGAAGAACCGAGTTGATTCATCTTACGGTGGCTAATGTAAATGTGTCTTCGGCTACCATAAAAGTTTTGGGAAAAAGAAATAAGGAACGCATACTTCCGGTTTTACCAGTAGTAGTACAACAGTTGCAAGAGTATTTTTCGGAACGAACTAATTTAGAGCAAATTAAGGACAAGGACTATTTTTTCTTGACCCAACAAGGAGTTAAATTGAGCGATACGTTTGTGTATCGTTTAATTAATCATTACTTTAGTAATGTCTCTGAGAAGGTAAAAAAGAGTCCGCATATTCTAAGACATACATTTGCAACTCATTTACTAAACAACGGGGCAGACATCAATTCAGTTAAAGAATTATTAGGACATTCTAGCTTGGCTTCTACACAAGTATACACGCACAGTAGTTTGGCGGAATTGAAAAAGGTATATGGGAAAGCTCATCCTCGGAATCAATAATAATTCGATAATGTTTAACCATTAAAAAAAGTATTATGAAGGTAAATGTTCATGCAGTTAACTTTGCTGTTGACAGAAAGCTAGTCGATTTTATTCAAGAACGAATGGATAAATTAGAAAAATATTATGATAAAATTGTTTCGTCGGATGTTTTTTTGAAGGTGGAAAAGACCAGTGATAAGGAAAATAAAATTGTGGAAGTAAAAATCCACGTTCCAGGAGATGATTTTATGGTAAAAAAACAATGCAAGACATTTGAAGAAGCAATAGAGAATTCGGCAGAGTCTTTAGAACGTTTGCTGGTGAAAAGAAAAGAAAAAATTAGAACCAATATTTAATCGAAACTTTTTCATAAAAATGTTTTGATTAAAAAACAAAAAGATATACATTTGCAGTCCGTTAGAAATAGCGGACTTTTTTTATTGTATATGCCAGCGTAGCTCAGTTGGCTAGAGCAGCTGATTTGTAATCAGCAGGTCGTGGGTTCGAGTCCCTCCGCCGGCTCTAATTAGTAGCGGTATTAAGATAAAAAAAGTTGGGGAGATACTCAAGCGGCCAACGAGGGCAGACTGTAAATCTGCTGTGTGAACTTCGCAGGTTCGAATCCTGCTCTCCCCACTAAGTTTTGGAATAAGGAATTTCTGCAAAGCTCGCTTTGATGAAAATTTTGGTTCTAAAAATTGGTAAGGGTTCGCCTATATGGATAACAAGTTTTGCTTGTAATCCTGACAAGTGAACTGAAGTCGTCGATAGATTTTATTCAATCGCGGCCGTCAAGGAAAAACTGCCGACTTAGCTCAGGGGTAGAGTGCTTCCTTGGTAAGGAAGAGGTCACGGGTTCAATTCCCGTAGTTGGCTCAATAAATTAGAGAATTTCGAACACTAATATATAACTAAGATTAAAATTAAGTAAAATGGCAAAAGAAAATTTTAACCGTAATAAGCCCCACTTAAACATTGGAACAATTGGGCACGTGGATCACGGGAAAACTACATTAACTGCTGCAATTACAAAAGTATTGTCAGATGCAGGTTACTGTCAAGCGAAATCATTTGATCAAATTGATAACGCTCCAGAAGAAAAAGAAAGAGGTATTACTATTAATACATCGCACGTTGAGTATGAAACAGCTAACCGTCACTACGCTCACGTTGACTGTCCAGGTCACGCGGATTACGTAAAAAACATGGTTACTGGTGCTGCTCAAATGGACGGTGCAATCTTAGTTGTAGCTGCAACTGATGGACCAATGCCACAAACACGTGAGCACATTCTTTTAGGTCGCCAAGTTGGTATTCCTAGAATGGTAGTATTCATGAACAAAGTGGATATGGTTGATGATGCTGAGTTGTTAGAATTGGTTGAAATGGAGATCAGAGATTTATTATCTTTCTACGAATATGATGGAGATAATGGTCCTGTGGTTCAAGGTTCAGCTTTGGGTGGATTGAATAACGATCCAGCTTGGGTACCAAAAATCATCGAATTAATGGAAGCTGTTGATAGCTGGATTGAAGAGCCAGTTCGTGATGTTGCTAAGCCATTCTTGATGCCGGTTGAAGATGTATTCACCATTACAGGTCGTGGAACTGTTGCTACAGGTCGTATCGAAACTGGTGTTGCTAATACAGGAGATGCTGTTGAAATCATTGGTATGGGAGCTGAAAAATTGACTTCTACCATTACTGGAGTTGAGATGTTCCGTAAAATCCTTGATAGAGGTGAAGCTGGAGATAACGTAGGATTACTTTTAAGAGGTATCGATAAATCTGATATCAAAAGAGGTATGGTTATCATTAAGCCAGGTTCAGTTAAACCACACGCTAAATTTCAAGCTGAGGTTTATATCTTGAAAAAAGAAGAAGGTGGTCGTCACACACCATTCCACAATAACTACCGTCCGCAATTTTACGTACGTACAACGGATGTAACAGGAGTTATTACTTTACCTGCAGGTGTTGAAATGGTTATGCCAGGAGATAACTTGACTATTGATGTAGCTTTGTTGAGTCCAATCGCAATGAGCGAAGGGTTACGTTTTGCAATCCGTGAGGGTGGTAGAACTGTAGGTGCTGGACAAGTAACTAAGATTGTAGAGTAATTATACTAGTAAATAATAAAGCCAGCAGATAACCAATAGGTCGTCTGCTGGCTTTTACTACGGGCGTAGTTCAAGGGTAGAATAGCGGTCTCCAAAACCGTTGATGGGGGTTCGAATCCCTCCGCCCGTGCAAAAAACAAAATGATAATGAAAGTTATAAATTATATATCAGAAGCGTTTGAAGAATTAAAATCAAATACCACTTGGCCAGAATGGGCTGAAGTGCAACGACTCACAATTGTGGTTGCTGTTTTTTCAGTATTATTTGCTCTGGCTACATGGGGAGTTGATGAAGTTTTCGCAAAATCAATTGCTGGTTTCTTTAACTGGTTAAAAGCTTAATTTTTTTGTGATGACAGATAGTAATGTGAAAAAATGGTATGTGGTTAGAGCTGTAAGCGGACAAGAAAACAAAGTTAAAGCTTATATCGAAACCGAGATTAACCGATTGGGAATGGGTGATTATATTTCTCAAGTTCTTGTCCCTACTGAAAAAGTAGTGCAAGTTCGAGAAGGAAAGAAAATAACCAAAGATAAGGTCTACTTTCCAGGTTATGTTATGATTGAAGCCAATCTCGCTGGAGAGATTCCTCATATTATTAAGTCTATTACTAGTGTAATTGGTTTTTTAGGTGAAGTTAAAGGCGGAGATCCAGTTCCTTTAAGAATGTCTGAAGTGAACCGAATGTTAGGTAAAGTTGATGAGTTGGCTGTGAAAACCGATACTCATGCTATTCCTTTCAATATTGGAGAAACAATCAAGGTAATTGATGGTCCTTTCAACGGTTTCAATGGAACAGTTGAGAAAATCAATGAAGAAAAGCGTAAACTCGAAGTGATGGTGAAAATTTTCGGAAGAAAAACACCTTTAGAATTGAGTTTCATGCAAGTAGAAAAAGTATAATTTGTTACACTATTATAATTAACCGCAGGAATCTGCTTCCACAGAGGATCGCAAATTTTAAACACAATGGCTAAAGAGATTAGTAAAGTAGTTAAACTACAAGTTAAGGGAGGTGCCGCGAATCCATCGCCACCGGTAGGACCTGCTCTTGGAGCTGCTGGTGTGAATATCATGGAGTTTTGCAAGCAATTTAATGCAAGAACTCAAGATAAAGCCGGCAAAGTATGCCCTGTGCAAATCACGGTATACAAAGACAAATCATTCGATTTTGTCGTAAAAACTCCTCCTGCTGCTGTCCAATTATTGGAAGCAACAAAGCTAAAGTCCGGTTCAGGTGAACCAAATCGTAAAAAAGTAGCTAGCGTTACTTGGGACCAAATCAAAGCAATCGCTGATGATAAAATGGTCGATTTAAATGCATTCACAATCGAGTCTGCTATGAGTATGATCGCTGGAACAGCTAGATCTATGGGTATAACTGTAAGTGGAGAATCTCCTCTAAAAAAAGCGTAAGACATGGCAAAATTGACTAAAAAACAAAAAGAGGCTGCCTCAAAAATTGAGAAGAATAAATTGTATTCTTTGAAAGATGCTTCGGCATTAATCAAAACAGTTGCTTCTGCAAAATTTGATGAGTCTGTTGATATCGCAGTTAAACTTGGAGTTGATCCTAGAAAAGCGAATCAAATGGTTAGAGGAGTGGTTACCTTACCTCACGGTACTGGTAAAGATGTAAGAGTTCTTGCATTGGTTACTCCAGATAAAGAAGCGGAAGCTAAAGCTGCTGGTGCAGACCACGTAGGTTTAGACGACTACTTGCAAAAAATTAAAGACGGTTGGACGGATATTGATGTAATCATCACTATGCCTGCTGTTATGGGAAAATTAGGTCCATTAGGTCGTATTTTAGGACCAAGAGGTTTAATGCCAAATCCTAAAACAGGAACGGTTACTATGGATGTAGCGAAAGCTGTAGCTGAAGTAAAAGCGGGTAAAATCGACTTTAAAGTGGATAAAACAGGTATTGTTCATGCTGGTATCGGAAGAATTTCTTTCGGAGCAGATCAAATTCTTGACAACGCCCATGAAATTATTCAAACCTTATTAAAACTTAAACCAACTGCGGCGAAAGGAACTTACATCAAAAGTATTCACTTGTCTAGTACAATGAGTCCTGCGATTGCCTTAGATCCTAAAGCGGTATAAATTAGAAATCATGACTAGAGAAGAAAAATCAAGAGTTATTGAAGATTTAACTGCACAGTTAGCGGGAACAAATGTTGTTTATTTAGCAGACATTTCTGGTTTAAATGCAGAAACTACCTCGAACTTGAGAAGAGCTTGTTTCAAAGCTGGAATCCAATTAGCAGTAGTTAAAAATACCTTGCTTGAAAAAGCAATGGGTGCTTCTGACAATGACTATGGCGATTTGCCATCTGTGTTGAAAGGAAACACTTCAATCTTAATCGCAGAGAACGGAAACGCTCCTGCAAAGATTATCAAAGAATTCCGTAAAAAGTCGGATAAGCCTCTTTTGAAAGGAGCTTTTATTCACCAAGCGGTATTTATCGGAGACAACCAATTAGATGCGTTAATCGCTCTTAAATCTAAAGACGAAGTTATTGGAGAAATCATCGGATTACTTCAATCACCGGCTAAAAATGTGGTTTCTGCGCTTAAATCAAGCGGTGGTAAATTGGCTGGAATTCTTAAAACATTGTCTGAAAAATAGACAATTTGCATAGCGCGCACTTAATAAATTATATTTTACAAACTATTTAAAAACGATAGAAAAAATGGCAGATTTGAAACAATTCGCAGAACAATTAGTTAACTTAACTGTTAAAGAAGTTAATGAATTAGCTACAATTTTAAAAGATGAATACGGAATCGAGCCTGCAGCTGCTGCTGTAGTTGCTGGTCCTGCAGCTGGAGGTGGTGATGTAGCCGCTGTTGAAGAGCAAACTGAATTTACAGTAGTATTGAAAGATGCTGGTGCTTCTAAATTAGCAGTAGTAAAAGCAGTTAAAGAATTAACTGGTTTAGGTCTTAAAGAAGCTAAAGATTTAGTAGATGCTGCTCCATCTAACATCAAAGAAGGTGTGACTAAAGATGAGGCTGAAGGTCTTAAAAAATCTTTAGAAGAAGCTGGAGCTGTTGTTGAGCTAAAATAAGCTAAACTCGGTTTTGAAAACTAGGTTTAGGCCATGGACAGAGACGTCCAATGGCCTAAACCATTTTTCGTATAATAAAATTATATTCTAAATTTTATTGTAAAATCGAAAAAATACCCAAAAAATTTTTAGTCAATACGAAGACAGAAGTTTACTGAAGATACGCCGGTTCGCTTTTAAAGAGGTATTGATTATAAAAAGAAAGTATCAATCAAACAGTGTTTTACACAAAAATTACTTTTTTTTAATCAAAATTTTGTCCATTGATGATAACAAATCAGACTGAAAGATTGAATTTTGCCTCAACCAAAAACATCCCGGATTATCCGGATTTCTTAGATGTTCAGGTAAAATCTTTTAAAGATTTCTTCCAATTGGAAACCAAATCTGACGAAAGAGGCAACGAAGGGTTATACAACACCTTCATGGAAAACTTTCCAATTACTGATACAAGAAACAACTTTGTATTGGAGTTCCTAGATTATTTTGTAGATCCACCAAGGTATACCATTCAAGAGTGTATAGAAAGAGGGCTAACTTACAGTGTGCCGTTAAAAGCACGATTGAAATTATATTGTACCGATCCTGAACACGAAGATTTTGAAACCATTGTTCAAGATGTTTATCTTGGTACAATTCCTTACATGACTCCTAGTGGTACTTTTGTAATCAACGGCGCAGAACGTGTTGTCGTATCACAATTGCACCGTTCTCCGGGTGTTTTCTTCGGACAATCCTTCCATGCCAATGGAACCAAATTATATTCTGCCCGTGTCATCCCTTTCAAAGGATCTTGGATAGAATTTGCTACCGATATCAATAGCGTTATGTATGCTTATATCGATAGAAAGAAAAAATTACCTGTAACGACTTTATTCCGCGCCATAGGCTTCGAAAGAGATAAGGATATCCTAGAGATTTTCGACCTTGCAGAGGAAATTAAAGTATCCAAAACAGGACTTAAAAAATATATCGGTAGAAAACTTGCTGCACGTGTATTGAATACATGGCACGAAGATTTCGTTGATGAAGACACTGGCGAAGTAGTTTCTATCGAACGTAACGAGATTATCCTGGATAGAGACACCATTATCGACAAAGATAATGTGGAAGAAATCATCGACTCGAACGTAAAATCTATTTTGTTGCACAAAGAAAGTACGAATCAGGCTGACTATTCGATCATTCACAACACGCTTCAAAAAGATCCAACCAATTCTGAAAAAGAAGCCGTTGAGCACATCTACAGACAATTGCGTAATGCAGAACCGCCTGATGAAGAAACCGCTCGTGGCATTATAGATAAATTGTTCTTCTCTGACCAACGTTACAACTTAGGTGAGGTAGGCCGTTACAGAATGAACAAAAAATTAGGGTTAGATATCCCAATGGAAAAGCAAGTCTTGACCAAAGAAGATATCATCACCATCGTGAAATATTTGATCGAACTAATCAACTCTAAAGCAGAGATTGATGATATTGATCACTTGTCAAACCGTCGTGTAAGAACTGTAGGCGAGCAATTGTCACAACAGTTTGGCGTTGGTTTAGCGCGTATGGCAAGAACCATCCGTGAAAGAATGAACGTTAGAGATAACGAGGTGTTTACACCCATCGATTTGATCAATGCCAAAACATTGTCATCCGTAATCAACTCTTTCTTCGGAACCAACCAGTTGTCTCAGTTCATGGATCAAACGAATCCATTAGCCGAGATTACCCACAAAAGAAGATTATCCGCACTAGGACCAGGTGGACTTTCAAGAGAAAGAGCCGGGTTTGAAGTGCGTGACGTTCACTATACGCATTACGGACGTTTGTGTCCGATTGAAACTCCTGAAGGACCAAACATTGGTTTGATTTCTTCGCTAGGGGTTTATGCCAAAGTAAACGGAATGGGTTTCATCGAAACACCATACCGTAAAGTAGCTAATGGTAAAGTGGATTTAGTTTCTACTCCAGTCTATTTAAGTGCTGAAGAAGAAGAAGGTAAAATGATTGCTCAAGCGAATATCGCGATGGACAATTCTGGAAAAATCACTGCCGATAAAGTTATTGCCCGTGAAGAAGGCGATTTCCCTGTAGTCGATCCAGGTCAAGTACACTACACCGATGTGGCACCTAACCAAATTGCTTCCATCTCAGCTTCATTGATTCCGTTCTTGGAACATGATGATGCGAACCGTGCCTTGATGGGATCTAACATGATGCGTCAGGCCGTACCTTTATTGCGTCCTGAAGCGCCAATTGTTGGAACTGGTTTAGAGCGTCAAGTGGCTTCCGATTCTAGAGTATTGATTAATGCCGAAGGACCTGGAGTTGTCGAATACGTAGATGCTAATATCATCACCATCAAATACGACCGTTCTGAAGAAGAGCGTATGGTCAGTTTTGAAGCCGATGAGAAAACATACAACCTAATCAAATTTAGAAAAACCAATCAAAGTACTTCGATCAACTTGAAACCTATCGTAAGAAAAGGAGATCGAGTAGTGACAGGTCAGGTATTGTCAGAAGGATACGCCACACAAAATGGAGAATTGGCTTTGGGTAGAAACCTAAAAGTAGCCTTTATGCCATGGAAAGGATACAACTTCGAGGATGCGATTGTAATTTCTGAAAAAGTAGTTCGTGACGATATCTTTACCTCAATCCACGTAGATGATTACTCTTTAGAAGTAAGAGATACTAAATTAGGTAACGAAGAATTAACGAACGATATTCCAAACGTTTCTGAAGAAGCTACTAAAGACTTGGATGAAAACGGAATGATCAGAATTGGAGCCGAAGTAAAACCTGGCGACATTCTAATCGGAAAAATTACACCAAAAGGAGAATCCGATCCAACTCCAGAAGAGAAATTGCTTCGTGCGATCTTCGGAGATAAAGCCGGTGACGTGAAAGATGCTTCGTTAAAAGCGTCTCCATCTTTACACGGTGTAGTTTTGGATAAAAAATTATTCGCAAGAGCGGTAAAAGACAAACGCAAACGTACTCAAGATAAAGATGCTTTAGGCGCTTTAGAAATGGAATTCGAAACCAAATTTGTTGAATTAAAAGACAAATTAGTAGAGAAATTATTCTTGATCGTTAACGGAAAAACCTCGCAAGGGGTCATGAATGATTTGGGTGAAGAAGTTTTACCAAAAGGTAAAAAATACACTCAAAAAATGTTGTACGCTGTAGAAGATTTCGCTCACTTAAGCAAAGGGCAATGGGTTGCTGATGACGCTACCAATAAAATGGTAAACGACTTAATCCACAACTATAAAATTAAGTTGAACGATTTACAAGGGGCGTTGCGTAGAGAGAAATTTACGATCACAGTTGGAGATGAATTGCCAGCTGGAATCTTGAAACTAGCTAAAGTATACATCGCGAAAAAACGTAAATTGAAAGTTGGGGATAAAATGGCAGGACGTCACGGGAACAAAGGTATTGTGGCTCGTATTGTTCGTCATGAAGACATGCCTTTCTTAGAAGACGGAACCCCTGTGGATATCGTATTGAACCCACTGGGAGTACCATCGCGTATGAACATCGGACAAATTTATGAAACGGTATTGGGTTGGGCTGGACAGAATTTAGGACGCAAATTTGCGACACCAATTTTTGACGGAGCTACCTTAGACCAAATCAACGAATTGACTGACGAAGCCGGAATTCCACGTTTCGGACATACGTACCTTTACGATGGAGGAACCGGAGAACGTTTCCACCAAGCAGCAACAGTCGGTGTCATCTACATGTTGAAATTAGGACACATGGTAGACGATAAGATGCACGCCCGTTCTATCGGACCGTACTCTTTAATCACGCAACAACCTTTAGGTGGTAAAGCGCAATTTGGAGGACAACGTTTTGGAGAGATGGAGGTTTGGGCTCTAGAAGCCTACGGTGCTTCTAGTACTTTACGTGAAATCTTGACCGTAAAATCGGATGATGTTATCGGAAGAGCCAAAACTTACGAAGCTATCGTAAAAGGCGAAGCGATGCCAGAACCAGGATTACCAGAATCATTCAACGTTTTGATGCACGAATTGAAAGGTCTAGGTTTAGATATCCGTTTAGAAGAATAAAACAGTTTGCCGTTGTCAGTTGTCCGTTGCCGATTTAAACGGATAACCGATAACTGACGACCGACAACTAAAAAAATAATTTCAAAATAATTCAATAGTAACGACTATGATGAATAATAGAAATAACAATAAAGATAAAAACCCAATCAAAAGATTTGACAAAATCTCGATTGGACTAGCTTCTCCAGAATCCATCTTGGCTGAGTCAAGAGGCGAGGTGTTGAAGCCAGAAACTATCAATTATAGAACCCACAAACCAGAACGTGATGGTCTTTTCTGCGAACGTATTTTCGGTCCGGTAAAAGATTTCGAATGTGCTTGTGGAAAATACAAAAGAATCCGTTACAAAGGAATCATTTGCGACCGTTGTGGAGTAGAAGTTACCGAGAAAAAAGTACGTCGTGATAGAGTTGGTCACATCAATTTGGTGGTGCCTATCGCTCACATCTGGTACTTTCGTTCACTTCCAAACAAAATTGGTTACATCCTAGGATTGCCGTCTAAGAAATTAGACATGATTATTTACTACGAGAGATACGTAGTAATCCAACCAGGTATCGCTAAAGGTCCAGACGGAGATTCTATCAACAGATTGGACTTCTTAACCGAAGAAGAATACTTGAACATCTTGGATTCATTGCCACAAGAAAATCAATATTTAGATGATTTAGATCCTAATAAATTCGTTGCCAAAATGGGTGCCGAATGTATCATGGATTTATTAGCACGTATCGATTTAGATGCCTTGTCTTATGAATTGCGTCACTCGGCTAACAACGAAACATCAAAACAACGTAAAACAGAAGCGTTAAAGAGACTACAAGTAGTAGAATCGTTCCGCGAATCGAACTTGAATCGTGAAAATCGTCCAGAATGGATGATCATGAAAGTGGTTCCAGTAATTCCACCTGAATTACGTCCGTTAGTGCCTCTTGATGGAGGTCGTTTCGCTACTTCCGATTTGAACGATTTGTACCGAAGAGTAATCATCCGGAACAACCGTTTGAAACGTTTGATGGAAATCAAAGCGCCAGAAGTAATCTTGAGAAACGAAAAACGTATGCTACAGGAATCTGTAGATTCGTTATTCGACAACACTAGAAAAGCGTCTGCTGTTAAAACAGAATCCAACCGTCCGTTGAAATCGCTTTCGGATTCCCTAAAGGGAAAACAAGGGCGTTTCCGTCAAAACTTACTAGGAAAACGTGTCGATTATTCAGCGCGTTCGGTAATTGTTGTTGGACCTGAATTGAAATTATTCGAATGCGGTATCCCAAAAGATATGGCAGCCGAATTATACAAACCGTTTGTCATCCGTAAATTAATCGAAAGAGGAATTGTAAAAACGGTAAAATCGGCTAAGAAAATCATCGACAAAAAAGAGCCTGTAGTATGGGACATCCTTGAAAATGTAATTAAAGGACATCCTATCTTATTGAATCGTGCTCCTACATTGCACAGATTAGGGATACAAGCATTCCAACCGAAATTGATTGAAGGAAAAGCAATCCAATTGCACCCTTTAGTGTGTACGGCGTTTAATGCGGATTTTGATGGGGATCAAATGGCAGTGCATTTACCACTCGGACCAGAAGCGATTCTGGAAGCCCAGTTGTTAATGTTGGCCTCTCACAACATCTTGAACCCTGCGAACGGTGCTCCAATTACAGTACCTTCTCAAGACATGGTTTTGGGTCTGTATTACATGACCAAAGAACGATTGTCTGTTCCAGGACACCAAATTCTTGGTGAAGGATTGACATTCTACTCCGCTGAAGAAGTGAATATCGCATTGAATGAAGGAAGATTAGAATTGAACGCTCGTGTGAAAATTAGAGCTAAAGATTTTAATGAAGAAGGCGAATTAGTATACAAAATTATCCAAACCACTGCTGGACGTGTCTTGTTTAATGAAGTGGTGCCAGAAGCGGCAGGATATATCAATGATGTATTGACTAAAAAGAATTTAAGAGACATCATCGGACGAATCTTAAGCGTAACTAACGTGCCTACTACTGCTGCCTTCTTAGACAGCATGAAAGACATGGGGTATAAATTTGCATTCAAAGGTGGTTTATCATTCTCTTTAGGAGATATTATCATCCCTGAAAGAAAAGGCGAATTAATTGCAGATGCTCGTGAGCAAGTAGAAGGAATTTCTGCTAACTACAACATGGGTCTGATCACCAATAATGAGCGTTACAACCAAGTAATCGACGTGTGGACATCAACTAACGCCATGCTTACAGAATTAGCCATGAAAAACATTAGAGAAGACCAACAAGGGTTCAACTCAGTGTACATGATGCTTGATTCTGGAGCGCGTGGATCAAAAGAGCAAATCCGTCAGTTAACCGGTATGCGTGGATTGATGGCTAAACCTAAAAAATCTACAGCAGGCGGAGGTGAAATTATCGAAAACCCGATTCTTTCAAACTTTAAAGAAGGGCTTTCCATCTTAGAATACTTTATCTCTACGCACGGTGCTCGTAAAGGACTTGCCGATACCGCTTTGAAAACGGCAGATGCTGGTTATTTGACCAGAAGATTGCACGACGTTTCTCAAGATGTTATCGTAAACGTAGACGATTGTGGTACGTTAAGAGGAATCGAAGTTTCGGCTTTGAAGAAAAATGAAGAAATCGTTGAAACCTTAGGGGAACGTATTTTAGGACGAGTAGCCTTACAAGATGTCATCAATCCGTTGACTTCTGAAATCATGGTGTACTCCGGACAACAAATTACAGAAGCTATCGTAAAAGCGGTGGAAGCTTCACCAGTAGAACGTTTAGAAGTGCGTTCTCCATTAACTTGCGAAGCCACAAAAGGAATCTGTGCGAAATGTTACGGTAGAAACTTAGCTACTGGAAAAATGACGCAACGTGGTGAAGCAGTAGGAGTTATTGCAGCACAATCTATTGGGGAACCAGGAACACAGTTAACATTGCGTACCTTCCACGTGGGGGGAACTGCAGGAAATATCTCAGAAGAGTCTAGTATCGTAACTCGTTTTGATGGTCGTCTAGAAATAGAAGATTTGAAAACCGTAAAAGGGGAAGACTCCGATGGAAATGCAGTAGACATTGTAGTATCTCGTTCTACAGAATTGAAATTAATCGACTCTAAAACGGATATCTTATTAAGTACGCACAACATTCCTTACGGTTCAAGTATCTTTGTAAAAGATGCCGATGTCGTAACAAAAGGAACCACAATCTGTAAATGGGACCCGTATAATGGAGTTATCATTTCTGAATTTACTGGTAAAATTGCTTATGAAGATTTAGAACAAGGACAATCGTTCCAAGTAGAGATTGATGAGCAAACTGGTTTCCAAGAAAAAGTAATTTCAGAGTCAAGAAATAAAAAATTAATCCCAACCTTATTGGTTTACGGTAAAGACAACGAATTAATTCGTTCCTATAACTTACCAGTAGGAGCTCACCTTATGGTAGAGAATGGCGAGAAAATTAAAGCCGGTAAAGTATTGGTGAAAATTCCACGTCGTTCTTCTAAAGCAGGGGATATCACAGGAGGTTTACCAAGAATTACCGAGTTGTTAGAAGCTCGTAATCCTTCGAATCCAGCGGTAGTTTCTGAAATTGATGGTGTAGTTACTTTTGGTAAAATCAAACGTGGCAATCGGGAGATTATCATCGAATCGAAGTTTGGTGAAATTAAGAAATACTTGGTGAAATTATCAAGCCAAATCTTAGTACAAGAAAATGACTTCGTAAGAGCAGGAGTGCCATTGTCGGATGGAGCTATTACGCCAGAGGATATTTTAAGAATTCAAGGGCCAGCAGCTGTTCAACAGTATTTGGTGAATGAAATTCAAGAAGTATACCGTTTGCAAGGGGTAAAAATCAACGACAAACACTTTGAAGTAGTCATCCGTCAAATGATGCGTAAAGTACGTGTCGAAGATCCAGGAGATACTTTATTCTTAGAAGAACAATTGATCCATACCAAAGACTTTATCGTTGAAAATGATAATTTATACGGAATGAAAGTAGTAGAAGATGCTGGTGATTCGGAAACAATCAAACCAGGTCAAATCATTACGCCACGTCAATTACGTGATGAAAATTCATTATTGAAACGTTCGGATAAGAATCTAGTAACAGCTCGTGATGTAATCACCGCTACAGCAACTCCCGTATTACAAGGAATTACTAGAGCGTCCTTACAAACGAAATCATTTATTTCGGCTGCCTCGTTCCAGGAAACTACGAAAGTGTTGAATGAAGCCGCAGTAGCTGGTAAAATCGATTACTTAGAAGGTCTGAAAGAAAATGTAATTGTAGGTCATAGAATCCCTGCCGGAACCGGTATGAGAGAATACGACAATACGATTGTAGGTTCTAAAGATGACTATAACGAAATGATGGCCAACAAAGAAGAATATATTTATTAAGATGAGTGATTCGAAACAACCACAAGGACAAATAAATATCGAATTGGAAGAAAGCATGGCCGAAGGAATTTATTCCAACTTAGCCATCATCAACCATTCTGCTTCTGAGTTTGTAGTAGACTTTGTATGTATCATGCCTGGTACACCCAAAGCTAAAGTGAAATCAAGAATCGTTTTGACGCCACAGCACGCCAAAAGATTAGTCAAAGCATTGGCTGAAAATGTACACCGTTTTGAAGTCGCTCACGGCGAAATCAAAGACACCGAACAGCCGCCAATACCTCTAAATTTTGGACCAGCGGGTCAAGCATAAATAAAGAAAACCTCTCCAATCGGAGAGGTTTTTTTGTTTTAATGCCTTTCCTATTGGGAAAGAGCGGTTGGTTTCGTTGCCGTTGGTTAGTTCCTACTGCGTGATGTACGAATTCATCTGTTCAATCGTCTCTTTTTGCTCTTCAATTATAGCTTGAACCACGTCGCCGATAGAGATGATTCCCACTACAGTTTCTCCTTCAAGGACGGGTAAATGGCGCACACGATGCAAACTCATCAAAGTCATGCAGTGGTCAATTTTGTCATTCGGAGCAACCGTCGTCAATTGCGTTTCCATAATCTCATGAACCAACGTTTCTTTGGAAGTTTTGTCTCTCAAAACAATCTTACGAGCGTAATCTCGTTCCGATAAAATCCCTTTCAATCTTCCGTCTTCAACAATTAAGACAGCACCAATGTTTTGTTCTCCCATTACCTTAATGGCATCATACACCGTAATGGTAGAAAGTATTGTGCATACCGCACTTCCTTTCTTGCTTAAGATTTGATTTACAGTCATATAGTTGTGGTTTTTATGAGTCATAAATTTAAAAAGAAATTAGAGACACTCCTCTTTTTTACGATTTTTTGTTATCAACAATGCTTTAAAAAAAAACCTTAGCCTACTGGTACTAGGACGTGCCGATCGAAAATACTCGTATGATTTTATACGAATCCACAACAAGCGATTGCTTTATTTACAATTATCCCTACATTTTTTATTCATTCAGGGAATTAATTAACGTTTAAATAATAATTTATCAACACGAAAACGTTATAGTTTACGAACTACGAATCAGTCGAATTAATTTCATTTGAAAATTAAGTATGTTTATACTGTCAAAACATGCTTTGGTAGGAGGTTATTCAGAAACCGATACCGTTTTCGCATTCGAATCAATTAATTTAAACCCTTTTTAGTATGAAAAGAATTTTATTTTTAGCTTGTCTAATCATGATGCCCTTTCTTGTGATTTCTCAAAATTATAAAGAATGGGTAGCTCCTACCACAAGTAATTGGAGCACCCCAAGCAACTGGACTTCCGGTGGGATTACTTTTGGTCAATTAGAATGGAAAGGAAACGGAATTGCGACCAGCAACAACGACATTGGAACACAAAACCACTGGCGCCTTTATTTTGCGGGTTCGAAAGCGTATACCTTAACGGGAAGCACCGTCAATCTCTTTGATAATGGAGGCTCTTTTTCCTGGGTATTGAGCGATGCTACCGTAGCGCAAAACATCAATTTCCCCCTTAATTTTGCCGATGCAGGAGCAAGATACTCCTATATCAGTGCCCGAGGTTCAGGAGGTTCAATCACCTTTGGAGGGAATGTTGGAATCACTGGGGGTATTACAGCCCTTAGAATTATTGGACAGAATACCAATGCTCCGATAACATTCAATAGCACATTGTCGGGCTCAAAGCCAGTCGATATTGGTCGTGATGAAAGTGGAACTTATCAAACGAATACCAGAGTCTTCTTTAATGCCGACAACAGCAGTACCTTTTCAGGACCAACAACCTTATATGCTGGGACACTGACGATTCCTGCCAATAGTGCTTTAGGTACTGGTTCTCTGATCATCGGAAACAGCTCCGTATTCAATTCGCTAGCGGTAACCGGCGATACCTCACGTTCACAAGGAATTATTATCAATGACGGCTCAACCAACTCTGCCATCGATGTGGCGGCTACTAAAACCTTTACATTTTCAGGAGCACTAACCCACAACACGGGTGGAAATAATGCTACAAAATTCGGAAAATCAGGGTCAGGAACCTTAGTAGTTTCTAATGCCAATACGGGTTATGTGGGACGAATTCAAATCGGAGACGGAACCGTAATCGTACAAAACAATAACGGTTTAGGAAACAATACCACAACAGCTAATCGAGGAATCGACTTAGGCTTAAACGTAGGGGATGTTTCAACAGCCAATAATGTCAACTTACAAGCGACCAACGGAATCAATATTCCTCAATCGATTTATGTGGCATCTAATGCTAGTAGCGCAACTAGAACCATTAGCTTCAATGGCGCTTCAGGAAGTGCTTCCCTTAGCAACGAAATCTATACCGATGGCGATTTAACCCTAAACGGAGGTTCAGGAACTTTATCTTTAAACGGAAATATTATCAGCCCAGTGAACAACAAAGGCTTGAATTGTATTGGCGGAACGGTAGTAATGGGCGGCACCAATGCTTCTACAGGAACCATTACCGTAAGTGGCGGAACTTTCCGACTAGGAGCTGCCGAAAGATTGGCCAATACCGCACCAGTAGTTTTAGCAGGAGGTATTTTTAGTACGAATGGAAATTCAGAAACTGTAGGTACTTTGAATCTAACCGCTTCAACCGCATCCACCATTGCGTTGACATCGGCGAATCACACGTTAACCTTTGCCAATAGCAGTAGCCTAACCCCATGGGGCGCAGGCGCTACGCTTGTCATCACCGGATGGAATGGTACGGCGGGGCAATCCAACACCACAGGTGGAAAAATCATAGTGGGTGCGGCTGGTTTAACTTCACAACAATTGGCTAAAATATCATTTCAAGGCTATTTAGGAACGTCAATTATTGTCGGAGGGGAATTAGTACCGCCAGGACCAAGTTTGTCCGTGACAGCGGGTAGTTTAAGTCATGGAGCTACTTGCGTTGGAGTTCCAGCAACATTTATCGATTACACCATTACCAATACTGGTGGAACAGCAGTAGGAGTGAATGTAACTTCGAGCAACGGTGAATTTGCAGTAAGCAATATTCCAACAACGGTTACAGGTGGTGGCGGAACTGCAACCTTCCGAGTAACATTTACTCCAACAGCTAGCGGAGCAAGAACGGCTTCATTAACCCTGTCAACAACTTCCGCTAATGCTGCTATAACCAATCCAGGGACGTTAACCGGAACTGGAAATGCACTGCCAACTGCAAACGCAGGAGGTGCCTTAGCAGCCATTTGTCAAGGCAGCACTACAGCCGCTTTAGGAGGTTCGTTTGGAGGTAGCGCCACAGCAGCTGTTTGGAGCGATGGGGGTGCCGGAGGTACTTTTACCAACAATACCGGAACCACACCAAACACAGCAACATATACCGCATCATCGACGGCTCCCGCCACCGTAACCCTAACCTTAACAACCAGCGGTGGTTTGTGCGGAACTACCTTCGTAACAAAATCACTTACCGTTAACCCAACAGCAATTGTGAATGGAGGAAGTGCTATAGCCGCCATTTGTCAAGGAAGTACCACAGCCGCTCTAGGAGGTTCCTTCGGCGGAAGTGCTACAAGCGCAGTTTGGAGTGATGGAAGTGCCGGAGGTACCTTCACCAATAACAGCGGAAGTACACCAGGAACTACGACTTATACGGCAGCATTTAACGCGCCTTCCCCAGTTACCTTAACTTTAACCACCAGTGGTGGATTGTGTGGCGCCGCAGTAGCGACCAAACAATTAGTAGTAAACCCAGTACCATTAGTAAGTGCTGGAGGTCCACTAGCCGCAATTTGTCAAGGAGGAACCACTGCCGCTTTAGGAGGATCTTTTAGCGGAGGAGCTACCAGCGCGGTTTGGACCGATGGTGGCGCCGGAGGAACTTTTACTAACAACAGCGGAACAACACCAGGAACTACCACCTATACAGCCGCCAATAATGCGCCAGCATCCATCACCTTGACGTTAACGACAAGCGGCGGATTGTGTGGAACGACTTTATCCATTAAGACCTTAACGGTAAATTCGGGAACAACCTATTATTCGGATGCGGTGGATGGAGATGGTTACGGCGATCCAGCAAGTCCAATAGTGTCTTGTACGGGGCAACCTGCGAATTATGTAGCGAACAATACCGACTGTTCTCCAACAACAGCCAACTACCGTCTAGGGAATTTTTATACCGATTCGGATAACGATGGCTACAATAATGGAGCACCAGTAACCTCCGTTTGCTACGGATTGACCTCGCCATCAGGATATACTTCAAACAACATCGGAACCGATTGCTTGGATAGTAATGCCGAAGTAAACCCGAATCATGTAGAAGTAGCGGGTAATGGAATTGATGACAACTGTGATGGAAACATTGATGAAGTGGCACCAACTTCTAGTTTGCAACCCAACCAATGCGGGATTACATTAACCAATATTGCGCAAGCTATCTATGCCAATGTCATTTATCCAACACCAGCGGAAGCCTATCGCTTTGAAGTCACTGAAGTGGGCAATCCTTCCAATATACGAACCTATGACGCGCCTAGTAATACATTCAATTTATTAAATTTAGCCGGTGGGGCCGAATACAACAAAACCTATTCCGTTCGAGTAGCTGTAAAAACAGCCGGATTCTGGAGAACTTATGCATCGGCATGCACCTTGAATACTCCAGCAGTGGCAGCGACCACTAAAGTATCCAATGCACAGTGTGGTGTTACCCTAAGCGATATTGCCAATACGATTTATTGTGATGCGGTTTCCAGCGCGACAGGATATCGTTTTAGAGTTACTGATGGTGTCACCACAAGAACCGTAGAAACTACCGTGAACCGATTCAGTTTAATGGACCTTGCCGGTGGGGCTAATTTTGCGACCACCTACACTGTAGATGTCCAATTGAAATTCGGAACGACATGGGAAACAACATGGGGATTAACCTGCAACATTACAACACCACTAACACCAGGAACTTCTAACGTATCAGCCGCACAATGTGGGGTAAACATCACCAATCTGTGGTCTACCATTTATGCTACGCAAGTGCCAGCGGCAACAGGTTATCGTTTTGAAGTGACCAAATCAGGAGGTGGTACCGTGTTCTACGACACACCCAATGCAAGATTTAGTTTGAGAAATATCACGGTGCCTGGATTCACGACGACCAATTCGTCCTACAGCATCCGAGTGGCGATTTTGTACAACAGCCAATACTTGTCTTTTGGAGCGGCGTGCACCATTACTACCAATGGAGCCTCAAGAATCACCAACAAACCTATTGAAGTGTTTGAAGTGAAAGCCTATCCAAATCCATTCGCCAATAATTTCAAATTGGAACTTAATACTTCTAGCGAAAACAACGTTAGCTTGAAAGTATACGACATGATTGGAAGACAAATCGACATCCGTGAAGCAAGTGTAACCGACATCACCAATTTGGAAATTGGAGACCAATATCCATCAGGAGTATACAATGTTATAGTAACGCAAGGTGACCAATTGAAAACCTTACGGATTATTAAAAGATAAGTAGTAAAAAAAGTAAGAGGCAAGAACAAATACCTGCCAAACTAAAAAACCGCTTCAGAAATGAAGCGGTTTTTTTATACCTCAACAAACCTACAACATAAAAAGATTGGTCGCCAAAATACCGTAAATCGTAAATCGAATACCGTACATCGTAAATTAGGCATCCTAAATCATAACTGCTAAATCGTTAATCTACACTGTTTTTTATCGGTAATAAAACCCCTTTCGTCGATTTTACGTTTATTGTTTATAATTAACCTCAAAGGCATAGCAAAAAGCGAATTTATATTTCTTAAGTTTAGTGCCTTAATTAAATTTTAATCTATGTATAAAAATTACAATTCTTTGGGATTGGGCAGGGATGCTCACCTCAAAAATGAAAATTTAGCAGGAAGTGGCGGCTCGCCAACTACCCCAAAAACCAGAAGGTTGCTAAGTTTGTTGGCGTTGTTTTGCCTGTTTTTTGCAGGGTACCATGCCAATGCGCAGACAACTACACTGATTTCTCCAACTGGAGATGGTGGTTTTGAAACAGGAGCTACTTTTGCTGCAAACAACTGGACTACAGTAAACACAGCAACCTCAGGTGGTAGTCAGTGGTTTATAACTTTGGCCTCCTTGACACAAGGAACATATACGTTTGCACCTACTGGTTCGAGGGCCGCTTTTATCTCTAACAATGCAGGTGCAGCGTGGCGCTATAATACGTTGCCAGTTGCCTCTTCATCTCACATTTATAAAGATATTACGTTCCCTTCTGGGCAAACAAGTATCAATCTGTCTTTCCGTTACAATGTTAATGGGAACGATACCACTTGGGATGAAATGTATGTTTACTTATGTCCGCAAACCTTAACGCCTTTGGCAAATTCACCAAGTAGCAGTACTACTACAGTGACTTGGTCTGGTACAGGTACTGCCACCTTATTGGGTTCTTTCAAAATATTAACGGCTGGAAGTGGAACTTCAAATTCGCTTATTATTCCAAGTGCTATTGCTGGAAATGCAGTTGCAAATTCAAACATGCGTTTAGTGTTTACATGGAAAAATGATGGTTCTGGAGGTGCTGAGCCGCCAGCAGCTATTGATGATGTTTCCTTAGTGTCTGCTGTTCCAACACCAATCAGTGGAACAAAAACAGTAGGGCCTACAGGAGATTATGCTTCATTAACCGCTGCCTTTACTGCTTTAGGCGGTAATGGAGTGAGTGGACCTGTAGTTTTAGAATTGCAAAGTACTTATGTAAGCACTGTAGAGAGTTTTCCTATAGCTCCTGGGGTTATTGCTGGATCTAGTAGTACCAACACAGTTACTGTTCGTCCGGCGTCGGGCGCAGTGAGCCGTATAATTACAAGTACAAATACCACCGCTACAATTAACTTGAATGGTTCTAGCAACATCATCTTTGACGGTAGACCCGGCGGAACTGGATCGTTAGCCAGCACCAACCTTACTATAGCGAATACTAGCACCACTACTGGTGGAACTGCAATACAGTTCATTAATGATGCGAACAACAATACCGTTCAATATGCGAATTTAAGCGCAGCTTATGGTTCAACAACCTCTGGAGTCTTGAATTTTTTGACGACCACTGGAGCAAACGGTAATGACACCAACACTATTACGCTAAACAACATTAATGGTGTAGGAACAGCGTTTAACGGAATCTATGCATCTGGTTCAACAACAACTACAGCTACCAACAATAGTGGCGTTGTAATTTCAAACAACAACATCTATGATTTCTTTTCAGCAGGAAGTGCTACTAATGGAATCTCCATTTCTTCAGGAAATACGGATTGGACCATCTCTGGAAACAGAATCTTTCAAACGGCTTCAAGAACTTATACTACAAGTAATAACCACATGGGTATTTTTATTAGTAATACCTCCGGAAATAACTTTAGCGTTTCTTCAAACACTATTGGAGGTGGATCTTCCTTAACGGGAGGACCTGTAGCGTTAGCCAGTTACACTATAGCTGGTACTGTAGCCAATCGTTATAGAGGAATTAGTATGAACGTAGGAACTACAACTGCTTCAAACGTACAAGGAAATACTATTTCCAATTTTACCTTCGCTTCTTCAAGTGGTGCTACCACAGTGGGTGGACCTTGGTGTGGTATTTATGTTGGGGCAGGGAATGTGAATATTGGAAATACATCTGCTAATACTATCGGTAGCGGCACAGGAACTGGTTCTGTTACTTCTACTATTAGTTCTACTGGAGGTATAAGCACGGGGATTTTTATTGATGGAGGTACAACTCATGTAGTTTCAAACAATATTATTGGATCAATCACGGCATTAGGTTCAACAGCATCAATTTCTGCAGGTTTTACAGGTATTAGAGTGGCAACTTCTACTACCGCTACCGTAAGTGGGAACACTATAGGAAGTACAGCAACAGCAAACAGTATCACAGTGAGTACTGGTGCTACTGGAACTACGGCAGGTGTTGTTGGAGGAATCAACAACTCGAGTACCGCTACCATTGGAATCACGGGTAACACCATAGCGAATTTGAACAGTGCATACAATCCAACAACTACAAGTTCTAATTTAGGTTTTGGAATTTTATCTTCATCAGGGATTAATACTATTACCGGAAATACTGTAAGAAACATTAGTGCTGCTGCTATTACAACCGGATCTGGATCTACAGCTTCTGTTATCGGTATTTCGATGACCTCTTCGACTGCTTCGGCATCAGTTTCGCAAAATACTATATTTGGTTTGGCCAATACCAATGCGGGTGCCAATGCCAATGCAGTAGTTGGAATTCATTATAACGGACCAGTGTCTGGCACGAACACCGTAGCAAGAAACTTGATTTACAATTTAAGTGTTAGCGCTACTTCCGCTTCCGCATCAACCATCGGAATCAATGTGGCAGGAGGTCTTTCGACCTTTCAAAACAACATGATTCGTATGGGTAGCGGCTTAAACTTAGGTATTGATGTGCGTGGAATCAACGATGCTTCCGGAACCAACAATTACTATTTCAATACGGTATACGTTATGGGGGCTCCAACCTCAAACGCAGCGAATACATTTGCCTTTACAAGTGCGGTTACTTTAAATACTCGTGCTTTTCAAAATAATGTTTTCTGGAATGCCCGCTCTAACTCGGGATCAACAGGAAAACACTACGGTATCGCCGTAGGGGGAACAGGGGTAAATCCAACAGGATTAACTAGTAACTACAACGACATTTTTGCCAACGGTACAGGAGGTGTTTTTGGATTGTACGCTGCGGCCGATCAAGCTTCAAGAAGTGCTTGGAACACGGCATCAGGACAAGACGGACAATCCATCAGTACCGATCCACAATTGATCGATGCAACCAACGCAACAACACCAGATTTGCATATTCATGCTACCAATCCAACGTCTATTGAAGGGGCAGGCCTCTTGATTGCTTCCGTAGTTGACGATTTTGATGGTCAAACTAGAAGTGGTTTATCACCAACGGATATCGGAGCAGATGCAGGTAATTTTGTGGCCTCAGATATCTCTGCGCCAGCAATTACGTATACAGCGTTGACCAATAATTGTGGTGCAGGGGCAAGAACCCTTGTGGCTACAATTACTGATGCAAGCGGCGTTCCTACTGCAGGAGCTGGTTTGCCAGTCTTGTACTTTAAAGTGAATGCAGGGGCATATACTGCAGTTACCGCGACTTCCTTGGGAAGCAACCAATACCAGTTTGTTTTTGGTGGTGCTGCGGTGGCTAGCGATGTAGTGTCTTATTACATTGTAGCGCAAGATAACGCAGCAATACCTAATGTAGGATCGTTCCCTGCAACTGGAACCGCTGGCTTTACAGCTAGTCCTCCTGCAGCAGCAACACCACCAACCACGCCAAGTACTTATACTGTATTGCCTACCTTAAGCGGAACCAAAACCGTAGGTTCTGGAGGTGATTATGCTACATTAACAGCAGCAGTAGCCGCTTATAACAGCAATTGCCTTACGGGTGCTGTAGTGTTTAGTTTAACAGATGCGACTTATGCTTCGGAAACTTATCCAATCACCATTAATGCGAATGCAGCAGCAAGTGCTGTAAATACATTGACCATCACACCAGCAACAGGAGTAAGTCCAAGTTTTACTGGTTCGTCAGCTTCAGCATTAGTCGTGATCAATGGCGCAGATTATGTAACCATTGAAGGATCCAATAGCCCAGTAACAAACACCGTTTGTCCAGCAGCGACCTCTTCCCGAAATCTGACGCTAACCAATACCAATGCCGGGACTACCAGTGCTGTGGTTTGGTTGCAAACGAATGTGGCCGATGGCGCTACTAACAATACAGTACGCAATTGTAACTTAGTAGGAAGTGGCGTAACGCAAACCTTAGTTGGCGTTGGTTCTGGAAGTAACGCTATTAGCACTACTTCTTTAGGAACTTCCAACAACAACAATACCTTTGAAAACAATGCTATTAGTGGTACGCAATACGCGATCTTCTCTCAAGGAGCCAGTACAGCGGTTAAAAACAGTGGAACTAAAATTAACCAAAACGTATTCAACACTAGCGCAAATGCCAAAGGAGGTATTGTAGTAGGTTTTGAAAATGGAATTACCATTTCAGGAAATAACATTTCCAATATTGCACAAACTACGTCACCAGATGGAGTTGCTATCGCAGTAGGTTTGACTGCTATTAGTGCTACTACTTCTGCAGGTAATGAAGTTACCAACGCTACAGTGACCAACAATGTAATTGGTTCTGTCGTAAACAGTGGTACGTTCTCAGCTGCCGGAATTGCAGTGGCAGCCGCTACTTCAGGAACCACGTTAATTGCCAACAACATGATTAGTGGCGTAGCGGCTAACGGTACTTCTGGAGATTTTGCAGCAGGTATTATTGTAGGTGGAGGAGTAGGTTCTACTACCAATGTCTACCACAATACCGTAGCCATGCAAGGAACCATTGCAGGAGCAACAGCAGCAACTCAAACATCAGCTTGTTTAGCAGTAACCAACAGTACAGCGCCCACGTTAGATCTTAGAAACAATATCTTTACCAATACCCAAATTGGAAATTCAGGGGCTACTATTCGTTTTGCAGCTATTGCATTAGCATACAGTACGTATACCACCTTAACGACCAATAACAACAATTTATATGTTGCTGGTGCTGGTCCTGGAACTTACCAAGTAGGGATTACTAGTACTGTAGTGGCTGGAACTAATAGCACAACGCTAGCCAACTGGCAAACCACAACAGGAAAAGAAGCTAATTCTAAAAACGCAGCCGCGGTATATCTTTCTGCTACCAATTTGCACTTAGACAACACCAACGCCAGCAACGGAACAAACTTCGATGGAACGGCAGTGGCTTCTTTAGTAGCCAACGATATCGATTGTGATACTAGAAATGTTACGACCCCAGATATGGGAGCTGACGAATTTTCACCACCAGCTTGTACTACCGCAGTAGCCGGAACCGCAACGGGATCAACCTCCTTCTGTGTGTCGGGTACTCCAACGATTACCGCTTCAGGGGCATCAACAGGAACAGGACAAACCATTCAATGGTATTCGTCTACTGTTTTGGGTGATTATCCAAATGCAGGAACTGCAGTGAGTGGTCAAACCAATCCAGCAGCTTTAACTACTGGTGTTGTTAGTACGACTACCTATTACTGGTTGAGAGTAACTTGTGCTACCAATTCGTCTACAAGCAACTCTAACTTAATTACGGTAACTATTAACCCAGCGCCTGCCACTGTAACAGTAAGCACAGCGGGTTCTTATTGTGTTACCACAACAATAACCGCAGCGAATGGTGGCGACGGAACCATCTATTTCCAAGGGACTACCTCTGGAGGTACTTCTACCGCAACACCTTCCGCTTCTCAAGTGATTACTACTTCTGGAACGTACTACTTTAGAGCGCAATCCGCAGCAGGTTGCTGGGGTGCCGAAGGTAGTGCTGCCATCGTAATCAACCCATTACCAGCAGCGCCATCAGTAACGCCAACAGTAGCTCCTGCAGCATTTTGCTTAGGAGGATCGCAAGCGCTTACTGCAGGAACAGCGGCTCCGAGTACTATTTTAACTCAAAACTTTGAAACAGGACTTGGAACTTGGACCACCGCTAATACTTCTACTGGAACCACTCCAGCAGCAGCGGCATGGACTATCCAAACCAATCCGTTTACATCAACCAACAGTACTCCTGTAACGTTCAACAGTAACTCGGGTACGAAATTCATCGTGAGTAATTCAGATTTAATTGGGTCGGGTGCTGCAACCAATACGGTATTAACGTCTCCGTCATTCTCGCCTTCAGCATACAGTGCTTTGAGTATGACTTACAAATTGTACTACAAAAACTTAACGTCAGGAACGGCAGAGATTTTTGTAGAGGCTTTCAATGGTAGTACATGGTCAACGGTACAAAGTTTTAGCGCTACGCAAGGAACTGCTACTGCTTTTGTTGCGCCGACGGCTATTTCGCTTCCTTTAAACACAACCAGTGTACGTTTTAGATACACTACCGGTTGGGGTTGGTATGTAGCTCTTGATGATATCAGCATCACGGGTACCCCAATTGCCTACAACTATTCTTGGACTGCCAGTTCTGCGAACGCAGGTTTGCCAGCAGGTGCCGGAACAGCTTCCGCTGGGAATGCCAGTATTTCGGTAACACCAACACAACCAGGTTCGTATACCTATACCGCTACTGCCGTTAATGCCGCTACTGGTTGTGCAAGTGCCACAGGTACCACAACCGCTTCAGTTACCGTAAGTTTGCAACCTGCCGTGAATGTGGGAGGTGCCGTGGCTACCATTTGCCAAGGAGGTACATCTGCTGCCTTAGGAGGTTCGTATAGTAACAATGCTACAGGTGCTGTATGGAGTGATGGTGGAGCAGGAGGTTCTTTTGCTAACAATACCGGATCGACTCCAGGAACAGCGACCTATACTGCAGCTTCTAATGCACCAGCTTCTGTTACCTTGACTTTAACCAGTACAGGAGGAACTTGCGGAACTACTTTCGCTTCTAAATCAATCGCTGTAACTACAGGAACGATTTATTATGCCGATACCGATACCGATGGTTTCGGAGATCCAGCAAGTACTCAAGTATCTTGTTCAGGAACTCCTTCTGGATACGTAGCCAACAACACGGATTGCGCTCCTTCTGACGGAACCAAATGGCAGTTGGGTAATTTCTATACCGATGCCGATAACGACGGATACAACAATGGGGCACCATTAACCTCTGTTTGTTACGGAAATAGTACACCATCTGGATATACGCCTTCGAATATCGGAACCGATTGTTTGGATTCTAATTTTGAAGTGAATCCAAATCACGTTGAGGTATTAGGAAACGGAATCGATGACAACTGCGACGGAAACATCGACGAAGTAGCACCTACTTCTAGCTTGCAACCTTCACAATGTGGTATTACATTAACCAATATCGCTCAAGCTATTTATGCGAATGTAGTAACCGGTGCCGTTGCAGCGCAAGGATACCGTTTTGAAGTAACCGAGGTAGGAAATCCTGCTAACGTGAGAATCTACGATGCGCCAAGCAACAGCTTTAACTTGAACAACCTTGTCGGTGGTGGTGTTTACAACACAACGTACAGCATCCGTGTAGCCGTGAAAACTGCTCCGGGATTCTGGAGAGCTTATGCTGCCGCTTGTACCGTATCGACTCCAGCAGTCGCTGCCACAACGAAAGTACAAAATGCTCAATGTGGAACTACCTTAACCAACATCGATGCGACCATCTATTGCGATGCCGTAACCAATGCTACTGGATATAGATTCCGCGTAAGCGATGGGGTAACCACCCAAACCTACGATACTACCGTTAACCGTTTCAGCTTAACTAGCAGTCCATTAACCGCTAGTTTTGGAACAACCTACGCTGTAGATGTACAATTGAAATTCGGAACTACTTGGGAAACCACTTGGGGAACCGTTTGTAACATCACCACACCATTAACGCCAGGTACTTCTAATGTATCAGCAGCACAATGTGGAACGAACATCACCAACCTATGGGCAACCATCTACGCCACACAAATCGCTGTAGCTACAGGATACCGTTTTGAAGTAACTAAATCAGGTGGTGGTACTGTATTCTACGACACGCCAAATGCTAGATTCAGCTTACGCAACATTACCGTACCTGGATTTACAACCACGAATTCTTCTTACAGCATTCGTGTAGCGATCTTGTTCAATAGCGTATACCAACCGTTCGGTTCGGCTTGTACGATTACTACAACAGGAGCTTCTAGAATCACCAATACACCAATCGAGGTGTTTGAAGTGAAAGCGTATCCAAACCCATTTGCAGCCAACTTCAAACTCGACATCAACACGTCTAGTGAAGCCAATGTCAATGTGAAAGTATACGACATGATCGGAAGAGAAATCGAAGCGCGTCAAGCCAATGTGGCCGACATGACGGCGGTAGAGATCGGAAACCAATATCCAACCGGAGTCTACAACATTGTAGTTACTCAAGGCGATAAAGTGAAATCACTAAGAGTGATCAAAAGATAAGTTGATCCTAGATTAATAATAATCCCTGTCTTGTTCTGTAACGAGGCAGGGATTTTTTTTTAGCAAAAAGGGAACGTGGAGAGACGTCGCAACGCTGGACACCATCAAAGAGATGGCTTCTTCTCAAAGGCTCTGAATCCCGAAGGGTATAAGGGAAGATTCTACTTCACTAACAAAACACCTAAAAAGAGAGCCTCCATCCTCCTTCTCAAAAGGGGCGTAAGAGGTATTATTTCCAGGAAGAAAAGGCCGCGATAAACAACCCAACAAAAAAAAATGGCTAGTGAGTTGCCGTTTTTGCTGTGTCTAAGAATCCTTGAAAAGCATCAGAAAATGTTTTGCACTAAGGTCACAAAGGAAATACTTATGAATATGGTTCTTCAACAGATAAATCGGCAGTTTATCGAGTATTGCGAAAAGGTCTTAGTAAAAAGTAGTAAATTCAGGTGCAAATACATCAAAAACAAACAGTTACCAACCAACCAACCCAACCATGACCACAATAATACGCTACCTTTTTAGGCGTTAATCAACGCCAAAACAACCTCTTTTCGCATGACCCGGTTACTAAATGTACCTCGTAAATCGTACTTCGTAAATCGTACCTCGTACTTCGTAAATCGTACCTCGTACTTCGTAAATCGTACCTCGTAAATCTTACCATCCGTACTTATGACAGTAGTAAGAACTATGCATCACTAATAGTCAAACAAAACAAATTAAATCAAACACTTATGAAAAAAACATTTTTAGCACTAGTCCTAGTAGCTGGACTTTTTGGAACGCCGAAATCTGCCGCGCAAGCAACGGATCCGTACCTGGGTTCCATTATCGCGGTAGGCTTTAATTTCGCACCCCGAGGATGGGCACTCTGCAATGGGCAAATCTTGTCGATTGCTCAAAACACCGCCTTATTCTCCTTGTTGGGGACCACCTATGGCGGTAATGGTACCAGCACCTTTGCACTTCCCAATCTCAATGGCAGAAACTTGATTGGCAGCGGACAACCGCAGGGCGCCGCTGAAGTACTGTTAGGAGAACAATCAGGAAGTGCCACCACTTCCGTTTTATTGGCCAACTTACCCGCTCATACCCATCTCATCAACGCGAGTACCAATCCAGGAAACAACAACATCCCAGTGGGAGTGGTTCCAGCGAACACTTCCAGTACCGATATGGAATATGCCAGTTCAGGGAATACGCAAATGGCTCCTACAGGAAGTACAGGAGGTGGGCAACCCATCAATACCATGCAACCTTACCTGGGCATGTATTACATCATTGCGATGCAAGGGGTTTTTCCTCCCAGACCCTAAAAAAGCAAGACAATAAGCATCATAAAATAAATTAAACGAAACCATTATGAAGAAAATTATAATCATAGCAGTATGGCTATGCGGAATTTTAGGAACTCAAAAGGCGTTGGCTCAAGATTATTTCCTAGGGCAAATTATCCCCGTGGCTTTTGAATTTGCACCCCGAGGATGGGCGCAATGCAACGGGCAATTGCTGTCAATCAACCAAAATCAAGCCTTGTTTGCCTTGCTAGGAACTACCTATGGAGGTAATGGCATCACTACCTTCGCGCTGCCCGATTTGAGAGGGCGAATGATTGTAGGAGTGGGGCAAGGAGTAGGAACGGCGAATGTTACCCAAGGGCAAAGTGCGGGAACCGAAACTACCTCACTACTGGTGTCGAATCTGCCCAATCATGTTCATGCCATCGATGCGAACTCCGGAGCCGGAACATCCAGCGATCCTACAAACCATGTGCCCGCGAATACCGGAATTGTCGACAAAGAATATGCGACAACTCCCAATACAACAATGGGCAGTACCGGACTAACCGGTGGGAATGTACCCATAGCGAATATGAAACCCTACACACCCGTATTCTACGTGATCGCACTACAGGGTGTTTTTCCTTCCAGAAATTAAGATAAAAAGATAGGTATTATGAAAAAATTAGATCAACACCATACTATGAAAAAAACAATCGTACTAATCACCCTGCTCTTTGGGTTGTTAGTAACTCCAAAGGCCTCGGCACAAATAACGCCTTACCTCGGTCAAATTGAAGCCGTTAGCTTTAATTTTGCACCTCAAGGCTGGTTAAAATGCGAAGGACAACTCTTGCCGATTGCGCAATTCGATGCTTTATACACGCTCATAGGCACTACCTATGGGGGCGATGGGCAAGTTACTTTTGCACTGCCCGATTACCGAGGAAGAACATTAATAGGAGTAGGAACTGGCCCAGGGTTAAGCACCAGAACCCTTGGAGAAGTGGGCGGGACCACATCAGTTACTCTTTCCGTAGCCAATCTACCGCAACACAATCATCCCATTACAGCCAGCACAGGTGCGGGCACTACTAGCAGTCCAACCAACGGCGTCTATGCCAATACAGGGCTGTTGGATAGAGAATATAGCGACACTCCAAATGCCGTAATGAGCACTACCAGTAGCGCAGGAAGTAACAGTCCTTTCCCGCTAGCCACAGACCAACCCTATTTAGGAATCAATTATATCATCGCCATTGAAGGAATCTTTCCTGCTCAAAATTAACACGGAATCACCACAGCAACAGACTTGATCTGAAAATTAACGTTTTAATACCAACACTATGAAAATAATCAAACCAATGATGATCCTGTGCGTGTTACTCTTTTTTGGGGGCATGAAGGCACAAACAATCAACATATCAGGCTCGTGCGTGGCCAATACAGGAGCACTCGTGCAAAGTGGCGATGCCACAACACCAACGTACAACGGTCGCCCTGTCTACTACAACGGCAGCTTAGCCGTGAATTACTCTGGATCGGCCATTACCGTACCCACGTATTTATATTATGCCCTAGCAGCCGAATTGGGTACTGTCGAAAATCGGTGGGTAGTCACTTACGACGGACAACCGTTTTACTATTTTGTGTCCGATGCGACTACAGCACCCCTAGGATCGTACAGTCCATTTGATACCGGAGCCGCAACAAATCTTTGTGGTGGCCCAGTAATCATCAGTACACCTTGCATAGCTCCAACGGCTTATGCCGTAACAGGAGGAGGGAATTACTGCCTAGGTGCTCCAGGCGTAGGCGTAGGTTTGGCCAATTCCGAAACAGGAATAGCCTACCAATTGTACTTGAATGCCGTGGCATTAGGAACAGCTGTTTCTGGAACGGGAGCGGCGATTAGCTTTGGCAATCAAACCGGAGAAGGCATTTATACCGTGATCGGAACGAGAACGGTAGGGGGATGTTTAACCACCATGACGGGCAGTGTTTCCGTAGGCATCAATCCAAGCGCGACTGCTGATGCAGGAGGGGCCATAGCCGCCATCTGTCAATCGGGAACCACAGGAGCCTTAGGTGGGTCGTTTGGAGGAGCCGCTACCAGTGCAGTATGGAGTGATGGCGCCGCAGGAGGTACCTTCACCAATAACGGTGGAAGCACTCCCAATACGGCAACCTATACCGCAGCACCCAATGCACCAGCATCCGTAACGCTGACCTTGACCACCAGTGGTGGCTTGTGTGGCGCAGCAGTAGCCTCTAAAGTACTATCCATCACTACCGGAACGTTATATTATACCGATGCCGACGGCGATGGCTACGACAATGGTAGCCCGAGAGTCGTGTCTTGCGTAGCACTACCCGGATACGTTTTAACGACTTTAGGTACCGATTGTAACGATACCAATGCCGAAGTCAATCCCAACCATGTAGAAGTACTCGGTAACGGTACCGACGACAATTGCGATGGGACCATCGATGAGGTGGCCCCAACGTCTAGCATACAACCTACACAATGTGGGGTAACTTTAATCAACTTGGCACAAGCCATTTACGCCAATGTCATCTACCCAACCCCAGCGCAAGGGTACCGTTTTGAAGTGACCAACGGAGTTACCGTTCGTACTTACGATTCTGCAACCAACAGTTTCAACTTGTTGAACTTGGCCGGGGGCGCTACCTACAACACCACCTACAGCATTCGTGTTGCCGTAAAAACCGGAGGATTCTGGAGAGCGTATAGTGCTGTTTGTACGGTAAGCACACCAGTAGTGCCAACGACTACAAAAGTGGCCGCAGCGCAATGCGGAGTGACCTTAGCGACCATTTCAAGCACCATCTATTGCGGAGCAGTAGCCAGTGCTTCCGGTTACCGGTTCCGAATCAATGACGGCATCAACCCCGCTCGTACGTTCGATACTACAGTCAACCGTTTTAGCCTAACCGATGTGGCCGGTGGCGCCGCTTTTGCCACTACCTACGCCGTAGACGTGCAACTGCGCTTTGGAGCTACATGGGAATCCACTTGGGGACAAGCCTGCAACATCAGCACGCCGCTAACTCCAGGAACATCCAACCTGTCGGCAGCACAATGCGGCATCAACATTACCAATTTATGGCAAACGCTCTATGCAAGTCAAATTGCGGTAGCCACAGGATACCGTTTTGAAGTAACCAAATCAGGAGGAAGTACGGTTTTGTATGACACACCGAATCCACGATTCAGTTTGAAAAACATTACGACTCCAGGCTTTACGACTTCCAATGCTTCGTACAGCATCCGAGTAGCCATTTTATACAATGGCAACTACTTGCCTTTCGGAGCCGCTTGTATAGTGACTACGAACGGAGCCGCTAGAATGACCAACAGCCCAATCAGCGTGTTTGAAGTAAAAGTATATCCAAATCCGTTTGCTAGTAGCTTCAGCATCGATGTGAATACGTCTAGCGATAGCAACGTGACCCTAAAAGTATACGACATGATCGGACGAATCCTAGAAACCAAAGTGCTATCGGTAAACGACTTTACCGCTTTAGAATTAGGAACCAACTACCCTTCGGGAGTTTACAATGCCATCGTAACCCAAGGCGAAAATGTGAAAACACTACGGGTGGTGAAACGATAGTGTAGCTTTAAGAGGCAAGAAGCAAGACTATTTTTGCAAGCAAGCCCCTTCGGAAACGAAGGGGCTTTTTTGTTTTTGGTAACTGTATGGGATTTGCGCTATAGGAGATGAAAGAGGCAAGAGGCAAGAAGCAAGAGGCAAGAAGCAAGAGACAAGAAACAAGAACCAAGAAAAATACTACTAGAAATAACAATCGGTCTAAACTACGCTATCAACAACTTACAACTTACAACCTACAACCTACAACTTACAACCCACAACGTTCCAAGAACCGCGACCAGCCGTTTTAAAGCGTATCGAGAAGCTTGAACAGCAAGGAGTAACAAAAGGAAATTTACAATATCCGATAAACAAGGTGAGAAGTAAGAAAAACCTACAGCGAAGAGTAATGGTTGCTTTTTATGCCTTCCAAAAAACAGCAGTGAGATAAAACACAGTGTCTATAAAATAGAGAACATCGTTTCTAGTGAGTACATTTTCATCATGCAAATCTTCAAGAATGATTCCCAATTCAGGATGGTAATAGTCATTATTTCGATTATTTTCAAAGCCATTAAGGGTTAAAAATTCCTTGACTTTTTGTAAATCGGTGCTGGCCGTTATGGAGACATAGGCTTGCTGTACGACGGCATAGAGCGAATGGTTGTCTTTTGTAAAACCTACTAAATCGTACGCTGTATCAGGAAAGAAGTAATTGTGTAGCAAAAGATTGTATAGGTAATCTTTCCAAGAACTATAATAAATAGAATCGTTTAACTTAAGAACGGTTTCTGAGTCTTTCAAATAGACTTTTTACTCGGCACCTTCACTAACATATTGAGAAAGATCAACGGCAACCCAAAGCCCATGTTCGGTAATGTACTCTTCTAATCTCTTTGTTTCTTGTTTTTTGAAATGCTTTTCATTTTCAATTGTTGCGCTTGCTTTCTTGCCATCGTTAAGGTAACTGGCAATTGTTTGGATAATTGCTCCAAACCTAATTTGGCTCTCTCCTGAAAGGACATGGTGTAGTTCATTTTTCAAATGATTTTGCATCAACAAATATAAGCAAAGTTTTTAATTCTTAAAAGAGAGTCAGGGGTACTTTGTTTCCGAAATAAGCGATAGCAAGAAACAAGAAACAAGAAACAAGAAACAAGAAGCAAGAACCAAGAGACAAGAAACAAGAAAAACACTACTAGAAAGAACAATCGTTCTAAACTACGCCATTATAACCTACAACCTACAACCTACAACCCACAACTTACAACCCACAACTTACAACCTACAACTTACAACCTACAACCCAAAACCTACAACCCACAACTGCTCTAAACCCACAAACAGCTGTCCTAATCGGAAAAAGGAGAACATGTATTCTTTTTAAGGGAATATAGTTCGCTAGTAAAATTATTTTTCTTAATATTACGAGTACTTTATCTTAATGAAGATGAGCTAAATAGAATGGAAATTCAAGATAAGACCCCAACACGATTAGTTCTTTTGTTTCTTTGAAATTACGCCGGATTGGCGCCACTATAACTACCCTTTTAACTCTTGATTATTAACAACCACTAAAAAAACCAACAATGAAAAAAATACTACAAATTTCATTACTTGCCATTTTAGTAGTAGCCAACACTTATGGGCAAAATTCCTATTGGAAAAAGGTTTCTGAAAAGGAATTGGTTGCTCGTACAAAAATGGATAGAGCTACTATGCCCTCCAAATACCAACTGTTCTCTTTAGATGTTCCCGTATTAAAATCTCAATTGATGGCGGCACCTAACGACTTAAGCGGGCAAGTTTCCAATGTAATTATCCCATTCCCAAATGCAGACGGAGGGATGTCCAATTTTAGGATATACGATTCCCCAATCATGGAAAAAGGGCTAGCCGAAAAGTTTCCTGAAATTAAAACCTACTTGGGGAAAGGAATCGATGATCCTACGGCAACCATGCGTTTCAGTATCACTCCCTTTGGATTGCATGTGATGACCTTATCCGGATCAAGAGGAACCAATTATATCGATACGTATACCACCGATTTGCAAAATTATATCGTCTACAATAGAGCTAATTTGCAAAGAACCAGAAGTTTCGAATGTGGTTTTGACGAACTAAATCATACGGATCTTAAAGCATCGCTTATCGACGAGGCTCATTTGAATAGAACCAGTGATGGGAATTTTAGAATTTACAGACTAGCGATGGCCTGTACCGGAGAATATGCCGCCTTTCACGGTGGCACAGTTGCCCTAGCACAAGCGGCAATTGTAGTGACCGTCAATAGAATCAATACGGTTTACGAAAGAGATTTTTCAGCCAGATTAAATCTAGTGGCCAACAATAATCTTTTGATTTACACCAATGCGGCCACTGATCCCTATACGAACAATAGTGGCACCACCATGCTAGGTCAAAATCAAACCAACATCACCACAGTGATTGGTGCTGCTAATTATGATGTGGGTCATGTGGTCAGTACCAATGGAGGAGGAGTCGCAGGATTAGGGGTTTTTTGCAATAGTACTCAAAAAGCAAGAGGGGTTACCGGTACGAGTGCTCCCGTAGGCGATCCTTTTGATATTGATTATGTGGCTCACGAAATGGGACATCAATTCGGTTGTAACCACACTTTCAATGGCGATGCAGGTTCTTGCGGAGGAGGAAACAGAAATAATAGTACCGCTGTAGAACCAGGAAGTGGAACCACCATTATGGCCTATGCCGGTATCTGTTCGCCACAAAATGTGCAGTCCAATTCAGATGCTCATTTTAGCTTTATTAGTATCGCCGAAGCGAATGCGAGAACATTTCTTGGAACGTCATGCGCAACGGTGACCGCAAATGGAAACGTTGCTCCAGTAGTCAATGCTGGGCCAGATTATGTAATTCCCAAAGGAACAGCGTTCATATTAAAAGGAGCCGCAACCGATGCGAATGGCGATGCCTTAACCTATTGCTGGGAACAAACGAACACCGAAATTTCTACACAACCACCGGTACAAACAGCGACTACTGGACCCAATTTTAGATCCAATCTTCCTACAACGTCTCCTGATCGATACATGCCCAGGATTCAGGATGTAGTCAATAACAACTTGGCACCCACCTGGGAAGTGGTTCCCAATGTAGCGCGGACCATGAATTTCGCCTTAACCGTACGAGACAATAGAGCGCCAAACGGAGGGCAAACCGGCATAGACAACATGGTCGTGACCACCGCTGCCGTAGGGCCTTTTTTAGTAACTGCACCCAATACCAATGTGAATTGGCCGGTGGGGTCTACTCAAGATGTGACTTGGGATGTAGCCGGCACAACAGCAAATGGGATAAATGCCGCTACGGTAGACCTATTTTTATCTACCGATGGTGGTTTGACCTATCCAATCACTTTAGCGACAAATGTGCCTAATGATGGCCTAGAATCGCTAGTAATTCCGAATAACATTGGGACAACCAACCGAATTATGGTAAAAGGAAGCAATCATATTTTTTATGATATTTCCAATACCAATTTTACGATCTCGCAAGCATTAAATGATTTCTCAATAGCAGGGATTAACGGACAGTCCTTTCAATCCTGCACCGGAATAGCGGCAGTGAAAACAATACAATACACTACTTATGGCGGATTTAATGCCAATACCACGTTTACCGCTTCAGGACAACCTGCCGGAGCCACGGTGGTCTTTTCACCCAGTACCATCAATGCAACCGGTGTGGTCACCATGACGGTAAGTAATGCGGCCGCAGCAACTCCTGGAAGTTATTCTATTCTTGTTACAGCTACTTCTGGGGCTATAGTAAAAACACTAACGATGTCGTTCCAATTGTACGGGGCCACATTTCCAGCATCTAGTTTGACAGCTCCAGCCGATCTGGCCACGTCGCAACCCACCTCGGTTACCTTAACTTGGGTTGCCAATCCCAATGCCACTTCCTATGATGTTGAAGTTTCCACAGCATCCGATTTCTCTATCCTTTTTTCTTCTGGGAATGTCGCAACAAACACCTATGCACTAACAGGGCTTGCGAATTTAACCAGCTATTATTGGAGAATCAAACCTAAAAATCTATCGTGTGAAGGTACCTTTAGTACCGCTTTCCGATTTACGACTGGCAATATCACTTGCAGTACGATGGCTTCTACCAATGTACCCTTGGCGATATCGGCATCAGGAACGCCAACCATAACCTCTACTATAAACATTCCATCGGGCGTAACCATTACCGATCTAAATGTAAATATCAATATTACCCATACGTATGTCAGCGATCTTACCGCAACACTAACTAGTCCGTCCGGAACGGTAGTGCAATTATTCAATCAACAATGTAGCAACAATCAAAACATCAATGCTACTTTTGATGATGCAGGTGTAGCGCTGGTTTGCGGAACAAATCCTAGTATTTCGGGAACAGTAATTCCGACACAGTCGTTAGCGGCTTTTAACGGACAAAGCACAACAGGAACGTGGACCTTAACGGTTGCTGACGTTGCTAATGCCGATGGAGGGTCTTTAAACAGTTGGAGTATCGCGGTTTGTGGGGCGGTGCCCACTTGTGCTATTGCTTTAACTCCCGCTTCACAAACCAATGTTGCTTGCTTTGGGGGTTCCAACGGGACAGCCAGTGTAAATACACCAACTGGTGGAGCCGCACCGTATGCGTATAACTGGACACCCGGCAATCCAACAGGGGATGGAACTGCTTCCGTTTCGGGCTTAGCAGCGGGGACTTATACTTGTACGGTGACCGATGCCAATGCTTGTACAACTTCTCAAAATTTCACGATTACACAACCCAGTGCTCTAGTAGCCACGGCTTCGGCACAAACCAATGTAAGTTGTAACGGAGGTGCTAACGGCTCCGCAACAGTAGCGGCAACCGGTGGAACGGCTGGGTATACTTATTCTTGGGCGCCAACTGGAGGAACGGCGGCAACAGCAACCGGACTAACCGCAGGAAGCTATACGGTAACGGTTACCGATGCTAACGGCTGTACTACCACTCAAAGTTTTACCATTACCCAACCCGCTGCTCTAGTAGCCACGGCATCGGCACAAACCAATGTAAGTTGTAACGGAGGTTCTAACGGCACCGCCACAGTAGCGGCAACCGGTGGAACGGCTGGGTATACTTATTCTTGGGGGCCAACTGGCGGGACGGCGGCAACAGCAACCGGACTAACCGCAGGAACCTATACGGTAACAGTAACCGATGCTAACGGCTGTACTACCGCGCAAAGTTTTACCATTACAGAGAACCCACCGGCAACCGTAAATGCGGGAGGACCCGTAGCGGCCGTTTGCCAAGGAGGAACAACAGCGGCGTTAGAAGGTTCCTTTAGTGGAGCAACTGCCGCAGTTTGGAGTGATGGAGGAGCAGGAGGTACGTTCGCCAACAACAGCGGCAACACTCCCAACACCACCACCTACACCGCGGCATTCAATGCCCCGGGGACCATAACGTTGACACTAACCACAACAGGAGGGGCCTGCCCCAGCGTAACGGCTAGCAAAGTGCTAACCATTTCCACAGGAACCTCGTTTTATGCTGATACCGATGGCGATACCTACGGAGATCCTGCCAGCTTACTAGTATCGTGCTCTGGAGCGCCTGCTGGCTATGTAACGAATAACACCGATTGCAACCCTACCGATGCTTCTTCTTGGCATTTGGGAAGTTTCTACGCCGATGCCGATAACGACGGATACAACAACGGAGCACCAGCAGCTAGCGTTTGTTACGGTACCACCGTTCCAACGGGGTATACCACCACCTTCATCGGAACCGATTGTAACGACACCAATGCCGAAGTCAATCCCAACCATGTAGAAGTATTGGGTAACGGTACCGACGACAATTGCGATGGAACCATCGATGAGGTGGCCCCAACGTCTAGCCTACAACCTACGCAATGTGGGGTAACTTTAACCAACTTGGCACAAGCCATTTACGCCAACGTGATCTACCCAACCCCAGCGCAAGGGTATCGTTTTGAAGTGACCAACGGAGTTACCGTGCGTACCTACGACTCCCCAACTAACAGTTTCAACTTGTTGAACTTAGCAGGAGGCGCTACCTACAACACTACGTACAGCATTCGTGTTGCCGTAAAAACCGGAGGATTCTGGAGAGCCTACAGTGCGGTTTGTACGGTGAGCACACCTGCACTGCCAACGACTACCAAAGTGGCCGCAGCGCAATGCGGAGTGACCTTAGCAACCATTTCTAGCACCATCTATTGCGGTGCAGTAGCCAATGCTTCCGGTTACCGGTTCCGAATCAATGACGGCATCAACCCCGCTCGTACGTTCGACACTACAGTCAACCGTTTTAGCCTAACCGATGTGGCCGGCGGCGCCGCTTTCGCCACTACCTACGCCGTAGACGTGCAACTGCGCTTTGGAGCTACATGGGAATCCACTTGGGGACAAGCCTGCAACATCAGCACGCCGCTAACTCCAGGAACATCCAACTTGTCAGCAGCACAATGCGGCATCAACATTACCAACTTATGGCAAACGCTCTATGCAAGTCAAATTGCGGTAGCCACAGGATACCGTTTTGAAGTAACCAAATCAGGCGGCAGTACCGTGTTTTATGATACGCCGAATCCACGATTCAGTTTAAGAAACATTACGGTACCCGGATTCACCGTAGCGAATGCTTCGTACAGCATCCGAGTAGCCATTTTGTACAACGGCAGCTACTTGCCTTTTGGAACAGCGTGCACCATCACCACCAACGGAGCGTCACGATTAGCCAATAACCCAAGTGCCGTATTTGAAGTAAAAGTGTATCCGAATCCGTTTGCCTCCAGCTTTACCCTAGACCTCAATACCTCTAGCGAAGCCAACGTAACCCTAAAAGTATACGACATGATCGGTAGAGTCCTAGAAAGCAAAGTAGCCTCAGTCAACGAACTCGCTACCCTAGCGCTAGGAACGAACTACCCAACGGGAGTCTACAATGCGGTCATCACGCAAGGAGACGGTGTGAAAACACTACGGGTGGTGAAACGATAGTGTAGCTTTAAGAAGCAAGAAGTAAGAGACAAGACTATTTTTGCAATCAAGCCCCTTCGGAAACGGAAGGGCTTTTTTGTTTTTGTAACAGGAAGGGATTTGCGTTTTACGTGATGAAAGAGACAAGAAACAAGAATCAAGAGACAAGAAACAAGAAACAAGAATCAAGAAGCAAGAAACAAGAAACAAGAAACAAGAACCAAGAAACAAGAAGCAAGAAACAAGAAGCAAGAAACAAGAGCCAAGAAACAAGAAACAAGAAAAAAACTACTAGAAGAACAATCGGTCTAAATTATGTGATTAACAACCTACAACTTACAACTTACAACCTACAACCTTCAACTCACAACCTACAACCCACAACTGCTCCAAAGTTCTCGATACATTTTGCTCCGTTGCACTGCGCAAAACACTCGAAGTGACGGTAAGGAAGTGGGATATTCGCGCTACTTAGAACGTTCTACGAACCTGTACACGTCACTTCGAGTGTTTTAAAACTGCGAATAGGTGTTGTAAGGTGTTTCGTTACCATGCTAAAGCTCGTAGCGGTTGACGGAAAGTTTTTTCCCCGTAACCTACGAGCGAAGTTGTTTAAAAGAGACGCACAATTTACCTAAAAACTAGCCATGGGTTTTAGCATATGTTGGCGGCTGGCTTTAGTATTTTAGTTTTACAGGATTTTGTCTACTGTCAAATATATCTAGAATCACAATATGATTTTTGTACCTTTCGAAGACTATCAGGTAATCACGAACGATTTTAATTCTAGCAGTTTTATCATCGGTTAATTTACCAACTTCTGGAAATTCAGAAATAAATGCAGCAGCTTCTTTAAAAAGGTTGTTGAGTTTAATACTATATTCCTTGGATTTATTTCTTTCAATCCAATATTCAAGTATTTGAATTCTAGTACTCTTAGCTTGTAAAGACCAAACTATTTTTCGTTTAGCCATTTGTCAATTTCTAAATTAACTTCTTCATTAGTGAGTGATTGTCCGTTTTTTATTTGGTCACGCCCTTTTTCTATAGCCAATTTTTGAACTTTAGAAAGTTTATAAACACTTTCAGTAGCATTGTCTTTTGAGAAAAAATTATACATTTCCTCAAGTAGGTTTTTATTGTTTGAAGAATTTATTTCTTCAATTAACCGCTGTCTAATTTCAATAGTTCTCATATCAATATATTTTCTGTGCTAAGATAACGAAATATTTTAAAGCTAATTGTTAAGATTCTCGCGAATAACCTAGCCGCCAACGAGAAGCTTTGGTGCCGTAATTGTCCTTCTAAGTTCTCGATACATTTTGCTCCATTGCACTACGCAAAACACTCGAAATGACGGTATGGGAAGCAGGATACTCGCGCTACTTAGAACGTTCAAAGAACCACTAAACGTCACTTCGATTGTAAAAATGACAGAAAAGAAGCAAGAGACAAGAGACAAGAGACAAGAAGCAAGAAACAAGAACCAAGAAAATACTACTAGAAGAACAATCGGTCTAAATTATGTGATTAACAACCCACAACCCACAACCCACAACCCACAACCTACAACCTACAACTTACAACTTACAACCCCCAACCCCCAACAACTACCGCAAAAACGGATAAAGGAGGCTAGGTTCTATTCGTAAATATTGCGCCAAATCAAAAACGGTGATGGGCAAATCATAGGGTTTGCCGCTAAATGCTCTTACTTTTTTGATGAGGTTGCGGGCATATTTTTCCCCTTTTCCGGTAATTAGGCAAACATCTTTGGTGTAAAGGAATATTCTCATGGCGGTGCTAGGTTTTAGTGAAACATCAATTTCTTTACGAAAAGACTAATAATGTGGCTTTTACGTGTAAAAATCCACTTCAAACCCCGTGCCAAAAAAGTATTTTTTTAACCATTTTTTTTGCGCGCTGCTTTTTTCTTCCTCGCCGCTTTGGTACTGTTTGCTTCGAGGATCGTTCGAGAAACACCCCTTTTTCTAGTAACACCCTCGAAGCATCCTCGAACAACACTCGAACAACTGCTTTTTCTAAAACGGTCAAAAGTGCCCTTTTCGGCCTTTTTCGGTCCTTTTGTGCCCTAAGCTATTCTTTTTGCGGTCGTTTGCGGTAACCTTCGGGCGTTTGCGGTGCCGGGCTTGGAAAGTCACTAAGACCGCTCTATCTTCGACCTACAATTAGTCTGCAGCCTAATGAACACTTTTTTAATAACATTTTAAATTTATGTAACATGGCCACATTTCAAAAAGGAATCCTAGGCGGATTCTCAGGAAAAATCGGAACCATAGTAGGGTTCAACTGGAGAGGTTTAGACGTGATGCGCAGTCTTCCAAAAAGAAGCAGCCGCACGGCCTCTGAAAAACAATTGATGGTACAAGCAAAATTCAGCTTGGTAGCGCATTTCTTAGCCCCGATCAAACCGCTGGTAGCAGCGTATTTCGGACAACCCGCGGAGGAAAAATCGCGCTTTAATTTGGCTTTTTCCTACCACAATCGGGAAGCCATCATCGGGACGTACCCCGACTTCGAGATGGAGTACACCAAAGTCATCATCACTAAAGGCGAATTGGTTGGGATTCAACAACCGGTGGTAACGCCACAACCCAATGCCGAGCTCAAATTTACATGGGTAAACAATTCCGGCGAAGGGGAAGCAAAAGCCACCGATACCTTACTGGTGGTGGTTTTCAACCCAACCAAAGAGCTCTTTTCCTATAAAGAGCAGGCTGCCACGAGAGACGCAGAGGCGTTTACCTTGGCGTTGCCCGACACCTGGAGCGGTGATGCCGTGGTATCCTGGGCTACCTTTATTGCCGCTGACGAAAAGAATGTGGCCACAAGCATCCCACTCGGACTAGTGGTGCTGCAGTAACGGACATCCCGTTCTTTTTTTTAAAAACCCTTCGCAGAACGGAGGGTTTTTTTTATGCAACGAACTAGCGGGTTTCTCGACGCACCAACCGCCGCCGGCACCCTGTGTTACCAAATCATTAAGAATCAGTACCCTCGCATAGGGGATCCTCTTGTGAATCAGTATCAAAATACCGATGAAATGCGCATTATATTAGGTAAACTGCAAATATTTTCAGGTTTTACTTCAATTTTAACAACGCATCTTAATTTTAACTTAAGAATTCGCAAATAATCTTCGTTTGTTTTGAAATAGGTGCTTTTTGTATAACTTTGTCAGTTCGACAGGGATATCCGACTTTCACCGGATTTCCTTTAATATAATGCAAAATAATACCCACCCAATTATGAAAACAGTATTACCTAAAACGCTTTTTACTACAAAAAGAACAGGAACGACCACCCGAACTACGGCCTTGTTGGCGTTGTTGTTTGTGGTATTTTCTAACACCATGTCGTTCGGACAAACCAATTCTTATCTTGGATTAAGTGGTGGACTGGAAGCTGGTTCTGTTGTCAATGCAACAACCAACGCCAATGCTGTAGCAACAAACTGGACTAAGTCTACGGCTACTGCCACTATTGCTAATGAGACTACTACTGTGCGTAGTGGTGTAAATTCACTTAGAGTAAATTCTGTAAGTGCAACATTGTGTAGAGTATTTTCTCCAGCAATGACTATTACGGCAAGTACTCAAGTATGGACTGTTCAATACTACAAACGAGCAGCAAGTACAACGAATGCCGTGCAAAGTCAGGCTGGTTTTTATAGAAATACGACTGAATCTTCTAATGGTACATATGCTGGTGTAACAACTGCTAACACATGGGAAAAAGTGACATTTTCACCTGCCGCAGCTACTTCTGCAACTACGGCTTCTGCTGTAATGTTGGTAAAACAATTAGGTACAGGTGGAGATACGTTTTATGATGATTTTGCTGTATATGAAGGTGGTGTAGACAATACAGCCGCTGCAGTTCCAGGTGCGTTTTCATTTTCTGGACAAACAGGAAGTTCTATAGGAGTGTCTTGGGGCGCCGCTTCAGGTGGTGTTGATGGTGGTGGTTATCTAGTGGTTCGAGGAACTGTAGATCCAACCACGGCCCCTAATGCCAATGGTATTTATGCTACCACAAATGCCATAGGTTCAGGAACCGTGGTATATCAAGGAACAGGAACTAGTTTTACCGATAGCGGTTTAGCGGCTGGAACGACATACTTCTACAGAGTATATACTTATGATAAAGCTTACAACTATTCTGCAGCGACTACAGGAAGTAGTGCTACTGCTGCCGGAAATGTCGTAAACGGAGTCATCGGAACAAACGAATACGGTGTACACACCAATGGAAATAACCAACAATCTAGTGCTACGGGAACGTGGTACATGAGTTGGGATGCTACGAATTTATATATTGCTGCTACTGGCGGAACAACTACAGAAGCAGGGGTTTTGTACTTAGATAAAAACGCGATTACACCAGTAAACGGAGGTACAAATGCCGATGGGAGTTTGGTCGGACAAAACTACGATGGTTCTTCTTTTGCTAACCTGCAGTTTAGAGCCGATATGGTGGTGTATTTTAAAAGCGGCTACAACGAATACCGTTTGGCCGATGGTGCAGGAGGTTGGGGTACTGCGGTAACCACTTCTACTAGTGCTGTGGCAGGAACCACGCGGGAAATCGCGATTCCATGGTCGGCCTTAGGTGGTCGTCCGGCGTCTTTCAACTGGTTTGGGTATATTGCTTATGCTGGTGGCGGGGCTTATGCTTCGGTACCTACTGAAAACCCAGGTTCTGGAGGAGGACTTACTATTGGAGCCAGTGCGCGTTGGGATCGGTACTACACGGTTAGTGATACTACCGTTGGTGCAGGAACGTTGCCTTTTAGCCGAAACAGTTATACGTTTACTAGTGCTTCCGATGTGTCTTCTTTTGGAGCCATCAGCGCTTACGATTTTACCATGAACAGCAGCGGTCGTTTTATTTCGAGAACCGGAAATGTTACTGGTAACTGGACCATAGGTGGAAACCTTACTATTGGGGCTGGAACGATTTATATGGGAAGCGGTGGTTCTGGATACGGAACAACATCGGTAGCCGGAAACTTAAATCTTTTAGGAGGTTCTTATGATATGGATGCTTCTACAGCCGCCACTTCGGTTACTGGAAATGTGAGCATCGCTTCGGGAGCTACTTTGAAACTGTCGACTCAAGTGGGTGGCGATTTGAATGTTACTGGAAACTGGAGTAATGCGGGTACGTTTACACCAAGTTCTAGATTGGTACAATTCAACGGATCGTTAGCGCAAACCTTAACAGGAGCTACATCCTTTGATTACCTTACGTTGAACAATGCTTTGGGATTGACTTTGTCTAACAATATCACAGTAAATCAAACCTTGGCTTTGACCTCGGGTAAAATTACTTTGGGCACTAATAATGTTACAGCATTAGGAACTGTAACCTCTAGCAGTACAAATTATTTTGTAACCAACAGTACGGGGCAATTGAAACAAACTGTAGGAGCGGGAGCGGTAACGTTTGCTGTGGGGAACTCGGCATACAATCCGATCATCTTAAACAATACGGGAGGAACTTCCGATGTCTACGGGATTAATGTTTTAGACGGTACTTATGCTACGCCATTCGACAATACGAAAGTAGTGAACCGAAGATGGCAAGTAAGTGAAGCGGTAGCGGGTGGTAGTAATTTATCGGTAGTAGCGCAATACAATACGGCGGATACTTTCGGAGCTAATTTTACCGCTGGAACCACACCATTACTAGGACTTTATAATGGGTCAACGTGGTCTACTGTTGGTGCAACCGCCGCAGGAGCCAACCCTTTCACTTATACGAGTACGGCTAACAGTACACCTTCTGATTTAACCACAGGAACGCAATATTTTGGTATTGGAAAAGACAACGGGTTTTTATCGGTGGCTACTAAATTAGTTATTACAGCAATTAGCCCAGCTTCACCATCAGCTACCGATGCTTTTACCGTAACGGTTCAAGCTCAAGATGCTTATAATTTTCCAACGGCTGTTGTTGCCGGAACCGCATTTAGTTTAACAACTAACGGAAATGCAGGTGCTATTGGAGGTACTGTTACAGGAACCATCTTAGCAGCAACTAATTCAATTACGGTTAGTGGAGTTACTTTGGCAAGCGCAGGAACAGGAGTTACTGTAACGGCAACTCGCACCTCAGGTGATGTACTTGCTGCAGGAACAAGTGCTACTTTTACGGTATTAGCAGCGCCAACACAATTGGCTTTTGTAGGAGTACCAAGTACTGGAAATGTGGGTGTGAACTTAACGTCTTTTACAGTAGAAGTTAGAAGAGCAGACAATAGTGTGGATACAAATTATATAGGTTCAGTTACCATTTCAAAAGCATCGGGTACAGGACTTTTAACTGGAACCACTACAGCAACAGTCGTTGCAGGTGTCGCTACTTTTAGTGCAGCTCAGTTTGATACGGCAAGCACGTTTACTTTGAATGCCAATGCAGGATCTTTTGCACAAATAACTTCAGGAAATATTGTTGTAACACTTGCTCCGGTAGTTTTAGCGGGATGGGATTTCTTCGGACAGTCTTCACCAACTACTTTTGCAGCAACTACGTTTAATACTAATTTAGATGCTACTACTACTTTGAGTAATATTACTAGAGGGTCAGGAGCAGCATCAAGTTCGGGAGGTAATTCATTTAGAACTACAGGTTTTCAAAACGTTGCAATTTCAACATCTAATACGGCTTACTTTCAAACAACTCTAAAAACTAAAGTAGGATACTCTTTAAATTTATCAAGTATTACAGCGAGTGTAGTTGGTACAGCCACTTATTCGGCATCACCTGGGGTTTCTCAGCAGTTTGCCTATAGTTTAGATGGTACTACGTTTACTCTAATAGGATCTCCAGTGGTAGTTTCAGGTACTACGCCAGCAGCAATGCCTACAGTTACAACTTCAGGAGTTAGTGCATTGCAAAATGTTCCTTCAGGGACTACGGTTTATATACGCTATTATGCAACAGGTCAAACTAATACTGGTGGGTGGGGATTCTCTTCTGCAACATCAGGAACCAATGGTTTGGCATTTAATGGTAACATAGTTTGTATTCAACCTACAGCGTATGCTGTTACCGGTGGAGGTACTTATTGCCCATCAGGAACAGGAGTGGCCGTTGGTTTAGCAAACTCACAAACGGGTGTGAATTATCAATTAAAAATAGGAGGTACTAATACAGGTTCACCTGTTCCAGGTACCGGTGCTGCTATATCGTTTGGTTTGCAAACGGCAGTTGGTACTTACACCGTAGAAGGTAGCAATACCAACAGCCCTTGTAATTATACGACTACCATGACCGGTAGCGTTGCTGTAGCGACTTACAGTCCGGCTACGGCTTCAGTAATTTCAGGAACAGCCAGTATTTGCCCAGGAAGCAGTACGAATTTACAAGTGGCCATTACGGGTGGTACTTCGCCTTACAGCGTGGTGTATACTGATGGAACTTCGAATTTTACGGCTAGCAGTTATACTTCAGGAAGCAACATTTCGGTGTCGCCTTCAGCAACTAAAACCTACACTATTGTATCGGTAACCGATGCGAATGGGTGTGCGGGTACAGGTAACAGTGGGTCAGCAGTAGTCACCGTGTTTACTCCGGCTTCGGCTTCGGTAATTTCGGGAACGGCTTCGACTTGTTCGGGTGCCGCTACCAATTTACAAGTAGCGATTACTGGTGGTGCTTCGCCTTATACTTTGATTTACACTGACGGTACTTCTAATTTTACCGTGAGCAGTTATACTTCGGGGGCTAACATTTCGGTGTCGCCTACCACTACGACTACTTATACTATAGTTTCTGTAACCGATGCTAACGGATGTTTAGGTACAGGAAACAGCGGTTCTGCGGTAATTACTTCGGGAGCTACCAGCACTTGGAACGGTTCGGCTTGGGATGTGACTCCTAGTAGCACGTCGGCAGTAGTATTTGCTGGAAACTATACCGCGGCAGCGAATCTTACGTTTTGTTCGGTGAGTGTCACTAGCGGAACGGTAACGATTCCATCTGGATTTAATATTACATTAAACGGTGCCATCAATGTATCGGGCGGAAGTTTTGTATTGCAAAACAATGCGAACTTAGTTCAGAATACAAGTGCTAGCAATAGCGGCAACATTGTGGTCAACAGAAACAGCGCAGCGATCTTGCGTCAGGATTATACCTTATGGTCTTCTCCGGTAACCAACTCTGGTTTGTTCTTGCAAGCGTTTTCACCGATGACGTTGTCTACTCGTTTTTACACTTACAGTCCATCGTCTAACATTTATGTGGCGGTTTCTTCTCCAGCAACAACTCCGTTTGCTTTGGCAACCAGTTATTTGATTCGGGTAGCGAACAACCACAATGCGGTAACACCAACCGTATGGGCAGGACAGTTTACGGGAGTACCTAATAATGGCCCAATCAGTCTATCTGTAACTAGTGGTACGTATAATGCCACGGGTAACCCTTACCCATCGACCATTAGTGCGGATAGTTTTATTAGTGCCAACAGCATTACCGAAGCCTTGTACTTCTGGAGAAAAACCAACAATACCGCACAAGCGACTACCCCAACCACTTCGTATGCTACGTATACAACAGCAGGTGGAGCAGGTACAGGACCTTCTGGTTTAGGAGGAATTACTCCTAACGGAACGATACAAGTAGGACAAGGATTTATTGCGAAAGCAACGTCTTCTTCGTTGAACTTTACCAACGGCATGCGTACGACCAACAACAGCGACCAGTTCTTGAGAACCGGAGAACGCTCTAGAGTTTGGTTGGATTTATTCAATGCCAATGGTGCGGTATCGCAATTGTTAGTGGCTTACATGCCAGGCGCAACTTTAGGAGTAGATGATGCTATTGACGGTCGCTACATCAACGATGCGCCAACAGCTTTAACCTCTGTAATCAATAACGAAGAGTTTGCAGTACAAGGACGTCCGTTGCCATTTGATGCTACTGATGTAGTGCCATTAGGATTCAAAACACCAACGGCAGGATCGTTCACCATTGCGTTGAACAACCTAGACGGATTGTTTGCTTCGAACAACCAAGCGGTGTACTTGAAAGACAACTTGACCAATACGATTCAAGACTTAACCGCCGGTAGCTATCAGTTCGCTACGGAGGTAGGAACGTTCAACAACCGTTTTGAGATTGTATACGAAAACCTATTGGCTACACAAAACCCAACGTTCACGGAGAACAGTGTAGTGGTGTACCAACAAGACCAACAAGTAGTAGTTAATACAGGAAAAACTACGATAGCGAAAGTACAAGTGTACGACATCAGCGGTCGTTTGTTAGTGACCAAATCGAATGTGAACGCTACCGAAGTACGTTTCGCTGCCGGTACGGCCAACCAAGTATTGCTGGTTAAAGTAACTTCGGCTTCAGGAGCCGTAGTGACTAAGAAAATAGTAAACTAAGACAACGCCGTGTAAGCACGGTTAGTTCTAAATTTATAGGAAAGCCTCTTTGGAAACGAAGGGGCTTTTTTTGTGGGTTGGAGGTTGTGGGTTGTGGGTTGTATGTTGTAGGTTGTAGGTTGTAGGTTGTAGGTTGTTGACGGTGTAGTTTAGACCGATTGTTCTTTCTAGTAGTGTTTTTCTTTCTTCTTGTTTCTTTCTTCTTGTTTCTTGTTTCATGGTTCTTGGTTCTTGCTTCTTGGTTCTTGTCTCTTGGTTCTTGTCTCTTGGTTCTTGCCTCTTTTGAGTCATTTTCACGCCTTTTAAACAGTTAAAACGTATGGAAACCTCTACTTGCTGGAGCAGCTTCTCGATACGCCTTAAAACAGCTGATCGCGGTTTTAAGACACTCGAAGTGACGTGTAGTGGTTTTTTGGGCGCTCTGAGTAGCACGAGTAGCTGTTTCCCTTACCGTCATTTCGAGTGTTTTGCGTAATGCAATGGAGCAAAATGTATCGAGAACTTTGGAGCAGTTGTGGGTTGTGGGTTGTAGGTTGTAAGTTGTAGGTTGTGGGTTGTTGATGGTGAAGTTTAGTACGATTGTTCTTTCTAGTGGTGTTTTTCTTGTTTCTTGTTTCTTGTCTCTTGGTTCTTGTCTCTTGGTTCTTGTCTCTTGGTTCTTGTCTCTTGTCTCTTGTCTCTTGTTTCTTGTTTCTTGTTTCTTGTTTCTTGCTTCTTACCTCTTTTGCGTCATTTTCACGCCTTTTAAACAGGTTAAACGTATATAATCCTCTACTTGCTGGAGTAGCTTCTCGATACGCCTTAAAACAGCTGATCGCGGTTTTAAGACACTCGAAGTGACGTGTAGTGGTTCTTAGAATGTTCTAAGTAGCATAAGTAGCCTGTTTCCCTTACCGTCACTTCGAGTGTTTTGCGTAATGCAATGGAGCAAAATGTATCGAGAACTTTGGAGCAGTTGTGGGTTGTAGGTTGTGAGTTGTAAGTTGTAGGTTGTAGGTTGTATGTTGTGGGTTGTTGATGGTGAAGTTTAGTACGATTGTTCTTTCTAGTAGTGTTTTTCTTTCTTCTTGTCTCTTGTTTCTTGTTTCTTGTTTCTTGTTTCTTGCTTCTAACTCAGCAAATCAAAATCCCCGACGAAAGACATCATCACTTTTATACTTCCTTATAAATGGGTTACATAATTCACAGTTTTTACTTATTATTGTGTTTTATTATTCTTACAAATAATAAATATATATGCATTTCATCGGATTTTTATGCATTTTATAGAGTTATTTTTATGACGTTTTTTAGTTTTGTAAGAAGAAAGTTTGCGTTGTAAGAAGAAGTTCGTTTGTAACTGGTTGTTTTATATGGTGTTACTGTATAAAATTATCTGTTAAACGTTTTTTTGGGCTATTCAACTGAAAATTTTGACAGCTGTTGCAACTTGGTAGTACTTTCGCCGAAACCTAAATTACTTTTTATGAGCACAAAATTACTATTGAAACAACAGGTTCGCTTTGTAGTGGCCTTCCTTTTATTCCTGATATCAGGAGTGTCGGCATTGGCACAAAGTACTGCCAATTATACTTTTGCCTCTGCGGCAACGGGTTCATTGGCGTTGGATCTCAACAGCAATGCTGTGGATCTTACAACCGGTGCTACCACCTTAATAGCAGCAGGAGTAGATGATACCGATTCTGCCTTAACCAATATTGGTTTTGATTTTTGGTATCTGGGTACACAATATACACAGTTCTCTGCGTCGGACAACGGTATCCTGACTTTGGGCGCTGTAACCGGGACTACCGTTTATACCTTACCCAATGGAACCAATCCTTCTTTAGCACCGTTTGCCAACGATTTGCGTACGGGTACCGATGGAATTGTTCGCTCTAAACTGGTAGGAACCGCTCCGAACCGTTGTTTGGTCATCGAATGGAGCAATACCATGATTCGCTACCTTGGTACCGCAGCAGCTGGTACGGCAACGTTCCAGGCTCGTTTGTATGAGACCACAGGGGCGATTGAATATGTGTATGGTACTATGACCACCAACGCGGCGGCGGCTACTAATTATAATGTTGGTTTTTCGAACAATACTACAGTCAATAAAGTAGTAACCGTGAATACTACGACACATACCGCCAGTACGTCTGCGACGGTAACCAACAATACCTATACGTCCAGTTCCACGATTAGCAGCTTGAACTCAGCTAGTAATGGAAGCCGACGTTTTTATAAATTTACACAAACCGCTCCGAACGCCCCAACGGGATTGACGTTTAGTGCGATTACGACTACATCGATGAATTTGAATTGGACAGATGCCTCTGCCAATGAATTGGGATTTGTCATTTACAGTTCTACTGACAATGTCAATTTCAGTTCTATAGGGCAAGTGGCTGCCAATAGTACGGGCGCCAGTGTCACCGGATTAGTGGCTAATACGATATATTATTATAAAGTTTATGCTGTGCGAGAAGGCGCTTTGAGTGCCGCACTATCCAATTCACAAAGCACGCTAGCGCAAGTCATTTTGACTGCTGGTAGCGGTACTTGGACTCCTCCCAATTGCGTTACCTCGGTAACGGTAGAAGTGTGGGGTGCCGGAGGTGGTGGTGGTAGCAACAACAACACCGGTAACAATGGAGGTAGCGGTGGAGGTGGAGGTGCCTATGCCAAAGGAACGCATACTGTAGCGTATGGAAGTACCTATTACTACACCGTTGGGAACATCGGTACCGGAGGCCCAGCCAACAGTACCACCGCTCCAACAGCGGGAGGATCTACGTGGTTTAATGCCACCGCCAATACGAATGCAGCACCAGCGACCAATACAGCAGGAACACTGGCTGTGGGCGGGGGTGCTGGGGTGAATAATTCCACTACGGCCCCGAGCAATGGTGGGCTTTCAACCTCATCACTGGGGAATGTCACTCGAACATCAGGAACTAATGGCTCCGCAGGAACCAATACAGGAGGGGGTAATGGAGGTGCTGGCGCCAATGGAGGTGCCGGAGGTGCTGGATCTACTAATGCTGATGGTGCTTCAGGAACTACGCCAGGTGGTGGTGGTGGTGGTGGAAACGATGCTGCTGCCAATAAAGGAGGTGATGGGGCCATTGGTCAAATAATCATTACCTACACCCCAACCAATACACAAACAACGGCACCGGTCATTACGTCCCCTATTTGCTCGATAGCTACGTCGGTATCGGGAACTAGTACCGAGGCCAACAGTACGATTATCGAAGTGTTTAAGAATGGCGTGTCTGCAGGAACTACAACGGTGACTTCGAATGCGTGGACGAAAACAGGACTAACGGTGGCGAGTGGCGACGTGATTACTGCTACAGCGACTTCGGTTTCTCCTTGTAAAGCTACTAGCGCCTTATCGGCTTCAGTTACGGTTAGCGCTACACCAACAACTTCTACGAATGGCGGTAATAAAACCGCTTGTGTGAATACTACTACTGCAGCTTTAGGGGGGAATACCCCAACGGTAGGAACGGGAGCTTGGACGTGTACGGCTGCTCCGGCAGGAGGTAGCACGGGAAGCATTACGTTTACTTCGGCAACCACAGGAAATACTACAGCTATAGTTGCCGCAGGCGCTACGGCTGGGAATTATACGTTGACTTGGACGATTAGCAATTCGCCCTGTACGGCATCGTCCTCGTCGTTGACCTTAGCCGTTAGTGGCGCGCCAACGACCTCCACCAATGGGGGTAATAAAACGGCCTGTGTAAACACGACTACGGCTGCTTTGGGAGGCAATACGCCTACCGTAGGAACTGGAGTGTGGACGTGTACGGCTGCTCCGGCAGGAGGTAGCACGGCGAGCATTACCTTTACTTCGGCAACCACAGGAAATACCACAGCTATAGTAGCCGCAGGCGCTACGGCTGGAAATTATACGTTGACTTGGACGATTAGCAATTCGCCTTGTTCGGCTTCGACATCTACCTTGACTTTGGCGGTTAGTGGTACGCCAACAACCTCCACCAATGGGGGTAATAAAACGGCCTGTGTAAACACGACTACGGCAGCTTTGGGAGGCAATACGCCTACCGTAGGAACGGGAGCTTGGACGTGTACGGCTGCTCCGGCAGGAGGTAGTACCGCTAGCATTACCTTTACATCGGCATCCACTGGAAATACCACAGCTATAGTAGCCGCAGGTGCTACCGCTGGAAATTATACATTGACGTGGACGATTAGCAATTCGCCTTGTTCGGCTTCGGCTTCCTCATTAACGCTAGCCGTTAGTGGCACGCCAACGACCTCTACTAATGGAGGTAATAAAACGGCCTGTGTCAACACGACTACGGCTGCTTTGGGAGGCAATACGCCTACCGTAGGAACGGGAGCTTGGACGTGTACGGCTGCTCCGGCAGGAGGTAGCACGGGAAGCATTACGTTTACTTCGGCAACAACAGGAAATACCACAGCTATAGTAGCCGCAGGTGCTACGGCTGGAAATTATACGTTGACTTGGACGATTAGCAATTCGCCTTGTTCGGCGTCGACTTCTACCATGACTTTAGCGGTTAGTGGTACGCCAACAACCTCCACTAATGGTGGTAATAAAACGGCCTGTGTGAATACTACCACAGCTGCTTTAGGAGGCAATACGCCTACCGTAGGAACGGGAGCTTGGACGTGTACCGCTGCTCCGGCAGGAGGTAGTACGGGAAGCATTACGTTTACTTCGGCAACCACAGGAAATACCACAGCTATAGTAGCCGCAGGCGCTACGGCTGGAAATTATACGTTGACCTGGACGATTAGTAATTCGCCTTGTTCGGCTTCTACATCGTCTTTAACTTTAGCCGTTAGTGGTACACCCACTACAGCAACGAACAGTTCGACACAAACCATTTGTGCGGCGAGTACCGCTATCTTGGCCGGGAATACGCCTACCGTAGGAACCGGAACTTGGTCGGTAGTGAGTGGGCCTAGCACCAGTGCGGGTCAATTCAGCAATGTTAACAGTCCAACCGCGGTGTTTACACCAGCAGGAGGTACTGGATCTTATGTAGTACAGTGGACTATTAGTAGTTCGCCTTGTTCTACATCTAGTGCGTCGGCTACGGTAACCGTAGGAGGAGGCACAAGCACCTGGAACGGTAGTGCTTGGGATGTAACGCCTAGCAGTACTTCTGCCGTGGTGTTTGCCGGGAATTATACGGCAGCTGCGAATCTGACCTTTTGTTCGGTGACCGTAACTAGTGGCACCGTTACGATTCCGTCGGGTTACAATATAACTTTGAACGGAGCCATTACCGTAAGCGGTGGAAGCTTTGTTTTAGAGAACAATGCCAACTTGGTTCAAAATACCAATTCGGCCAATTCGGGGAACATTATCGTGAATCGCAACAGTGCGGCGATCTTGCGTCAGGATTATACCTTATGGTCGTCTCCGGTGACGAACTCTGGTTTGTATTTACAAGCCTTCTCACCACAGACGTTAGCCACTCGTTTTTATACGTACAGCCCATCGTCTAATATTTATGTGGCGGTTTCTTCGCCATCCACCACCCCATTTTCTTTAGGAACGGGGTATTTGATTCGGGTAGCCAACAACCACAATGCCGTAACGCCAACGGTGTGGGCCGGTCAGTTTACAGGCGTTCCCAATAACGGTCCGGTAAGTGTAACGGTAGGCACTGGGACTTACAATGCTATTGGGAATCCTTATCCTTCTACCATTAGTGCCGACAGTTTCATTAGTGCCAACAGTCTTACCGAAGCCTTATACTTTTGGAGAAAAACGAATAATTTAGCGCAAGCTACTTCGCCAACCACTTCGTATGCTACGTATACTTATGCTGGAGGAGCCGGAACGGGACCTTCCTCTTTAGGGGGTATTGTACCCAACGGAACGATACAAGTAGGTCAAGGATTTATTGCTAAATCCACCTCGACCTCGTTGAACTTTACCAACAGCATGCGCACCACGAACAACAGCAACCAGTTTTTAAGAACCGGAGAGCGCTCTAGAGTTTGGTTGGATTTGTACAACGCTAGTGGTTCGGTTACACAATTGTTGGTGGCCTATATGCCGGGAGCTACGTTAGGGATCGATGCGGCTATTGACGGACATTATATCAACGATTCCCCTACTGCTTTGACGTCTATTATTGACAACGAGGAGTTTGCGGTACAAGGACGTCCGTTGCCTTTTGAGGCTACTGATGTGGTGCCTTTGGGCTTCAAATCGCAAGCTGCAGGAACGTTTACGATAGCGTTGAATAACTTGGACGGTTTGTTTGCCGCCAACAACCAAGCGGTGTATTTGAAAGACAATTTGACCAATACGATTCAGGACTTAACGGCGGCTAGCTATACTTTTGCTACTGAAGCGGGAACGTTTAACAGTCGTTTTGAGATAGTCTACGAAAACCTGTTGGCCACGCAAAACCCAACCTTCACGGAAAACAGTGTAGTGGTGTATCCACAAGAACAACAAATCGTTGTGAATGCTGGAAAAGCAACCATTGCCAAAGTACAGGTGTATGATATTAGCGGTCGCTTGTTAGTTGCCAAAGCCAATGTGAATGCTACAGAAGTACGTTTCACGGCGGGTATGGCCAACCAAGTGCTGTTGGTGAAAGTGACTTCAACTTCAGGTGCTGTAGTGACTAAGAAAATCATCAACTAAGACCCTGCCGTCTTGGGACGGTTTGTTCTAACTTTATAGGAAAGCCTCTTTGGAAACGAAGGGGCTTTTTTGTGGGTTGGAGGTTGTAGGTTGTAGGTTGTAGGTTGTAAGTTGTAAGTTGTAAGTTGTAAGTTGTAAGTTGTTGATGGTGAAGTTTAGTACGATTGTTCTTTCTAGTAGTGTTTTTCTTTTTTCTTGTTTCTTTCTTCTTGTTTCTTGTTTCTTGTTTCTTGTTTCTTGTTTCTTGGCTCTTGTTTCTTGGCTCTTGTTTCTTGGTTCTTGTTTCTTGGCTCTTGTTTCTTGGCTCTTGTTTCTTGGCTCTTGTTTCTGCCTCCGTAAATCAAAATTCTCTCTTCTCTTTTCAAACAACCGATAAACAGCACGACCCAAACGAGTTGATTTATAGTTTTTAGTGCAAAGGTTACATTTTTCACAGTATTCAAGTACTTAATTATAGCTCATTTCTTACAATAAATACGAATTAAATGTATTTTATCGATAAAATATGCATTTTATCGATGTTTTTCTTTTTTATCTCCAATAAATTTTTTAGGTTTGACCCTGTATTTCATTGATTCCATTGGTTTTAGGCTTTCAATTGTTAATAAGATAGAAGATAACTTCGTCTTTTAGGGCCAAGAAATAGGGTGATCAGGAGGTACTTTTGCAAAAAAAAGAGAATAACGCCGTTTCTCAAGACGGTTCGTGTGTAAATAAACCAATATTCGTATGAAAAAAGTTGAACTGTATTTTTTTGAAATCCTGTCGCTACCTAACCTTAGGTTTGCTTCACCAATGGCCATAAGAAGAATGCTATTGGCATTGCTATTGTGTGCTGGAACCTTAGTGCAAGCTGCGACCATAACCAGTACTGCTACAGGAGGAACATTCTCCACGGCTAGTACTTGGGTAGGAGGTGTGGTTCCAGGTACCGCTGATACCGCTATCATTGCCAGTGGGGCTACTGTTACTTTAACGGCTACCAAAACGGTACTGAATGTGACGATCAACTCGGGTGGAACCTTAAATATCGGAACCATTAATGGTTTGACGGTGACAGGTGCCTTTATCAACAATGGAACTTTTACTGGAACTACGGGAAGGCTTTTGATGACCGGTACCTCGGGAAGCTTTACCAATGCGGGAACGTTTACTTTTGGCGCAGGGCGTGTGTACTTCTACGGAAACCTAACTAGTTTTGGAACCCATACCTTAACCAGTACAGAGGTTCGTTTTTATGGAACTACTGCCCAAAGTATAGCGGGATTCACCACAACGGGATTGGTCAGTATGCGAAAAACAGGAGGGGTGGCTACTTTTACGGGTAACGTGAAAGGGGCTGGACTTACGATTAACGGAACGGGAGGAACCTTAAATTTAGGAGTAGCCTTAACCCATACCTTTTCAGGAACAATAACACTTACAGCGGGTTCTTTGAATGGAGGATCAAGTATCTTAAATGAGAATTCGGTAAGTACTACCGCATGGAACGGAACCGGTTCTGTTTTTACAGCTGGAACGGGAACAGTTGTTTTTGGTGCAGCAGGCAATCAAACGCTTTCGGCTACAGCGACTACTTTTTACAATGTTATTTTTGGAACTTCTGGAGTAAAGACACTAACCACGGCGAATTGTACGGTGAGTAATTTAGTCTCTATGGAGGGTACGGCTACCGTATCGGCAGCGCCAACTTACGGAGCGGCATCTAAACTACAATACAATACTACAACGGCAAGAACCGCTGGCCCAGAATGGCTAGCCACTTTCGCGGCTACGGGTGGTGTCTTGATCACCAATACTGGGGTCATTACCGCCAATGCGGCTAAAGTTTTTAATGCATCGGTGCCGTTAACGATTAACAGTGGCGCTGGATTGACTACCAATAATTTTCAACTTACTTTTGGAGGGAACTTTAGCAATGCTGGAACTTTTACCGCAGGGAGTTCTCCTATTGTGATTGCCAGTACCATGACTACACAAAGCATCGATGGTTTTACCACAACGGGATTGGTTTCGATGACCAAAACGGCCGGTACTGCTACTTTCAATGGCAACGTTGCTAGTGCGGGATTCACCATTAATGGTACGGGAGGTACCTTAAACTTGGGAGCGGCTTTAACGCATACGCTAAGCGGTCCCGTTACGTTGACGGCGGGAACTTTAAACGGCGGGTCGAGTACATTAAATGAAAACGCTATTAGTGCTACGGCATGGAATGGTACCGGGTCGCTATTTACAGCAGGAACCAGTACGGTTAGTTTTGCTGCTGCGGGAGCACAAACGCTATCGGCATCGGCGACCACTTTTTACAATTTGATCTTTTCGAACTCTGGCGTAAAAACACTGACGACGGCCAATTGCACGGTGAACAATATCGTGACGCTAGAAGGAACGGCTACCGTTTCGGCAACGCCTACTTATGGTGCTAATGCGAAACTACAATACAATACTACAACGGCCAGAACCGCAGGCGTAGAATGGATCACCCCTTTTGCAGCCAGCGGTGGTGTGGCGACAATCAATACGGGAACAATTACCTTGAATGCGGCTAAAGTTTTCAATGCCTCGGTGCCACTAACGATTGGAAGTGGGGCTGCTATCGCTACGAACAACTTTCAATTGAATTTTGGAGGTGATTTTGTCAATGCCGGAACCTTTACGGCGGGCAGTTCGCCTATTGTTATAGAAAGCACCATGACTACGCAAAGCATTGCAGGTATTACCACTACGGGTTTGGTTTCGATGACCAAAACGGCAGGTACCGCTACCTTTACCGGAAATGTGAGTGGCTCTGGACTAACTATTAATGGCACGGGAGGGACTTTGAATTTAGGAGCCGGCCTGACTCATACTTTTACAGGAAATCTGACACGGACTGCTGGTACTCTAAATGGAGGATCTAGTATCTTGAAAACGGCAGGGGCGATTAGTGGTACCGGTGGTACTTTTACAGCCGGAACCGGAACAATCGAATACAACGGAGCTGCTCAGAGTGTCGTAGTATTATCTTACTATAATTTAATTTTATCTGGTTCGGGAACGAAAACTTTTGCGGCAGCGACAACAATAACCAGTTCCTTAGTGATAGGATCGGGTGTAGTGGCCAACTTGGGTACTTTTACCCATACCGCTATAGGGTTATCTTTAGGAGGCACTTTTCAAGCAATTGGTTCTTATGGAGGAACCACTTCTGGTGCTGGTAACATCAATACTACTTATTTTGCCACGGCCACAGGTAGAATCAATAACAATTGCAGCATTCCCGTGATTACGGGGCAACCTACAGCTCCAGCAGCGACTTGCTCTGGAACTGGTACTCGAACCATGACAGTAACAGCCACGGGTTCGGGGTTGACTTATTCTTGGCGCAAAGGCGGCGTAGCTGTGGTAAACGGCGGTACGATTTCTGGACAAGGAACGGCCACGCTAACCTTGACGGCTCCAGGAACGGGTGATGCCGGAAGTTATGATGTTGTTGTGAATGGAACCTGTTCGTCAGCGGTAACGTCTACTGCGGTGACGGTAACGGTGAACGCTTCCCCAACACTTACCGCACAACCTGCTGCAACGACGGTTTGTCAAAATACCGCTAGTTCGTTTGTGGTGAGTACTTCGGCGGTGAGTCCGACCTACCAATGGCAATATTCTACCAATCCGGTAACCACGTGGACCAATACCAATGCCTTAACGGGCGTATCGGGAAGTACGACTAGTACCCTTTCTTGGACTTCAACTCCTATTACTTATAACAATACGAATTTCAGATGTGTGGTGACGTCTACCAATGGCTGTGTGACCAATTCGAATGCGGCTTTATTGTTGGTGAATCCAACGGCGGCTGTGGGAACAGTTTCAGCGAATCAAGCCATTTGCAGTGGTAGTTTGCCTGACACCGACATCACGCTTACTAGCGCTACAGGTACGGTGCAATGGCAAAGTGCCGATAACGCTGCGTTTACCACCAACTTAACCAATATCGGAACAAATTCGACTACCTTAACCATTGCGCAAATAGGAGCGTTGACCGCTACCAAATATTTTAGAGCCCGCGTGTCTAGTGGTGTTTGTACGACCGTAACTTCGGCTACGGTAACCATTACGATTGCTACCACGACATGGTCTGCTGCTGGAGGGGGTAGTTGGAGTAATGGTGCTCCGAATAGTGCTACAGCGGCGATTATTTCGGCGAACTATACCACGGCAGGCGATTTAAACGCTTGTACGTTAACCGTAAACAATAATGCAGTAGTGGTGGTTTCTTCGGGTGATAATGTCACTTTGGAAGGTGCTTTGACCGTTAGTTCGGGTAGTTTTACCTTAAACAATAATGCCAATTTACTTCAAACCAACGACGTGAACAACAGTGGCAATATTAGTGTCAAAAGAGACAGTGCTTCGTTGATGCGTTTGGATTACGAGTTGTGGTCTTCTCCTGTAACGGGGCAACAATTACAATCGTTTTCACCGAATACCTTGGCGACTCGATTCTATACCTATACACCGGCGACTAATGTTTATACCGCAGTGGCAGCACCGGCGGCTACGAATTTTGCAGAAGGAGTTGGTTACTTGATTCGGGTACCGAATACGCACCCAGCTACGCCAACCGTTTGGACAGGAACGTTTTCTGGAGTGCCGAATAATGGGCCGGTGAGTCTTGCCGTGACCAGCGGAACCTATAATGCTGTTGGAAACCCTTATCCTTCACCTATTGATGCTGATGCGTTTATCACCGATAACAATATTACGGAGGCCTTGTATTTTTGGAGAAAAACCAATAATGCTGCCACGACTTCTTATGCGACCTATACCTTAGCGGGTGGTGTTTCCAATTCGGGTGGCGATCCGTTACTGTTGACCCCTAACGGGTACATTCAGGTAGGACAAGGATTTATTGCTAAAGCGACTTCGGCTAGTTTGGATTTTACGAATTCGATGCGTTTCCCCGACAATAGCAATCAGTTTTTGAGAGCTGCTGATGATGCCGATCGTTTGTGGTTGAACTTAACAAACACTTCGGGTTATTTTGGACAACTCTTGGTAGCCTATTTGCCTAATGCAACAACAGGCGTGGATGCAGCTATTGATGGTCGCTATTTTAATGACTGTGCTACGGCTTTGACTTCTTTGATCAACAATGAAGAGTATACGATTCAGGGAAGAGCGTTGCCTTTTGTTAACAGTGATGTGGTTCCTTTAGGATTTAAATCGGAGTTGCCAGGATCGTACACGATTTCCATCAACAATATGGAAGGCTTGTTTGCCAATGGGAATCAAACCATTTATTTAAAAGACAATTTGACGAATACCCTTCACAATTTGAGTGCTGGTCCGTATGATTTTGCCACCGAAGCGGGCGTTTTCAATAGTCGCTTTGAAATCGTATACGAAAACCTATTGGCGACACAAAACCCAACGGTTACCCAGAATAATGTAGTAGTCTACAAAGACCACCAACAAATTGCAGTTACGGCGGCGAATACGAAGATTGCAAAAGTACAAGTGTATGATATCAGCGGTCGTTTGTTAGTCACTAAGTTTTGTGACAATGCTACCGAAGTACGTTTCCCAGCGGGTATGGCGAACCAAGTGTTGCTAGTGAACGTAACAACAGCCTCTGGCGTAGTAGTGACTAAGAAAATCATCAACTAATCAAAGGTAGCCTTTGGGCTGAATAACGATAGTTTTACTATAGAAACCCTTTCGGAAACGGAGGGGTTTTTTTGTTGTGGGTTGTAAGTTGTGGGTTGTAGGTTGTAAGTTGTAGGTTGTAAGTTGTAGGTTGTAAGTTGTTGATAGCGTAGTTTAGAACGATTGTTAGTACTAGTAGTTTTTTCTTGTCTCTTGTTTCTTGTTTCTTGTTTCTTGTTTCTTGTTTCTTGTTTCTTGTTTTTTACGCCTTTTAAACAGTTTAAAGGTATGGAATCCACTACTTACTTGCTGGAGCAGCTTCTCGATAAGCTTTAAAACAGCTGGTCGCGGTTTTAAAGCACTCGAAGTGACGTGTAGTGGTTCTTGGGGCGTTCGGAGTAGCGCAATTAGCTCGTTTCCCATACCGTCATTTCGAGTGTTTAGCGCAGTGCAACGGAGCAATAGGTATCGAGAACTTTGGAGCAGTTGTGGGTTGTGAGTTGTAAGTTGTAAGTTGTGGGTTGTAGGTTGGTCATTGGTTAGTGGTTGTGAAGTTTTTCTTTTTTCTTAGCTCTTTTTTCTTGATTCTTTTCTCTTGATTCTTTTCTCTTGATTCTTTTCTCTTGACTCTTTTCTCTTGACTCTTTTCTCTTGATTCTTTTCTCTTGATTCTTTTCTCTTGACTCTTTCTTCTTAAATGGTAAATCCCGACCGCAAATTATCGGCTTTTTATCGCACGAGCCTCTTTGCTCGCGTTTTTTGTGCAAATCGGTTAGGATAGGGAGTGTATTTGGTCGAGTAAGTGCCGAAATACGCTCCATGAAGTGCACGCATTTTAGTTGAAATGCACCGAATTTGACGATTTGGTAACTTCAACGAGTTTTTGGTGTGTTGGACGAAAATATTTCACTAGGGTGGTGGTTTGGGGTAGTTTTGAAATGTAGCAAAGAAGCAACATTAAAACCGAATCACTATGACCACAGCAAGCAACAATACGAACACAACTTCAAGAATCATCTTAGTATTGGTTATGGTATTGTTTACTGCTTTTGGAGCTACTGCTCAAACGGTTACTGCGGTGCCAGCTGCTCCAGCGGTTGCTTCTGAAACGGTTGCAGCTTCACAAGAAGCGGCTGCGGCTAATTTGAATTTTGTGTCTTGGTTCATGGGAACCAAACAAAACACGAACACTACGATTCAGTCTACCGACAGTGCTAAAAAGCAAATGATTCAATCGGGTATCGCTCCAAATCGTTTGTTGATGAAAACGTTCATGAAAAAAGCGTCTAACTTCGCTACTAATATCGCATAGTTTTTTTATTTAATATAGTTAGGTTACTCACGAAAAACCTCCTACGTCAAACGGGAGGTTTTTTTTTGTTGTAGGTTGTGGGTTGTAGGTTGTAAGTTGTAGGTTGTAAGTTGGTAATTGTTCTAAATTGGTCATTTGTTATTTGTGGTGGGGTTTTGCTCCTTCCTCTTGATTCTTTCTTCTTGATTCTTTCCTCTTGATTCTTTCCTCTTGATTCTTTCCTCTTGATTCTTTCCTCTAGTATCGTAATTCATCTCTGTTAAATCGTAATTCAACTATCGTAAATCACACTTCCAATAGGGTTGAATATCCGCCATTACATTGCCTATACGTTCCGAATTGAAAAAGAAAATACATTTTTTGCGGTGTTGATAAGTATTTTTGCGTTTTTGTTGCAGTACTTCTAAATAATAGGTAACTTTGATAACATAAAAGCAATAAAATCGCCATATAGCTGTCAATTAAAGCACTCTTTTTTGTAAGGATTTTTATTGTAAAGCCTTTAAAAAACTACCGTATGACGGTGTTTTTTGCATTTGGTCGGAAAAGACCATTTTTTAAGTTTATTAATTTTTTTTTCCACGCCATTTCTCTTAAATTTAGACCCTTATACTGTTATCGTTAGGTTATTTTTTTGTTACGATTGCGGAAGATGGTTTTACAGTTTTTAGCATACTGCCCATTTTTTATGGCTATGGATTATAAAGACTTTCGAATTGCTGTTCTGGGTTCTTACCAAATTTGAATCGTACCTTAATATAATACAGAATTAGAATTGCAGTACATAAAATGATTACCCCAACCTATATACCCAAGAGTCCTCTTGTTCACTAGTTAAAAAAAAAGGATTCTGATTATTAATGCTAGAGAATAAATTATTATGAAAAAAACATTACTAATGACTTTTGATTTTTTATCAAAGACCAGTTTAAGGAAATTCCAAACTACCTCTTTTATTTCCATTCTTGTTCTTTTTCTATCCTTCACTTCTACGGTGCGTTCGCAATTTATTTGTGGGCCTTACAAAGGTTTTGAAAGTTTTGGAAATGGAGCAGCCATCACAGGTGGAGCTCTTGGGAATTTAAAGGAAGGGATAGGGAGTACGTACTGGACGACAGCGGGTGCTGTGGGTCGAAGTGCAACTTCGTACAGCGGTGCTGCAGCATTGCAATTTACAAGTGCTACTAGTGGTACTGATGCTATTACTACGCCCTTACTTACGAACATCGATAAGTTTCAATTTGTGTATAGAACAGGAACCTTAGCGGCAACCTCAGGTTTTCGCGTGCAATGGTCTTCGGATGGTGTCTCTTGGCCTGCTGGGCAGATTCTAAGTACCATTACTACCACGAATGCGGCATACGCTACTGCGGGGGTGCCTCAATATTATCAGTATAACTTTTCTACTATTAGCGCTAGCAATCCTTTAGGGATTTACATTCGTGTTGTTGATGCGCGCGGTATCGGAACTGGAAAGTTACTAATTGATGACATGTGCTGGACTTCTACGGTTGCTTCAGAAAACACGAAAATAGTGGCATTGAGAACTTTAAACACCCAATGTTCTGCGAATTACACTCAAAATTTGCAAGCTGGAGTCACTTATACCTTTTTTGATAATGGAGGAGAATGGGATAGTTATAATTTAAGCCAAAACAATACGGTTACCTTTATGCCGCCTGCTGGGTATAATGTCAATTTTTCTTTAAGTGCAGCCACTACTGTAACGACTTCGGATGCAATTTGTACCGATTCCGATTGGTTGAAATTGTACGATGGTAGCGCTTCAGGCACCTTGTTGAATTGGATTCAAACAGGTTGCGGTACGCGCGCTGTACCGGGGTCAACTTTAGTTTCGTCGGCTTGTGACGGTTCGATGACTGCTCAGTTTAAATCGGATGCCACGGCAGTTGCCGCAGCAGCATTGGGTTGTAAAATTACCATTACCACTACGGCTGCTACTTGTCCGCCTGTTACTGGAGTCATGGTAGCTTCCACTAGTATCACTTCTACGGGAGGTACATTGAGTTGGACGCCGCCTTGTTCTACTCCTGCTAGTGGTTATGATTATTATGTGTCGACTAGTGCTACTGCTCCGCTTTCGGGAGATACTCCTACTGGGAATACTACCAGTAGTTCTGTATTGTTAAACACGTTATCTTCGAATACCACCTATTATGCCTGGGTACGCACCAACTGCGGTGTTGGTTTTACCGGTTCGTGGGTTCAGATTGCTGGGCTTTCCTTTAAGACCTTGTGTTCTGGTTACGGATTGCCCTACCGTGAAAACTTTAACGGCTTGAATTTGGTGTTACCTACTTGTACATCTACGGACAGTCCTGGGAACTGGCAAACCAATATTGTCAACGGAAACTTATTTGGGAATACTGCGGGAACTCGTTTTTACGGTAAACCAATCAATTTGGTTGGTGGTAATGTTTATCGTTTGACTTATGATTTTTCTACTATACTAGGTACCGCTGATTTTACAGTATATTATGGTACAACGAATAATCCACCTACTTCTTCTAATATTAATACCTTGTTATTTACCCATACTGGAGTTTCGGCCTTATCAACGAACGTAGTGAATTTTACAGCTCCTTCTAATGGGATTTATTATTTGGCCTTCCAATTGGATGGAGTTTCTTCGGCTGGAAATACGCAGTTGAATTTGGACAACATTATTTTGGAAGACGAAACTTGTTTGCCTCCTTCGGGACTAACGGTTTCTGGAGTTTTGTCAACCTCGGCTTCCTTGTCATGGACCGCTTCTACTTCGCTTCCGAGTAGTGGGTATCAATATTATTTAAGTACGTCTCCAACCACGCCTACTTATGGTGTTTCCGCTTCTGGGTCTACCGGTGCTGGAGTGGTGGCTACTACTTTAGGTGGTTTGACTGCTAGTACTACCTTTTATGTTTGGGTGCGTTCTAATTGTACGGGTACCTACAGTAACTGGTCAGCAGTAACTTCGTTTACCACTGCTGCCGGAGCGGCTGCTATTTTAATTAATGGTGCGGGTCCGACTACTAGTTGTGATGTTAACTTTTTCGATACGGGAGGCTCCGCTGCGAATTACTTTAATAGTGAAACCAATACGTATACTTTTTACCCAGCAACTGCGGGTTCTAAATTGAAAATTGTTTTTAGTTCGTTCAATACGGAATCGGGTTATGATGGGTTGTCTATCTATAATGGGAACAGTACCGCTGCGCCTTTAATTTCTTCGGGATTGGGTGCGGGGATTAACGCGACCACTTGTCCGGCTGGTTCTTGGTATGGAACTACCTCTCCAGGTACTCTTTATTCTACGGCAGCAGACGGATCGTTAACTTTTAAATTTACTACGGATACATCGGTAGTGCGCTCTGGTTGGGCCGCTGCTTTGAGTTGTGTTACGTTGCCAACGGTAAGTTCTTTTACTCCTAATAATAATAATTGTACCACGGGTACTTCTGTAGTCATTACCGGGACTAATTTTAGTAGCCCACCTATTACATCTGTTACTTTTGCTGGTACGGCCGCTACTTTTGTGGTCAATAGTGCCACTCAAATTACGGCTACTTTACCGGGAGGTGCCACTACTGGTCCTATTGCTGTTTCGAATGCTCAAGCTACCGGAACGAGTACTAGTGATTTTACGGTATTATCTCCTCCTCCCTCTGCAACGGGTGTTACGGTTTGTCGCGGAACCACTGGTTTTTTAACTAGTCCTACAGTATGTAGTGGTTTTGCCAATGCAGGAACTTCTATTTCAGGGGGCTGGAATGCTGGAAGCGACCCGGTAGCGGATCGATTGAACAGTGTGGCCAATTCTACCGTTTGTGGTTTTGCAAGTGGTTTGACCAGAAATTATGTAGCTACTCAATTTCAAGTGAGTGTTACCGGAACGTATACTTTGGAGATGGTGAGCGGTCAAGACGGTATGGGGTATATTACTAAAGGTGCCTTTACGCCTGGGTCTTGTGCTACCGGAACTTTTGTGGTTGGGGATGACGATTCGGGAGCAGGGGTAGAACCTCAGTTGTCGACTACCTTAACTGCGGGTGTTACTTATACTTTATACTCTACTACTTATGGAGGTGCAGGAACCTATACGGGTGCTTTTACTTGGAACGTAACCACTTCAACAGGTGGGCAAATCATGTTGTTTACCACTTCGCAAATACAATGGTATACGGGTTCGGGCGTTTTGATTGGATTGGGTTCGTCTTTCAATCCGATGAACGCTACCAATTCGGGATTGACTACTGCTAGCGTTGCGGGGACTTATCCTTATTACGCGGCATGTTCTATCAATCCGACTTGTAGAACTTTAGCAAATTATATTTTAAACGACAAACCTACGGTAACTTTAACGGCAGGGGGTGCACTTTGCGCCAATGCGATTAAGACCTTAACGGTATCGGGTACGGCTACTACTTATGCTTGGTCGACCTCGGTTCCGGGTACTTTATTTACGGATAGTACCGCCAGTACACCTTATGTATCGGGTTCTTATACTACTTTATATGTAAAAACTACCGCGTCTGTGACCATCACAGTGACCGGTACGATTACCGCTACTACCTGTGCTACTACCACTAGCAGTGTGTTTACGGTGATTAATAAAACGTGGAATGGTTCCGGTTGGGATGGAGATACTTTAGCTCCAAATGCTAACGAAAGTATTACCATAGCGGGAGATCTTTCTACCAGTGGCAATCTTCAAGCTTGTTCTTGTACGATTACTAGTGGTACGGTTACCGTAAACTCTGGACACACCTTAACGTTGCAAGACGATTTGAATGTGGCAGGGGGAAGCTTGACTTTTGAAGATGGGGCTAGTTTGGTGCAGGTGAATACGCCAAGTACTAATACTAATAGTGGGGCTATTACCTACAAGCGAAACACTACGATGCGTAAGTTTGATTATACTTATTGGTCTTCGCCAGTATTCCCACAAACCTTGTCTCTTTTATCGCCTATGACCTTGTCGGATAAATACTTTTGGTGGAATGCCACTTCGTATAGTTGGACGGGAATTGCTGCTCCGGCCTTAACCAATATGACTCCGGGTCAAGGATACATCATCCGTGGACCTCAAGATTACAGTACTACCGTATTGACTCCTTTTATAGGTAGCTTTATTGGAGTACCTAATAATGGTGACTATACGGCGAATGTGATTAAATCTGGGTTAGGCGATTTGAATTTGCTTGGGAATCCTTATCCCTCTGCTGTGGATGCCGATTTATTTGTGTCGGGTAATGCAGCTACATTTACGAATGCGGGTGTTACTGGAACGACCTTTTATTTCTGGACGCACAATACACCCATTACCAATAATGCCTATACCTTTAATGACTACGCTACCTATAATTTTAGTGGTGGTGTAGCCAGTGCTGCAGTGGCGCTAAGTAGCCCGTGCGTAGGATGCAATAATGGCATTCCAACAGGAAAGATTGCCGCTGGTCAAGGGTTTATGGTTAAAGGAGTGAAAACGGGAACGTTTGTCGCTACCTTTAAAAACAACATGCGATTGGTAGGGAACAACGGTCAATTCTTCAGACAAAGTCAATCGGCTACTGCCACTACTACTGTGGAAAAGAACAGACTTTGGTTGGAGTTGAAAAATGAACAAGGCGCTTTCAAACAAGCTTTGATTGCTTATGTTCCTAATGCTAGTAACGGATTTGAGATGGGGTATGATGGTGAGATGATTGATGCCGGTAATCCCGTAGGATTTTATTCTACACTAGAAGGGAAGAAACTAGCAATTCAAGGACGTGCGCTTCCTTTTGATGCTGCTGATTTGGTTCCGATGGGCTATAAAATTCCCGTAGCAGGAAATTATTCGATTAGCTTGTCTAATACGGATGGTTTGTTTGCTGACGCTAGTGTTGGTATTTATTTGGAAGATCATTTGTTGAATGTGATTCACGATTTGAGAACTAGCGCTTATGATTTTGTGAGTGAAGTAGGAACATTTGATTCTCGTTTTGTAGTGCGCTACACCAATAGCGCCTTAGCGGTGAATCCATTTACCTTGACCGAAAATGGAGTGGTGGTGTACAAACAAAATGAAACCATTCAAATCGAGACTGCGAATAGTAAAATGAAATCGGTTCAAATTTATGATGTTCGCGGACGTCTGATTTTGGAGCGTGAAAATATCAATGCTTCACATACTGCTTTTGAAGGAGTAGGGGTGGCGCATCAAGTACTATTGGTTCAAATTAAATCTGTTGATGGAACACTAGTTAATAAGAAAATTATTTTCTAGTCCACAACAACCTAGTGCCAAAAAGAGTAGGTGGTTTTATATTTTAAAGCCAGCTACTTTTTTTGTCGTTGGTCGTCATTTTTTGATTTTTATCGATTTTAAGGATTTTTATGTTAACGCTTTATTAACTATTACCTATATTAACTTTTTATTTAACCCAATTATTTTTAATTATGATTCTAAACTACAATTCTTTGAACAGCGGTAGGGATACCTGGTTCAAAAAAGGAGATCTAGATGGCATGGGCGCTCCGCCCAACAAGGCTAGTGGAAGTTTTAATCGTTGGATGGTGGTTTTGTTTGTCGCTTTTGTGGCGTTATTCAATTCTTTCAGTACCAATGCTCAAACACAAGTAGGCGTTACAGCTACGGGGGGGACACTCTCTGCTAGTTACGCTACCCTTGGTGCGGCATTTACTGCCATCAACGCAGGAACTCACACTGGTACGCTAGTTCTTTCCATTACCGCAAACACGACGGAGACGGCGGCTTGCGTATTAAACAGTTCCGGTGCTGGTTCGGCCAGTTATACCTCTGTTTTAATTAGGCCAACAGCCGATGGTGTTAGCATCTCGGGACCTACCGTAACCGGTAGAGGTCTGATCGAATTGAATGGAGCGGACAACGTGACCATTGATGGGGACAACCCGAATACGGGGGGTATTAATAGGAATTTGACCATCGCTAATACGGCAGCTAATACTGTTACGTACACTTCGGTCATTCGTATTGCGGTTGCTGCAACAGTGGTGACCTCAGCAGACAACGATGTAGTTAAAAACTGTATCATTACTGGTAGTGCAGGTGGTGCTATTACAAGTGCCAATACTTCAGCTACTACTGGTGGAGTTGGTTCGACCAATGGGATTCTAGTTTCCGGTGGAGCTAGTACGGTTGCTGCTACAACAGCGCCTACTGCGATTTCGTCGAATACTACCACTACTGGTACTACAGCGACTGCTTTAAATTTCACCGCTACCAACAATCAAATTACTGCTTGCGGTAGAGGTATTTGTGTTTCAGGATCAGCTGTGACCGTTGTGCCATTGCTAACTATTACAAATAACTTAATTGGTAATGCTACTGCTGGTGCCACTACGGGTGTTGCTTGGAAAGGAATTTCTGCTCAAGGATTTGGTGCTGGATCTACTATTAGTGGGAACACTGTTTATGTAGAAAGTTGGATCAGTACCTCTCCTTATATGGCTGGTATTGAATTAGGAGGTGTTTCCGCTGTGGGAACCGGAGCTATTATAGAGAAAAATACTATCGCTAGAGTTTACCAAAATAATACTGGAGGTTGGGGTTCTTACGGAATTAATTTAGTAGCAGGAAATGCTAACACCGTTAGAAATAACTTTATTTATAATGTAAAAAATATTGGATCAGGTAGTTTCTCTCCAACCTACACGGGAGGTATCCGAATTGGAGCTGGTCTAAATCATTTGATTTATCACAATACCGTAAACCTTTATGGTTCTGATGCAGGTACAGGAAATTTACAAGCTTGTTTGTCGATTACCGCTACTACATTAACGGGTATTGATATTCGGAATAATATCTTCTCAAATACGATGACTTCAGCAAGCACTTCTAGTGCTTTTGTGTGTTTGTATCTGCCTTCTGCAGGAACATCTGCGATGAATTTAACATTGAACAACAATGCTTATTATAGTGGATCAACAGCAGGTTTAAGTGCAATTGCCCAAGTGGGTATCACTTATGGAACTGGTGTTTATACTGCTGCAAATTTTGCGCCTAGTGTTACTACGGGGGCTACCAATTTGCGCACGTACACTAGTAGTTTGTTGACTGCCAATACCAATAATGATAATGCTTCTTTTGGTGCTACAACAGCAGCGCCATTTACATCAGCTACTGATTTGCATTTGAATACCGGAGTGGTTTCTACTCCATTGGAATCTGCAGGAGCCTCAGTGGGGTTGACTACCGATTTTGATGGACAAACACGTCCTGGTCCAACGGGATCGGTTAATGGAGGTGCTACAGCGCCCGATTTAGGAGCCGATGAATTTGATGGAAAACCATTAGTATTGTGTGCTACTCCAGCAGCGGCACCAACGGCTTTGGTTTTGTCGCCAGGTTCTACCAGTGTAGGGATCAGTTTTACCGCTGCCGCTGCCGATGGTTATTTGGTAATTAGAACTACAGGTGCAGCGCCAACTGCTCCAACCGATGCTACTAATTATACTCTTGGAGCTTCTGCTTTAGGAGGGACTATAGCTTATGTAGGTGCGTTAACGACGGGAATTACAGACAATAGTTCGGTGCTTACGAGTACAGCCTACTCGTATTATGTGTATTCTTATAACAATTCGAATTGTACTGGAGGACCTAAATATTCCACTTCGAATTTATCGGGTGCTACAACAACGTGTATCACTGCTCCTGTAGCAAGTGCGGCAACAGTTATAGCCGGTACTAGTTTTACCGCTAATTGGGCTGCCTCAGCAGGTGCGACTAGTTATCTTTTAGACGTTTCGACTTCCAACACTTTCGCTAGTTTTCTTCCGAGTTATAACGGGGTGAATGTTGGAAACGTAACTTCTATTAGTGTTACAGGTTTGTCTGGGCTTACTACTTACTATTATAGAGTACGAGCGACTACCGGATCTTGTACAACAAGCAATAGCGCAACGATTACTACCGCAACTCTAGGAGCTATTCCATGGACGGAAGGATTCACAGGAATCACAACTACTCCGACTGGATGGACCACTACAGGTTATACTATAGGTACCACCACAGGTGTTACTGGTAATCCTGCTAATGCGATGTACGTTAATATGTATTCTTCGAATACTACATCTACCTTTACAACGCCAACTTTTGGAAATGTTCCTTCGGGAGCTACTTTTGGATTTCAGTATAATTTGATGAATTGGAATACCACCACTGCTGTAACAGGTACTTGGGGAACTATTCAATATCAAATTTCTGTTAATGGAGGTGCTTTTGCTAATTTTGGTGCGGCAATTACTGCTGTTACAGGAACTGGTTACGTATCACAATCTTTAGATTTAACTCCTTATGCAGGTTCAAATATTCAAATAAGAATGAATGCTACTTGGACAGCAGGAGATTATAACTTATCATTTGATAACTTCAGTATCTTGAGCCCTTGTGTTACACCGGCCTCACCAACAGCCTTAGTGCAAGGCGCTACAGGTCCTGGAACTATTGCAGAGAGTTTTATTCCAAATGCAACGGCTCCAGACGGCTACATGGTAGTTCGCTATGCAAATGGTGCTGCGGTGACTGCTCCGGTAAACGGAACGGTTTCTTATGCCGCTGGTCAAGCTTTAGGATTGGGTACTATCTCTAATGTGGTTTCGGGAGCAGGTTCTTCATTTACCATTTCAGGATTAGCTCCAAGTACGAGCTATGACGTTTATGTTTATCCTTACACTATCAATAGTTGTATAGGCGGTCCTGTTTTTGGTGCTGCTTTATCAGGAACAGCACATAGTACTACAGGATGTCCTGCCATTCCGACCAATGTTACAGTTGGGGCCACAGGAGATTATCCAACATTGTCCGCTTTAGCTTTGATTTTAAATGGATGTCCAATCTCTAACCCAGTGTTGGTGGAGTTGCAATCCAATTATAATCCAGCTAGTGAGACTTTACCGATTGTTTTCAATAACAACAGCGGTACAAGTGGTACTAATACGGTAACTATCCGTCCAGCTGCTGGTGCAGGTCCGTTTGCTATTAGTGGTTCTTCTACTAGTGCTTTATTGGATTTGAACGGCGCTCGTTATTTTACTTTCGACGGTCGTGCGGGTGGTATCGGAGCTTCGGCTTTGAGTATTACCAACACAGGAAACGGCGCTGCTTTGCGTTTGTTTAATGATGCTCAAAACAATACGATTCAATCGGTAGCTTTGAAATCTTCTAATACGTCTGCTACTAATGGAGTGGTTCGTATTACATCGGCTGCAGGAACTGCGCTTACCAATGGAAATAACAACAATACGATTACGGGTTGTACTATTGATGGTAATGGCGTTTCTCCAAACGGTATTTATGCAGCTGGTAGCACTGCTCCAGCGGATAACAAATCGAATGTTATCTCTAACAACGCGATTTTCAATTACTATTCTGATGTAGCGGCTACCAACAATTATGGTATCTTTTTAGGAGGTAATAATGGGGTGTCGGCTTCGGCTGCTTGGACGATTTCTGGTAACAGTTTCTACCAAACGGCATCGAGAGCCTTCGCCAGCAATACTGGAATTATTAGTGCTATTGGTGGTGGTTTCAATCCAGCAGGAGCGTTGAACATTACCGGTAACTTTATAGGAGGAACTGCTGCTAGTGCAGGAGGAACTGCTCAAACGTTAACTGGGGCTGCGGCTTATATTTTTACCCCTATCAACGTATTATTAGGAGGAGCAGATGCTTCTACCATTTCGGGTAACACGATTGCTAACTATAATGTAACTACAGCGTCTACTTCTACAACCAATGCTTTGATCACTGCATCAACGACTTTGGCTGGAAATACGGTTAGTATTGCTAACAACACTTTGGGTAGTGCTTCTACAGCAGGATCTGTTTCTTTTACCGGTGGCGCTGCTTCGGTTTTAAGTGCGATTAGTGTGGGTAGTTATTATGGAAGTCAGTTGGCTACGAATTTCTCTATTACTGGAAATACTATTGCTGGTATTGCTTTACCTGGAACTACCAACGCGAATTCTTTTAGAGGGATCAACATTGGTAGTGCTGTAACAGCTACAACAGCTAGCGTGATTACAGGCAATACTATTGGTGCTGCTGCAGCGCCGATTAGCAATGCTTCTACTGGAACTAGTACGGGTATTCTTAATGGCAATGCGATTGGTTCTAGTATTAGAAACAATACCGTTTCTTACTTGACGGCTAGCAATGTTGGAACTGCAGTGCAATTGGTGGGTATTTCTACTACAGCGGGTTCTAATGTTATTGGAAGCGTTGGTGGTAACGGAAATACGATTGCTAATTTCACTAGTGCTGCTGCCAACACAGGAACTGCAGGTGCTGCTTCTGTACTTGGTATTTCTCAAACGTCTACTACAGCAGGACAATCCGTGGCTAGCAATAAAGTTTCTTTATTGGCTAATACAGGAACAGGTGCTGCTACCGTAACAGGTATTTATTTCAGCGGTCCTACTTCAGGAACTAATGAAGTGAACAATAACTTGGTACACACTTTATCAGCAACTACTGCTGCAAGTGCTGTGAATGGTATTCAAATTGCCGATTCTGGTAATGCGACCGTTTACAACAACATCTTGCGTTTAGGTTTAGATGCTGCAGGTGCTGCCTTCACAAACGACGTAGCTTTTAATGGTATCAACCAATCGAGTACGGCTTCTAATCACGGTATTTATTTTAATACGGTGTATTTAGGGGGTAGCGTCACTGGAGCTAGCAATACTTTTGCTATTACTAGTGCAGCGACATCTGGTACTCGTGCTATTCGTAACAATGTGATTACTAACATAAGAACTACTGCTTCTGGTTTGGCTAAACACTATGCCATCAAAGTAACTGATCTTACAGGGTTAACGATCAATAATAATGATTATTGGACGGGTTCAACGTCTACATTATTGGCTTTAAATAATGCTACTGATGCTACAAGTCTTTTAGCATGGCAGGCTTCTACTACTCAAGATGGTGGTAGTATTTCTGTAGATCCTAACTTTATCAATCCAACAGCTGCTGCTGCAAGTTTTGACTTGCACATTACTGCGGGTGTTTCTTCTGCTTTAGAATCGGGTGGTGCAGCTATTGCTGGCATTACTACCGATTATGATTCTCAAGTACGTCCTGGTCCAGCTGGATCTGTAAATGGAGGTGCCCTTTCTTCGGATATGGGAGCTGATGAGTTTGACGGTATTCCAGGATTCACTTGTAGTGCCTTAACCGGTTTAACTGCAGTAACTACTAATGCTACTGTTTGTGGTAACACAGCGATTCTAAGTGTTGCAGGTTCGGTGAACGGAACTGGAATTACTTACCAATGGCAAGTAGCTAGTACTCAATTGGGTACTTATAGTAATATTGCTGGAGCTACTTTCTCTACTTATGCTGTACCTACTACTTCGGTATCGAGCAATTGGTATCAATGTGTGGTTACTTGTGCTAACGGACCGGTATCAGCGATCGCTGCTGCGGTGAATGTTACTGTACAAGCTTGTAACTATGCTGTGACTCGTAACACTTCTGTTCCTTACAACTCTATCATTACTACGGGAAGTACTTATACTTCTTTGAGTAGTTCGGATGACGGGTTTACCAATTTTGTGCCTTTGACTGGAACTACATTCAAATACAGAGGACAAGCGGTTACTCAGTTCTTTGCTACTAGTAATGGTACCATGAGTTTCAGCAGTACACAAAACACTCATACAGGTTATGGTGATTTGACTACTTCAACTGCTGGTAAAGATTTGATGTTGGCTCCTTATTGGACGGATTTCGTTATCAAAGCCAATTCTACTGCCAACTTGAATGCTAGTATGCGTTATCAAATTAACGGTACTTTAGGTTCAGGTTCTGCGGATATTATTATCGAATGGGCTGAAATGGAAGGATTTAGTTTTACGAATCCGAACATGAATTTCCAAGTAGTATTGCACGAGTCCAATAACTCGATTGAATACAACTATGGCAGCATGCTGAAATTTGACGGTGCGGCCAACTCTACGGGTACTTTTGCTACCGTATGTGCTATTGGTTTGAATGGAAATTCACCAGCAACGGCTGATTTAAGTCAACGTTTGATTTTACAAAATGCGAACAGTACTAACTTTGGTACTACTAGCGTTACCAATTTATTGCAAACTCCTGCTTGTAACTCGCAATTGGTGTTTACACCAGCGGTTGCTTACAGTGGTGGTGCAGCACCAGCAACGGTACCTGCGAACAATGAATTGGCAGGTGCGTTTCCTTTAACAGTGAATGGTGCGCCTTGTACTAGCAATTGTGGTATTTCGTATTACAGTTTAGGAGCTACCGCTTCTGCTGGAACTACGGTATGTTCTGCTACTACACCAGGTACTGCTGATGATGATGTTTGGTTTACTTTTACTCCATCATCTACTACGCCTAACCACAAAATTGTAGTGACTCCGTCGTTTGGTTATGACGCTGTGGTACAATTGATTGACCTTTTTGACAACAGTGTGGTTCAGTGTGTGAATGCTGCGGGTGTTGCTCTTACGGAGACCATCTCTAGCGTTACTCTTAACCAAGCTCATAACTATGCATTACGTATTTATGATGCCGGTACTGGAGCCTTTGGAGGTGGAGAGTTCTCTGTGTGTGTGAGTGAGATTATTGCTCCACCAGTGAATGATGATCCAGCTGGGGCGATAGCCTTGACTGTGGGAAGTACTTGTACTCCGACTAGCAGTTTATTGCCTAGCACATTAGCAGCCACTGCTACCGCAGGTGTTACTGCTTGTACTGCTACTACTCCAGGAACTGCAGACGATGATGTTTGGTATAAATTTACTACTGGAAGTTCGGCAGGATTAACTTATAATATGACGGCTACTGGCGTTAGCACTTACAATGCTGTATTGCAATTGTTTAGTGGTACTCCGGGAGCATTAACTTCTGTTGCTTGTGCTAATGCTAACAATAATGGTGTTGCCGAAACGATAACGTCTAGTACGCTTACTGCCAATACTACTTACTATTTGAGAGTGTACCATTCTGGTACTGGTGCTGCGAACGGTAATTTCACTATTTGTGTATCTGTACCAGCCCCAGTTTGTGTAACCACTCCAACAGCTCCAGCGAATGCTTCTGCAGTTTGTCTTAGTGCTACTGCAACTACTTTGAGTTGGGCAACGGTATCTAGTGCTACCGCCTATGATGTTTATTTGGATAACACGGGAGGTACTAGTACCACTCCGGTTTCTGCCAATCAAACGGCTCTTACTTATGTGACCCCATCGCCATTGGCAGCGGGTACTTACACTTGGAGAGTGGTTCCTAAAAATGATTTTGGTTCGGCTACGGCTTGTACTAACTTCACGTTTAGCGTTTCTGATTTGCCAACAACAGCAACCAATGGTTCTGCTGCGACAATTTGTTCGGGTGGAAATGTAGTGCTTTCGGGTAATGCACCAACCTCAGGAACAGGTTCATGGAGTGTGCTTAGTGGTCCTTCTACAGCGGCAGCTCAGTTTGCTAATGTGGCTGACCCTGCTACTACTTTTACCCCAACAGCTTCGGGTACGTATGTAGTTCGTTGGTCGATTACCGCTTGTTCGGTATCGACTGCTGATGCTACGATTACTGTAAACGGTACACCAACCGCGTTAACTGTTATTGCAACAGGTGGTGGTTGTGAAAATGATGTAGTGACTTTAACTGCCACGGGTGGAGCTATTCCAACATCGCCTGTTACCCTTGGTACACAAAGCACCACTGAATTTGGTGGTGGTGTTTACCGTTACGGTTACGGAACAGGAGACTTCAGACACCAAATGTTGTATACTAAAGCAGAATTGAATGCTGCTGGAATTACAGGGCCAACCAGTTTAACTGGAATTGCCTTTACTGTAACCTCTGTAGGAAGTGGTTCTGCTAATAACTATGCGATTAGTTTGGCGAATACTCCTGCAACTGTTTTGTCTACGACTTTTGAAACTACTTCGTTAACTCCGGTTTACAATGCGGCTACTTATACTGCTGTTTCTGGTGTTAATACGCATACGTTTACTACCCCATTTGCGTGGGATGGTACTTCGAATGTTTTAGTAAATATTTGCTACACTGTTGCAACTCTTGGAGGAAGCTCTACGTTAGCGGCTACAACTCCAACGGCCTTATCTAATAGTAACTTATTGGGATCGGCTGGCGCTTGTACTGCGACCACAGCTGCAGGAACGTTTGCTAACCGACCTTTGGCTACTTTTGCTTATTTAGGCAATGCACCAGTGAATTGGACAACTAGTCCATCGGCAACTTTGTATACTGCTCCAGCGGCTAATGCTGGTACAGAATATGTTGCTGGTTCTAATGCAAGAGTGGTTTATGCCAGACCTGCTGCAGGTACTACAACGTATAATGCCACTGCAAAAAATGGAACTTGTGAAAGTGCAGCTTCAACGACGTTTACTCCAAATGCTTTACCGATTATTGCTGGCATAGCCAATACTACTATTTGTAACGGTACTGGAACAACATTGACTGTGACGCCAGAATCAGGTACCACTTATACTTGGTATAAAGATGCGGTATTACCAGGTAATATTGTAGCTTCTGTTTCAGGATTCCCGAATCAATATTTTGCGAATCCAACAGTTAGTACCACTTATTATGTGAAAGCTACGAACAATACTTTTGGGTGTCAAAGCATTCAATCGGTATTGGTTAGCGTTAATAACGCTCCGGGGGGATCTGTTTCACCATCAGATAATAATGTGAGTGAAGGTTCAGGTGCTGATTTTACTGTCAACGCAACGGGAACCGTTTCTGGTTACCAATGGCAAGTATTGGTACCTGCATCTGTTGCTAATCCTACTCCGGATTGGACAGACGTTAGTGGTGCCACTGGAGCCAATCTAAACTTGACTGCGGTTACCTTGGCAATGAATACTAATCAGTATCGTTGTGTTGTTAAGGGTACTGCACCTTGTGGTGACTTTACTACAGACCCTGCAACTTTAAATGTTCGGGATATTGGATTCCAAACAGTGAATCAACCACAATCTCAAAACTTGTGTTTTGTGTCGGGAAGTACTCCAATCACTATTTCAGCTCAAGCTACCTCTAATCCAGCTGGAGCGGCCTTTGATTATCAATGGTCTGTAGATGATGGTATCAGTGGATTCCAAGATATTCTTGATGGTCCAAGTGCTACTTTACCAGGAATTAACTTTACAGGAGGGACAACATCTAATGTTAGTTCTACCACTGTTTCTTCAGGACCGTTGACATTAAGTATTCCTGATTTCAGTGCTACTGGAGTTCAAAATATTTTAGCTGTATCGGGAGTTCCTGTAGGAGCCACTGTAGCTAGAGTAGAAGTGACTTACAATTTGAGCCATGCTTCACTTCACGATGCAGAAGTGGTATTGACTGCGCCTAATGGTAAGACCATTGCGTTAGCGGCCAACCAAGGCACAAGTACTGCTGGGAATTATACTAATACCGTTATCACTTCTAATCCTGCTTATCCTACATTATCAAGTGATGTAGCACCATTTACGGGTGTTTATCAGGCAGATGCAGCTATTGCTGCTAATTTAATTGGAAGCTTTGGTACAAATTTAACACAAACATTCTCTGATTTGTTTAGCACACCTAATGGAAACTGGACGATCGGTGCTTATGATGATACGGACCTTAATTTAGGAACTTTAGATGACTGGTCTATTAAAGTGTATTACACTTTGCCGACGCCAGCGGTCTTAACTATGACTGGATATACTCAAGCGAATTCAGGATTGGTTTTCAAATGTACTGCTAATGGTTTCGTGCCATCTAATACGGCTACGATTCTCCTATCACAAGGACCAACATTTGATTTATTAGCTACCCAACCAGTTGACAGAACGGTTTGCTCTTCAGGAACAACCTCTGCTGCTTATACTGTAACGGCATTGAATGCTAGTACTTATCAATGGCAAGTATTGGTTCCAGTAAGTGTAGCTAATCCTACACCAGTTTGGACGAATGTTAACAATGCAGGAATTTACTCAGGAGCTACTAGTGCTACCTTAACGGTTAGTAATGCTCCTTTGACTGCCGATGGCAATCAATACAAATGTATTGTTACAGGGGTATCTCCTTGTAATACAGTTACTATTGAATCTACTCCAAGATTCTTGTATATTAACAATCCAACCGTGGCTACGCCGCCTGCTAATGCTACTGTTTTAGCTGGTGCTACTGCCACGTTTACCGCTACGACTGCTGCTGCTTCACCAACCTATGATTGGCAGTATTCTGCAAACGGTACTACAGGTTGGGCTTCTATAGCCGCGTTGCCTGCAGGATTTACCTACGATACCAGTGTTGCTGGAACTTTAGGAGTTACTACACCTACTACAGCTACTGCAGGAAATTATTTCTACCGAGTGGTGGTTACTTCTGGTGGTTGTCCTTCGGCGCCATCAAGTGCTGCGACATTGACTGTAAATAATTACTGTGCTTCGGTACCTAGTAGTAATGATGGTTCAGGTGTGACTAGAGTGGATCTTCAAAGTAGTTCATTCACTATTGCGGATGTTACTTATGCTGATAATACTGCAACACCAGTGGATGTGACACAAAGTTTCAGTACTTCTGTTTTGGTTACGTTTGCTACCGGATTTACTTATGATAGTAATATCTGGATCGACTTCAATAACGATGGTGATTTCTTCGATGCTGGGGAATTGGTAAAATCAGGAACTTCTTTGTCTACCAGTCCAACTACTTTGGATTTAACATTCAACCTGCCAGTTACTGCTCCTCTAGGACAACACCGCATGCGTATTGGTACGGCTGACTCAGGTCAGGTTCCGCCAAACCCTTGTTATAGTAGTTCTTTTGGGGTAACTTTAGATTTTACTGTTAACGTATTGCCTGCTCCAGCTTGTGCTGGAACACCAGTAGCGGGTACAGTTACTACACCTAATGCCACTGGGTGTGCAGGTGGAACTTTCCCATTGACTTTGAATGGCTACACAACAGGTGTTTCTGGACTTGTGTTCCAATGGTACGGAAGAACGTTGCCAGCGGGTACGTTTGCCGCTATCAGTGGTGCAACCGATATTACTTATTCTCCTGTTGTATCTGTAGCGTCAGAATTCTATTGCACGGTAACTTGTGCTAATGGCGGATCTCCAGCTCAGTCTAATACTGTTGGAATCTCAGTTGTAAATTGTGATTATGCGGTTACTAGAAATACAGGAATTACCTATAATTCGATTATCACTACAGGAAGTACTTATACTTCTATATCTAGTGCTGATGATGGGTATACTAACTTTGTGCCTTTGACAGGAACAACGTTCAAATACAGAGGTAGTGCCGTAACGCAATTCTTCGCTACTAGTAATGGTACGATGAGTTTCAGTAGCACGCAAAATACTCATACCGGTTATGGTGATTTAACCACTTCCACTGCTGGTAAAGATTTGATGTTGGCTCCTTTCTGGACCGACTTAGTACTCAAAGGAAACACCACTACTAACAGAGATTTGAGTATGCGTTACAAAGTGAACGGTACTTTAGGAAGTGGAACTGCTGACATTATTATTGAATGGGCAGAGATGGAAGGATTTGGTTTCACAAACCCTAACTTGAACTTCCAAGTAGTGCTTCACGAGTCAGACAACTCTATCGAATACAATTATGGTAACATGTTGAAATTTGATGGTTTGGCTAACTCTACAGGTACTATTGCGACTACTTGTGCTATCGGTCTTAATGGTAATAGCCCATCAACGGCTACTACGCAACAACGATTGATTTTGCAAAACGCGAATACTAGTAATTTTGGAACAACTTCAGTTACTAATATTATTCAAACACCAGAATGTAATTCACAATTGCGATTTGTACCAGCTGCTGCTTACAGTGGTGGTTCAGCACCTGCTGCTTCTCAAGCAAATGATGCTGCCACTAGTGCTGCTATTGCTGCTACGGCTACAACATTGCCTGTGAATGATAACCCTTGTGCTTCACAATGTGGTACGATCTATTCTAGTAAAAATGCGACCGCTACCACTGGTTTGACCGTATGTAGTGCTACTACAGCCGGTAATGCTGATGATGACGTGTTCTTCAAATTTACTAGTGCCGTTGGAACTTTCAACTACAGAATCCAAGTTCAATCGTCCTTTAGCTATGACGCTGTTGTTCAGGTTTTGGATAGCAGTTTAACGCCAGTGGCTTGTTCTAATGCTACCGGTACTGGTTTGACAGAATTGATCACTGGATTATCGTTGAATTCTAACCAAGTGTACTACTTGAGAATTTACGATGCAGGAACTGGTTCCGGTGGTAGTGGAGAGTTTGCAGTTTGTATTAGCAAAGTGGTTCCACCACCTGCTTTTGATGAACCTGCTGGTGCTCTTACCTTAAACGTAGGAACTACTTGTTCTCCAACGAATAGTGTGATTGCTGATGTATTGAATTCAACAGCAACAACTGGGGTTCAAACTTGTAGTGCTGCTACACCAGGATCTCCAACTGCAGATGTTTGGTATAAGTTCACTACAGGTGCTAACGTAACTGGATTGACTCATACTATTACAGTAACAGGAGTTTCTACTTACAACCCTGTATTGCAAGTATTCCCAGCGCTTCCAACGTTGACTAATGCATTGACTTGTGTGAATGCTACGACTAACGGACAAGCTGAAACGTATTCTTCTTCTACCTTGTTGGCTAATACTACTTACTATGTGAGAGTATACAACTCTGGAGGTGGAGCTGCGAACGGAAACTTTAATATTTGTGTGAGCTCAACTCCAAGTTGTGTGGCTTCTCCAACTGCTCCAGCAAATGCTTCTAGCGCTTGTATTAGTGGTTCTGGAACTACGTTGTCTTGGGCAGCTGCTACGAATGCACAGTCTTATGATGTGTATTTAGACAGTACAGGTGGTACTAGTGTTACGCCAGTATCTTCTAACCAAGCTGGTCTAACTTATACGACTCCTGCTGCTTTAGCTGCTGGAACGTATACTTGGAGAGTAGTACCAAGAAACGTTTATGGTGCTGCTAGTGCTTGTACGAACTTCACGTTTACCGTGAACCCAACGCCGTCATTGACTGGTGTTGCTCAAGCGGCTACGGTTTGTCCTAGTACTAATGCTACTATCAACCTTTCTGGTTTGATTGCTAACAGTACTTCTACAATTACTTATACCATTGGTGCAGGTGCTCCTGTAAATGTTACTGGAGTCGTTGCTACGGGAACCACTGCTAGTTTCACAGTACCGGTTGTATTTGCCAATAATGGTCAAGTATTAACCATCACTAATATTACTAGAACTAATGTGCCAACCAACTGTTCGTTTGTACCAACAAGCAACAATACGGTTACATTAAGTGTTTACAACACGTATCCATTCTATGTGGATACTGACCATGATACTTACGGTACAGGTTCTGCAGTATTGTTATGTTCTACAAGTGCTTCGGTAGCTCCAACAGGTTATTCTGTCAACAATCTTGATTGTAACGACAATAATGGTTCTATCTGGAGAAACGGAACATTCTATGTAGATGCTGATGGTGACGGTTATAACAACGGTGCTCCTTCAGTTGTGGTATGTTATGGTGGAACTAACCCAGTGGGTTATACTCCTTCTAATATTGGAACGGATTGTTTGGATTCTAATTTTGAAGTGAATCCTAACCACGTAGAGGTTATGGGTAATGGAATCGATGACAACTGTGATGGTGCTATTGATGAAGTTGCTCCAACTACTGCGCTACAAGTTTCACAATGTGGTTCAACGTTAACGAACTTGTCACAAGCAATTTACGCTAGTCAAGTAATCGGAGCGCAAGGATATCGTTTTGAAGTAACTGAGGTGGGTAATCCTGCTAATGTTAGAACTTACGATGCTGTAGGCAATAGTTTCAACTTATCGAATTTAAGCGGTGGTGCGAATTACAATACCACTTATTCTATTCGAGTAGCTGTTAAAACTGCTCCTGGATTCTGGAGATCTTACAGTACTACTTGTACTGTTACAACTCCTGCCGTTGCAGCTACAACGAATGTGTCGTTCCCTGCTTGTGGAATTACCTTAAGCAATATTGCTACCACAATTTATTGTGATGCAGTATCTAATGCTACAGGTTACCGTTTCCGAGTTACAGATGGTGTTACAACTTCAACGTTTGATACTACTGTAAACCGATTCAACTTAACGAATGTAAACGCTAATTTTGGCACAACTTACACGGTTGACGTTCAATTGAGATTCGGTACGACATGGGAAACTACATGGGGATCTGTTTGTTCATTTACAACACCAGCGACTCCAGGTACGTCTAATGTAATTGCTGCACAATGTGGTGTTAATATCACCAACTTATGGGCAACTATCTATGCTACTCAAATTTCTGTAGCTACTGGATATCGTTTTGAAGTAACTAAATCAGGAGGTGGTACTGTATTCTATGATACACCAAATGCAAGATTTAGTTTGCGTAACATTACGGTTCCTGGATTTACAACAACTAATTCTAGTTATAGCATCCGTGTTTCGATCTTGTACAACAGCATTTACCAACCATTTGGTTCTGCTTGTACGATTACCACTAACGGTGCTTCAAGAGTAACTAGTACACCAGTTGATGTCTTTGAAGTGAAAGCGTATCCAAACCCATTTGCAGCTAACTTCAAACTAGAAATTAATACTTCTAGTGAGAACAATGTTGGGGTTAAAGTATACGATATGATCGGAAGAGAAATCGAAGTACGTGAATCTAGTTTATCTCAAATGACTACACTAGAGATTGGTGATCTTTATCCAACTGGAGTATACAACATCGTTGTTACTCAAGGGGACAAAGTGAAAACACTCCGTGTGATCAAAAGATAACACAGAATAGTTTATCTAAAAAAGAAACCTCTCCAGCAATGGGGAGGTTTTTTTATGGGTAATGATTTGGAATCTTTGTTACTGAAACAATCAAAATAAGTGCCGAGGGAGTGAGGAGCTTTTTGCCATCTTCAAGAAGCCGTATAACGCTACGCTTTCCCCAGAAGTACGACTGAACCAAGATGTATTCTTAGTGTTACTTTGTTTCTTATTAGGAGGTATTTGTTGGTGCTGGTTTGAAGTGAAAGTATGTTTCAGGTGTACAAAAAAAAGAGTCGGTTTCCAATGCGGAAACCGACTCTTTTATATTTTGATCAAGTGTAGTGTTACGCTACTCTTCTTTTTCTTTGAATGCTATAGAAGGCAAAAAGGAGGGCTGCAATTCCCAACCAAACTAATTTCCCATTGATTGGGGTAGGAGGTGGATCACCACCTTCAAGACCGCCACCAGTTCCGTCACCGTCCCCAGGTTGTGCAAATACTATAAAATCCGCTAATAGAAAAAAGCTTAGGAAGTATATTTTGGATAATTTGGTTTTCATACGTCTCATACAATTAAGTTGCAAATATAGGAATCATAATTTAAAAAACGAATTTGTTTTAAAAATATTGATTATAAAAATTGCTGTTTTTTTTCGAATAATTCACTTATAACGATATAGTTAAAAATTAGTTATTCAAATTCAGAGGTAAAAAATAATTTTACGGTTGGGTATTTACTAACGGTCATTTGAATTGTAAAATCGGAATCGGCCAAAAAAACCAATTGATTGTATTTGTCTTTGGCTAAGAATTTTTGTTTGATTCGTTTAAATTCTTTGAACTCTTCATTTTTTGGGTCGGTTGGTTTTACCCAACAGGCTTTGTGAACTGGAAAGTTCTCGTAGGTACATTTCGCTCCGTATTCGTGTTCTAAGCGGTACTGAATCACTTCGTATTGCAGTGCGCCTACTGTTCCAATGACCTTACGGTTGTTCATTTCTAAGGTAAACAATTGCGCGACCCCTTCATCCATCAATTGATCAATTCCTTTGTCGAGCTGTTTTGCCTTCAGCGGATCGGCATTGTTGATGTATCTAAAGTGTTCTGGGGAGAAGCTTGGGATTCCTTTGAACGACATGGCTTCGCCTTCGGTTAAAGTATCTCCAATTTTGAAATTACCGGTATCGTGCAATCCGACGATGTCTCCAGGATAGGAAATGTCGACGATTTCCTTTTTCTCTGCAAAAAAAGCATTC
>Ga0208124_100045_pt1 | contig 106411 bp, 93 predicted proteins | sample LakWasM104_HOW12_2_FD_183922 | JGI IMG/M metagenome (GOLD analysis project Ga0208124, IMG submission 183922) | Freshwater sediment methanotrophic microbial communities from Lake Washington under simulated oxygen tension - Sediment Metagenome... | ecosystem: Environmental > Aquatic > Freshwater >...
CGCACCCCGCAACCGACACGACGCAGGTTTGCCCCGTAGCGAAGCGCAGGGGTCGCAGACTGGGGGTCGCCTTTTCTTTGGTGACTTTCTTTTGGCGAAGCAAAAGAAAGTTACTCGCACGCCGGGCGACTCCCGGCCTCCGCCCTCAACAAAGGCATGCGGCCCAATCAGCAACCACAAGAAAACGCTACAAAATCAATAGCTATCACCGCATATCCCACTAGCGCATCCAGCCCAAAATCCCTCAAACAGGCCCCAAAGCCATCCGCCCCGAAGAAGTCACCGACGCATCCCTCGCATGCCGCGTCTCCACCCGGTTGCGCCCCGCCCGCTTGGCGTCATAGCAAGCCATGTCCGCCGCATACAACACAGACGGCACATCCTGCAAGCTGGCGTCCAGCACCACCAGCCCGATACTCACCCCCAGCGTAAAACTGCGCCCCTGGTACGACGGCTCCCACGCACGCACCGCTGCACGCAACTGCTCGGCCACAGCCTGGCCGCGTGCCAGAGCGCAGCCGGGCAACACCACCGCAAACTCGTCGCCCCCCAGGCGCGCCGCCCAGCCGATCTGGCGCACATGGGACGCCAGCAGCCGGGCCACGTGGCGCAGCACATCGTCGCCCGCGTCGTGGCCCGCAATGTCGTTGACCACGGTGAAATGGTCCAGGTCGAGGAACAGCACCACGCCATCGCCCTGAGTCTCACCGCCCTCCTCATCGGCGGCGGGCACCACAGCGCGCTGGCGGGCAGAGCGCTCCGCCATCAGCTGACCCAGGCGCTCGTCAAACGCGGCGCGGTTGTACAGCTGCGTCAGCGCATCGTGCGCGCGGCCCCAGGACTGCTGCACCTGGGCCTCGCGCGCGGCGGTGATGTCTTCCAGAATCCACACGGTGCCACCGTGCACCTCCTCGGGGCGCACGCCCTGGCCCTGCACGCGGGCCCACACGGGGGTGCCGTCCTTGCGCAAAAAACAGACATCGCCGTCGAACGCGCCATGCGCCGCCACCTCGGCGCGCACACGGTCTCCCACCTGGGCATAGTCGGCGTCGCTGGCGTACAGGATGCGCGCGGGGCGGCCCTGCAGCTCCTGCGCGCTGTAGCCCAGCATCACACAGGCCTGGTGGCTCACCACCTCCAGCATGCCGTGGCGGGTGATGACGATGCCCACCGGGGCGCTGTCCAGCACGGCCTGGAACTGGCCGACCACCGTGTCCTTGCGCGACTGCTGCAGGCTGCCCTGCTGCACCAGGCCCTGGAACACCCGCACCAGTTCGCCCACCTCGCCGCCCGCGCGGGGCCAATGCACATCTTGCGCAGGCTGCTGGCGCGCGCTGGTCCTGAGCAACTGGCGCGCCTTGAAGGTCAGCTGCGCCAGTGGCTGGGCCATCCAGCCCATCAGCGCCACCGCCAGCAGCATGCACAACACCATGCTGGCCACCGCCAGCCACCAGGCTTCGCGCTGGGCGCCGCGCAGCGGTGCCAGCAGCGCCTGCGACTGGCTCACGCGCGCCACGATCCACTGCGGCAGCGGCATGCCCGCCATGCTCACGATGTGGTCGGACTGCACATGGGTCATGCCCCGCCCGACCACCGGCTGGGCCTGGCTTTGCCAGCGCGTGTACACCGGGGCCAGGCCCACTTCGTCACGCACCTGGCCCAGCACGCGGGTGGGGTCGGAGTGCGACAGGATGGTGCCGTCGCGGGTGAAGACGATGAGCTGCGAGTCATCGCGGGCGGGCAGCGTCATCGACGGTGGCAGCAGGCTTTGGGATTGCAGGCGCAACGCCCCTGCCACCACGCCCACCACCGTGCCGTCTTCGCGGTGCAACGGCATGGTGAACATGACCCGCGCCTCGCCCCGGCGGCCGGCGATCAGCTCGGACACCAGGGGCTTGCCATCGACCAGGGTGCGGCGCAGGGCATCGCGTTCGGTGGGGTCCAGGTCCGCGGCCTTTTCGATCTGACCGGCGCGCAAATTCAGGCGCAGTTCGCCGTTGTCGCGGGCGACCTGCATGGTGTCGAAGAACTGCACCGCAGGCAGGCCCTGCTGCAGCAGCCATTCCAGCGACGAGGGTGACTCCAGCATCGCCGGTGTGATGCCTGCGGCCACGGTGCGCAGCACCTTCTGGCTTTGTTCGATCTTGCTGGCCAGCAACCGGGCCACCACCTCGACCTCGTCGGTCTGCTGGCTCACCACCCGGCGCATGGCCTCTTGTCCGGAGGCCCGAGTCACCAGCCAGGCGGCCACCGCCCCCGACAGCGCCACCGCCAGCGCCGCTACCAGCATCAGCCGCAGCACCAGGGCGCCGGGCACCAGCCAGCCCGGATCAAGGTCCGGGGCTGCCTTGGGGCCGGGCGGCGGCGTCATGGACGCTTCCCCCCTGCAGGCTGATGGGCACACTCAAAGTTCGGCATGGGGACGGGTCATGGCAGACATGTCCCAACAAATATACGCAGGGCTTGTGCCCGGGGGCTTGGGTGGAACCCTTGGGTAAAGCCAAGGAAAAACCCTGAGCCCGTCGGGGTGCGGGAAGGGAACGGGAAGGGTGTGTGGAGGGATGAAAGCGGACTGCGGCAAGGGTCCTGCAGCGCGGTGCCAGCTCTCACAGCCAGGCAGAACGTGTCACCACCCAAGGCGCATTACCCCGGGGTGCGGGGCTTGTCAGCAAATGCAACGCAAGGGCAGTCCGTGGCTGGCGGCAGGCGCAACGCGACAGTCGCTGCAGGGCGTCAAGAGCGCGATGTCAAGAACGCTGTGTCAGCAGCCCGCCATCGACTGCAAGGCCCGGGGCTGGGGCAGTGCCAGCACATTGCCGGTGCCGTGGATCAGGCCCAGCTCGCGCAGGTGGCGCAGCACACGCGAGAAGGTTTCGGGCGCAATGCCCAGCTGCGCCGCAATCAGGCGTTTGCGCTGGTGCAGGGTGACCTGCATGGCACCGCTGTGGTCGGGCTGGGCGTGGTTCAGCAGCCACTGCGCGCAGCGCGATTCGGCGTCCTGCGCCAGGCGGCTCACGGCCAGCTCGGACTGCTGCCGGTAGCCCTGCGCCATGTCTAGCAGCAACCCCCGCGCGCCCGCAGGCATGGCAGCCAGGCTGCGACGAAACTCCTCGATGGGGATGCGCCGCACATGCACACGCGTGTCGGCCACCATGTCCACCGGTAGCGGCAGGCCCATCAGGGCCGACGCGGCGTCGAGCCAGAACGGCCCCTCGACGGCACCGAGCTGGTGGCGCAGGAAACCGTCGTCCAGCACACCGCGCAGCACACGGCCGTTTTCGAGGTGCAGCACCGTCGTCAGCACCTCATTGCGCCTGCGCAGCACTTCGCCGGGGGCGATCACCTCGGTGTCAGCGGGCAGAGAAAAAAGGGTAGATGGCAGCATGGAAGCCACTGTGCCGTGCGGCTGCGCCCGTGGCATTGAGCCACATCAAAGCCGCACCATGTCGCCTGCCCGGCACGCCCCAGGTTTGCGCCAAAACACACGAAAACTGCGCCAGCAACGTGCATGGGTGCGCCCTGAACCGGCCAAAAAGTATGTAAACAGGTGTTGCACCAGGGCATGGAACTTGCGATGCCCCAACGGCGGGCCCCGCCCTGCACCACGGTGCAACAGGGGCCGCGTCTCCCCTTGCACCCGCCGGACCTCCGGCGCTTTCATCCCCAGGAATCACTCCATGAAAAAAAACCTGATTGCACTGTCTCTATCGCTCGGTGGCGCCCTGCTGTGCTCCACCGGCGCCCAGGCCCAGAGCTCCGTCCAGCTGATGGGCTTGACCGATGTGTTTGTGGGCTCCATGAAAAACGCCGGTGACGCCGGCAGCAGCAAGGTGGTCAACAGCGGCGGCATGACCACGTCGTGGTTCGGATTCAAGGGCACCGAAGACCTGGGCGGCGGGCTCAAGGCCAACTTTGCGCTCACCTCGTTCATCAAGGTGGACAGCGGCATCCAGGGCCGATTTGCCAACGACACGTTCTTCTCGCGCGATGCCAACGTGGGCCTGAGCGACAGCTGGGGCACCGTGACCGTGGGGCGCGGCCTGGCCCCCAACTTCCTGCCGTCCATCCTGTCGAACCCGCTGGGCGACTCGTTCACCTTTGCACCGCTGATCCTGCACATGAACGTGCCTCTGTTCAACGGCACGGGCTGGGGTTCGACCACGCCGTCCGACACGGGCTGGTCCAACGAAATCATCTACAGCACGCCCAACCTGGGCGGCCTGACCGCCAACCTGCACTACCAGTTTGGCGAGGTCGCGGGCGACAGCAGCAAGAAGAACGTGGGCATCAACGCGCTGTACTTCAACGGCCCCGTCACCCTCACCGGCTTTTACGAGCGCGACCAGATGAGCAACCCCGCCGTGCCCAGCACCTACCTGGGCACCACCAAGACCGACTGGATGCTGGGCGGTGCATATGACTTCGCGATCGTGAAGGCCTTTGCGAGCTACGGCCAGGCCAAGGCCGACAACACCACCAACAAGGCCAAGACGACGCAGCTGGGCGTGTCGGTGCCCGCAGGCGCCACTGGCAAGGTGCTGGCATCGTGGGCGCAGACCAAGATGACGGCCACCGACATCTCGCGCAAGACCTTCACCGTGGGGTATGACTACTTCCTGTCCAAGCGCACCGATGTGTACGTGATGGCCATGAACGACCGCATCACCAACCAGACCAAGGGCAACAGCTTCGGCGTGGGCATCCGCCACCGGTTCTGAGGCCTGCACGCAGCACCTGGGGCCTTTTTCAAGCCCCAGCGGCCCCAGGCGCCAGTGCAATATGCCTGAGGCGCTACAAAATCAGTAGCACTCGGAAATCATTCACGTTGGTGTGCGTAGGGCCGGTGACCAGCAGGTCGTCCAGCCCCGCAAAAAATCCCCAGCCGTCGTTGCGCGCCAGGTGGTCGTCGATGCGCAGGCCTGCAGCGCCTGCGCGCGCCAGCGTGTCGGGGCACACAAAGGCCCCCGCGTTGTCTTCACTGCCGTCAATGCCGTCGGTGTCGGCCGCCAGCGCCCACACGGCGGGCTCGCCCTGCAGCGCCTGCGCCAGGCCCAGGCAAAACTCGCCCGCCCGCCCGCCCCGCCCCCGAGGCACACCGGGTGCACGCGGACGCACGGTGACGGTGGTCTCCCCCCCCGACAGGATCACACACGGCGCCGCAAACGGCTGGCCGCGCCGCGCCACTGCACGGGCCAGCGCCGCATGCACCTTGCCCACTTCGCGCGACTCGCCCTCCATCTCGTCTGACAGCACATGCGCAGGCAGCCCCGCCGAACGGGCCAGCGCGGCCGCGGCCTCCAGAGCCTGCTGCGGCGTGGCGATCAGATGCACGGCATGCCCGGCAAAACGGTCGTCGCCAGGTTTGGGCGTCTCCAGGCGGCCTTCCTCCAGCGCAGTGCGGATGGCCGGGGGTACATCGATGCCATAGCGCGCCAGAATGGCCAGCGCATCGGCGCAGGTGGTGGCATCCGGCACGGTGGGGCCGCTGGCGATCACCGACGGGTCGTCGCCGGGCACGTCGCTGATGGTGAGCGTGACCACGCGCGCTGGCGCACAGGCCGCCGCCAGGCGCCCACCCTTGATGCGCGAGAGGTGCTTGCGCACGCAGTTCATCTCGCCAATGTGCGCGCCGCTATCGAGCAGGGCGCGGTTGATGCGCTGCTTGTCTTCCAGCGTCACCCCGTCGCAGGGCAAGGTCAGCAGGGACGAGCCCCCGCCCGAGATCAGGCACAGCACCAGGTCGTGCTCCGTCAGCCCCTGGGTCAGATCGAGAATGCGCTGCGCCGCGGCCAGCCCCGCCGCATCGGGCACGGGGTGCGCGGCCTCCACCACCTCGATGCGCTGCGGCACGCCCGCAGGCCGGGGCGGCACATGCCCGTAGCGGGTGACCACCAGGCCCGACAGGGGGGCGTCCTGCGGCCACATGGCCTCCAGTGCGTGGGCCATGGCGCCCCCCGCCTTGCCCGCGCCCAGCACCAGGGTGCGCCCCCCGCTCTCGCGGCTGGGCGGCTGGGGCAGCCACTGGCGCATGCCGTGCAGGGGTTGTGCGCTGTGCACGGCGGCGTCAAACAGCGCCTTCAGAAAGGCGCGGGGATGGGTGCAGTAGTCCGGCAGGGAGGGACTGGCTGGCTGGGTTTCTGGGTGCATGCCGCGCATTGTGCAGCGGTAGTACCAGTCACGTTGCTGTAACAAGCCTGTCACACGCCGCCGGTATCGTCGGCACCCTTGCTCAGGGACCCACAACAGCCATGCACAACACCCCATGGAGCCGACTGGAGGCGATGATGGCACTGCTGTCGCCCGCCGCCCGCCAGGGCACCGGCCCCCTGGCGCGGCTGATGCGCGAGGGCGGTCTGTACTGCGTGTTCCAGCCCCTGGCCGACTTGCGCGAGGGCCAGGTCTACGCGCACGAAGCGCTGATACGTGGCCCCCAGAACACCCCCTTGCACACCCCCGACAAACTGCTGGAGCTGGCCCGGCACGAGGGCATCCTGCAGGACTTTGAGCTGCTCTGCGTTTACACCGCCATGGAGCAATGGGGGCGGCACGATGCCCCGGGTCGGCTGTTTGTGAACATCAGCGCCGATGCGCTGGTGCATGGCGTCCAGCTGATCGGTGCCACAGCGCTGGGCGACACCGTGCGCAGCCTGGGCCTGAGCGCCCGCATGCTGGTGCTGGAAATCACCGAACACGAACGCGTAACCGACATGCCCCAGCTGCGCCAGGCCATCAAGGCCGTGCACGCCTGCGGCGCGCGGCTGGCGCTGGACGACTTTGGCGACGGCCGCTCCAGCCTGCGGCTGTGGTCCGAGGTCAAACCCGACTTCGTGAAGATCGACAAATACTTCATCCGCGACATCAGCGACCACCCCGAAAACCTGCAGATGCTGCAGGCCATCAAGGGCATCGCCGACGTGTTCGGCACCCAGCTCATTGCCGAAGGCATCGAAACCCGCGACGACTTGCGCGCGCTGCGCGACCTGGACATCCCCCTGGGCCAGGGCTGGCTGCTGGGCCGCCCCGCCATGGCTCCGCGCGAGGCCGTGGACGACGCAGCGCTGGAGGTCATGCACGACCGCCGCGTGGCCGTGCTGCCGCACCTGGGCCAGACTGCGCGCCCGGGCATCCTGCGCAGCCTGCTGGTGGTGCAGGCGCCCACCGCAGCGCCCGCCACCAACAACGACGCCGTGGCCGCCCTGTTCCGCCAGCACACTGACCTGCATGCGCTAGCGGTGGTGGACGGGTCGCGCCCCGTGGCCCTCATCAACCGCCAGCAGTTCATGAACCACTACGCCACGCCGTACTTCCGTGAGGTGCATGGCCGCAAGTCCTGCCTGGCGTTTGCCAACCTGGCGCCGCGCGTGGTGGAGCTGGACTGCGATGTGGACCAGCTCGTGGGCATCCTCACCTCGCAGGACCAGCGCTACCTGAGCGACGGCTACATCGTCACCGACAACGGCCGCTACCTGGGCCTGGGCACCGGCGACCAACTGGTGCGCGCCGTGACAGAGACCCGCATCGAAGCCGCACGCCACGCCAACCCACTGACCTTTTTGCCAGGCAACATCCCCATCAGCCTGCACATCCAGCGCTTGCTGGAAAGCGGCACCGAGTTTGTGGCCTGCTACGCGGACCTGAACAACTTCAAGCCCTTCAACGACCACTACGGCTACTGGCGCGGCGACCAGATGATCCGCCTGGTGGCGCGCCTGGCCACGGCCCACTGCGACGCGCGCAGCGACTTCGTGGGCCATGTGGGCGGAGACGACTTCATGCTGATCTTCCAGAGCAGCAACTGGCTGCAGCGCTGCAAGAACATCGTGGACGAGTTCGCACGCGAGGCCGTCACGCTGTTCGACGACAGCGCACGGCTGGCAGGCGGCATCCATGCCGAGGACCGGCATGGCGTGCAGCGCTTCTTTCCGTGCACCACGCTGGCCATCGGTGCCGTACGCATCACGCCCGGGCGCTTTCGGCATGCCGAAGAAGTGGCCAACCTGGCCGCCGTGGCCAAGCATGAGGCGAAGCAGGCATCAACCGGGGTGGTGCTGCATGGCGGGTTTACCGAGTCGAGCCTGGGGGCGGTGGCTGCCACGCGGGCGCTGCAGGATGTTTTAGCAGCGTAGGACCAATCGTTGGCTCATTTGCAGCTCACATCTGAGTCTTGGTCACACTGCATTTCAAACTTCGCAGGCTATAGTTTGCTCAACTGAGGCGCGCGGAATCTCGCGGAATTTTTACAGTACATCTACCGTAATCCCAGGCTGCAAGCCAAATTCAGGAGGATTCTGTTTTCAGAATATCCTGCACAGTGATTTTTACTTCGTAAGCTGTACGAGATACATCACGTTATGCACCACTCGGAGACTTCTAGCATGCAAGAACGAATGGAAGAGGCCCGAATGATGGAAGAGGCCCGAATGAAGGATCTGGCCCTTCAAGAAGAGAAGCGCCTGACAGCACGCGAACGCGAATTGCTGCGCTACCGGGAGGTCATCCAGAAACAAGAGCACGAGCTAGATGCTTATCGAGCCAAGCTAAAAGAAGAGCAGCTTGCGCGGGAGAAGGAACTGCAAAGGGAAATGGAAGCTCGTGAGAGGTTCTTTGCAGAACGAGAGAAGAAGTTGATTGAGCGCCAGCGTGATTTTGAAAATCACCTAATGCATCGCCAAGCCGAAACAGAAGCCTTGCGGGAGCATCTTCAGAATGAAATCGGCAATCGCGAAGCGAAACTACAGCAGGCTCTAATCGAGTTGCAACAGGAGAAGGAGCGCTACAACGAAGAGAGTCGGCGAAAGATCGAAAAGACTTCTAAGGACTACGTTTCGGATGCACTTGACACGTTGGATCGCAAGGAGACGCAGTTCCACAGAATTTCAAAAATCTGGAGTTGCGTCGGCGCTGGTGCGCTGCTTGGGGGTGTATTCCTTTTTGCATACGTCACGTTTACGTCTGTTGTAAGCCTGCCGTCTCAAATAACTTGGGAATTCCTCGCGTTTTCAGTTTTTAAAGGTCTCATTGCCGTCGCATTGCTCGCGGGCCTGGCCAAATATTCCTTCTTGTTCAGCAGCTCGTACATGCAAGAGGCCTTGAAGAACGCAGATCGCCGGCATGCCATCAATTTCGGGAAGTTTTACCTTGAATCCTACGGTGCAGCAGCTGACTGGTCGCAAGTGAAGGAGGCCTTCGAGCACTGGAATATTGCGGGGGCAAACGCATTCTCTCGTTCAGACGAAGGCCCCCCGGATGTCTCGGCGCTAGAGAAAGCTGTGGTGCTTATTGAGCGTGCAGGCAAGGCGTTACCAAAACTTAAGGGCGACAGTGGTGCATAGCTGAGACGTTGAGCTTCCGTAACCGTTTGCCCTCATCGCAGCGTTTGCCTCCCTGCCGTCCAATGCCGCAAACCTCAAGGCCCCGTTGCAGCCCCTGCCTCAAACCACTTCCCAATCAGCGCCCGCTCCGCATCGGTGATGCCCGTCGCGTTGTTCATGGGCATGAGCTTTTGCACCACGGCCTGCTGGTAGATGGCCTGGGCATGTTGCTTGACGCTGTCGGGCGAATCAAGTCGCAGGTTCTTCATCTGCACCGCAGCGCCGTGGCACATGTAGCAGCGCTGTTCCAGCACCGCCTGCACGGCCTTGAAGTCATTTTGGCCGCTAGCGCCGGTTTTATCTGCGCTGGCAGCTCCTGAAACAGGAGCATTCACCACGGGGGTGGCCACCGGTGCGGGGCGCATCCACACAATGGCGCCCACGATCACGGCCACACCCACCAGCGCATACGGCAGCGGGTTGCCGTTGCGGCCCAGCTTGTAGCCGTGGCGCATCACGAAGAACTGGCGGATGGCCGCGCCCGCGAACATCATCAGGATCAGCACCAGCCAGTTTTGCGGGTGGCTCCAGGTGAAGCTGTAGTGGTTGCTCAGCATGGCAAACAGCACCGGCAGCGTGAAATAGGTGTTGTGCACGCTGCGCTGCTTGCCGCGCTTGCCGTGGATCGGGTCCACGGGCTGGCCAGCCTTGATCTGGCTGATGACAGTGCGCTGGCCAGGGATGATCCAGAAGAACACGTTGGCGCTCATGGATGTGGCGATCATCGCCCCCACCAGCAGGAAGGCCGCGCGGCCCGCAAACCAGTGGCAGGCCAGCCACGAGGCCACGCACACCAGCACCAGCACCAGCGCGCCCACAATGGCGTCGCCGTTCTTGCGCTGGCCGAAGATGCGGCAGATGGCGTCGTACAGCAGCCAGAACACCACAAAGAAGCCCAGCGCCACCATGATGGCCGTGGCGGGCGCCCAGTCCATGCGCGACTTGTCGATGAGGTAGGTACTGGCGCTGTAGAGGTAGGAAACGGTGAACAGCGCAAACCCGCTGATCCAGGTGCTGTAGCTCTCCCAGAAGAACCAGTGCAGGTGTTTGGGCAATTGCGGCGGCGACACCGCGAACTTGACGGGGTGGTAGAACCCGCCGCCGTGCACGGCCCAGAGCTCGCCGCTCACGCCTTGTTTCTTGAGGTCTTCGTCCTCAGGCGGCGTGAGGCTGCTGTCCAGAAAAACGAAATAGAACGACGAGCCGATCCAGGCGATGGCCGTAATGACATGGACCCAGCGCAAAAGCAGGTTGGCCCAGTCGAGAAAGTAGCTTTCCATATCTCAACCTTGATGGCGCGTTAGCGCCACATTGAACGTGTTTGCGATCTCGCAGGGGACCGCGTTGGAGCGCAATCGGGATGAGTGGATGCCTCGGATGCGCCGCATGGGCTCATGCCCATGCAAGCAGCCGAGGCATTCAATCGCACGATTTCGCTCCAACCCTTCGGGCAGTGGTCTTTGCGGGCGGTCTGCGGCGTTGCGGCACTTGCCAATAGCCGAGCTATTGGCTGCGCACCGCGCCTGGCACCCCATCCCGCAAAGACAGCTGCGCGCCCCCTGGGAGATCACAAACACGTTCTTGCAACCTGCTCACCACTGCGGGCGCTCTGAGCAGACATTGAGGTCGCGCACCTTGGCCAGTGGGTTGCTGGCCGGGGCACCGCTGCGACCGGTACGTCAAAGTGTATGCAGGAATTGTTCCCGATTCCAGCCCCAACCTGGGGCATTCGGGGCCGGAATTACCCTCATTCCCCAGCCTTTGGCGCTGGCTGCAGCGTCTGCAGCAACTGCGCTGCCACGGCCACGGCAATCACCTCGGGCTCCTTGCCGCCAATGCCGGGAATGCCGATGGGGCAGGTCACCTGCGCCAGCTCCTCGGGCGCGAACCCGCGCCCATGCAGGCGGTTGCTGAAGGTGGCCCATTTGGTTTGGCTGCCAATCAGCCCGATGAAGGGCAGGTCGCCCTGCTCGCGCTGGCGGCGCAGGCAGGCGGCCACCACGTCCAGGTCCTCGGCGTGGCTGAAGCTCATGATCAGCACGCGGCTGCCGGGTGCCAGGCGGGGCACGGCGAGTTGCACCGGCTCGGAGTGTTCGCAGACCACGCCCTCCGGCGGGTCGGGCGGGAAGATGCCGTCCCGGCTGTCGATCCAGGTCAGGGCAAAGGGCAGTGGCGCCAGCACGCGGGCCAGCGCGTGGCCCACGTGCCCGCCGCCAAACAAGGCCACTGGATGCAGGCGGGGCGCCAATCGCTGGGCCAGGCTTGGTGCGTCTTGCGCTGTGAGCAACTCAAACCCGAGGTGCACGACCCCGCCGCAGCACTGGCCCAGCGCCGGGCCCAGCGCAAACCGCATCGGCCCAAGCGCCGTCACCGGCCCACCCGCCAGGCGGCGGCGCGCCTCGGCAATCGCCTGCAGCTCCAGATGCCCGCCGCCGATGGTGCCCACCAGCTGGTCGGCAAATACCGCCATCCAGGCGCCGCGCTCCCGGGGCACGGACCCTTGGGTAGACTCCACGGTCACCAGACAGGCTGGCGCGGCCCCCAGGCCGTCCAGCAGCATTTGCAAATTTGTCACCGCGATCCTTTTCGTGACGGACGAAAAACGGGGCCAGGCAAGCGGCTCACCCTCCGGTGAGTCTGCTGCATCCCCTTTGCAGCCGTCGTCATTTTGTAACGTACCACCTTCGCCGCTGGGTTATCGTGCCCGCAGCCTCAGGAACCTTTCACACCATGCACGACACGCCCTCTCCCCGCTCCACCGGAAAGCGCAGCCACTGGTTGCTGGCAGGCATCATGGCCGTGGGTGCGGCGCTGGTCTCGGCCTGCAAGTCCCCGCCAGAGCCCACGCCGCCCCCCGCGCCCGACAGCGTCCCCTCCACCGGCCCCGATGCCAGCGGCGTCAAGGGCCCCGTGCCCGCCACGGCCGGGTCTGCGCGCCCCTCGGCCGCTGCCACACCGCTGGCCTACCGCCAGGACGCCGCCACGCACCTGTATGGCCTGAACCGCGAACGCATCTTCAAGGGCAAACTCCCGCCGCAGCTGTATGCCATTGGCGTGCTGCAGCTCGACATCGACCGCGCGGGCAAGATCACCCGCCTGCACTGGATGCGCGCCCCGCGCCACGCCCCCGAGGTGGTCACCGAGATCGAGCGCACGGTGCGCGCTGCGGCCCCCTTCCCTGTCCCGGCCCGCATGGGCAAGGTCACGTACACCGAAACCTGGCTGTGGGACAAGAGCGGGCACTTTCAGCTCGATACGCTGACCGAAGGGCAGCTGTAGCGACACCCCCCTGAGCGGCTAGGCCGCTTCCGCCTTCTGGCAGCGCTTGCTACGAGCCTCTGTAGGTCGAATAGCTCCAGGGGCTGACCAGCAGCGGCACGTGGTAGTGCTGGTCGGCATGCGCAATGCCGAAGTCCAGGCTCACCTGGTTCAGAAAATTCGGCTCGGGCAGCTGCACGCCCCGGGCCTTGAAGTAACCCGCCACATCAAAGCGCAGCCGGTAGGTACCGGTGCGCAGGCTGGCGTTGTCGAACAGCGGCGCATCGGTGCGGCCGTCGTGGTTCAGCACCAGGCGCTTGATGAGGGTGGCGTTGTCGCCGTCGGTGGAATACAGGGCCACTTCCATGCCGGCCGCAGGGCAGCCGTTCATGGTGTCCAGAACGTGGGTGCTCAATCCCATGGGGAAATCTCCTGAAGTAAGAGTCTGTCCAATCGGCGACGATTGCCAGATCGCAGTGTGTAGACCAAAAGTGTATACACTTTTCACCATCCACCGTATCATGCAGCCATGGAATCTTCCTCGACCAGCGCCATTGTTGAAGCGCTGACCCGCGCCATCGTAGAGCACCGCCTGCAACCCGGCACCAAGCTGGCCGAGCAAAAGCTGGCCGACCACTTTGGCGTGTCGCGCACGCTGGTGCGCCAGGCGCTGTTCCAGCTGGCACAGAACCGGCTGGTCACGCTGGAGCCCGCACGGGGCGCATTTGTGGCGACACCCTCGGTCGAGGAGGCGCGCCAGGTGTTTGCCGTGCGCCGCATGCTGGAGACCGAGATGACCCGCGCCTTTGTGCGCAGCGTGACGCCCGCCAAGCTCAAGGCCCTGCGCGCCCACGTGGCCAGCGAGAAGGCCGCCATGGGCACCCACGACGCCAGCACCCGTACCGAGTTGCTCGGCGACTTCCATGTGCGCATGGCCGAACTGATGGGCAACGAGGTGCTGGCGCAAATGCTGGGCGACCTGATCTCGCGCTGCGCCCTCATCACGCTGATGTACCAGTCGGCCAGCGCGGCCGAGCACTCGCACGAGGAGCATGCCGACATCGTGGCGGCCCTGGCCGCGCGCGACGAAGAACGTGCCGTCGCCCTGATGCAAAGCCACCTCGAACATGTCGAAGCCAGCCTGACCTTTGACCGCAAGCGCCCGGCCAGTGACCTGGCCGCCGCACTGGCCTCTTGAAAACCACCCCCACCATGATCTACGACACCACCCAGGCCTACCCCCGCGACCTTATTGGCTACGGCAAGACACCGCCCCACGCCCAGTGGCCCGGTGGCGCGCGCATTGCCGTGCAATTCGTCCTGAACTACGAAGAGGGCGGCGAAAACGCGGTGCTGCATGGCGATGCGGGTAGCGAGCAGTTCCTGTCCGAAATGTTCAACCCGGCCAGCTACCCCGAGCGGCACATGAGCATGGAGGGCATTTATGAATACGGATCGCGCGCTGGCGTGTGGCGCATCCTGCGCGAGTTTGAAAAGCGCCAGCTGCCCCTCACGGTGTTCGGCGTGTCCACGGCCCTGCAGCGCCACCCCGACCTCACGGCGGCTTTTGTGGAGCTGGGCCACGAGATTGCGTGCCATGGGCTCAAGTGGATCCATTACCAGCACATCCCCGAAGAGGTGGAGCGCGCCCACATGCAAGAGGCGATGGAAATCATTCAACGCATGACGGGCGCAAGAGGAAGTTCGAAAGACCATGTACATGGTCTGGGCTGGTACACCGGCCGCGACAGCCCCAACACCCACCGCCTGGTGGCTGACTACGGCGGCTTTGAATACGACAGCGACTACTACGGCGACGACCTGCCCTTCTGGATGAAGGTGCAAAAAACCGACGGCAGCGTGGTGCCACAGCTCATCGTGCCCTACACGCTCGACTGCAACGACATGCGCTTTGCGCTGCCGCAGGGCTACTCGCACGCCGACCCGTTCTTCCAGTACATGAAGGACACCTTCGATGCGCTGTATGCCGAGGGCGACCCCGCCGGCGACAACGCGCCCAAGATGATGAGCATTGGCATGCACTGCCGCCTGCTGGGCCGCCCGGGCCGCATCACGGCGCTGCAGCGCTTTCTGGACCACATCGCACAGCACGACAAGGTGTGGGTGGCTCGCCGCATCGACATCGCGCGCCACTGGAAGGCCGTGCACCCCTATCCCACCACAAAGGCCTGATGACCATGGCATGGACCCTTGACCAACTGAACGCCGCCACGCCCGCGCAGGCCCTGGAGGCGCTGGACGGCGTGTACGAGCATTCCCCCTGGATTGCCGAACAGGCGCTTGCTCAGCGGCCATTCCGCTCGCTGGCACACCTCAAGCACGCCCTGGCCCACGCGGTGCGCACCGCCAGCACCGAGGCGCAGCTGGGCCTGATCCGCGCCCACCCCGAGCTGGCGGGCAAGGCCATGGTAGCCAAAAGCCTCACCGCCGAATCGACCAACGAGCAGTCCAAGGCGGGCCTGACCCAGTGCACGCCCGAAGAATTTGCGCGCATCCAGCAGCTCAATGCGGACTACAACGCCCGCTTTGGTTTCCCCTTCATTCTGGCCGTGCGCGGACCGCGCGGCGCGGGGCTGAACAAGCAGCAGATCATCGACACCTTTGCGCGACGGCTCGACAACCACCCGGAGTTCGAGGTGGCTGAGGCCTTGCGCAACATCCACCGCATCGCCGAGATCCGCCTGAACGACAAGTTCGCCGCCGAACCCGTACTGGGCAATGACGTCTGGGACTGGCATGAAAAGCTGGCCGAACACTCCGACCCCGGCTTTGCCGAAAAGGGCCAGCTCACCGTCACCTACCTCACCGACGCCCACCGCGCCTGCGCCCAGCGCATCAGCCACTGGATGCGCGACTGCGGCTTTGACGAGGTCGAGGTGGACGCCGTGGGCAACGTGGTGGGACGGTATCGCGCCGCCACACCCGGTGCAAAGTACCTTATGACGGGCTCGCACTACGACACCGTGCGCAACGGCGGCAAGTACGACGGGCGCCTGGGCATCTTTGTGCCGATGGCTTGCGTGCGCGAACTGCACCGCGCGGGCCGGCGCCTGCCGTTTGGTATCGAGGTGATTGCCTTTGCCGAAGAGGAAGGCCAGCGCTACAAGGCCACCTTCCTGGGTTCGGGCGCGCTCATCGGGCACTTCAACCCCGCCTGGCTGGACCAGAAGGATGCCGACGGCGTGACCATGCGCGCTGCCATGCAGCAGGCGGGGCTGTGCATTGACGACATTGCCAAGCTGCAACGCGACCCGGCCCAGTACCTGGGCTTTATTGAAGTCCACATCGAACAGGGCCCGGTGCTCAACGAGCTGGACCTGCCGCTGGGCGTGGTCACCTCTATCAACGGTGGCGTGCGCTTTGTGGGCGAAATGATCGGCACCGCCAGCCACGCAGGCACCACCCCCATGGACCGCCGCCGCGATGCGGCCGTGGCCGTGGCAGAACTGGCGCTGTACATCGAGCAGCGCGCCGCCCAGGACGGGGACTCGGTGGGCACGATAGGCCTGCTCAACGTGCCCGGCGGCTCCATCAATGTGGTGCCGGGCCGCTGCCAGTTCAGCCTGGACCTGCGTGCGCCCACCGACCCGCAACGCGACGCGCTGGTGCGCGATGTGCTGGACCACCTGGGCCAGATCGCCGCTCGGCGCGGCCTGCGCTACACGCTCGAAGAATCCATGCGCGCTGCCGCCGCCCCCAGCGCCCCGGCGCTGCAGCACCACTGGGAGCGCGCGGTGGACCACCTGGGCGTACCCGTGTTCCGCATGCCCAGTGGCGCAGGCCACGACGCGATGAAGCTCCACGAAATCATGCCGCAGGCCATGCTGTTCGTGCGCGGAGAAAACTCCGGCATCAGCCACAACCCGCTCGAATCCACCACCAACAACGACATGCAACTGGCCGTGGACGCCTTCACCCAGGTGCTGCACCAGCTTGCCGAGGAACAACAACCATGACCACCCCGAACCACCACGCCGCGCTGGACGCCTGGATCGACCAGCACTTTGACGAAGAAGTGCGCTTTCTGCAGGCCCTCGTGCGCGTGCCCACCGACACGCCCCCCGGCAACAACGCGCCCCACGCCGAACGCACGGCAGAGCTGCTGAAGGACTTTGGCTACGAGGCCGAAAAGCATGCCGTGCCCACCGCCGATGTGCAGGCCTACGGCATGGAGTCCATCACCAACCTCATCGTGCGCAGACCATACGGCAGCGGCGGCAAGACCATCGCCCTGAACGCCCACGGCGACGTGGTGCCGCCCGGCGAAGGCTGGACGCACGACCCCTACGGCGCCGAGATCGTCGATGGCGCCATGTACGGCCGCGCCACCGCCGTGAGCAAGAGCGACTTTGCAAGTTTCACCTTTGCGGTGCGTGCTCTCGAAGCCGTGGCCAGGCCCGCCCAGGGCGCGGTAGAGCTGCACTTCACCTACGACGAAGAGTTTGGCGGTGAACTGGGCCCCGGCTGGCTGCTGCAAAAGGGGCTGACCAAGCCGGACCTGATGATTGCCGCGGGCTTCAGCTATGAAGTGGTCACCGCCCACAACGGCTGCCTGCAGATGGAAGTGACGGTGCACGGCAAGATGGCCCACGCCGCCGTGCCCCACACCGGCGTGGACGCTCTGCAGGGCGCCGTGCACATCCTGAACGCGCTGTACGCGCAGAACGATGAGTACAAGAAGGTCACGTCCAAGGTCGAGGGGATCAAGCACCCCTACCTGAACGTGGGCCGCATCGAGGGCGGGACCAACACCAACGTCGTGCCCGGCAAGGTGATGTTCAAGCTCGACCGCCGCATGATCCCCGAGGAAAACCCGGTGGAGGTCGAAGCCACCATCCGCCGCGTGATCGAACAGGCCGCAGGCGAGCGCGCCGGTATCAGCGTGGAGATCAAGCGCCTGCTGCTGGCCAACGCGATGACGCCGCTGGCGGGCAACAAGCCACTGGTCGACGCGATCCAGCAACATGCCCAAGCCGTGATCGGTGAACCGGTTCCTGCCGTGGGCACGCCGCTCTACACCGACGTGCGCCTGTATGTGGAGCGCGGCATTCCCGGCGTGATTTACGGTGCAGGCCCCCGCACGGTCCTCGAATCGCACGCCAAGCGCGCCGACGAGCGCCTGCAGCTCGAAGACCTGCGCCGCGCCACCAAGGTGATTGCACGGACATTAAGCGACTTGCTCGCCTGAGGTCCCACAGGGCAGTAAGTAATGCACGCAGCACATCAGTGCTGCGCTTCAATGTCATGGCGAGATTGCCTCTGGCAGCCCTTTGACCGACCTACACTGGCGCGGGCGCATCCTTCGGCTGGGTGCGCCCGTTGTCATTTCCAGATTCCACACACCAGGAGATATCCCATGAACATTCGTCATACGCTGCTGGCTGGCAGCGTTGTGCTGGCCCTGGCCAGCCTCACGGCCTGCGGCAGCACGCCGCCGGTAGCCACGGCTGCACCCGCGCCCGCAGTGCAGCAGACCGCCTCGGCCCAGGCCGCCAGTGCAGCCTACGACTTCGACATGGACGTGTTCCACCCCGTGGTGGCACGCAATGGCATGGTCGCCTCCGAGCAGGAGCTGGCCTCGCAGATTGGCCTGGACATCCTCAAGGCCGGTGGCAACGCTGTGGATGCGGCCGTGGGCATTGGCTTTGCGCTGGCCGTGGCCCTGCCCAATGCGGGCAACCTGGGTGGTGGCGGCTTCATGATGGTGCACGACGCCAAGACCGGCAAGAGCGTGGCCCTCGACTTCCGCGAAGTGGCGCCATCGAAGGCCACGCGCGACATGTACCTGGACGCCAAGGGCAATGTGGTGGACGGCAAGTCGCTGTACACCCACTATGCCGTGGGCGTTCCCGGCACCGTGGCGGGCATGGAACACGCACTCAAGAGCTGGGGCACCCTGCCCCTGTCGCGTGTGATCGCCCCGGCCATCGAACTGGCGGACAAGGGCTTCCCGGTGAGCGAAACGCTCGCCAAGATCCTGCAGCAAGAGAAGAAGAACATGGGCAAGTGGCCCGCCACCCAGGCCATCTTCTGGAAGAACGGCGAGCCGCTCAAGGTGGGCGACCCGCTGGTGCAAAAAGACCTGGCGCAGTCCATGCGCCTGATTGCCCAGCAGGGCGCCAAGGCGTTCTACGAAGGCGAGATCGCCCAGAAGATCGCGGCCGAAATGGCACCCCACGCGGGCGCCATCACGCTGCAGGATTTGCGCGAGTACAAGGTGGTGGAGCGCGCACCCACGCGTGGTACCTACCGTGGGTATGAGATCGTAACCATGCCCCCACCCTCCTCGGGCGGCCCGCACTTGGTGCAGATCCTGAACATGCTGGAGCCGCTGCCCCTGGCCCAGTGGGGTCCCAACAGCGCGCAGACCATCCACCACATGGCCGAGAGCAGCAAGCTGGCGTATGCCGACCGCTCCGAATATCTGGGCGACCCGGATTTCGTGAAGATCCCGCTCAAGGGCCTGACCTCCAAGCGCTATGCCGAATCGCTGACCAAGGGCATCGACCCCAACCGCGCCCGCCCGGCCAAGGAGATCAAGCCCGGCCAGCCCCAGCCGTATGAGAGCGACCAGACCACCCACTACAGCGTGGTGGACAAGGCGGGCAACGCCGTGGCCGTGACCTACACGCTGAACACCAACTTCGGCAGCGGCATCGTGGCCAAGGGCACAGGCATCCTGCTCAACAACGAGATGGACGACTTCTCGGCCAAGCCCGGCGTGGCCAATGCCTACGGGCTGGTCGGCGGTGACGCCAACGCCGTGGCCGCCAAAAAGCGCCCCCTGTCGTCCATGACGCCCACCCTGGTTCTGAAGGACGGCAAGCCCACGCTGGTGACCGGCAGCCCCGGCGGCGCACGCATCATCACCACGGTGCTGCAAACGGTGGTCAACACCATCGACTTTGGCATGAACCCCGCCGAGGCCGCTGCCGCTCCCCGTGTGCACCACCAGTGGACGCCCGACGAGCTGCGCGTGGAAAAGGGCCTGTCGCCCGACACCATCGCCCTGCTCAAGCAGCGCGGCCACAACATCGCGGTGAAGCCCTCAATGGGCCGCACGCAGACCATCCAGATCCGCGGTGGCGCGCTGTACGGCTACTCGGACCCCCGCAACCCCGACGGCAAGACCCTCGGCTACTGATTGCCAGGGCCCGCCTAGTGCGGGCTAACTGCGCCTGTCAGCCTTTGCAAGGCCACGCCCTCTAAAGGTGTGGCCTTTTTCATTGAGCCCTTCGCGACAGCATGCGGGCATACCCTCATACGCCGCCCTTCAGACTTGCCTACAGTTCTTGTATGCAAGATTTGCGTTCAAAAAGCTACTGAAGGAGTTGGCATGCCCCGGTTTTTCAAATCCCTTTTTGGCCAGGTGGTGCTGGCCTTGATAGCCGGTGTGGTGGTGGGCCTTGCGTGGCCCGACACCGCCATCGCGCTCAAGCCCCTGGGTGACGGCTTCATCAAACTCATCAAGATGCTGATCCCGCTCATCGTGTTCTGCGTGGTGGTGCATGGCATCGCAGGCACGGGCGACCTGAAGCGGGTGGGCCGGGTGGGCGTCAAATCGCTGATCTACTTCGAGGTCGTCACTTCCATCGCCCTGGTGCTGGGCCTGGCGCTGGCGTTCTGGTTCGAGCCCGGCGTGGGCATGAACGTGGACCCCAAGGCGCTCGACCCTAAAGCCATGGGTGCCTATGCCGAAAACGCCAGCAAGCTCACCGGGGGCGGCTTTACCGACTTCTTGCTCAAGCTCATCCCCACCACCGCCGTGAGCGCGTTTGCCAACGGCGATGTGCTGCAGGTCCTGCTGTTCTCCATCGTTTTTGGCTGCGCCCTGGCATTGATCGGGGAGCGCGGCGCGCGCGTTACCAGCCTGATCGACGACCTGTCGCATGTGCTGTTCAAGACCATGGGTCTGATCATCAAGCTGGCTCCGCTGGGTGTGCTGGGGGCCATCGCCTTCACCGTGGGCAAATACGGCCTGGGCTCCCTCAAGCAGCTGGGCATGCTGGTGGCGCTGTTCTACGCTGCGGTAGTCATTTTCGTCGTGGTGGTGCTGGGCCTCATCATGCGGGTGTCGGGCTTCAGCCTGTTCAAGCTGCTGCGCTATCTGCGCGAGGAGCTGGCCGTGGTGTTTGCCACCACGTCGTCCGACAGCGTGTTGCCGCAGATCATGGCCAAGCTCAAGCACATGGGCATCCGCGACTCCACCGTGGGCCTGGTGATCCCCACCGGCTACTCGTTCAACCTGGACGCGTTCTCGATCTACATCACGCTGGCGGCCGTGTTCATCGCCCAGGCCACCAACACGCCGATTTCCATGGCCGACCTGCTGACCATCCTGGCGATCTCGCTGGTCACCTCCAAGGGCGCACACGGCGTACCCGGCTCGGCCATCGTCGTGCTGGCCGCCACCTTGCAGGCCATCCCTGCCATTCCGGCGATTGGCCTGGTGCTGGTGCTGTCGGTGGACTGGTTCATGGGCATCGCCCGCGCGCTGGGCAACCTCATTGGCAACTGCGTCGCCACCGTGGCCGTGGCGGCGTGGGAGGGCGACATCGACCGCGAACGCGCCCATGCCGTGCTCGACGGCCGCGAGCCACCCATGCCACGCGCCTGATCGGGCACAGCACTTTTGCAGCACGCGACAATCCGGCCATGAGCATCAACCAGACCCAGATCGCCCAGCAGGTGGTGGAATCCATCCTCGCGCAAAAACTCTCGCCCGGCGAGCGCCTGGGCGAGCAGGAGCTGGCCGATCTGTTCGGCGTAAGCCGCACGCTGGTGCGCGAGGCCCTGATGCAGCTGCAGGCACGGGGCTTTGTGGAAGTGCGCTCGCGCCGGGGCTGGTACGTGGTGGAGCCTTCGGTGGAGGATGCGCGCGACGCGTTCTCCGCCCGGCGCATCATCGAATCGGGCATCCTGGCCGATGCGGGCCGACCGCTGCAAAGCGTGACCCGCCGCCTGCGCGCGCACATCGCCGACGAGCAGCAGGCCATCGAAGGGGCGGACGCTGCCACCCGCGCCTTTCTGCTCGCAGACTTCCACGTCTGCCTGGCCGAGGCGATGGGCCACCGCAGCCTGAGCGACATCCTGCGCGACCTCACGGCGCGCACCACGCTGGCCGCATCACTCTACCAATCGCAGCACGCGGCCAGCCAGTCCTGCGCCGAGCATGCTGCCATCGTCGAGGCGCTGGAGGCCGGCAACACCACCCTGGCCCGCGAGCGCATGCTGGCCCACATCGGCCAGGTGGAAGGCGCTCTCAACCCCGGCCAGCCGCTGGTGCGCGACCGGCTGCGGGAATCCCTGGCACCGCTGACCAGCCCACGCACCAAGGCGGCAGCTACGGACCCGGGCTAGCCACACCGAAGGCACCCAGGCCACCCACCGTCCAACCGCCTCCACCACGGCAGGCGGGAAATTGCTGCGTCCCTAAGGGTTAACCGGGATAAGCGCGTCCGGTCATTTTGTATACGATTTTTGTATGGACATTTGTGCACCATCCGGTGCCCGTGTTCCTTTCGTATTCACACCCCCAACCCGCCGAAGGACACCCATGAACCCGCCCGTACACCCCGTGGACGAACACCTGCCCCTGGGGCGACTGACGGCGCTGGGCCTGCAGCATGTGCTGGTGATGTATGCGGGCGCCGTGGCGGTGCCGCTCATCGTGGGCCGCGCGCTCAACCTCACGCCCGACCAAGTGGCCAAACTGATCTCGGCCGACCTGTTTGTGTGCGGGCTGGTCACGCTGATCCAGGCGCTGGGCGCCTCGCGCTGGTTTGGCATTCAGCTGCCGGTGATGATGGGGGTGACCTTTGCCTCGGTGGCGCCCATGATTTCGATGGCGCAGAGCACGGGTGGCACGGCCGGGGCCGGGCTGATCTTTGGCTCGGTGATCGGCGCGGGTGTGATCTCCATCCTGATCGCACCGCTGGTCAGCCGCATGCTCCGCTTCTTCCCGCCCGTGGTCACCGGCACCATCATCGCAGTCATCGGCATCAGCCTGATGCGCGTGGGCATCAACTGGATCTTTGGCAACCCCGTGGGCCCCACAGCGCCCAGCGTGCCCAACCCCGAGCACCTCAAATGGCTGGCAGAGGCGCAGGCAGCGGCGGGTGCACCCGGTTCATCGCTGCCGCCGGTCCCCAAGGGCTTTGCCGTGGTGCCCACGGTGCCCAACCCCAAGTACGCAGACCTGACCGGTGTGGGTATCTCGGGCCTGGTGCTGCTGTCCATCTTGCTGATTGCCAAGTTTGCCAAGGGCTTCATTGCCAACATCTCGGTGCTGCTGGGCATCGTGATCGGCGCGGTGGTTGCCGTGGGCATGGGGCTGATGAACTTCGACAAGGTGGCCAAGGCGCAGTGGTTTGACCTGGTGCTGCCGTTCGAGATTGCCGGCCCCGTGTTCGACCCCATCCTGATCCTGACCATGACCCTGGTGATGATCGTGGTCATGATCGAATCCACCGGCATGTTCCTCGCCCTGGGCGAGATGACCGACCGCAAGGTGGACCAGGCCGCCCTCACGCGCGGCCTGCGCACCGACGGCCTGGGCACGCTGCTGGGCGGCATCTTCAACACCTTTCCGTACACCAGCTTCTCGCAGAACGTGGGCCTGGTGGCCGTCACCGGCGTCAAGAGCCGCTTTGTGTGTGTGGCCGGCGGTGTGATCCTGATCGTGCTGGGTGTGCTGCCCAAGATGGCCGCGCTGGTCGAGTCGCTGCCCACCATGGTGCTGGGCGGCGCGGGGCTGGTGATGTTCGGCATGGTGGCGGCCACGGGCATCCGCATCCTGGGCGGGGTGGACTTCAAGACCAACCGCTTCAACGCCATGATCGTGGCCGTCTCCATCGGCGTGGGCATGGTGCCGCTGATCGCGCCCAACTTCCGCCAGTGGATGCCGCATGCCATCCACCCCTTGATCGAATCCGGTATCCTCCTGGCCTCGATCACGGCGGTGGCCCTGAACGTTTTCTTCAATGGCGCCAGCCGCGACACCTCCGCCGCTGTCAACGCCGCACGCCAGGCCGACGCCCACTAGCATCCCGCCTGCCCGCTGCCGAAAACCTGCCACTGCCCGCGTGGCCCCGCCCCCTGTCCGCCACGGCTGCCAGGGGGTTTTGGCTTCATGCTGCATACGCATAAACCTGCATGTCCGCCGCCCACGCCATCGGGTACCCTTGTTTTTGCTTTCCGCCCAGGACTTCCAGGATTTCCGCATGACACAGAACATTTCCGCCGCCGAACAGGCCCTGCGCGACGCTGCGCGCGAATACCACCGCAACCCCACCCGGGGCAAGATTTCGGTCACCCCCACCAAGCCTTTGTCCAACCAGCGCGACCTGTCGCTGGCCTACTCGCCGGGCGTGGCTTACCCATGCCTGGACATTGCTGCCGACCCTTCCAAGGCGTTTGACTTCACATCGCGCGGCAACCTGGTCGCGGTGATCACCAACGGCACGGCGGTGCTGGGCCTGGGTGACATCGGCCCGCTGGCCAGCAAGCCGGTGATGGAAGGCAAGGGCTGCCTGTTCAAGAAGTTCGCGGGCGTCGACGTGTTCGACATCGAACTGGCCGAACGCGACCCCGACAAGCTCATCGAGATCATCGCGGCGCTGGAGCCCACGCTGGGCGGCATCAACCTCGAAGACATCAAGGCACCCGAGTGCTTCTACATCGAGCGCGAACTCAGCAAGCGCATGAACATCCCGGTGTTCCATGACGACCAGCACGGCACGGCCATCATCAGCAGCGCGGCGCTGCTCAACGGCCTGGAGCTGGTGGGCAAGCAGATCGACCAGGTCAAGATCGCCGTGTCGGGCGCAGGTGCGGCCGCCATTGCCTGCCTGAACGTGATGGTGGGCCTGGGCGTGAAGATCGAGAACGTCTTCGTGTGCGACTCCAAGGGCGTGATCTACGAAGGCCGCCCCGGTGGCTACGACGAATCCAAGGCGGCCTACGCGCAAAAGACCGACGCCCGCACGCTGGCCGATGCGGTCAACGGCGCCGACGTGTTCCTGGGCTGCTCGGCCCCCGGCGTGCTCACGGCCGAGATGGTCAAGACCATGGGTCCCAAGCCCATCATCCTGGCGCTGGCCAACCCCGAGCCTGAAATCCGCCCCGAACTCGCCAAGGCCATTCGCCCCGACTGCATCATCGCCACGGGCCGCTCGGACTACCCGAACCAGGTCAACAACGTCCTGTGCTTCCCCTACATCTTCCGGGGTGCACTCGACTGCGGCGCCACCAAGATCACCGAAGCGATGAAGCTGGCCTGCGTGCGCCAGATTGCCGACCTGGCCAAGGCCGACATCAGCGAAGAAGTGGCCAGCGCCTACGCGGGCAAGGAACTCACCTTTGGCCCTGACTACCTCATTCCCACACCATTCGACTCGCGCCTGATCCTCAAGATCGCGCCCGCCGTGGCCAAGGCCGCTGCCGAATCCGGCGTGGCCACGCGCCCCATCGAAGACATGGAGGCCTACAAGGAAACGCTGTCGCGCTTTGTCTACCAGACCGGCATGCTGATGCGCCCCGTGATCAACGCGGCTAAGGCCCTGCCCGATGCGCAAAAGCGCGTGGCCTACGCCGACGGTGAAGACGAACGCGCCCTGCGCGCAGCGCAGATGGCCATCGACGACAAGATCGCCACGCCCATCCTCATCGGCCGCCCCGCCGTGATTGCCGCGCGCATCGCCAAGGCCGGCCTGCGCATGCAGCTGGGCAAGGACGTCGAGGTGTGCAACCCCGAGGACGATCCGCGCTTTCGCCAGTACTGGGAGCACTACCACCAGCTCATGAAGCGCAACGGCGCCTCGCCCGAGGTGGCCAAGGCCGCCGTGCGCCGCTCCAACACCATCATCGCCTCGCTGATGGTCAAGCTGGGCGATGCCGACGCCATGATCTGCGGCCTGGTGGGCACGTATGAAACGCACCTGGAGCGCATCCACAGCATCATCGGCCGCCAGGAAGGCGCCAACAACTACGCGGCGCTGAACGCGCTGATGACCAACCGGGGCACGCTGTTCATTGCCGACACCTACGTGAACGAAGACCCCACGGCCCAGCAGCTGGCGGACATCGCCTGGATGTCGGTGCAAGAGGTACAACGCTTTGGCATCCCGCCCAAGGTCGCCTTCCTGTCGCACTCCAGCTATGGCTCGTCCAAGCGCGCATCGGCCCGCAAGATGCGCGAGGCGCGCGACCTGTTCGTGGCCGCCCACCCTGAGATCGAGTGTGATGGCGAGCTGCACGGCGATGCCGCGCTGGAGCCGAACATCCGCAACGCCTACATGGCGGATTCGACCCTGACGGACTCGGCCAACCTGCTGATCTGCCCCAACCTGGATGCTGCCAACATCCTCTACAACGTGCTCAAGACGACCACCAGTGGTGGCGTCACGGTGGGCCCCATCCTGATGGGCGCCGCTGCCACGGCCTACATCCTGACCCCGGCCGCCACCGTACGCCGGGTGCTCAACATGACGGCCCTGGCCGTGGCCAGCGCTGCCGCCCGGCCACGCTGAGCGCGCGGTGCCATGCTGACCTGAGCGCAGGCCGTGAGCAGGCCTGCCCACACACCGTTGCAACGGGGCCCTCGGGCCCCGTTTTTCATGGGCAAGCCAACCCCTGGCACTGCGCATGCACCATTTCGGGAAACCCAGCATGCTGACGCGCACCACTTCGGTGAACAATGGGGCGCAGCAAAGCACCCGCGTACACAAACCGGGCATCGTTTTTGCTGACTGCAGGACCATGGCCCATCAATGGGGCCAGTGCCTTCCCTCACCGAATTTCCCCTCGCCCGACAGGAGCCCCGAATGAAAAAAAGACTGTTCATGCAAACCGCCGCCGCCCTGGCCCTGATCGGCAGCACCTCGCTGGCCCAGGCGCAGGCCACCACGCCCATCAAGTTCCAGCTCGACTGGCGTTTTGAAGGACCTGCCGCGCTGTTCCTGCAACCCGTGGCCAAGGGCTACTTCAAGGCCGCAGGCCTGGATGTGACGGTGGATGCGGGCAACGGCTCCGGCGGTGCGGTGCAGCGCGTGGCCTCGGGCACCTACGACATGGGTTTTGCCGACCTGGCCGCCGTGATGGAGTTCCACGCCAACAACCCCGACGCGCAGAACAAGCCCGTGGCGGTGATGGTGGTCTACAACAACACGCCCGCCTCGGTCATGGCGCTGAAAAAGAGCGGCATCGCCAAGCCCGCCGACCTGGCTGGCAAGAAGCTGGGCGCCCCCGTGTTCGACGCAGGCCGCCGCGCGTTTCCCATCTTCCAGAAGGCCAACGGCATCGGCGCCGTGACCTGGACCGCCATGGACCCCCCGCTGCGCGAAACCATGCTGGTGCGCGGCGATGTGGACGCCATCACCGGCTTCACCTTCACCTCGCTGCTCAACCTGGAAGCCCGGGGCGCCAAGGCCGCCGATGTGGTGGTGCTGCCCTATGCCGACTTCGGCGTGAAGCTGTATGGCAATGTGATCATCGCATCGCCCAAGCTCATCAAGGAGAACCCGGCCGCCATCAAGGCGTTCCTGTCGGCCTTCACCAAGGGCGCCAAGGAAGTCATTGCCAACCCCGCAGCCTCCATCGAATACGTGAAGGCACGCGACGGCATCGTGAACGTGCCGCTCGAAACCCGTCGCCTGCAGCTGGCCATCGACACCGTGATCAACAGCCCCGACGCCCGCACCGAAGGCTTCGGCCAGCTCAAGCCCGGACGCCTCTCGCTGATGGCGTCGCAGGTATCGGATGCGTTCAACACCAAGACCCGCGTGAACGCCGACGATGTGTGGAACGCCAGCTTTCTGCCCAGCGCTGCCGAGCTGAACATCCTGCCGAAGAAGTAAACACTATTAATTTGATAGCTGCAGGCGCATGATTGACTAGCGCTTGCAGCCGTTATGAGCACAAAGACTTCCATGCAGGCTGCTGACAACTATTTTGTGGACTTCCGGGGCGTCTGGCTTGCCTACAACGACGAGCTGCGCGCCAAGAACCAGTTTGCGGTCGAAGCCATCGACCTGCAGGTACGCCAGGGTGAATTCATCGCCATCGTGGGCCCCTCGGGCTGCGGCAAGTCCACCTTCATGAAGCTGGCCACCGGTTTGAAGATGCCCTCCATGGGCAAGATCCTCATCGACGGGCAGCCGGTGACGGGGCCGCTCAAGGTCTCGGGCATGGCCTTTCAGGCGCCTTCGCTGCTGCCCTGGCGCACCACGGTGGATAACGTGCTGCTGCCGCTCGAAATCGTTGAGCCCTACCGCAGCAACTTCAAGCAAAAGCGCAAGGAATACGAAGAGCGCGCCCGCAAGCTGCTGCAAAAGGTGGGGCTGGCGGGCTACGAAGACAAGTTCCCCTGGCAGCTGTCGGGCGGCATGCAGCAGCGCGCCAGCATCTGCCGCGCACTGATCCACGAACCCAAGATGCTGCTGCTGGACGAGCCCTTCGGCGCGCTGGATGCCTTCACCCGCGAGGAGCTGTGGTGCATCCTGCGCGACCTGTGGACCGAGCAGCAGTTCAACGTGATCCTGGTCACGCACGACCTGCGCGAGTCGGTCTTCCTGGCCGACACGGTGTACGTGATGAGCAAGAGCCCCGGCCGGTTTGTGGTGCGCAAGGAGATCGAGCTGCCCCGCCCGCGCGACCTGGAGGTGACCTACACCAAGGAGTTCACCGACATCGTCCACGAACTGCGCGGCCACATCGGCGCACTGCGCAAGGCCGGCGCGCCCATCCAGCAATAACAAGAAAGCGCCTCATCCCATGCACAAGAAAACCGTCGAGCGCTGGTCTCCCTGGCTGCTGCTGACCGCCACCATCCTGCTGTGGCAGATCATCTGTTCGGCCTTCAATGTCTCCGAGTTCATCTTCCCCAGCCCCTGGGCCATTGCCACCCAGCTGGTGGAGTTTGGCGGCGTCATCGCGGGCCACGCCTGGCGCACCTTCTGGGTCACCATGGCCGGCTTTGGCATCGCCATCGTCGTGGGGGTGCTGCTGGGCTTTGTGATCGGCTCTTCGCGCCTGGCCTACGCCGCCGTGTACCCGCTGATGACGGCCTTCAACGCACTGCCCAAGGCCGCCTTTGTGCCCATCCTGGTGGTGTGGTTCGGCATTGGCGTGGGCCCGGCCATCCTCACGGCGTTCCTCATCAGCTTCTTCCCCATCATGGTCAACATCGCCACCGGCCTCGCCACGCTGGAGCCCGAGCTGGAAGACGTGCTGCGCGTGCTGGGCGCCAAGCGCTGGGACGTGCTGACCAAGGTGGGCCTGCCGCGCTCCATGCCGTACTTCTACGGCTCACTCAAGGTGGCCATCACGCTGGCCTTTGTGGGCACCACGGTGTCGGAGATGACCGCTGCGAACGAAGGCATCGGCTACCTGCTCATCAGCGCGGGCTCGTCCATGCAGATGGGCTTGGCCTTTGCGGGCCTGATGGTGGTGGGCGCCATGGCCATGGTGATGTACGAGCTGTTCAGCTGGATCGAAAAACGCACCACGGGTTGGGCGCACCGGGGTTCTCAAGGTGAATAACCCGACGGCGTTGAGCGAAGCCCAGGCAGCCACGCTGCTGCGCCGCGCCAACGCCGTGGCCCAACGCGCCAAGGACGTGGGCCGCCACCCGTTTGGCGCCCTACTCGTTGCGCCCGATGGCGAGACCGTGCTGGCCGAGCAGGGCAACATCGACACCGTGAACCATGCCGAGAGCACGCTGGCCCGCACGGCGGCGGCCAACTATCCCGGCGCTTATCTCGCCCAGTGCACCCTGGTCACTACCTTCGAGCCCTGCGCTATGTGTGCAGGCACCATCTACTGGGCGGGCATCGGCCGCGTGCTGTATGGCGCCGAAGAAACCGCCCTGCTCGCCCTGACGGGCGACCACCCCGAGAACCCCACGCTGGCCCTGCCTTGCCGCACGGTGTTTGCGAGCGGCCAACACCCCACCGAGGTGCTGGGCCCGGTGCCCGCACTGCAGGACGAGATCACGGCCCTGCACCGCGACTTCTGGCAGTAATGGAAGCTGGCGCTTGTATTTGAAGCGCAAGCAGCTCCTCTTTCAGGAGCAAAAGACACCACCAACTGGTGACTCGGCACCCTGCCGCTATACTGCCCGCCCCGTTTGGACGACAGCAGGATCACCCGGCATGCGCTTGACCATTCTTTTGCGCCTTCTGGCCCTTGGGGCCGCAGCAGGTCTGGCCGCATGCGGCGGCACGGCCCCGACCCAGCCCTCGGCGGGCGACGCGCCACCTGCCGCTGCGACCACATCCACCACTCCACCCATCCGCATTGGCATCGCCCTGGGCGGTGGCGCGGCCAAAGGCTTTGCGCACATCGGCGTGATCAAGATGCTGGAGGCCAATGGCCTGGCGCCCGCCGTGGTCTCGGGCACCAGCGCAGGCAGCGTGGTCGGCGCGCTGTATGCCAGCGGCATGAACGCCTTCGAGATGCAGGAAAAGGCCGTGGCACTGGACGAGGCCAAGATCCGCGACCTGCAGCTGTCGTCCGGCGGGCTGGTACTGGGACAGAAGCTTGAAGACTATGTGAACGAGCAGGTGCGCCGCAAGCCGCTGGAACAGATGGCCAAGCCCTTTGTCGTCGTCGCCACCCGACTGGAGGACGGTGAGCGCACTGTGTTTGCACGCGGCAACACCGGTCAGGCCGTGCGCGCATCGAGCAGCGTGCCGGGCGTGTTCCAGCCCGTCACCATCGGCAAGTACCACTTTGTGGATGGCGGCATCGTGAGCCCCGTGCCGGTGGATGCCGCACGCCAACTGGGTGCCGACATCGTGATTGCGGTAGACATCTCCAACAAGGCCCGGGGCCAGACGCCCGGCAACATGCTGGGCGCGCTGAACCAGTCGATTGCCATCATGGGCCAGAAGCTGGGCCAGGCAGAGCTGGCGCGGGCCGATGTGATCGTCCGCCCGCAGGTGCTGGACATCGGCGCCGCCGACTTCAGCCAGCGCGCCAATGCCATCGTGGAAGGCGAAAAGGCCGCGCTGGCCGTGATGCCGCAAATCCGCGAGCGTGTGGCCCAGCTGCAGGCCGAACGCGCCAAGGCGGCGGCGCAGGCCCAGCAGAAAGCGGCCGAGGCGCAGTACCAGGCCTGCCTGGACAACCGCAGCCGGCTGCAGAAGCTTGCGGGCCTGGCCAAGCTGGACGACTCCTGCCCGGCGCCTAAGTAGAGCAGCCAACAAACCCTTCCGGCACAGCGCCCTTCGGGTAAAGTCCATTGCGCCCAACGCCTGCCCGCACCACCCGGCAACGCGTTCACGCTCCACACTGCCCGCCCCACCCATTCCATGTCTTCGCCTTTCTCCGCCGTCAAACCCAGCGCCAAGCTCTCCGACCAGGTGGCCAGTGCGCTGGAGGCCGAGATTCGCGCGGGCCGCATCCAGGCTGCGCAGAAGCTGCCTACCGAGGCCGTGCTGGCGCAGCAGTTCCAGGTCAGCCGCACGGTGGTGCGTGAGGCTATCTCGCGCCTCAAGTCGTTGGGGCTGGTGGACTCACGGCAGGGCAGCGGGGTGTATGTGCTGGCGCCCGGCATCGAGCCGCTGCAGTTTGATGTGCCCCTTGCCGCATCGCGCGAGGCGGTGATGCAGATCGTGGAGGTGCGCCGTGCGCTGGAGGCCGAGGTGGCCGAGCTGGCAGCCCTGCGCCGCAGCGAGGAAGACATTGCCGCCATCCGCGCCGCCATGCAGCACATCGCCGACGCCGTGCGTGCCGGCCGTGACGGGGTGGAGGAAGACGTGCTGTTCCACCGCGCCATTGCCCAGGCGGCGGGCAACCCGTTCATGATCAGCACGCTGGACTACCTGGCCCAGTTTCTCAAAGGCGCCACGCGTGTGACCCGCGCCAACGAGGCGCGGCGCACCGACTTTGCCGATGCGGTGACCCACGAGCACACCCACATCGTGCGCGCCATCGAGGCGGGCGACCCCGTGGCCGCACGGGCCGCTGCGGCGCAGCACATGAAGAACGCACTGGCCCGCATCGAGCAGGCCGACCTTTCGTTCTGGGCCCAGGACGGCGCGCGGCTGGCCCAGCCGCTGGTGGCGGCATCCGCGCCGCTGGTGTTCTGAGCTGCATCGCTGAGATGCCTGCGCGACGGGCTTGAGCGCGTCTGCGTTAGCGGCACAGCACGCATCCGTGTGAGGCCTGTGGCACGGCGGCGGCGGGGCTTGCGCCCCGGCCACATTGTTGATTTGCTACATATCTGGTAGCTACTCAAGCATATTGCACTAGCGCTTGAGCACCAAAACGCCTCAAAAGCGCGTCACCTGCCCTCTCCACGCACTGGCACACGCGGGTTAACCCGTAGGAGTACCAATCGCAATAATTTGTATGATAACCATATAAACACATCAAACCGGGTGCGCCCAGCCTTCCTCAACAGGCCGTTTTCAGCGGCCTCCATCTGGGCCTGCCCCCCTTCCATCCCGGAGATACCCCGTTCATGTCCACCCTCGCACTTCTCGGCATCGGCGCCGGCAGCATTGGCCTGCTCCTGTTGCTCATCATCCGCTGGCAGGTCCACGCTTTCGTGGCGATGATGCTGGTGAGCTTTCTGGTGGCGTTTGCCACGGGCATGCCCATCGGCGACATCATCAGCACGCTGATTGCGGGCATGGGCGGCACGCTGGGGTCGGTGGCCATCCTGGTGGCCCTGGGCTCCATGCTGGGGCGCATGATCGAGGTCTCGGGCGGCGCGGCCAGCCTGGCCAACCGCTTCACGCAGCTGCTGGGCCCCACACGGGTGCCCATGGCGCTCACCGCCGCCGCGCTGGTGCTGGCGATCCCCGTGTTTTTTGATGTGGGCTTCATCATCCTGGTGCCCATCGTCTACGGCTTTTGCAAGGCGGCGGGCGTCAACCCCATCAAGTTCGGCCTGCCCGTGGCGGGCATCATGCTGGCCGCGCACGTGGTGGTGCCACCGCACCCCGGCATCGTGGGCGGCGCAGCCATCGTCAAGGGCGACATTGGCTGGATCACCATCATTGGCCTGGCCATCTGCATCCCGCTGGCGGCGCTGTCGCAGGTCGTTTCGGGCTGGCTCAATCGCAAGGGCTACCCCATGCTGCCCACCACGGCTGAGCAGTTTGCCGCCTTTGGCAACAGCGAAGACAGCAAGACCAGCAAAGCAAGCGCCGCGCCTAGCGTCGGCACCATCATGGCGCTGATCATCATCCCCCTGGCCCTCATCATGGCGGGCACCACCGGCGCCACACTGCTGCCCAAGGGCGACAGCCTGCGCAATGTGCTGGGCTTCATCGGCTCGCCCATCTTTGCACTGATGGTGGCCGTGGGTCTGGCCATGTTCCTGCTGGGCCGCAACCAGGGCTGGAACCGTGAGCGCACCAACGCCATCATGGAATCTGCCCTGCCCCCTGCCGCCACCGTGATTTTGGTGACCGGCGCTGGCGGCGTGTTTGCCAAAGTGCTCACCGCCAGCGGCATCGGCACGGCGCTGTCGCAAAGCCTCACCGCTACTCATCTGCCGCTCATCCTGCTGGCGTTCATCATTTCTCTGGCGCTGCGCGCCGCGCAGGGCTCGGCCACCGTGGCCATCATCACCACCTGCGGCCTGCTGGCCGATGCGATGGCGGGTGGCGGGTATTCCCCCTTGCAAGTGGCGCTGCTCACGGTTGCCATCGGCTTTGGCAGCCTCGGGCTGTCGCACGTCAACGATTCGGGCTTCTGGATCGTGACCCGCTACCTGGGCCTGAGCGTGGGCGATGGCCTGCGCACCTGGACCGTGCTGACCACCGTGCTGGGCCTTGCAGGTTTTGCAATGACCGCTTTGCTCTGGGTGCTGGTGGCCTAAGCGCCCTCTTATTGAAATTCTTTGAAGGACTGACAACATGACACAACCCACCGTCGGCATCATCGGCCTGGGCGCCATGGGCGCTGGCATTGCCAAGACTCTGCGCAACAACGGTTTCACCATCCACGTGTGCGACGTGCGCCCCGGCGTGGCCGATGCCTTTGTGGCAGACGGTGGCACGGCCCACGCCACCACGGCAGCACTGGCAGCGGTAAGTGATGTGGTGGTGTCAGTGGTGGTCAACGCCGCGCAGACCGAGAGCGTGCTGTTCGGCGACGATGGCAAAGGCGGCGCAGCAGCGGCCATGCGCCCCGGCAGCACCTTTGTGATGTGCTCCACCGTGGACCCCAACTGGTCCGTGGCGATGGAAGCGCGCCTGAACGCCCTGGGCCTGCACTATGTGGACGCGCCCATCTCCGGCGGCGCAGCCAAGGCAGCATCAGGCCAGATGACCATGATGACCTCGGCCAAGCCCGAGGCCTATGCCGCGGCCAACGCCGTGCTCGACGGCATGGCCGGCAAGGTGTACCGCCTGGGCGACAAGGCGGGCGCAGGCAGCAAGGTCAAGATCATCAACCAGCTGCTGGCCGGTGTGCACATTGCCGTGGCCGCCGAAGCCATGGCCCTGGGCCTGCGCGAAGGCGTGGAAGCAGGCGCCTTGTATGAAGTGATCACGAACAGCGCGGGCAACAGCTGGATGTTTGAAAACCGCATGGCCCATGTGCTGGCGGGCGACTACACACCGCTGTCGGCTGTAGACATCTTCGTGAAGGACCTGGGCTTGGTGCTGGACACCGCACGCGCCAGCAAATTCCCCCTGCCGCTGGCCGCCACCGCGCACCAGATGTTCATGCAGGCATCGACCGCAGGCTTTGCCAAGGAAGATGACAGTGCCGTGATCAAGATCTTCCCTGGCATCACGTTGCCAAATAGCGAAGGTCCAGGGAAGGACAAGGCATGACACGCGCACGTGCACTGCTCGGCTGCATTGCCGACGACTTCACCGGCGCGACCGACCTGGCCAACAACCTGGTGCGCGCAGGCATGCGTGTGGTGCAGGCCATGGGCGTGCCCACGGCACCGTTGGATGCTGAGGCCGATGCGATCGTGGTCGCACTCAAGTCGCGCACCATCCCGAAGGACGAGGCCATCGCCCAGTCGCTGGCCGCGCTGCAGTGGCTGCAGGCACAGGGCGCTGAGCAGATCTACTTCAAATACTGCTCCACCTTTGACAGCACGGCAGAGGGCAACATCGGCCCCGTGACCGATGCGCTGATGCAGGCGCTGGGCACCGACTTCACCATCGCCACGCCCGCCTTCCCCGACAACAAGCGCACCGTGTTCAAGGGTTACCTTTTTGTGGGTGATGTGCTGCTGAACGAGAGTGGCATGCAGAACCACCCGCTCACGCCCATGACCGACCCCAACTTGGTGCGCGTGCTGCAGGCGCAAACACCCAGCCGCGTGGGCCTGATCGACCACAGCGTGGTCGCGCAGGGCGAGGCCGCCATCCGCGCACGCATCGACCAACTCAAGGCCGAGGGCGTGCGCATGGCCGTGGTCGATGCGGTGTCCAACGCCGACCTGCTGCGCCTGGGCCCTGCCCTCAAGGGCATGCCGCTGGTCACAGCGGGCTCGGGCGTGGCCATTGGCCTGCCGGGCAACTTTGGCGTATCCCCCAGCAACGAGGCAGCCCGCCTGCCTGCCGCGCAAGGGCTGCAGGCCATTGTGTCGGGCAGCTGCTCGGTAGCCACCAACCAGCAGGTGATGGATTTCATCAAGGCAGGCAAGCCCGCCCTCGCCATCGACCCGCTGCGCATCGCCGCAGGCGTGGACGTGGCCGCCGAAGCGCTGGCCTGGGCCGAAGGCCACATGGGCCAGGGCCCGGTGCTGGTGTATTCCACCGCCGAGCCCTCGGCCGTGCGCGCCATTCAGGGCAAGCTGGGCTCTGAGAAAGCCGGTGCCATGGTGGAAGACACCATTGCCGCCATTGCACGCGGCCTGGTGCAGCGCGGTGTGCGCCAGCTCATCGTGGCGGGTGGTGAAACCTCGGGTGCCTGCGTGCAGGCCCTCGGCATTACGCAGATGCGCATTGGCGCCCAGATTGACCCCGGCGTGCCATGGTGCCATGCCGTGGCCCCCGACGCCAAGGACGGGCTGCACATCACGCTGAAGTCGGGCAATTTCGGCAGCACCGACTTTTTCACCAAGGCTTTTGCACAATTGCTGGCATGACCTCTACCCCCGCCTTCATGGATGAAGCCCAAGCCCGCGACGAAATCTGCCGCGTGGGCCGCAGCCTGTTTGAGCGGGGCTATGTGCATGCCACCGCCGGCAACATCAGCGTGCGCCTGGCCGATAGTTACCTCATCACCCCCACCGATGCCTGCCTGGGCACCCTGCAGCCCGACCGGCTGGCGCGCCTGGACGCCCAGGGCCAGCAGGTGGCGGGCGACCGGGCCAGCAAGACCATTGCGCTGCACCGGCAGATTTACGAGGCATCGGCATCGACAGCAGCCCCAGCGCGCTGCGTGATCCACACGCACAGCACGCACCTGGTGGGTTGCTCGCTGCAGGCCGACACCGCTGCAGGTGGCCAGCTGGCGCCCGATGCGCAATTGCTGCCCCCCATCACGCCCTACTTTGTGATGAAGGTGGGCCGGGTGCCGCACATCCCCTACCACCGCCCGGGTGATGCCGCAGCGGCAGCCCTGGTGGCGCAGACCATCACCCGCTATGCCGCACAGGGCAGCCCTGTGCGCGCCGTGATGCTGGCGCGCCTGGGCCCCAACGTGTGGCATGACACGCCCGCCGCCGCCATGGCCGTGCTGGAAGAACTGGAAGAAACCGCCCGCCTGTGGATGCTGTGCCAGCCTCGCCCCACGCCGCTGACCGAGCCCCAGATCGAGGAGCTGCGCCAGAGCTTTGGTGCCCACTGGAACTGGTAACGGGCTGGCTGCGCCCATGGCGCGGGGATGAAAGAACACACACAAGGAGACAAACCATGACCCTTTCTTTCTGGCGCAAAGCCTTTGCTCCCATGCTGCTGGGCGTGCTGGCCACGGGCGGTGCATCGGCTGCGGACTACCCCGCCCCCCAACACGGCGAGTGGGTCGTCAAGGATTTCCGCTTTCACACCGGCCAGACCCTGCCCGAACTCAAGCTGGCCTACTCCACCGTGGGTGATCCCACCGGAGAGCCCGTGCTGGTGCTGCATGGCACCAATGGCTCGGCAGAGAGCATGCTCTCCCCCGGCTTTGCAGGCACGCTGTTTGGCCCCGGCCAACCGCTGGATGCGCGCAAGTACTTCATCATCCTGCCGGATGCCATCGGCACCGGCCGCTCCAGCAAGCCGTCGGACGGCCTGCGCGCGGCCTTTCCGGCATACAACTATGACGACATGGTGCAGGCCCAGTACCGCCTGCTGACCGAACACCTGGGCGTGCGCCATGTGCGCGCCATCATCGGCAACTCCATGGGCGGCATGCACACCTGGGTGTGGGCCCAGCGCCACCCCGATTTCGTGGACATTGCCGTGCCCATGGCCTCGCTGCCCGCCGCCATGTCGGGCCGCAACTGGATGATGCGCCGCCTGCTGGTGGATGCCATCCGCAACGACCCCGAATGGCAGGGCGGCAACTACATCCGCCAGCCCCGCAGCCTGCAGTTCGCGTCGGTGTTCTTTGGCACGGGCACCAACGGGGGTCACCAGGGCCTGCAAAAGCTGGCCCCCACCCGCGTTGCGGCCGACGCCCTGGTGGAACAACGCCTCAAAGCGCCTTTCCGTGGCGATGCCAACGACCACATCTACCAGTGGGAGGCATCGCGCGACTACGACCCCGAGCCCGGGCTGGAACGCATCACCGCGCGCGTGCTGGCCATCAACTCGGCAGACGATGAGCGCAACCCACCCGAGCTGGGCGTGCTGGACAAAGCCATCGCCCGCATCCCGCACGCACAGGCCTACGTGATCCCTGCCAGCGCCGACACCCTCGGCCACAGCACGGTGGGCCTGGCGCGCTTTTACCAAGACCGGCTGGCACAGGTGCTCACCCACGCACCGCGCCGCTGACCGCTTTTTTCTCAGGAATATTTCATGCCCCGCTTTGCCGCCAACCTGTCCATGCTCTACAACGACGTGGACTTTCTCGACCGTTTTGCTGCCGCCGCCCGCGATGGTTTCAAGGCGGTGGAGTACCTGTTTCCCTACGCCTACCCGGCGCAAGAACTGGCCGCGCGCCTGCAAGCCAACAGCCTGCAGCAGGTGCTGTTCAACGCCCCGCCCGGCAACTGGGACGCGGGCGAACGTGGGCTGGCCTGCCTGCCGGGGCGTGAGGCCGAGTTCCGCGAAGGCATTGCCAAGGCCATCGACTACGCCAAGGCCCTGCAGTGCCCCCGCATCCACGTGATGGCAGGTCTGGTGCCCCAGGGGGCAGACGCCGCCACCGTGCGCTCCACTTACATCGCCAACGTGCGCTACGCCGCCGCGCAGGCTGCGCCCCACGGCATCCAGATCCTGCTGGAGCCCATCAATGGCCGCGACATGCCTGGCTTCTTCCTGAGCCGCCAGGACCAGGCCCACGCGCTGATCGCCGAGATCGGCGCCGCCAACGTCAAGGTGCAGATGGACCTGTACCACTGCCAGATCGTGGAAGGCGACCTGGCGATGAAGGTGCGCCAGTACCTGCCCACCGGCAACGTCGGCCACTTCCAGATTGCCGGTGTGCCCGAGCGCCACGAGCCCGATGTGGGCGAGATCAACTACACCTACCTGTTCAAGCTGCTGGACAGCCTGGGCTACGACGGCTGGATTGGCTGCGAATACCGGCCAGCGCGCGGTGCGGCAACCCACGCCACCAGCGACGGGCTGGGCTGGCTCAAGCCCTGGCTGTAAAAACCTACCCCGCACCACAGTTGCCGCTGCACGCCTGACGCTGGTGCAGCGCGCACCATGGCGCGGCACACGGGGGCGTCCAGACATAGTTTCTCGCTGGGTTGGCATGGCACAGATCCTGCAAATACATCGACGCCAAGAGTAGAAGCGTTCAGCGGCCACCGCCCGGAAATTGCTCTTGAAGCATGCAATGAACTGACGCCACCACGGGCGCGCAGGACTGTGCGTCTTCAGGAGGCCGCTGCCCCCGCCTTGCAGCCTCAGCGCCCTGTCGGTTGATTGCATGCACCCCGTCCGGAGGGGTGTGAAGCCTGGCTTTTCACTCCCCCGTGGTTATCCGCCAACGACCAGGAGTGCTCCACCATGCAACGCCGTTCCCTCATCCGCGCCACTGGCGCCGCCGCCCTGCTGTCTGCCGCACCGTTTGTGCGCGCCCAGGGCAATCTGCAAAAGTTCAAGTTCAACCTGGGCTGGAAGGTTGAGGCCTCGGGCGCGGGCTTTTTGCTGGCGCAGCAGCGGGGCTACTACAAGGATGCGGGCCTGGACGTCACCATCGACACCGGCAACGGGTCCGCCTCGGCCATCAGCCTGGTGGCGGGCGGTGCGTATGACGTGGCGTCGGCCGACCTCTCAACCATGATCGAGTTCAACACCGCCAACCCGCAGTCCAAACTGGCGGCGGTCGCCATCCAATACGACCTGAACCCCAACTCGGTCATGGTGCGCAAGGACGGCGCCATCAAGAAGCCCGCCGATCTGGCGGGCAAGACCATCCTGGGTCAACCCTTCAACGCCTCGCGCAAGCTCTTTCCTGCCTTTGCCAAGGCGCAGGGCTTTGACGGCAGCGGCGTGAAATGGGATAACGTGGCGCCCGACATTGGCGACACGCGCTTTGTGAAAGGTGACTTTGACGCAGCGGCGTACTTCTTCTTCACCGGTCTGCTCAACCTGAAGGCGCGGGGCCTGACGCCGGATCAGATCACGGTGTTCCGTTTCTCGGACTACGGCCTCAAGTCCTACGGCAACGGGCTCATCGCCAACGCCAAGAGCATGCAGGACAACCCGGATGCCATGAAGGCCTTCGTCAAAGCCACCACACGCGGCTGGGTCGATGCGATTGCCGACCCGCGCGCCGGCGCTGCCGCCATCAAGGCCCGCGAGCCCCTGGCCCATGAGGAGATCGAGTTCGAACGCCTGCAGCTCATCGTGGACGGCACCATGAAGACCGCCGAGACACGCGCCAACGGCTGGGGCGCTGCCACGCCTACGCGCCTGCAGGCCACCATCGATGAGACCGTGGCAGCCTTTGGCCTCAAGAGCAGCCTGGCGGTGGCCGACATCTGGACCGACCGCTTCCTGCCCCCGGCCGCCGACCGCAAGCTCAAAGCCTGACCCGGGGAAAGCCATGGGCATCCCCCTCATCGACCTCAGCGGCGCCCTGCAGCCGGGCGCACCGCGCAGCCCTGCCGTAATGGCCGTGGCCGCCCAACTACGCCAGGCCTGCATGGGCGCAGGGTTCTTCTACGTGCGCCACCACGGCGTGCCGCAGGACGTCATTGCGCGCCAGTTTGCCTTTGCGCAGCAGTTCTTCGACCTGCCGCTGGGATCTAAGGAAGCGATTTCGCTGCACCACTCACCCGCCATGAGGGGCTACGAAAGCCTGGGCGGGCAGACCCTGGACGCAAATGCGCGCCCGGACCTGAAGGAAAGCTTTTACTGCGGGCTGGATTACGCGGCAGACCACCCGTACGTGCAGCGCGGCTACCACTCCTACGGCAGCAACCAGTGGCCGGAGGGGTTGCCCGAGCTGGCCGCCCAGAGCCGCACCTACATCGCCGCCATGCGGCAACTGGCCCAGCGGCTGATGCAGCTGCTGGCACTCTCGCTCGACCTGCCCGAGGACTACTTCGACCACACCCACCAGAGCCCCATGCTCACGCTGCGGCTGCTGCGCTACCCGCCGCATCCTGAAAGCGCCGATGCACTCACCTTTGGCGCGGGCGAGCACACCGACTGGGGAGCCATCACCCTGCTGGCCCAGGACCACCATGGAGGGCTGGAGGTGAAACTTCCCACCGGCGAATGGGTGGCTGCCACACCCATCGAGGGGGCGCTGGTGGTGAACCTGGGCGACATGATTCCGCGCTGGACGAATGGGCTGTACCGATCCAACCCCCACCGCGTGCGCAACGTGCACAGCGGGGGCGCACCGCGCCACTCCATTCCGTTCTTCTACACGCCCGACTACGAGGCCCAGGTGGTCCCCGTCCCCACCTGCGTGCCTGCGGGCGAGTCGCCGCGCTTTGCACCCTGCACCGTGGGCGAGCACCTGCAGGCCATGTACCGCAAGACGTACGGCCTGGGTCAGACCACCGCCCCAGCCAGCGCGGCGGTGATGGCATGAGGCTCTGGTTCAACCTGCTGTGCCAGGACATCGAGGCACAAATGCAGTTCTATCAAGCCCTGCTGCAGTTGCCCGAGGCGCCGGGGACGCGCTCCGCCATCTACCGGGCGGTGGAGACCGAGCACTTCCAGCTCGGCTTCAATGCCCCCGAGGCCTATGCCCTGCTGGGCCTGGCCGACCGGCAGCCTGGCGCAGCCTTGCCGTCACCACGCGGCGTGACAGGCTATGCCACCTTCATGCTGGACACACCGGACACCGTGGAGGCTGCCACCGAAAAGGCCAAAGCTCTGGGCGGACAGGTCATCAAGCCACCTTACGCCACGTACTACGGCCAATGGCAGGCGGTGCTGGCGGACCCGGAAGACAACGTGTTCCGGATAAGCGCTGTGGGTGTACCGCGCCACGTCGCTTGAGCCTGCCCCTAGCCCGGCCGCGCCATCGACGGCAGCCACCCACCCAGGCATCGGCGGGGCGGACAAGCGCCCACCCCTGCCTCCCAAGTCACGCGTCAATAAGCCTTGAAGTTGGCCGCCACCCGCTGGTTCAGGTAGTCGCCCGCGGCAATCGCCGGGTACTTCTTGTCGGGCCCTTCGATGATGGCGTCGCGGTTGGCCTGGGCAAAGAAGGCGATGCTATAGCGCGGCCCCATGTACTCGCCGGGCAGAGGGTTCTTCACACGGTGGAAGTTGCTGGGCAGCTGGTCGTCGCTCCAGCGCATCAGCATGTCCCCGATGTTGCAGGTGATGGCCTGCTCGTCGGGCTCCACCGAGGTCCAGGCCTGGGTGTCCATCTCCTTGCCCGGGCACACCTGCAGGCCGCCCTGGCCCTGGCGCTGAAAGAGCAGGGTCAGGCAATCAAAGTCGGTATGCGCCCCGGCGCGCCACAGGCCCAGGCTGGCTTGTTGCTCGGGCGGGGTCGCAAAGTAGTGCAGCAGGCGCAAGGTGCTTTGGTAGCTGGCCTGCGCAGGGTCGTGCGCGCGGGCAAAGAAGGCCTCGTCAAACCCCAGCTTCCACGCAAAGCACGACAGCACCTGCATGGCCACCTGCCAGCACTGGCCCTCAAACGCGAGCATGGTGGCTAGGAAGCCCGCCAGCTCCTCGTCGGTGGGCCACAGGCCTGCCATGTGCGGGCGGGTGATCTGGTACGACTCCTTCTGGTCCGGTGTGCCGGTGGAGGGGCGCACCTGCGCGCGGCTCTCCCAGCCCACGTTGAGCGCCTTCTTGAGCGGGTACTGCGCCTTCACGGCATCCGGCAGCGCAAAGAAACGCTCGGTCATCGCAAAGGCTTTATGCACCTCGGCCAGGTCAATGCCGTGGTTCACGATCTGGAAAAAGCCGACATCGACGGCGGCGTCCCATAGCTGGTCGGCAATCTCGGTCTTGCGCTGAGCAAAGTGGCTGAGGTCGATGCGGCGGATCTCGCGGCTCGCGGTTTCCGAGCCCATCGCGCCCATGCGCTTTTCTTTTTGCAACTCGGCGAGGTCGTAGGTGGCAGTGGTGGTCATGCAGTTCTCCTGAAGACAAGTGGAAGGAAGAAAGGCCCTCCCGCTGGGTGCTTCAAGAGCGTTTGGCACCGCCTGCTGCGGCCGGCCGTTCAACCCTTGAAGCCACGGTGTGCCAACGCACACCGCTGTGCGCACAGCGGGCTTCAAGAGCAATTTCCGACTGGCATCGCCCCGTGCAGGATGGCACAGGGGCAACGCAGTGAACGCTTCTACTCTTGCCAAAAGCGATGCAAGAAGAATGCCCACGGCTCCTTGCTTGTGTGTCCACGCAGGGTGAGAGCACTTGTGCACAGCGCATCACAAGCCATGCATACATGTCACTGATTGTGATTGGCATGCCAAATGCATAGTGCCCTGCACCACAACGGCGGGCGTGCAGACAGTCCGGCGTTGCACAACGACAGCCACCTACCCACCATCGACGGAGACACCCACACCATGCACGCGCTCATGTCTGCACCCCCAGCCAGCTTTGACGACCCCACCCCCATCAACGACACCGACGGGACCTACCTGCGCCAGGCCATCGCGTGGTCGTGCACGGCCCGCGCGCGCGGCAACCGCCCGTTTGGTGCGGTGGTCATCAGTGCCGAAGGGCGCCTGCTGGCCGAGGCCTACTGCAACACCACCGAGACCGGCGACTGCACCGGCCACGCCGAGACCAATGCGGTGCGCCAACTCAGCCCGCGCGTGGGGCGCGATGCCCTGGCCAAGGCCACGCTGTATTCGTCGGCCGAGCCCTGTGTGATGTGTGCGGGCGCTATCTTCTGGTCGGGCATTGGGCGCGTGGTGTTTGGCATTGATGCCGAGCGCCTGCGCGTGTTCCGGGGCGAGCGGGCCGAACAGCGCGATGCCGAGCTATCGTGCCGTGACGTGTTTGCCGCCTCGCCCCATGCCATCGAATGCATCGGCCCGGCGCTGGTCGAAGAAGCCAGCGCGCCGCATATCGGGTTCTGGAAAGTCTGACCCATTCCCGCGCGGGCAGAATCTGCAGCGTACACATTGCACTCCCCATGCCTCGCACCAAAGCCATGACCGAATCCGAAGCCGAAGCCGCCTCTGGCGCGCTACTCAGCCGCGCCAAACAGGGCCGTGAACGCATCCTGGGCGCCATCCGCGAAGCGGCCATTGCCGAGTTCAGCCGCCATGGGTTCAAAGGGGCATCCACCAAGGCCATTGCCGAGCGCGCGGGCCTCACCAAGCCCCAGCTGCACTACTACATCAGCAGCAAGGAAGAGCTGTATGAAGAGCTGCTGTACTCGGTGCTCAACGGCTGGTCGGGGGCCTTCATTTTTGACAGCAACAGCGACGATCCCAAAAAGGTGTTGAGCAGCTACGTGCGCAAGAAGCTCGACTACGCGCTGGACAACCCGGGCCTGTCGCGCATCTTCACCACCGAGGTGCTGGGCGGTGGGCGCAACCTGGGCAAGTACTGGCCGGTGGCCGTCAAGTCCACCCAGCAGAAGGTGGACCTCATCAACCGCTGGATTGCCGAAGGCCGCATGCGCGCCGTCAACCCCACACTGCTGCTCATGCAGATCTGGGGCATGACGCAGCACTATGCCGACTACGGCGTGCAGGTGCACATCATGCTGGGCCTGGCGCCCGACGAGCCCATCGACCGCGAGCCCATCGTGCGTGAACTCACCACCTTTGTGCTGCTGGGCTGCGGCCTCGCACCAGACTAAGGCCCCCGCCCCATTCTGGGCATGCATCGGGTGCCCGAGGGACGAGTCCCGGGAAATTTGCACCAGCACGCGGCGTCAAAAGCCGCTTTCAGGCCGCGTTGATCCACCACAAAGACGTTTGACCGCTTTTTGTGGCTGGCACAGCCTTTGCAATAGTTTGACCAATCGATCAAATCACATGGTCAAACAATGCAGACAGCCCCTGACACCGCCGACGCCGCCCGCACAGAACACGCATTCGAGCTGATCCTGCAGCGCAGCCAGATGCGCTTGCCCGTCGCCTCCGGCGAGAGCATGGCTGATGTGCTGCAGCTCGCAGGCGTACCGCTGGAAACCCTGTGCGAGCAGGGTATGTGCGGCACTTGCGTCACCCGCTGGCTGGACGGCGAGCCCGACCACCGCGACAGCTGCCTGAGCGCTGCAGAGCAAGCCACCCACGTCGCCGTGTGCTGCGCGCGCAGCCACAGCGCCACGCTCACGCTGGACCTGTAGGCCCATCCCCCACAACCCGAAGGCCCCCCGCCATGCGCATCCTCGTGATCTATTGCCACCCGGTAGAGACCAGCTACAACGCAGCCCTGCACACCGAGGTGGTGCAGCAGCTGCGCGGCGCGGGCCATGAGGTGGACGACTGCGACCTGTACGCCGAGGGCTTCAACCCCGTGATGACACGCGAAGAGCGCCTGGGCTACCACGAGGTGCCCAGCAACCAGTTGCCCGTGCAGGGCTATGTGGACCGCCTGCTCTGGGCCGAAGCCGTGGTGTTCTGCTTTCCCACCTGGTGCTTTGGCATGCCGGCGATGCTCAAGGGATTTTTCGACCGCGTGCTCATGCCCGGCGTGGCCTTTGACATCAGCGATCCGCACAACGTCAAGCCCTCACTCACCCACATCAGGCGCATCTCGGCCGTGGTCACTTACGGGCGCCCCCGCTGGACGGCCCTGTTCATGGGCGACCCGCCGCGCAAGTCCATCACTCGCTACATGCGCCTGCTCACGGGCGGCAAGGCGCGGGTGGACTACCACGCCTACTACCACATGAACGTGGCCACACCGCCCCGACTCGCGGCCTTCAAGGCCCGCGTGGGCCAGGCGATGGCGCGCTTTGCATAAGACAACGTTCTAAGGGCCACGGCATGCACGCATCCAACACCCCCGACCACATCCTGCGCGCCCGGCTGCCGCGCTGGCTGCTGCCCTCCGCGTGGCCGCAGCAGGGCCACCAGCCCGCACTGGCCGATCTGCGCCTGGCCCAGGGCCGCATCGTGCAAGTGCTGCCCCACGGCACCCAGCCAGCGCTACACGGCGCTGCGTGGGACGTGGCAGGCGCGCTGGTGCTGCCCGGCCTGGTCGATGCGCACACCCACCTGGACAAGGCCTTCACCCTGCCGCACATGGGAGAAGTCAAACCCGGCCTGCTGGGCGCCATCGAGGCCATGATGGTGGATCGCCAAAGCTGGACCGAAGCAGACATCCACGCCCGCGCCAGCCGCGCGCTGCAATGGGCCTACGACGCAGGCACCGTGCACCTGCGCACCCACTGCGACTGGTGGGAGCCCGACGCGCAGCCACTGGCCTGGAACGTGTTGCGCGCACTGGCCCACGACTGGGCCGACCGCATCACGCTGGAGCACGTGAGCCTGATCCCCTTGCACCTGTACGCAGACCGCAGCGCCGCCCTGCGGCTGGCCGCCACTGTGGCCACCAGCGGCCCTGGCGCATTGCTGGGCGGCTTTGTGCATTCCACCAACTGGGACCCGCAGGCGCTGCGCCACCTGTTGGAAGCCGCACAACACCACGGGCTGAACGTGGACCTGCATGTGGACGAAGAACTGCACCCCGGCGCACAGGGCTTGGCGACCACGGCCGCACTGCTCAAGGAGCTGGGTTTCGAAGGCCATGTGGTCTGCGGCCACACCTGCGCCCTGGCCGCACAGGACGAGGCCACGGCCCTCGCCACGCTCGACGCGGTGGCACAAAGCCCGATCACGCTGGTCACGCTGCCCATCACCAACCTGCTGCTGCAGGACGCCACCACCGGCCGCACGCCACGCCAGCGTGGCCTGACGCTGGTGAAGGAAGCCCGTGCACGCGGCATCCCGGTGCTGGTCGCCAGTGACAACGTGCAAGACCCGTTCTGCCCCGTGGGCAGCTTCGACCCGCTGGAAGCCCTGGCCACGGGCGTTCTGGCTGCGCAGCTGGATGCACCTTTCGACCAATGGAGCGAATCGCTGTGCCGCACCGACTGGCTGCGCACCGGCCGCACTGGCACCACGGCGCTGCCGCTGCAGCCTGGCACGGTGGCTGACCTGCTGGTCTTCACGCAGGCCGACCACTGGGGCTTTCCATCGCGCGCACAAAACCGTGTGGTGCTGCGCCAGGGCCGCGTCGCCAGCGGGCATGCACCGGCTGCCTGGCATGTGCCAACCACCCAATCCGCAAGGAGCCTCGCATGAGCCCCACATCTGCGCCCGTACCTGCGCCAGGTATCGCCCAGCCCCTGGCCCGCTACGCCGCGTGGCGCCGCGCAGGCGACTTCATCTACCTGAGCGGGATCATTGCCGTGGACCCTGCCGCCAGCCGCATCGTGCGTGGCTACGACGACATCCCGCGTGAGGCCGCCACGCTGATTGGCCGCACGGGCGAGTTCAGCAGCGACATCAAGGAGGGCCCCATCCTCGCGCAGAGCTGGTATGTGCTCGACCGCATCCGCCAGACCATCGAGGCCGCAGGCGGCCAGATGTCCGACGTGTTCAAGCTGGTGCAGTACTTCAAGAACCTGGACCACTTCCCACAGTACAGCCGCGTGCGCAAGCTGTTCTTCCCCGGCGAGCCACCCGCATCCACCGTAGTGGAAGTGAGCGGCATGTTGCCCACGCCCGACATCCTCATCGAGGTGGAGGCCACGGCCTACCTCCCCTTGCGCTGACAACGCCTTCCTTCACGAAAGAACCACCCATGCTGCACGGCTACAACCCGCCCCACCGCTACCTGCCTTACCTGAGCTGGACCGAGATCGCAGACCTGCCGGACAAGGAGAACACCGTCATCGTGCTGCCCACGGGCGCCACCGAGCAGCATGGCCCGCACCTGCCCTGTGCGGTGGACACGGTGATCAGCGCGGGTGTGGTGGGCCACGCACTGGCAAGGCTGCCGGCCGAGGTGCCCGCGTTTGCGATGGCACCCATCACCTACGGCAAGTCTGAGGAGCACCTGCACTTCCCCGGCACCGTCACGCTCAGCGGCGAGACCCTGCTGGCCACCATGAACGAAGTGGGCGAGTCGGTGTACCGCGCAGGTTTTCGCAAGCTGCTGTTCGTCAACGGCCACGGCGGTCAGCCGCAGGTGATGGAGATGTGCGCGCGCGAGCTGCGTCTGCGCCATGGCGACTTCATCGTGGTGCCCAGCTTCACCTGGCGTGTGCCACATGTGGCGGGCAAGTACCTGTCCGACACCGAAAAGAAACTGGCGATGCACGCAGGCCACGCCGAGACGGCGTTGATGCTGGCGTTGGCTCCGGACACCGTGCACATGGAGCGTGCGGTGGTCAACTACCCGCCCGTTTTTGATTCGCCCCTGCTCTCGCCCGACGGCCGCCCTGCCTGCGCATGGAGTGCGCGCGACTTCGGCCCCAGCGGAATCATTGGCGACCCGCTGCCCGCCACGGCCGAACAGGGCCACGCCATCCTCGACTCGCTGGCCGTGAGCTGGGCCGCCGCCATCACCGAGCTGCACAAGCTGCAGTGGGCACCGCGCGCGGAGCCCACCTGGGGCCGCGCCCATCACACCGGCCACGTGGAGCACTCCAGCGCACTGGCCTGAAACCTGCGAACGCCACCGCAAAACCTTTTCGCCTTCCCCTTCGTTGTCCCTTCGTTTCACCTCCACCACCCTACCGGAGTACCACCATGATGAAGACCGCCTCCCGCCTTTCCAAACTTGGTGCAGCCGCGCTGCTCGCTGTTGGTGCCGTCGGCACCATGTCGAGCACAGCCCACGCGCAGGAAAAGTTCACCTACATGACCAACTGGTATGCGCAGGCCGAGCATGGCGGCTTCTACCAGGCGGTGGCCACGGGCCTGTACAAAAAGTACGGGCTGGATGTGACCATCAAGATGGGCGGCCCGCAGGTCAACATCGTGCAGATGATGGCCGCCGGCCAGGCCGAATGCGTGATGGGGTCGAGCGACCTGCAGATGATCCAGATGCGTGAAGGCGGCGTGCCCGTGGTCAATGTGGCGGCCGTATTCCAGAAGGACCCGCAGGTGCTCATCGCGCACGAGGACGTGAAGAAATTCGAAGACCTCAAGGGCAAAACCATCCTGATCGCCTCGTCGGCCCAGCGCGGCTACTGGCCCTGGCTCAAGGCCAAATACGGCTTCACCGACTCGCAGACGCGCCCCTACACCTTCAACATCCAGCCCTTCGTGGCCGACAAGAACACCGCGCAGCAGGGCTACCTGACATCCGAGCCGTTTGCGATTGCCAAGGCGGGCGTCAAGGCCAATACGCTGATGTTCAGCGACCAGGGCTACCCAGCGTACGCCACCACCATCTCGTGCATGGAAAAGACGGTGAAGGACCGCGGCGCAGCCGTGGCCTCGTTCGTAAAGGCATCGATGGAAGGCTGGAAGAGCTACCTGGCCGACCCCGCACCCGCCAACGCGCTCATCAAGAAGGACAACCCCAACATGACCGACGAGCAGCTCGCCTACAGCGTGGCCAAACTCAAGGAAATGGGCATGGCCACCGGGGGTGACGCGGCCACCATGGGCATCGGCATCATGACCGACGCACGCGCCAAGGCCAGCTACGACTTCCTGGTGGACGCCAAGCTCATCGACCCTGCCAAGGTGAAGCTGGCCGAGACCTACACAACTTCGTTCGTCAAAGACCTCAAGGTTCTGCCCTGAGCCTGACAGCCCTGAAACAGCGGCCGGTGCGACCCTTTGCCCGCCCGGCCGCATCCATCGAAAGGCGACCATGACATCCCCCGCTGACTCTCCGCCGCTGGTGCACACCCCGATGCCAGCCACCTATTCCACACCCGCCGTGGAGGTGCTCTCCGCCGAAAAAACCTACCCCAATGGCACCCAGGCCCTGCTGCCGGTGGACCTGACCATTGAGGAAGGCGAGTTCGTCACCCTGCTGGGCCCCTCGGGCTGCGGCAAGAGCACGCTGCTGAAAATGGTGGCAGGCCTGCTGGAGCCCACCGACGGCCGCCTGCACCTGTGGCGCAAGCCCGTGGCGCAGCTAGACGAAAGCGGCAAGAAGATGGCGTTTGTCTTTCAGTCACCCACGCTCATGCCCTGGGCCAGTGTGCAGACCAACGTGCGCCTGCCGCTGGACCTGGCGGGCGTGCCGCGTGCCGAGGCCGATGCGCGCGTGTCCGAAGCGCTGGCGCTGGTGGGTTTGGCCAAGTTTGCCAACGCACTGCCCCGTGCGCTGTCGGGCGGCATGCAGATGCGCGTATCGATTGCGCGCGGCCTGGTCACCCAGCCCGACCTGCTGCTGATGGACGAACCCTTTGGCGCACTCGACGAAATCACGCGCCACAAGCTCGACGCCGACCTGCTGGACCTGTGGCGCAAGAAGAAGCTCACCGTGATTTTTGTGACGCACTCGATCCACGAGGCGGTGTTCCTCTCCAGCCGCGTGGTCATGATGGCCGCACGCCCCGGCCGCGTGGTCGAAGAGTTCCGCATCGACGCGCCCTACCCCCGCACGTCCGACTTCATGGTGTCGCCCGAATTCAGCCGCTACGCCAAGCTGCTGCAGGACAGCCTGCTGCGCGCCAGCGTGCACACCGAGGAGACCGTAGCATGAGCACCCCCTTCCCTTCCGCACCCATGGCGTCGCCCGTGGTCACCGCCCACCCCGCAGCCGCACCGCGCTCAGCGCCTGCACCAGTCGCTGCCAAACCTGCCACCAAGACCACACCCAAACGCCCGCCGCTCATGGCCCAGCCCCGCGTGCAGCGCGTGGTCTACCCCGTGCTGGTCGGCCTGGTGCTGATCGCGCTGTGGCAGGGCCTGGTCACGGCCATGGAGCTGCCGCCCTACCTGGTGCCCTCGCCCATCCTGATGATGAAGACGCTGTTCACCGACTGGGCCGCACTGGGCGGATCGCTGTGGGTCACCGTCAAGATCACGGTGCTGGCCTTTGTGGTAGCCACGGTGGCGGGCGTGCTGATCTCGTTCCTGTTTGTGCAAAGCAAACGCATCGAGACCGCGCTCTTCCCCTACGCCGTGCTGCTGCAGGTCACCCCCATCGTGGCCGTGGCACCGCTCATCATCATCTGGGTGAAGGACCCGACGGCGTCGATGGTGATCTGCGCCGCACTGGTCGCCCTGTTCCCCATCATCAGCAACACCACACTGGGCCTGCGCAGTGTGGAGCCGGATCTGCAAAGCTACTTCCAGCTCAACCGCGCCACGCGGCTGCAGACCCTGCTGCGCCTGCGCATCCCCAGCGCGCTGCCCTACTTCTTTGGCGGGCTGCGCATCTCCAGCGGCCTGGCGCTCATCGGCGCTGTGGTGGCTGAGTTTGTGGCGGGCACCGGGGGCCAGGGTGCGGGGCTGGCGTACCAGATCCTGCAGGCCGGCTTTCAGCTCAACATCCCGCGCATGTTTGCTGCACTGCTGCTGATTTCGCTCACTGGCGTCGCCTTGTTCGTGCTGATGGCCTGGCTCACCCGCGCCGCCCTGGGCGGCTGGCACGCCAGCGAAACGTCGCACGACTAGCCCTTTCAACCCCATCGCCAACACACCGCGCGCAGCCACTGGCGCGCGGCACGGGCTTCCTTTTGCCCAAAACGGCCACCAGCGGCCAAGGAGATACCGAAATGACCACCACCACCGCCCAACAACTCCCCGACCTGCTGCCCGACCTCGACTGGATCGCCGACCCGCTGCGCGTGGGCCGCCTCTCACAGGACTTTGCCTGGTTCAGCCCCGTGCTCAAACGCGACCTGGCGGGCAAGCGCGGCGACATCGCCGTGCGCCCGCGCACCGAAGCAGAAATCCGCCAGGTGGTAGCCGCCTGCGCCAGTGCGGGCATCCCCCTCACCGTGCGCGGCAGCGGCACCGGCAACTATGGCCAGAGCACACCGCTGCACGGCGGCGTGATCCTGGACCTGTCGGGCTACAACGCCTTTGGCTGGGTGCGCGGCGGCGTGGGCCGCGCGCAGTCGGGCATCCGGCTGGCGGATTTTGATGCGCAGGCCAAGCCCCACGGGCAAGAGCTGCGCTGGCTGCCCAGCACCTACCGCAGCGCCACGCTGGGCGGGCTGTTTGGCGGCGGCTTTGGTGGTGCGGGCTCCATCAACCACGGCCCGCTGGCCGCGCCTGGCAACGTGCTGGCCGTGCGTGCGATGACAGTGGAGCCCGAGCCGCAGGTCATCGAGTTGCGCGGCCCCGAGGGCATGCTGCTGCACCACACCTACGGCACTAACGGCATCGTGCTGGAGCTGGAAGTGGCCCTGACACCTGCCGTGGAGTGGACCGAATGCATCGCCACCTTCGAGCAATTCGACGCCGCGCTGGAGTTTGCCGACCGCTTTGGCAGCGCGCCCGGGCTGGAGAAAAAGGAGGTGTGTTTTGTGGCCGCGCCCATCCCGCAGTACTTCACCAGTCTGGCCGAACACCTGCCTGCCGACCAGCACGCCGTGCTGCTGCTGGTGGCCCCGCACTCAGAAGCCGGCATGCGCGACATGGTGGCCCAGCACGGCGGTCAGGTTACCTACCGCAAGACGGCCGACGAAGTGGCCAGCAGCCACAAGACGCTGCTCGAATACACCTGGAACCACACCACCCTGCACGCCCTCAAGGTGGACAAGGGCCTGACCTATATCCAGAGCGGCTTCAACCCCATGCACCGCCTCAAGCAGGTGAAGGCGCTGGAGGCCGCGCTGAAGGGCGAGGTGATGATGCACCTGGAGTTCTTGCGCACCAAGGAGGGCGCCTTCAACTGCAGCGGCCTGCAGATCATCCGCTACACCACCGAAGAACGCCTGAACCAGATCATGCAGATCTACCGCGACCACGGCGTGCAGATCAACAACCCACATGTGTACATCGTGGAAGACGGCAAGCAGAACAACCTGGACCCGGCCGTGGTGGGCATGAAGCGCCGCTTTGACCCCCAGGGCCTGCTCAACCCGGGCAAGCTGCGCAGCTGGTACACGGCCGAACCCACAGCCCCCGTGCAGACACCTGTACGCCAAACAGCGTAGAGAAAACGGGTGGCGCGTGTCGCACCCACAGGCCTCTACCGCTTGCCTGCAGGGCATAATCAGCTACTCATTTAGTAGCAAACCATCGAAACATGCCCTGGCACGCCCGCCTTCAGCTCGACTACACGGCAGAACATAGCGCCCGCACGGTAGCCCGCTACGAGCACAACGGGCCGCTGCGCATCCTGCAAAGCCTGTACCCCGAGGGCGATGGCATCTGCCACAACGTGCTGGTGCACCCGCCCGGCGGCCTGGTGGGCGGCGACACGCTGGACATCACCACCACCGTGGGCCTTGGCGCCCATGGCCTGGTCACCACGCCCGGTGCCACGCGCTTTTACCGCTCCACCGGCCCGCTGGCGCTGCAACGCAGCCACCTCACCCTGGCCGAAGGCGCGCGCCTGGAGTGGCTGCCGCTGGAAGCCCTGTGCTACAGCGCCTGCCACGCTGAAAACCACCTCACGCTGAACCTCGCCCCCGGCGCCGAGTGCATCGCCTGGGACGTGACGGCGCTGGGCCTGCCGCACGCGGGCCAGCCGTTTGAACAAGGCCGCTTCACCCAGCACTTGGAAGTGCCCGGCCTGTGGCTGGAGCGCGGCGTCATCGACGCCGCCGATGACCGGCTGCTGAGCAGCCCCTTGGGCTTGGCGGGCCACCGCTGCATGGCCAGCATGTTCTTTGCCGCAGGCACGCCCCTCGACCGCACGCGCCGCGACGCGGCCTTGGACGCGGCCCGTGCAGTGATGGATCAGCACCCCCTGGTCAAGGCCACCGCAGGCGCCACCAGCCCCAACGACCGCATGGTGGTGGTGCGTGTGCTGGCGCCGCAGGTGGAGCCTGCGATGAAACTGCTCAAGGCCGTGCGGGTGGCGTGGCGTCGGGCGATGTGGTCGCTGGAAGGGGAAGCACCCCGGATCTGGGCGATGTAAGGGGCCGATCAACACTGCCCTGCAGGAGGTCAGCGCTTCCAGGGATCCAGTGTGAGCCGCGAGGCCAGCAGGTCAGCCGTGTACCGCAGGCGGCCGATGTCCACGTCGGCCTGCACGCCACGGCTGAAGCAGCACAACGTGCCATATATCTCCCCGCCCGAAAGCCGCACCGGCGTGCTCAGATGCGTGCCGATGGGAAAGCCGGGGTTGGGTGCCCGGCCCGCCGCCACCAGGGGCCCGGCGTCCTTGATCGCTTCGGGCAAGCGCCCCTCAATCACCCACTGACACCAGCTTTCCTCCACGGGGTCCGATCTGCCCGGCTGCACTGCGGAAAAGTCTGCGGCGCTGTCCACCGCCTTAATGGTTCTGCGCCCCTCGGTGATCTGGGACACGAAGGCCACGTCCATGTTGAGGCGGGTGCGCAGCAGCTTCAGCACCTGCGGTACAGCCGCTGGCAGGTCGGGATCGGCAGCGTCGCTGGTGGCCACCAGCAGTTCGAAAATGGTGACATCGAGGTCGTCGGGGTTGTAGTCCAGAAACATGCGCCGCAGTCTACGCGGCGGCGCATGCCAATGCCGTAAGCAGTCGTTGCAACGGGTTTCAGCGCCGCCTTGCGGCGCCTTTCTCAGGCTGGTATCACCGGGGGCAGCTTCAACAACCCATCCGCCTTGAACATGGCGCGAATCCCCCGCACCGCCTGCCGAATCCGTGCCTCGTTCTCGATGAGCGCAAAGCGCACATATTCATCCCCCTGGTCGCCAAAACCAATACCCGGGGACACACACACCTTGGCCTTGTCCAGCAGCTGCCGCGCAAACTCCAGCGAGCCCAGCGCACGGTAGGGCTCGGGAATGCGCGCCCAGATGTACATGCTGGCCTTGGGGCAATCTACCGCCCAGCCGGACTCAGTGAGGCCCTTGTAAAGCACGTCGCGGCGGCGCTGGTACTGGGCGGCGATGTCTTTCACGCACTGCTGGTCGCCCTCCAGCGCAGCAATCGCGGCCACCTGCAGGGGCGTGAAGGTGCCGTAGTCGTGGTAGCTCTTGATGCGGGCCAGGGCCGCCACAAGGTCGGGGTTGCCCACCATGAAGCCCACGCGCCAGCCGGCCATGTTGTAGCTTTTGCTCAGGGTGAAAAACTCCACCGCCACGTCCTTGGCGCCGGGCACTTCCATGATGCTGGGGGCGCGGTAGCCGTCGTACACGATATCGGCGTAGGCCAGGTCGTGCACCACCAGGATGTCGTGCTTCTTGGCCAGGGCGATGACGCGCTCGAAGAAACCCAGGTCCACACACTGCGCGGTGGGGTTGCTGGGAAAGCCGAAGATCATCATCTTGGGCTTGGGGTAGCTGCCGCGGATGGCTTTTTCCAGCTCGGCAAAAAAGTCCACATCGGGCGCCACGGGCACGCTGCGGATGTCGGCGCCGGCAATCACCGCGCCGTAGATGTGGATGGGGTAGCTGGGGTCGGGCACCAGCACGGTGTCGCCCCGGTCCAGCGTGGCCAGCATCAGGTGGGCCAGGCCCTCCTTGGAGCCGATGGTGACGATGGCCTCGGTGTCGGGGTTGATGTCCACCGCGTAGCGGTCTTTGTACCAGTGGCTGATGGCGCGGCGCAGGCGCGGGATGCCTTTGCTGGCGCTGTAGCCGTGGGTGTCGGGCCGCTGGGCCACTTCAGTGAGCTTGGCGACGATGTGCGGTGGTGTGGCCCCGTCGGGGTTGCCCATGCTCATGTCGATGATGTCTTCGCCCCGGCGGCGGGCGGCGAGTTTAAGCTCGGCCGTGATGTTGAAGACGTAGGGAGGGAGGCGATCGATGCGCGCAAAACGGCGCTTGCCCTGCGATGCAGACATGCGGTGTGACTTTCACGTAAGCGCCCGGAACCGTCCGAGCGACGTGGCCAGCAGAAAGGCCGGCCCGCAGCCAATGTAGCGCAAGCTGCGGGCAGCGCTCCAGTCCTTTGTGCGCAGTGTGGCGGCAATGCCGCAGTGGGGACGAGGGCTTGCCGCCGCCTCTACGATGGGCGCATGAACACCACCCCACCCACCAACCCCACTGCCCTGCCTGCCGACCACCCTTTTGCCCAGGTGCAGGTGCTGGCCTTCGATATCTTTGGCACCGTGGTGGACTGGCACGGCAGCATTGCGCGCGAGGTGCGTGCGCTCTACCCCCAGGTGGATGCCGATGCGTTCGCGCTGGCCTGGCGCGCGGGCTACCAGCCTGCCATGGCGCGGGTGATGCGCGGCGAACAGGGCTGGACGCTGATCGATGCCTTGCACCGGCAGATCCTGGACGAGATCCTGCCGCGCTTTGGCCTGAGCCACCTGGGCGAGGCCGAGCGCCAGCACCTCAACCGCGTGTGGCACCGGCTCCATGCCTGGCCCGACAGCGTGCAGGGCCTGACGCGGCTCAAGCAGCGCTACACGATCACCACGCTGTCGAACGGCAATATCGGCCTGCTGACCGACATGGCCAAGCGCGCCGGGCTACCCTGGGACTGTGTGCTGAGCGCCGAGGTGTTCAATGCCTACAAGCCCCACCCCGACACCTACCTGGGCGTGGCGCGGGTGTTTGACCTGCCACCGCAGCAAGTGGCGCTGGTGGCGGCCCACCACGACGACCTGGCCGCTGCGCGGGGCTGCGGCCTGCGCACGGCTTACATAGAACGGCCGCACGAGTTTGGCGTGGCTCAGCCCAAGGATGTGTCGCCGCAGCCGGGCAATGACCTGCACGCCCAGGACCTGAACGATCTCGCCAGCATGCTGGGGTGCTGAACGGCCTGCGGTGCGGTGTGCGCCGGTGTGCGCGCGCTTCAGTGCGCCACCAGCAGCTGCACAAACATCTGCACCTTGGCACGGCACTCGGCGCTGATGGACGTGAACTCCAGCCCCGCCACCCATTCGTCGCCCTCCTGCTTGAGCGTGACGACGCGGGCGTAGACATCGGCCACACGGTAGTCCACCAGCGGCAGTTCAAACTCCAGCTTGATCTCGCTGTGGGGTTCCAGCGGCTCGATCAACTCCACGAGCAGGCCGTGGTAGCCAATGTCGCGGATGGCGCCGTGCACGATGTGGGGCACCACGATCTTGTCCTGCATGCGCTGGCACAGGCAGGGCAGGCGCGCGTCCACGCGGTGGCTGCGGCGGAACTCCTGGCGGGGCACCTTGAGCTTGTGCGACGGGATGGCGATCAGCTCGCGCAGGCTGACGGGCTGCGTGCGGCCCTTGACGAACACCTGCATGGGTGCAGACGCCGACACCAGCCCCCAGCAGCGCTGGTAGGTGGAGTCGCTGATCAGCACCTGGCCGCGCAGGCTCAGCGCCTCGATGCGGGAAGCCAGGTTCACCGCCTCGCCGATCACGGTGTATTCGGAATACACGTCCGACCCAAAGCGCCCGGCCATCACGGTGCCTGTGTTCACGCCGATGCCCAGAAACACCTCGGGCAGGCGCTCGGTCAGGTGGGCAAGGTTCAGCTCGCGCATGGCGATCTGCATCTCCACCGCGCACAGCAGCGCGCGGTCCACATCGTCGTCGCGGGCCACCGGCGCGCCAAACAGCACCATGATCGAGTCGCCCATGAACTTGTCGATGGTGCCCTGGTACTTGAACACAACCTCCGACAGCCGTGCCAGGCAGCGGTTGAGCGCCGCAATGACCACCGACGCAGGCTGTGACCCCGACAGCGCCGTGAACCCGCGCAGGTCGGCCAGCAGGATGGTCACCTCGCGCGGTGCCACCTCCAGGCCGTTGGCAGCTGCGCCCTCGGGGTTCTCCATGCCGTGCAGGATGTCTGCCATCTCGGCCTGGGCCGCCTCGCCCAGCGGCTTGCCGGTTTCGCGTTCGATCAGCGCCTGCAGGCGGCGCACGGCGTCGTGGTGGAATTCTTTGTGCATGGAGGTCTGGGGCGTGGAGCGGCCGGGCTTTTGTGGGTGGGGGTAAGAACCTGTTCAAGAGGCAATGCCTGCCCTTCGCCACCCAGAATAGGCGCCGCCCCACGGCTGGTCAACCGGTGAAAACACTCCGGGCAAAGCAGCAACAGCGAGCGCCACGGCAACTACTCACCATCAAAAAACCGATGTGCGGAGGACGCGAGCAGCGTCCCAGCACTGTCAGAGGGTGATTTGGAGTGTTTTTGACTTCAAGCGCTAGAAACACATGCGCTGATAGCTATTACTTGTGTAGCAATCGGCGGATTGCCCACCTTCACCCGGCGCTCACCCGGTCCACGCACACAAACTCGCCCACGGCACCGTCATAGTCCCAGCGGGCCGCCACCCTTGCCTGACCGTCCAGTGCGGCGCCCGATGCCTCGGTGCTAAGCACCACCAGGCTGTTGGGGCTGCCGTGCCGCAGGCGGTGCGACACCGCCGTGCCTGCGCTGCTGGCCCACAGCCCGGGCAAGGGCTGCAGCAGGCGCGGCTGATGCACGTGGCCGGACAGCAGCATTTGCGCACCGGCAATACGCCAGCGCTCAACGGCTTCGTCCGCGCGGTGGGGGCGGTGGTCGCGGTCCTCGGCATCGCGGGCCACCAGGGGATGGTGGCTGGCCACGATACGCCATGCACCAGGGGGCGCCCGCGCCAGCAGCAGCGCCACATGCTCGATCTGGGCGGACGACAGGCTGCCGCGCTCGTGCCGCCAAGCACGTGTGGTGTTCACGCCCACCACGTAGAACGCCCCCATCTGCCGCACGGGCTCCTGGTCTAGGCCAAACTGTTCCGAGAACCGCTCGTACGACCGGCCCCAGCGCATCCACCACGCGAACAGGGGCAGGTCGTGGTTGCCCGCCAGCACCAGATTGCTGCGCGCATGCAGGCCCTGCACAAACCGCGCGGCCTGCTCAAACTGGTCGGCCGTGGCGCGCTGCGTGAGGTCGCCCGACACCACCACCATCGCCACGCCCAGCCGTTGCGCCAGCCGCTGCACAGCGGCGCACACCACCGGGTCGTGCGCACCGAAGTGCAGGTCGGACAGGTGCATCAGAACCGTCATGGCAAGGGGTGTCGAGGGGTAGGCAGACGCAAGGGTCACTCCATCAAGCGGGCAGCAAGCCGGGCGCGGGCGTGTCGGCAGGGACGAAAGCCGTGTTTTCTTCTGGCGGGGGGGTCTGCGATGCACCGTCACGCGCAAGTTGACTCGGTGCCACCAGCCACAGTGGCCGCGCACTGATGCGGAAATGCAGGGGTGGCGCCATCCATTCCCGCTCGCCGTCAAACGCCACCTTGACCTGGGGCGGCCGCCAGCTGGCGGGTGCTACGGACAGCTCGGAACAAGCTATGCTGACCACCGCGTTGTCCTTGTCGAGCTGGCCGGTGGCGGCATTCCACACCGTGCGGGCGATGGCCCAGCGCCCCTGCGGCTTGAGCATGACCACAGCCAGGTGCCCACCATCGGCCACCTTCTGCGCCTGCGGCAGGCCCATGCGGTCCAGCTGCAAGGGGTTGTTGCCCACAAACAGGGTGGTGACCAGGTGCTCTTCCTGCTGCGCCTCGGCGCCCTGGTGCGTCTTCATCACCACGCGCCAGCGGCGGCCCGACGCGGGGCGGAACAGGCTCCACACCGCCGCCGCCACGGCCACCCAGCGCTTGCGGCCAAACCGGCGCGATGCCATTTCGCGGTCGGCCAGCATCTTGGGGTACAGGCCCACGCTGGCGTTGACCACAAACATGCGCCGGTTCACAAACCCCACCTGCACCGGCCGCAGGTCGCCTGCATGCAGGGCCTGCAGCAGTTCCTGCACGGCGGTTTCCGGGTCCAGCGCCAGCCCGTGCTCGCGGCTGAAATAGTTGAAGGTGCCCATGGGCACCACCCCCAGCGGTACCCCGGCGCGCAGGGCAGCCGACGCCACGGCGTTGATGGTGCCGTCGCCCCCGGCGGCCACCAACAGCCCGCCGTCATCCTGCGCGGCCTGGGCAGCACGCTCGGCCAGCTGCACGATGTCTGCACGGTGGTCGGGCACATGCCAGACCACATCGTGCGTCTGCAAGGCGGGCACGCCCTCCAGCTTGGCGCGCAGCAGGTCCAGGTCGGCACCGGGCCGCCGAGGCACCACCAGGTGGATGGGGCCACGGGGCTGGGGAGGAAGGGTGTGTTCCGAAGGTGTCATGCAAAAACTCTGCAACAAACAAGAGCAACCCCACAGCGCGCTGAGCCAATCGCAGCGACCGGGCGAGCCCGCAGGCCCACACCACACCATGAGCGCCAACACGGATTGCAGGGCACTCGATGGTGACAAACGGCTGTCCCCCGCGCAGCCGGTAGCCACGCCTACCCTTTGTCAGCCGGCGCCGACAGCGGCAGTGATGATGCGATACACCCACCGCGCAACGGGATGCTGGGAACTTCGGTACAACCCGCGGCTTCTCTCCAGGGGCCGCCCGCCCTGCGGGTGCATCCGAAGAAAGGACCCACTATCTCCATGACCACAACCTCCAGCGCTTTGGCCGCCACCGACATCGGCGCCCTGCTGGCGCAACACCCCCTGGGCTGGTGGATGGCTGGCGTGCTGTCGTTTGCCCTGCTGGGTAGCGTCGCCTTGACCGGCTTGCGCCGCCTGCGACAACACGCGGGCGCCCCGCTGGGCCGCATGTTTCCGGCGCAAGCGCGCTGGGTGTTGGTGGCCGCCATGGCCACCTCGGCCTGCACGCTGGCTCTGGCAGGTGCCGCGCTCGCAGAGCTGGCCGAAAGCGGGCGCGCCCCGGGCACCTGGGGCGCACTGGACGACGCACTGGCCGCAGGCCTGCAAGCACAGACATCCGCCGCCGTGCTGCAATGGTTTGCCACCCTCACCCACCTGGGCGACACCTGGGTGCTGACCGCGCTGGCACTGGGCGTGGCCGCCCTGATGTGGCTGCGCCGGCACCGCCTGCTGGCCACCGGCTGGCTGGTGGCCATGGCGGGCAACGGCGCGTTGACCAAGGTGCTGAAGCGTCTGTTCGAGCGGGTGCGGCCCGAGCACACGCACGGCATCGCCGAGGCCAGCGGCTACAGCTTTCCCAGTGGGCACAGCAGCGCATCGATGGTGGCCTATGCCATGCTGGCCTACCTGGCCACGCGGCTATTGCCCCGCGCCTGGCACCTGCCTGCGGTGGTGCTGGCCGGCGCGCTGATCTTCACCACCGGCTGGAGCCGTGTGGTGCTGCACGTGCATTACGCCAGTGATGTGCTGGCAGGCTGGCTGCTGGGCGGCACGTGGATGGTGTGCACGGTGCTGATCATGGAGAGTGTGTCGCGCTGGCGCGGCGCTGCGCCCCCGACGACGCGCCGCTGAGCCGCCGCCCGGGCGCCCTGGTTCACCGCGCGGGGGAGTCCTCGGCAGACGCCATGGGCTGCATCGGCAAGACCACACAGGACGCACGCCCCGGCCCCATGTGCACGGTGTTGAACGCCACCACCCGTGGCCCCGCACTGCCCTCCGGAGCGCCGGTGTTGGGGTTGACGTCGAACCGCGGGAAGTTGCTGCTCGAGATGTCGAGCCGTATCCGATGGCCCCGGCGGAAGAGGTTGGACGTGGGCATGGGCTCGATGGTGATCTCCACCACTTCGCCAGGCGCCATCAGCCCCGGCTGCTCCCACGAGTCGCGGTAGCGGCAGCGAAGGATGCCGTCGGTCAGGTTCATCGCATACCCCTCGGGGTAGTCCTCGCTGGGCGGATACTGGTCGATCAGCTTGGCCGTGAAGTCGGTGTCGGGTGCGGTGGACGACACCCACAGCGCGATGGTCACCGGCCCGGTGATCTCCACATCGCCGTCGAGCGGCGGCGTCTGGAACACCAGCACGTCGTCCCGGCCGGCCAGCGGCCCGAACGGCGCCTGCGCACCAAACAGCCCGTCGTGCGTGCGCTGGTCGTAGGCACCGGCCACCATCAGCGGTTCGCCCGAGGTGACGGAGCCCCCGATGGTGGGCACCGGCCTTGCGGGGTCGAAGCAAAAACCGGCCTGGGCCTCGGCCTGCGGTACGGACTGCGACAGCAGCCCGCCCGGCGCGAGGTACCAGGGCACCAGCGTGGTCGCCGGTACAGGCCAGCGGGCCGCGCTGCGCCAGACGCCGCCATGGTCGAGCCGGCCTTGCGGCGTGCGCCGCCCCGTGCCCCCGCCCATGCGGAAGTAGCGCACGGCATCGCCCTGCCCCGCGGGCAGCGGCTGCCCGCGCAGCCAGTGGTTGAACCACGCGAGCCGCATGTGCACGTAGTCGGGTGCAAGCGTGCCATCCAGCACCGCATCGCGGCCGAAGTCCACATCGCCCGCGTACGGCACGCTGCGCTCGCCATGCGTCCAGGGGCCCAGCACCATGCGCACGTCGCCCTGCCCGCGCTGCGAGAGCCCGAGGTAGTTGTCGGTGGTGGTCTGCGCATAGGGGTCCCACCAGCCGCACATCAGCATCACGGCCACGCCTTCGAAGGCGCCGTAGTGGCCTGCCGCATACAGCTCGGGCTGGCGCCAATGGTCATCGAAGCTGCCGCGCTCCCACTGGCCGAAGAGATAGTCCTCGTACTCGGGCGCCCACTGCAGCGGTGAGTCGCCGCGCGTCCAGGGCAGGCGCAAGAACCATTCGCCGATGTCGGCCTGGTCGAGCGCCTGGCGCGCGGCGTCGCTCAGGCTGTTGCTGCCGCTGCGCGCATTGCGCAGGGCCCACACGGCCTGCTTGAGCTCGAAAGCGCCCCCATGGCGGATGCCGCCCCGGTAGGCATTGGCAAAGCCGCCGCATTCGAGAAACATGGCCTTGAGCCCGGCGGGCCGCTGGCTGGCCAGCGCCGTCTGGGTATGGGCCGCATACGACAGCCCGTAGGTGCCCACGGCGCCGTTGCACCAGGGCTGCGCCACGATCCACGCCATGGTGTCGGCGCCGTCGTGGGCCTCGCCCAGGTACTTGGTGAACTGCCCTTCGGAGTCGAAGCGGCCCCGGCAGTCCTGCACCACCACCGCGTAGCCCTCGCGGGCAAACCGCTCGGCCACCTCGCCGCGCCGCAGGGGTGCGGGGTCGGCGGCGGTGCGCTCGCGCCGGGTGGGTTCGTCTTTGCCGTAGGGTGTGCGCTCCAGCAGCACCGGCAGGGGGCCGGTGTGACCGGCCGGCAGATACACATCGGTGGCCAGGTGCACACCGTCGCGCATGGGCACCCGGCAGGTGTGCCGCACCACCCCGCCCACACCGGCCGGGGCGGCAGACGGCGCCATTGGATTCATCATCGTGGTCATGGAAGGTCCTGCCTCAGTCGAGCTTGAGGTTGCGGTCCTTGACCAGCTTGGCCCAGCGCGCTGTGTCTTCCTGGATGAAGCGGCCGAGCTCCTGCGGCGTGGTGGGCGCGGGCTCCGCACCCTGCGCCACCAGCGAGGCGGTCACCTCCGCGTCGGCCAGCGAGGCGCGCAGCACCTTGCTGATTTTTTGCACCGCATCCGCCGGCGTGCCGGTGGGCGCGAACAGGGCGTACCAGATGTCGTACTCGAAGTCCTTGAGCCCCGCCTCGGCCATGGTCGGCACCTGCGGGAAGGCGCGCGAGCGCTTAGCGCTCGCCACCGCCAGCGGCACCAGCTTGCCCGCCTTGATATGAGCCGCCACGCTGGGCACTGCATTGATGCCCAGCTGCACATGCCCGCCCGCCAGCTCGTTCACCGCCGGGCCGCCGCCCTTGTACGGGATCTGCACCATGCGCGTGCCGGTGGCCGCCTGGAACATCTCCATCGACAAATGCCCCGGGCTGCCGTTGCCGCTGGTGCTGTAGTTCAGGCCGCCGGGGTTCTTGCGTGCCAGCTCGATGAGTTCCTGCACCGTGCGGACCTGCAGGCTCGGGTGCGTGGTGAGGATGGGCACGTTGACCACCACCCGCCCCACCGGCACGAAGTCGCGCGAGGGGTTGTACGTGAGCTTGCTGGACAGCAGCGGCGCCGTCACCATGCCGGAACCTGCGCCCATCAGCAGCGTGTACCCGTCGGCCGGCGCCGAGGAGACCGCCTGGAAGCCGTGCGCACCGGGCCGGTTGTCGATGACGACAGGCTGCCGCCACTGGTCCGACATCTTGCGTGCCACCACACGCATGGCCGTGTCCGCAGCTGCCCCTGCCGGAAACGGAATCACGATGCGCACGGGCTTCTCGGGGAACTCGGCCGCGCCGGCGATCAGGGGGTGGCACAGCATGAATGAACACAACAGCGCGAGCGTTTGCGGCATGCGGGACATCCAGGGAATCATGCGGTGCTTGTTATCAGAAATCATGGCGAACTCCCGCGCCAATGGCGCGCACGGAAACATTGCTGCGGCTCGAATCGATGCCGTCGCGGTCGATGAAGGCCTGCAGTTCGGTGCGTTTGGACAGGGCATAGGTATAGGCTACCTGCTGGCGCTTGCGCAGGCCGCGCAGCGACGCCTGCACATCGCGCTGCATCACGTTGACGACGATGGCGTGCTGGCCAGCTGAAAAGCGGGTGCCCACCAGCCAGTAGTCCACATCGGCGCGGGTGGTGGCCGACGTCCTGGCGTACGTATCGCGGCCCAGCAGCACATAGGGCTCGATCGCGCCGAAGTCGTAGCGCACGCCGGCCTGCCATTTGCTGGAGAACTCGTTGGCCAGCAGTCCACCGGGGCGCGTGTCCTTGCCGTAGCCGATGCCTGCCGACCAGGGCCCGTCGGCATAGTTGAGGCCCAGGTCCAGAGACTTGGCGCCGTTTTCCTGCTCGGGCGTCTTGGCATCGCCGCGCAGGTAGTAGCGCGCCCGCAGGTTGACGCCGCCCCAGGTGGGGCTTTGGTAGCCGATGGCGTTGGACGTGCGGTTGCGCGCGTTCAGGATGGAGGTGCCGATGGCCGTGGCCCCGGCATCGTTGGCGGCGAACGAGGTGATGCGCGTGACTTGCGAGTACAGCGGCGAGCCGGTCGGGTTGGCGGAGTCGAGCCGCCCCAGCGCCACCGTGCCCAGGCTGCCGCGCAAGGCGGCATAGCTGTTGCGAAACGCTGGCGTGGTGGCGGCGCCGGAGTCGGCTTCGAGCCCCATCTCCAGGCCGAACAAGGCGGCCAGGCCATCGCCCAGGTCTTCCTTGCCGCGAAAGCCCAGGCGGGATGCGTTGTCGCGCTCTTCCGTGACGGAACCGGCGTTGCCGGTCTTCACGTTGTTGACGGTGAGCCGCACCTGGCCATAGACCTGCAGGTCCTGTGCGGCAGCGGGCCCCGCAGCCGAAACGGAAAGGCCGCAGGCGGCCAGCGCGAAGGGAAATGAGCGCCTCATGAAATCTTGCTCCTTGAAGGGGTGGTGCCAGGTTGGCTGATGACGCCGCCGATTCTGTGGAGCGAGGTGCTCGGCCACAACGCTATGACGAACGCTGATGACCCTATGCAATAGACCGCAGGTTTGCGCTGGCGTGGCAGCAATGCAAAGATGCAGGCTGGCTGCCTGCATACCCGAACGTCTGCCCCTTTTCCACCCCATGAACTTCAAGCAACTCGAGGCCTTCCAGGCCATCATGCTCAGCGGCTCCACCACCGGCGCGGCCGAGCGCATGGGGCTGTCGCAGCCCGCCATCAGCCGCTTGCTGGCGCAGCTGGAGGAGGACCTGGCCCTGCGTTTGTTCGTGCGCGAAAAAGGCCGCCTGAGCCCCACGGCCGAAGCCCATGCGCTGCTGCACGACGCCCAGGTGCTGATGGACTCGGCGCAGTGCTTTCGCCGCCATGCCGAACAGTTGCGCCTGGGCGGCTTCAAGCGGCGCCTGCTGAAGGTGGCGGTGCCCAGCACGCTGGCCACCACACTCATGCCGGTGCTGGCCAAGCGCTTCATGCAGGCGCACCCGGACGTGGTGCTGGAGGTGCTGTCAGGCTCGTACAACGACACCGAGCGCGCGCTGCTGAGCCGCGATGCGGACATCGGCCTCGTGCGCCTGCCCATGGAAATGCAGGGACTGAACACCCGCGTCAGCCTGGACTCCGAAGCCGTGTGCATCATGCCCCGGGGCCATGCGCTCGAAGGCCTGGCAGAGGTCAGCCCCACCGACCTGATCGACGTCAGCCTGATCCTGCTGGGGCGACAGCGGCAGATCCGCCACGACATCGACATGGCCTTTCGCCAGCGGCGCGTGCAGCCGCGCGTGGCGCTGGAGGTGCACTCCATCAGCGAGGCCTGCGCCCACGTGGCCCAAGGGCTCGGGGTCTCGATCGTGAACGCCTTGCTGGCGCGGCACTGCCCGTACGAGGCGATCACGTCGCGCCCGTTCAGGCCCCGTATCGCCTACCAGCTGGGCATCGCCACGGTGAACAACGCACCGGCTTCGCCGTTGCATGACACTTTCACGCGACTGCTGGTGGAGGCGATGGAAGCACCGTCCCCCGCCGTGGCATAGCCTTCAGCTCTCTGAAACTGGCGCGCCCCTCGCCAGTGCCCCCGTGGAACTGGCCTCGCCGGGCCACCGGGTGCATCCCCCTCCCACGCAGCAAGAGAGGGGGAAGGCGCCGCAGGCGACTCAGGGGGTGCGCTCTTAAATCGCCACGAGGTTGCGAATGCCCTTGGCTTCCATCTCGCTACCCGGCCCGCGTGCGATGACCTCACCGCGCTCCATCACCAGGTACTCGTCGGCCAGCTCCTGCGCAAAGTCGTAGTACTGCTCGCACAGCAGGATGGCCATCTCACCCTGGTCGGCCAGCATGCGGATCACACGGCCGATGTCCTTGATGATGCTGGGCTGGATGCCCTCGGTGGGCTCGTCCAGGATCAGCAATCGCGGGCCGGGCGCCAGTGCACGCGCAATGGCCAGCTGCTGCTGTTGTCCGCCCGACAGGTCACCGCCCCGGCGCTTGAGCATCCGCTTGAGTACGGGAAACAACTCGTACAGGTGCGGCGGCACGGGGGTGGAGCCGCTTTTATAGGCCAGGCCCATGCGCAGGTTTTCTTCCACGGTGAGGCGGCCGAAGATTTCGCGGCCTTGCGGCACAAAGCCGATGCCGGCACGCGCCCGGTCGTAGGGCGTGGCCTTGTCGATGGGCTTGCCGTCAAACTGGATGGAGCCGCTTTTGATGGGCACCAGGCCCATGAGGCTTTTGAGCAGCGTGGTCTTGCCCACGCCGTTGCGGCCGAGCAGCACGGTGACCTTGCCCGGGGTGGCGGTGAGGCTCACGTCACGCAGGATGTGGGAGCCGCCGTAGTACTGGTTGATGTTCTGGACGGTGAGCATGGTGACTTGGGGTGTTTTGGGCCGCTAGCGCTAGTTCAATATGCGCCGGCAGCTATATTTTTGATAGTGAATACTTTCACCGGCCGAGGTACACCTCGATCACGCGCTCGTCGGCCTGTACCTGGTCGAGCGTGCCTTCGGCCAGCACCGAGCCATCGCACAGCACCGTCACCTTCTCTGAGATGGTGCGGATGAAGCCCATGTCGTGCTCCACCACCATGAGCGAGTGTTTTCCCTTGAGCGTGAGGAACAGCTCCGCAGTGCGGGCGGTTTCTTCATCCGTCATGCCCGCCACCGGCTCATCCAGCAGCAGCAGCTTGGGGTCCTGCATGAGCAGCATGCCAATCTCCAGCCACTGCTTTTGCCCGTGGCTGAGGTTGCCCGACTGGCGCGTGACGCTGTCGGCCAGGTGAATGGTGTGCAGGACCTCGGCCAGGCGGTCCGACTGTGCGGAGTCGAGCTTGAAGAACATGCTGGACTTCACGCCCTTGTGGGTCTTGAGCGCCAGCTCCAGGTTCTCGAACACGGTGAGCTGCTCGAACACCGTGGGCTTCTGGAACTTGCGGCCGATACCCAGGCTCGCAATCTCGGGCTCGTTGTGGCGCAACAGGTCGATGGTGGAGCCAAAGAACACCGTGCCTTTGTCGGGCCGGGTCTTGCCGGTGATGATGTCCATCATCGTCGTCTTGCCCGCACCATTGGGGCCGATGATGCAGCGCAGCTCGCCGGGTGCGATGTCCAGGCTCAGGCCGTTGATGGCCTTGAAGCCGTCAAAGCTGACATGCACGTCTTCCAGGTACAGGATGCGGCCGTGGGTCACGTCCACTTCGCCCGGCGTGGCAATGCGCGAGAAGCCTGCAGCGCGGCCACCCGACTCGGTCTGGCCCAGTGCGACGGGCGCCAGCGTCTTCTGCAGCCGCCGCGCGCCTTCTTCCATCAGATCGGGCGTCATTGCGCGGCTCCCTTCGTTGTTGTCATTTTTGCCTTGAGCTTCTTGACCAGCCCCACCACACCGTCGGGCAGGAACAGCGTGACCGCAATGAACAGCGCGCCCAGAAAGTACAACCAGAACTCCGGCGCCGTCACCGTGAGCCAGCTCTTGGCACCGTTGACGATGAACGCCCCCACGATGGGTCCGATGAGTGTGGCGCGCCCGCCCACGGCCGCCCATACGGCGATCTCGATGGAGTTGGCGGCGCTCATCTCGCCGGGGTTGATGATGCCGACCTGGGGCACATACAACGCCCCCGCCACGCCGCACATCATGGCGCTGATGGTCCAGATGGTGAGCTTGTAGGGAAGCGGCGAATAGCCCGAGAACATGACGCGGCTCTCGGCATCGCGCACGGCCTGCAGCACGCGGCCAAACTTGCTGCGCACCAGCCAGCGCGCCAGCAGGAAGAAGCCCAGCAGCGACAACCCCGTCAGCACGAATAGCGTCATGCGCATGTTCTGCGTGGCAATGGGCGTGCCCAGGATGCGCTTGAAGTCGGTAAAGCCGTTGTTGCCGCCAAAGCCGGTTTCGTTGCGGAAGAACAGCAGCATGGCCGCATACGTCATGGCCTGGGTGATGATGGAGAAGTACACACCCTTGATGCGCGAGCGGAAGGCGAAGTAGCCGAACACAAACGCGATCACGCCCGGCACGGCCACGATGAGGATCAGCGTGGCGATGAAGCTGTCGGACAGCGCCCAGTGCCAGGGCAGCTCCTTCCAGTCCAGGAACACCATGAAGTCCGGCAGGTCGCTCTTGTAGTTGCCGTCGCGGCCGATCTGGCGCATGAGGTACATGCCCATCACGTAGCCACCCAGGGCAAAGAACAGGCCGTGACCCAGGCTCAGGATGCCGGTGTAGCCCCAGATCAGGTCCATGGCCAGCGCGCAGATGGCGTAGCACATGATCTTGCCGAGCAGCGCTACGGCGTAGTCCGACAGGTGGAACATGCTGCCCGCAGGCACCCACAGGTTGAGCACGGGGGCGACGGCGCACACCACGATGAGCGCCACGATGAAGGCCGACCAGCCGCCGCGCGTGAGCAGCGGCGCGGGTGCGGGCAGTTGGATGGGAGTAGGAGATGGAGTCGTCATGATGGTTGTCGCGTGGCTACTCAATCTGCCGTGCGGCCCTTGACCGCGAAGATGCCTTGGGGCCGCTTCTGGATGAAGATGATGATGAACACCAGCACCGCAATCTTGGCCAGCACGGCGCCCGCCCAGCCTTCAAGGAATTTGTTGAGGATGCCCAGGCCCAGCGCGGCATACACAGTGCCCGCCAGCTGGCCCACGCCGCCCAGCACCACCACCATGAAGGCATCGACGATGTAGCTCTGGCCCAAGTCGGGCCCCACGTTGCCCACCTGGCTCAGCGCGCAGCCAGCGAGGCCGGCAATGCCCGAGCCCAGCGCAAACGCCATGGTGTCAATGCGCGCGGTGTTCACACCCATGCACGATGCAATGGGGCGGTTTTGTGTGACGCCGCGCACGAACAGGCCGAGGCGCGTGCGGCCAATCAGGTAGCCCATGCCCAGCAGCACGGCGATGGCAAAGCCGATGATGACGAGGCGGTTGTAGGGCAGCGTGAGGTTGGAGAGCACCTGCACGCCACCGCTCATCCACGCGGGGTTTTCCACACCCACGTTCTGCGCGCCAAAAATCGTGCGCACCAGTTGCATCAGCACCAGGCTGATGCCCCAGGTGGCCAGCAGCGTCTCCAGGGGGCGGCCGTACAGAAAGCGCAGCACGCCGCGCTCCAGCACCGCGCCCACGGCGGCCGAGGCGCCAAAGGCCAGGGGCAGCGCAGCGACCAGGTACCAGTCGAACGCACCCGGAAAATACTTCTGGAAGATGCCCTGCACCACATAGGTGGCGTAGGCGCCGATCATCATCAGCTCGCCGTGGGCCATGTTGATCACGCCCATCAGGCCGTAGGTAATGGCCAGGCCCAAGGCGACGAGCAGCAGGATGGAGCCCAGGCTGATGCCCGAGAACGCAGCGCCCAGGCGTTCGCCCCAGGCGAGCTGGCCTTCCATGGCGCGCAGTGCGGCCTGCAGTGCGGCCTTGACCTTGGCGTCTTCTTCGACGGTGACGCGTTCGTTGAGCAGCAGCCGCGTATCAGGTGTGGCGCTGAGCGACAGTGCCTGGGCGGCCGCGATGCGTTGTGCGGGGTCGTCGCTGCCCAGCAGCGTGGCGGCACGCGCAAGCTCCAGCTGGGTCTTGATCTTGTCGTTGGTCTCCTGCGCCAATGCCTTGTCGAGCAGGGGCAGACGGCCTGCATCCGGTTCCTTGCTCAGTGCCTTGGCGGCGGCCATGCGCTGGGTTTCGTCCTTGCCAAACAGCGCCAGGCCCGCCAGGGCCGTGTCGATCTCGCCGCGCATGCGGTTGTTGTTGATGATGTCTTCGGCATCGGCGGGCACAGGGACCTCGCCGCCAGTGACAGGGTCGATGCCCTTGTCATCGCGCACGATCAGCGCCTTGCCATCGGCCACCTTCACCGCGTCGTCGGCCAGCGCCTGCAAGAAGGCAGCGGTGCGTTCGCTGGGCTCCACCACGGCCTGCTGCACGGCGGCCACACGGTCGTCGGTGTCACCAGCGGCCATGGCCAGGGCCTGCTCGGCGGTGAGTGCTTGTGCCTGCGCAGTTGCGTAGAGCAAGAGGCAGACAATGAGGCGAGATAAGAAAGAGAAATTCATGGGGGGCCAGTCGGTCAATATGCAAAGGCCCATGCAGAGGGCAGGGCCTAGACCAGGGCCCCCGCGCAAGGGCCGCCCCGCCGCGCTGGGGGCGTCCCCCTCCCACGCGCAGCGTGAGAGAGGGGGAAGCGGCGTAGCCGCTCAGGGGGAGATCACTTCTTCTCAGGTTCGTCTTTTTTCTTGTCGTTGCCTTCGATGTAAGGAGACCATGGCTTGGCCTTGACGGGGCCGGGCGTCTTCCACACCACGTTGAACTGGCCGTCGGCCTTGATCTCGCCGATGAACACGCTCTTGTGCAGGTGGTGGTTCTTCTCGTCCATCTTGGAGACGATGCCCGACGGTGCCTTGAAGGTCTGGCCGGCCATGGCGGCAATCACCTTGTCCACATCGGTGCTCTTGGCCTTTTCAACCGCCTGCTTCCACATGTTGATGCCGATGTAGGTGGCTTCCATCGGGTCGTTGGTGAGCGGCTTGTCCTTGTGGCCGGCAATGCCCTTGGCCTTGGCGTAGTCGCTCCACTTCTTGATGAACTCGGTGTTGGCCGGGCTCTTGATGGACTGGAAGTAGTTCCAGGCGGCCAGGTGCCCCACCAGCGGCTTGGTGTCCACACCACGCAGCTCTTCCTCGCCCACCGAGAAGGCGACCACGGGCACGTCCTTGGCCTTCAGGCCCGCGTTGCCCAGTTCCTTGTAGAAGGGCACGTTGGAGTCACCGTTGATGGTGGAGACCACGGCCGTCTTGCCGCCCTGGCTGAACTTCTTGATGTCGGCCACGATGGTCTGGTAGTCAGAGTGGCCGAAGGGGGTGTACTTCTCGTCGATGTCGCTGTCCTTCACGCCCTTGCTCTTGAGGTAGGCGCGCAGGATCTTGTTGGTGGTGCGGGGGTAGACGTAGTCGGTGCCCAGCAGTACCCAGCGCTTGGCGCTGCCGCCGTCCTTGCTCATCAGGTAGTCCACCGCAGGGATGGCCTGCTGGTTGGGCGCGGCGCCGGTGTAGAACACGTTCTTGGACAGCTCTTCACCTTCGTATTGCACGGGGTAGAACAGCAGGCCGTTCATTTCTTCCACGACCGGCAACACCGACTTGCGCGACACCGAGGTCCAGCAGCCGAAGATGACCGAGACCTTGTCCTGGCCCAGCAGCTGCTTGGTCTTTTCGGCGAACAGGGGCCAGTTGGAGGCTGGGTCCACCACCACGGGTTCGAGCTTCTTGCCCAGCACGCCGCCCTTGGCGTTGATCTCGTCGATCGCCATGAGCACGGTGTCTTTCAGCACGGTCTCAGAGATGGCCATGGTGCCCGACAGGCTGTGCAGGATGCCGACCTTGATCGTGTCCTGGGCGTGGGCTGGCAGCGCAGACAGGCCAGCGAGCGTAGCGACGGCCGCGAGGGCCTTGAGGGAATAACGACGTTGCATGTGTGCTTCTCCGGTGGTGGTTTCAATCAGGAAATCAATCAAACCGCTTCGCCCGGTGGGCCCCGATGTGGAGCCCCTGTGGATCGGGCGATGGAATGGATTCTGGAGAGCGGGGCCGGTTGGCGAAATACGCCGGGTGGCGTACACGCCCCGCTGCGAGCCCGCATCACACGGGGGCCGTTGCGAGGCGACTCACCACCCCTGATGCACGCCTCAGGCGCACAAGGGCAAGGATGGCATTCACTATGAAAACAATAGCTGTTACGGCATATATCACTAGCGCTACCAGCCCATTTCATGCAAAAACCTTGGCCTGCAAAGGTTGTGGGGCCTCCGTAGAATCCAAGGGTTTTCCCTAGTCTTGCGCGCCTGACCCCATCGGCCCCGGTGCTGCCCTTTAGTCCCTCTGCGCTCCATGAACCTCCCCCTGCTGGCCCTGGCCATTGCCGCTTTTGGCATTGGCACCACCGAATTCGTGATCCTGGGGCTGCTGCCCGAAGTGGCAGGTGACCTGTCCGTCTCCATCCCCGCCGCCGGCATGCTGGTGTCGGCCTACGCACTGGGCGTGGCTGTGGGTGGACCGCTGCTGGCGGTGGCCACCGCGCGCTGGCCGCGCAAGACCACGCTGACCTGGCTGATGGTGCTGTTCATCGTGGGCAATGTGGGTTGCGCGCTGGCCCCCAGCTATGCGTGGCTGATGGTGGCGCGCGTGGTCACCTCGTTCTGCCACGCCGCGTTTTTTGGCATTGGCGCCGTGGTGGCCGCCAGCGTGGTGGAGCCCCACAAGCGCGCCCAGGCCATGGCGCTGATGTTCACCGGGCTCACGCTCGCCAACGTGCTGGGCGTGCCGCTGGGCACGCTGCTGGGCCAGCACCTGGGCTGGCGCTCCACCTTCTGGGCGGTGGTGGTGATCGGGGTGCTGGCCGTGGCCGCCGTGGTGCGCTGGGTGCCGCACCTGCGCCACCAGATCAGCGGCAGCGCGCTGGGCGAGTTCCGCGTGCTGCGCATTCGCCAGGTGTGGCTGGCGCTGGCGGTGAGCGTGCTCGCATCCACCAGCATGTTCACGCTGTTCACCTACATCACGCCCATCCTGCGCGACGTGACCGGTGTGTCGCCCCAGAACGTGAGCGGCGTGCTGCTGCTGTGCGGCGTGGGCCTGACCATTGGCAACCTGCTGGGCGGCCGCCTGGCAGACTGGAAGCTGCTGCCCTCGCTGATGGGCATCTTTGCCGTGCTGGCGGGGGTGCTGGCAGCGTTTTCGTTCACCAGCGTGTGGCTGTGGCCTGCCGTCATCACCGTGGTGGTGTGGGGCATGGTGTCGTTCGCGGCGGGCACGCCGCTGCAGGCGCGGGTGGTGTCGCAGGCGGGCGATGCGCCCAGTCTGGCGTCCACGCTCAACATCGGCGCATTCAACCTCGGCAATGCCATTGGTGCCTGGCTGGGGGGCGCAGTCATCACGGCCGGGTGGTCGCTGCAGGCCATTCCGCTGGTGGCGGCCGCCGTCACGCTGAGTGCGCTGGCGCTCACAGCCTACATTGCCTGGCTGGACCGGCAGCCCACACACAAGGCTCCGGCGCTGGCCGACTGCAAGGCGGCCTAAGCCGTTTCGGCGCGCTCGAACGCCACATAACCGTCTTCGATGGCAGGCAGGATCTGCAGCACCTCGAAATACGGCACGGTGAGCAGGGGGGAATCGCGCAGCCGCTCCATGAAGTCGTAGTGCTTGAGCGGGTCATCGGTTTCCACCAGCATCAGGTCGCTGCAGGGCGCTGCGAAGGCCTCGGCATCGAAGTGGCGCAGGCGCAGGGCTCCCTGGTAGCGGGGCAGCAGGGCATGCAGGTGCGCCTCACCCAACTCACGCCTTTGCTCACGGGGCAAACGCAGCCACGCGGGCAGTGCACGCAGGTGGATGAAGAAGGCATAACGGGTGGCCATGGGGTGATCTCCTGGGGTCGACGAGAAGACAGGTGTTGAGCCAGCAGGCTTGGATCAAGCAGTGCGCAGCAGGCGGGCCAGCAGCCCGGGTGCCCAGCGCTGCAAGTGCCAGGCCGCGCGTGCCTTGCCGATGCGGATGTCGGTGTGCCCCGCCATCAGGCCGCGGACCAGTGCCTGTGCAGCGACATCGGAAGGGATCTTGCCGCGCCCTCGGCCCCAGGTCATGGGCGTGTCCACCAGCGGCATCACAGCGTGAACCACCCGCACTGGGCTGCCTTGCATCTGCACCCGCAGCGCCTGGGTGAACAGGTCCAGCCCGGCCTTGGTGGCGCTGTAAACCGCCGCCGTGGGCTTGGGGCAAGAGCCCAGCACCGACCCGACATTGACCACCCATGCGCGCTGCTGGGCCTGCAAATGGGGCAGCAACGCACGCGTCAGCGCCATCGGCGCCAGCAGGTTGATCTCGACCTCCGCGCGCATGTCCTGTGCCCTGTAGCCGGCATCGTCTACCCGCAGGTCGTGCTGGATGCCTGCGTTGTTCACCAGCGCGCCAATATCGGGATAGCGCAGCAGCCACTGCGCCGCCAGGCCGTCCATCTCTTCGATGCGGGACAGGTCGGCCACCCAGGGCTCGATCAGTCCATGGGCATCTGCCAGCGCCTGCAGCGGCTCGGGCTGCCGTGCCACGGCCAGCACCGGTACGCCGCACCGTGCCAGCTCCAGGGCCAGCGCCCGGCCAATGCCCGAGCTCGCGCCAGTGACGATGGTGCGTGGCAAGGGGCCTGCGGGCGCGGCCCGGCGTGCGGTGGTGGGGGTGCGAGCGTGTGACATGGGCCGCACTCTAGGCATGGCGCCGTCCGTCGTCATCAACCCAGGTTAATTGGCGAACGAAGGAGGCTCTCACCCCCAGGCGCGGCGGACACTTCGCCACGCTGCCACGCGGCATACTGCACGCCATGGCCCCCATCCAGCACCCCGCCTTCTGGTCGCTCCTCACACAGGCGGCGGGCACGCAGGCCCTGCCCGACTGGGCCACGGCAGAGCGCGCCATCACCACGCACGCGGTACAGGCAGGCGGCACGGTCTTTCTGCAGGGGGTACAGCACCCGTATGTTTACGCGGTTCAAGCAGGCTTGTTCAAGCTGAGCTACCTGCAGGATGACGGCACGGAATGGATCAAGTCGTTTGCCGAAGAAGGACGCTTTTTTGCCAGCGTGTCCGCCCTGCAGCCGGGCGGCCGCACGGCCTTCATGGTGACGGCCATCGAGCCCGCCACCCTGGAGCGCATCGACCACGGCGTGCTGCTCGCGCTGGCCGAACGCCACCTGCCCTGGGCAAAGGCGCTGTACCAGCTGACCCTGGTGTACGCCGCGCGCAAGGAGGCGCGTGAGCGCGAACTGCTCACCCTCACCCCCGAGGGCCGCTACCGTGCCTTCCTGGCATCACACCCCAACCTGGCGCTGCGCATCCCGCAAAAAGACCTGGCCCGCCACCTGGGATTGACGCCCGTCGGGCTCAACCGCATTGCCATGCGCGTGCGGCGCAGCGTCACATAGCCGACATTCGCCAGCAGCGCAGCGCTGCGCAGTGGCGCTAGGATGGCCCCCTGCCCTTGCCACGCGGTGATTGCCATCGAAGGCGCCGGCGTGCACTTTCTCAACCGCTCAGGACAACCCATGGTGAAACGACGCACAGTGCTTCTCGGTGGCGCCGCAACAGCCGGCGCGCTGGTCATCGGCTGGGGCGTGGTGCCCCCGCGCCAGCGGCTGCACACCGCGCAGCCCCTGCCCCAGGGCACAGGCCAGGTGGCGCTGAATGGCTGGCTCAAGGTAGCAGCCGACAACACGGTGACGGTGATGATGGCCAAGTCCGAAATGGGCCAGGGCGCGCACACCGGGCTGGCCGCCATCCTGGCGGAAGAGCTGGACGCCGACTGGGCCCAGGTGCGGCTGGAGATGGCGCCCATCGACGACATCTACAACAACCTGGCCACGGTGGTGGACGGCCTGCCGTTCCACCCCGACAACGACGGCTCCATCAAGGCCGTGGCGGGCTGGCTGACCGCCAAGACCATGCGCGAAGTGGGCGTGATGATGACGGGCGGCTCCAGCAGCATCAAGGACCTGTGGCGCCCGATGCGCGAGGCCGGTGCCCACGCCCGCGCCATGCTCATCAACGCAGCGGCCGTGCAATGGAAGGTGCAGGCCGCCGAATGCAAGGCCAACGCCGGCGTGGTGGAACATGCGGCAGGCCAGCGCGCCACGTTTGGCGAGCTGGCCGCACTGGCGGCGCAGCAGCCGCCTCCAGGCAAGGTGCCCCTCAAGGCGCCTGCTGAATTCAAGCTGATCGGCAAGCCGCTCACCCGCATCGAGGCGCCCTCCAAGCTCGATGGCAGTGCGGTGTTTGGCATCGATGCCCACCCGCCCGGCCTGCTGTACGCCAGCGTGGTGATGTGCCCCACGCGGGGCGGCAAAGTGGCCCGGTTCGATGGCGCAGCCGCGCAAAAAATGCCCGGGGTGAAGCAGGTGCTGGCCGTCGCGCCGTACCACGGCGGCACTGGCGGCGTGGCCGTGATTGCCGACACGCCCTGGCACGCCAAAAAGGCCGCCGCCGCAGTCACCGTGCAGTGGGACCACGGCCCCGCCGCCACGCTGTCGAGCGCCGCTGTCATGACGCAGCTGACCCAGGCGCTGGACCAGGCCCAGGGCTTTGGCTACCACAGCGTGGGCGATGTGGACCAGGCCCTGCAAGGCGCTGCAACCACCCTCACTGCCGACTACCGCGCGCCTTACCTGGCCCACGCCACCCTGGAGCCCATCAACTGCACCGTGCAGTTCAAGGATGGCGCGGCCAGCGTGTGGACATCCACCCAGGTACCGGGCCTGGCGCGCATGGCCACCGCCAAGGCCCTGGGCATCGACGACACCAAGGTGACCGTGCACCAGCTGCTGCTGGGCGGTGGCTTTGGCCGGCGGCTGGAAGTGGACTATGTGGCCCAGGCCGCCGCCATTGCCAAGGCCGCAGGCGGCGCGCCGGTGCAGACACTGTGGTCCCGCGAGCAGGACCTGCAGCACGACTTCTACCGCCCCGCCTGCGTGGCTCGGTTCAAGGCCGGGCTGGACGCACAGGGCCAGCTGGCGGCCTGGCACAACGTGTCGGCCGGTCAGGCCATCGTGCCGCAGGTGCTGGCCCGCACCTTTGGCCTGCCGGGCGCCGGGCCGGACAAGACTGCGTCCGAAGGCGCGTTCGACCAGCCCTACGAGTGGCCCCACGCACGCATTGCCCACGAGATCATCGACCTGCCGCTGCCCGTGGGCTTCTGGCGCTCGGTGGGGCATTCGCACCAGGCGTTCTTCAAAGAGAGTTTTGTGGACGAAGCAGCCCACGCCGCCAAGAAGGACCCGGTGGCGTTCCGCGCCGCGCTGCTGCAAAAACACCCGCGCCACATGAAGGTGCTGCAAAAGGCGGCCGAGTTGGCGGGCTGGGGCCAGCCCTTGCCGCCCGATGCGTCGGGCGTGCAACGGGCGCGCGGCGTGGCGCTGCACCAGTCGTTCGGCTCCATCGTCGCGCAGGTGGCCGAGGTGTCGGTGGGTGCCGACAAGGCCATCCGCGTGCACCGCGTGGTGTGCGTGATCGACTGCGGTGCGGCCATCAACCCCAACCTCATTGCCCAGCAGATGGAAAGCGCCGTGGTCTATGGCCTCACCGCTGCGCTGTGGGGCGAAGTGACGATCAAGGATGGCCAGGTGCAGCAGAGCAACCTGCACGACTACCCCCTGCTGCGCATGGCCGACTGCCCCTGCGTGGAGACCCACATCATCGCCAGCGCCGAGCCCCCCGAGGGCGTGGGCGAGCCCGGCGTGCCGCCCATTGCACCCGCCGTGGCCAATGCCTTGTTTGCCCTCACCGGCCAGCGCCTGCGCGCGCTGCCACTCAAGCTCAGCTGACCCGACGCACCGGAGCCCCCATGACCACGACCCTGAACATCAACGGCCAACCCGTCGCTGTCAATGCCGAACCCGACACGCCCCTGCTGTGGGTGCTGCGCGGCGAGCTGCAGATGAACGGCACCAAGTTTGGCTGCGGCATGGCGCTTTGTGGCGCCTGCACGGTGCACCTGAACGGCGAGCCGGTGCGCGCCTGCATCACGCCCCTGTCGGCCGTGGGCAGCGCCCAGGTCACCACCATCGAGGGCCTGCAGGGCCCCGAAGCCTCTGCACTGCGCACCGCATGGACCGCAGTGGATGTGGCGCAGTGCGGCTACTGCCAGAGCGGGCAGCTGATGTCGGCCTGTGCCCTGCTGAAGAAAACGCCGCAGCCTACCGATGCCGACATCGACTCCGCCATGTCGGGCAATGCCTGTCGCTGCGGCACCTACCCGCGCATCCGGGCGGCGATCCACCAGGCTGCGCGCGGGCCTCAGGGCTGAGAGATCCCCCCTCCCAGGTCGAGCGAAACCTGCTCGACCACGCCCCCTTTTTCGGGTGGCATGTCGGCGCAGTACACGGCATTGCGCCCTGTGCCCTTGGCTTGGTAGAGGGCCTGGTCGGCACGGTTCACCAGCTCTTCAAAATTCATCCCCGAGCCCTTGTACAGGGTGGCTACGCCAATGCTCACGGTGACGGCCACCTCCTGCCCTTCGTCGCCCACGCACACCAGCAAGGACTCGACCTCGCGGCGCAGCGACTCTGCCACTTGCAACGCGCTCGCGCTGTCGGTCTCGGGCAGCACGATGACAAACTCCTCGCCCCCAAACCGCGCGACGATGTCCACACCGCTGCGCTTGTGCCCAGCACACACCTGGGCCACGGCACAGATCACGCGGTCGCCCGCCAGGTGGCCGTACAGGTCGTTGACGGTCTTGAACAGGTCGATGTCTGCCACCAGCACGGACATCGGGTGCCCAAAACGCTCCGTGCGCTTGTATTCCTTGGCACCCAGCTCCATCAGCGTGCGGCGGTTGGACAGGCCCGTGAGCGAGTCGTTGGCGGCCAGCCGCTCCAGCGTGGCGTTGAGCTGCTGCAGCAGGCGGTTCTGCTCGGTGAGCTGCTGGTTGATCTGGGCGATCTCGGTCTCGCGGCACTTGCGGTCGTGGATGTTGAACGTGACGCCGATCAAGCGCTTGCCGGGCGTCTCGCTGTGGCCGTCCATGATGCGGCCATAGTTGGCAAACCAGATCCACTCGCCACTCTTGGAGCGCAGCCGGAACTCACACCGGTACTGCGGCGTGACGCCCGTCAGGTGGTCGGCCACGGCCTTGCGCACGGTGTCGATGTCGTCGGGGTGGAACAGGCCGTAGATGTCCTGCACGCCCGAGACGATTTCATCCTCGGAGAACCCCAGCTCTTCAAACGTCTTGGTCGCCTTGCGCGTGACGTTGCCGGTGATGAGGTCGTTCTCCCACAGGTCGAGCCCGGCGGCCTCCAGGGCCAGCTCCAGCCGCTCCTTGTTCAGGTCCGCCTCACCCATGGCCATGACCACCTTTTTTCACAGCGTTCCGTTTCTCTCGTGCGTCGGTGCGGGCTGCAGGGTTCAGCCGGGCGGCATGCCACCCGCGTAACCGATATTGCGCAGCAGCGCGGCAAACGATGCCACGACGCCGGGGGTGTTGTAGAGCTGGGGTGCTGTCTGCACCGCAATCACGCTCACCTGGTTGCCGGTGCTGCGGCCCGTTGTGGCATCGAAATACTGGGCCAGGTCGTCGCTGGCGTTGGAGAACCCACGAACCGTGCTCTCGGAGTAGTAGCAGATCGAGTCGGGTGCAATGATGTCGGGGGTGGTGCTGGCCGCCGAATACATGATCAGGTTCTCGTTGAGGTTGTAGAGGTAATGTGTCTCGGTGCTCTGGGCCGGGTCGGGTGCATTGTCCAGCCGGATGATGCCCGAGTCCAGCGACGCGCTGGACGTGGACTGGCTGACCGAGGTGATGAAAAAGTTGGTGACCACGGCGCGCGCGGCACGGCCGGTGAGGTTCTGGATGCCCGCCGCCACGGCCTGGGTGCTGAGCGGCGTGACCGCCTGCAAGAGCTGCAGGCCCAGCTGGCGTGCCTGCTCCAGCGTGCCCGGAATGTAGCTGCCCGACAACGCGAACTGGTTGCCTGCGTTGGAGGGCCACATCGCAATGCCCGAGTACCCGCCAAAACCGCCCACCACCCCGCCCGCCAGCGACTCGATGCCCGACGCTGTGCCGGAGCCCAGCACCGCGTACTCCGCCGCAACCAACGTGGACGCATCGCTGGCCAGCACGGCGGGACTGGGCGCTGGCCCGGAAGGGGCGGTGAAGGTGGTCTGGGGCAGTTCAGGCACGGCACGGCCCGCGCCATCGCCGTTCACCACCCAGATGCTGCCGCCCGACATGGCCGCGCCAATCAACGGCACCAGCGAATTGATGGGCCCGATCTCCACCGGGATGAAGGCGCCTGGCTGCATGCCGGTGTACGCCTGCATCACGGCCACGGTGTTGCTGATGGAGTTCTGCACCGCCGTGAGGGTGAGGTTGTCGGCCGCGTCGGGCGAACCCATGATGGCCAGCACACAGGCATTGGTGGCGCCGTCGTAGACCTGCACCTGCACCGTGCCCGTGTAGCCTTGGTCTGCCAGCTGCTGCACGATGGCGCAGGCGTCTTGGTAACTGCCACCACCGCCGCTGGCCAGCACGGCCGCCCCGGTGGCGATCGCCTGGAAATCGGTCAGGCCATAGAAATAGACATTGCCCATCGGGCCCCCCTCTCTTATTTGGATGAAAAGCACGATATCCGAGCCCCGTCGAAAGTCAATGACCGGGATACCACGGGGGGATCGGCACCACGGCAGGGCCTGCACTCTGGTTTACGGCGGCATCATCGCCTATGCTGTGCACCAAGTTGTTTTCCGCTACCCCCACCATGAGCACCCCCGAAAAATCCCCCGTTTACGGCACCGAAGACCTTTTGATCAGCCTTTGCAACTCCGTCACCCGCGTACTGGGCGTGGCTACACACAGCCAGATCCACTACTCCGGCATGGTGCAGCGCATCAGCAAGACCTGCCTGAAACCCGACATTGGCTGCTTTGTGCTGTTTGACGGCGGCTTCTCGGGGCTGGTGATCATCAATTTCTCAGGCCAGGCGGCGATGGAGCTGTACGCCAACTACCTGCTGAACATGGGCATGTCCAAGGATGACCTGGTCAGTTCGTACACCTCCGACGAGGTCAGCAACGTGATGGGCGAGCTGATGAACCAGGTGGTGGGCGACTTCACCGGCAAGGTGCGCCGCGAGCTGCAGACCCACATCACACAAAACCAGCCCAAGATGCTGGTGCTGAACAAGCAGGTGCAGCTGTCGGTGGACGCCAACCTCGACAAGCCCGAGGCCCGGCGCGTGACCTTCTACACCAGCAACAACAACATCTTCTACCTGGAACTCGCCATCGACCGCACCGAGTTCATCAAGCTCTACGACTTTGAAGCCCAGGAAGCTCCCGACCCGGACGCGCTGATGGCCCAGTCGCAAGAAGCGCCGCCCGTGCCCGCCCCACCGCCCGCCGGCCAGGACGACACGGATGCGCTGCTCAAGTCCCTGGGCATGTAGCAACACTACAAAAAAGATAGCTAGCAGCGCATGAAACACTAGCGCTTGCAGCCACTTTTTCTCAAATATGCGCCCGAAGTGCCTGCGGCGCTCCTCCGGCCAGCCCAGCGGGCCCGTCCTACACCCGCCGTCACGATGCACTGACCGCTCTGCCGGGTCACGGGTCTAAGCTGAAAAGCACCTGTTGATCGGAAAGGAGCCCTCATGCCACGTGCCGCCTGGAGCGCCAAACGCGAGCGCCAGTACGAACACATCAAGGACAGCCTGCTGGAACGCGGTGAGAGCGAAAGCACCGCCGAAGAGATTGCCGCGCGCACAGTGAACAAGGAGCGCGCGCAACATGGCGAAGCCCGCACGGCCAACCCCAAGACCCTGAAAGCCACGCCCGCGCCGGTGCGCGGCGGGAAAAACTCGCATCGCGGCCCCCAGGGCCGTACCCGCGAGCAGCTGTATGAAGACGCCAAACGCGCGAACATCCGGGGCCGGTCCCGGATGAACAAGCAGCAGCTGGAGCAGGCCCTGGCGCGCTGACCCGGGCGCGCACCTGGCGCCCCCTCACTGCCAGCCGTAGCGCCGCACGTACCAGCGCTTCATCACGGTCGTCAGCAGCACGTAGCCCGCCAGAATGCCCACCAGCCACGGAAAGTAAGCCAGCGGCAGCGCCTGCAGCTTGAAGTGACCGGCCAGCGGCCCCATGGGGATGAAGATGCCCACCGCCATGATGAGCACCGTGGCCGTGAGCAGCGGCACCGAGGCCACGCTCTGCACGAACGGCAGCTTGGGGGTGCGGATCATGTGCACGATCAGCGTCTGCGTGAGCAGCCCCACCACAAACCAGCCCGACTGGAACAGGGTCTGTGCGCCCTCGTTGTTGGCACCAAACACGTGCCACATGACGGCGAAGGTGGTGATGTCGAACACCGAGCTGATGGGCCCGAAGAACACCATGAAGCGGCCGATGTCGCCAGGGTTCCACTTCAGCGGGTTGCGGATGAGCTCCTCGTCCACGTTGTCGAACGGGATGGCGATCTGCGACAGGTCATACAGCAGGTTCTGCACCAAGAGGTGCAGCGGCAGCATGGGCAAAAAAGGCAGGAACGCACTGGCAACCAGCACCGAGAACACGTTGCCGAAGTTGGAGCTGGCCGTCATGCGGATGTACTTGAGCATGTTGCTGAAGGTCTTGCGGCCCTCCATCACGCCCTCTTCCAGCACCATCAGGCTTTTCTCCAGCAGGATGATGTCGGCCGCCTCCTTGGCAATGTCCACCGCGCTGTCCACGCTGATGCCGATGTCGGCCGCACGCAGCGCCGGGGCGTCGTTGATGCCGTCGCCCATGAAGCCCACCACATGGCCGCCCGCGCGCAGCGCGCGCACCAGCCGCTCCTTGTGCAGTGGCGAGAGCTTGGCAAACACGTTGTGGGTGTCGGCTGCGCGCGCCAAGGTGGCGTCGTCCATGGCGTCCACGTCCTTGCCCAGCAACACGCCCTGCACCGCCAGGCCCACCTCGCGGCAGACCTTGAGCGTCACCAGCTCGTTGTCGCCGGTCAGCACCTTCACGGCCACACCGTGCGCGGCCAGCGCCTTGAGCGCAGGGGCGGTGGATTCCTTCGGTGGGTCCAGAAACGCCACGTAGCCGATCAGCGTGAGGCCCGATTCATCGGCCACGCTGTACACCGTCTGGTGGGGCGGCGTCTCCTTCATGGCCACGGCGACCACGCGCAGGCCCTCGTTGTTCAGACCGCGCGTCACCTCCAGCACCCGCGCGCGCAGGGTGGCGTCCAGCGGCAGGTCTTGCGCGCCGGAGTCTTCCACCACACGCACCTGGGTGCACACGTCCAGCATCTCCTCCACCGCGCCCTTGCAGATCAGCTCGTGGTGGTCGTTGCGCTCGCTGACGATGACCGACATGCGCCGGCGCACGAAGTCGAACGGCACCTCATCGACCTTGCGGTAGTCCTGCGCCAGGCGCAGGTCGGTCTGCAGCTCCACATGCTCCAGCACGGCGTGATCCAGCAGGTTCTTCAGGCCGCTCTGGTAGTGGCTGTTGAGGTAGGCAAAGGCCAGCACCTCGTCACTGTTGTGGCCGAACACGTCGGTGTGGCGCTCCAGAAAGATCTTGTCCTGCGTGAGCGTGCCGGTCTTGTCGGTGCACAGCACGTCCATGGCACCAAAGTTCTGGATCGCGTCCAGCCGCTTGACCACCACCTTCTTGCGCGACAGCAGCACGGCGCCCTTGGCCAGCGTGCTGGTCACGATCATAGGCAGCATCTCGGGCGTGAGGCCCACAGCCACCGACAGCGCGAACAGAAACGCCTCCAGCCAGTCGCCCTTGGTAAAACCGTTGACCACCAGGACGATGGGCACCATGACCAGCGCAAAGCGGATCAGCAGCCAGCTCACGCTGTTGACGCCTGCCTGGAACGCGGTGGGCGTGCGGTCGGTAGCCGTGACGCGCGTGGCCAGCGTGCCAAAGTAGGTGTGGTTGCCTGTGGCCACCACCAGCGCCGTGGCCGAGCCCGAGACCACGTTGGTGCCCATGAACAGCAGGTTGGTGGCGTCCAGCGCACTGGTGCCGGGCTGGCTGCGCTCGGCAAATTTTTCGACCGGCAGCGATTCGCCCGTCATGGCCGACTGGCTCACGAACAGGTCCTTGGCCGTGAGCACGCGGCAGTCCGACGGGATCATGTCGCCCGCCGACAGCACGATGTGGTCGCCCGGCACCAGCTGGTGGATGGGCAGTTCGCGCGGCGTGGCTGCGGCCTCCGCGCCGCTGCGGCGCAGCACCGTGGCGGTGTTGCTGACCAGCGACTTGAGGCGCTCGGCCGCGCGGTTGGAGCGGCCCTCCTGCACAAACCGCAGCAGCGTGGAGAGCACCACCATGGCCAGAATCACGACGGTGGCCTCGTGGTCTTCGGTGAGGTACGAGATCAGTGCCAGCACCGTGAGCAGCACGTTGAACGGGTTCTTGTAGCAGTGCCAAAGGTGCAGCCAGGCGGGCAGCGGTTTTTCGTGCTCCACCTCGTTGGGGCCGTGCTGGGCCAGGGCGGTGACGGCCTGGGCGTCACTCAGGCCTGCAGGGTCAGACTGCAGGCGCTCGATCAGTGCGGGCAGTTCATCGCTGGCGGCGCGCTGCAGCTCGCGGCTGAGCAGGTCGGGCGACGTGGCGGGGGTGGGCGCGCGGCCCAGGGTCAGCGTGTCCAGGATCAGCCGCCGCGCAAAGTGGCGCGTCACATGGCGGGTGTGCAGAAAGCGGTCGAACAGGTGGTGCAGGAAGCTCATGGCGGTCTCCCTAGCAGCAAGCGCTGACGGCGTTGCGCGTCACGGGCAGTGGTGCCGTGTGCGCAGAAATGTTGATGAAACGGAACATGGTGAGTCACTCCTTCTGGCCGGCAACGGCCAGAGGCGTGAGGCTCACGCCGTCACGCGAGCCATCGCCCCGGGCCCTGGGCCTGGTATGCAAAGTTCAATGGGGATGTGGTGTGGGGCGGCGCTTCGGAGCGCCTGCGCGGGTCTGGGTCCATGGGGCCTCCTGGGTAGTGGTTGCAATACAGGCGTGGGCCGGCTTAAAGCGGCCGCGCCCGGCGTCGCAATGCCCGCGCAGGCGGCTGGCCATGCAGGTAGCAGCGAATGCGGTGCGTGGGCCACAACGTGGTGCCGTCAAGTTCGGCCACGGCTTGCAGGCTGCCAGCGGCCCCATGGGCAGGGCCCTGTGCGCCTGAAGGCAGCGATGCAGCATGCTCGGCGCGTTCAGCGCCAGGCGCCACCGCACGCTGGAAAAGGCGGGGCAGATCCACAACAAAAAAACGCATGGCCGTTGTCCTTGGCAGGCAGGGCGGAGCACGCAGACGCAGATGGGTGCCAGGGGGCACCGTCACAGCAGGCGGGCCATGCCCCAGCCAAAGGGGCGCGGCCCGTGCAGACGGCACAGATGCAGCAAAGCGGCAAGACGGTAAAGCCACCCACACCGCCATGGCCGAAGGGGGCGCACGGGGTACAACAGGGGCTGTGAGAGACGGGGCCGGAGCTTGCACAAGGCAATCCACGGCCCGGGAGCGGGCGTCAGGAGGCCTGGCAGGCAGCAGCCGTCACGGCTTGCTGGGGTTCACTGCAACAACTGGCACTTTCCACGCTGGGGCTCCGGAAATGAAGGTGCGCGATTATTGCGCTGCAACATGACGAGGTCAATGCGTTTTTTTGGCCCCGACGGTCACCCTTCAAACTGGGGATGCAACTGCCGGATGCGGTTCATGGCCATGGCCGCTGCTGCGGTGCGTGTTTCCACCCCCAGCTTGGCAAACACACGCTCCAGGTGCTTCTTGACGGTGGCTGGGCTGGCGCCCAGGATGTCGCCGATGTCGCGGTTGATCTTTCCCTTGACCACCCAGTACAGCACCTCGGCCTCGCGCGCGGTGAGCTTGAAGGACAGGCTCATGGATTCGATGATCTTGGCATCCGACACCTCGCGCATCACGATGAGCCAGTCGCCGCCGCCGGCGCTGTCGCCAGCCTGCTGGTGCAGACGGAAGGTCAGCCTGCGGGCGCCCTGCTCCACCGCAAGGCGCGGGGGCTCGGCCAGCGAAGCGGCCAGCAGCTCGGCCGCGTTGTCGGCCAGCACATGGCGACGCAGCCAGGCCTGCACCGGCTCGGGCGCCCATTGGCCGAAGGCGGTGGGCGCGCCGTCCGGGCCCACTTCACCAAAGTAACTTTGCAGCAGCTCGCGCGCCAGCGGGGTCTGCCACACGATGCGTCCGTCCACCGCACGCACGGTGATGCTGGCGTAGCCAAACGCATCGAGCGCGTTGCGCGCCTCGCGGGCCTGGCGCGCGTCCTGCCGGGCCTTGCGGGCAGAGCCCAGGTGCACCCCCATGCGCGCCATCACCTCGCGCGGCTTGATGGGCTTGGTGACGTAGTCCACGCCGCCCGCCTCCAGCGCGGCCACCAGGTGTTCGGTCTCGGTGAGGCCGGTCATGAAGATGATGGGAATGTGTGCCGTGGCGGGCGATGCCTTCAAGCGCCGCGCCACTTCAAAGCCGTCCATGCCGGGCATCATCGCGTCCAGCAACACGATGTCGGGCAGGGCCTGCGCGGCGCGCTGCAAGGCGGCCTCGCCATGGGTGGCCACCAGCACGGTGTAGCCCGACTCATCCAGCGCGTCGTGCAGCACGGCCAGGTTGTCCGGCACGTCGTCCACGATCAGGACCACGTCGCTGTCGGTGCGGTCCAGCGCGGCACCCGGCGCGCCCGGGGCCTGGAAGGAAGGTGGGTTGGCGGTGGTCATCACGAGGGTGCCTGTTCCAGGATCTGGCCCATGGCATCGAACTGGAACTGCTTGGCCAGCTGCCGCATGGTGCCCACAAAAGCGCTGTGCGCGGGCTGGCTGCGTTCAATGTCGTCCAGGGTGTTGAGAATGCCCCGGTAGTAGCCCAAAGACACTGCCTGCGCCAAAGCCGCCAGCGCAGTGGCATCGGGGTACGTGAGGGGTGCGGGCGCCGCAGAGGCCGCCGTGGGCGCTGGCCCCGTGGAGGCCTCGGCAGCCTCGTCGAATTGCCATTGCAGGCCCAGGCGGCGCTCCAGCCAGTCCAGCAGCTCGCTGTGGCGCACGGGCTTGACGATGAAGTCTTCGGGGCTGATCTCCACGTCATTGTCCAGCGCTTTGTCGAAGGCATTGGCGGAGACGATGGCACATTGCACGTCCGGCAACCGCATCTGCCGCACACGTCGCAGCGTCTCCCAGCCGTCGATGCCCGGCATGGCCAGGTCCATGAAGATGGCGTGCGGCCGGTAGCCGGTGGCCAGCAGGTCCAGCGCATCGTGGCCGCTGGCCGCCTGGCGCAGCTCAAAGCCCAGGGGTTCCAGCAGTTGCAGCAGCAGTTCGCGGTCGGGCTCCTCGTTGTCCACCACCAGGATGCGGCGGCGCTCGCCTGCATACCCCCTGCGGGCGCGCTGGGCTTGCACCGCTACGGGCGCCGCCGCCTTGCCCAGCACATCCCCATGCACCTCGGGCAGGAACAGCTTGACGTGGAACACCGAGCCTACGCCCGGCGTGCTGCTCACCGTCAGTTCACCTCCCATGAGTGCGGTGAGCATCTTGGCAATGGTCAGGCCCAGGCCTGCGCCCGGCGCGGCCGTGGTGCTGCCGCCGCCCGAGCCGCCGCGTGCAAAGGGCTCGAAGATGCGCTCGATCTCCTCGGCCGTGAGGCCCGGCCCCGTGTCCTGCACCTCGATGCGTGCCATCTCGCGCGCATGGCGCACGCGCAGCGTGACAGTGCCGTGCGCCGTGAACTTGACGGCGTTGCCCAGCAGGTTGATGAGGATCTGGCGCAGCCGCTTGTCATCGGCACGCACCACTTCCGGAATCACGCCTTGCACATCGAAAGTGAACGCCAGGCCCTTGGCGGCAGCTTGCAGTTCGAACAGGCTGGCCATCTCGTGCAGCCCGTCCGCAAAGCGCATGGGCGCCACGTCGAGCGTGAGCTTGCCCGACTCGATGCGCGCGATGTCGAGCGTGCCTTCGATGAGCGACAACAAATGCTCGCCGCCGCGCCGGATCACATGCACCGCCTGCTTGCGGTGCGGGGGCACACCCGCGTCTTCGCCCATGAGCTGGGCATAGCCCAGGATGGAGTTGAGCGGCGTGCGGATCTCGTGGCTGATGGCGCTGATATAGCGGCTCTTGGCCTGGTTGGCCTGGTCGGCCGCGCGCTGGGCCGCTTCGGCCACCTGGCGCGCCTGCTCGGCGACGCTGCGCGCTGTCTGCAGCGCCTCGTCGGTCTGGCGGTGCAGCTCGATCTCGCGCACCAAGAGGCCGGTCTGGCGGTTGGACTCCTCCTGCGCCACCTGGCGGCTCTTGTGCGCCAGCACCAGCCACCAGGCCACGATGCCCGAAATGACGAGAAGCGCCAAGTAAGCCTTGAGCAGGCCCGAGCGCAGCGCCACTTCGGGTGCCGCCATCACCTCGGTGTCCGTGGCCGCCTGGGCGATGGTGTTGAGCTCCTGGTGGTACAGCAGGCCCATCACCGAGGCCAGCAGCGGCGCAATCACCAGCATCAGCAGCAAAAAGTGCCCCAGGCCCGTGTCCAGGTAGCGCCACATGGCGCGCGGCAGCACCCAGCGCAGGGCGGCAGACCACTGCACCGCCATGCTCGCGTGGGGCTTGCACAGGTCGCCGCAACGCGCATCCAGCGTGCAGCACAGCGAGCAGATGGCGCCCCGGTACGCGGGGCACTGCGCCATGTCGGGCGCTTCGTACTCGCGCTCGCAGATCACGCAGCGCTGCACGGTGGTGCGCCGGTAACTGCCCACCTCTGTGCCCAGCCCCCCTTCGGCATTGCGGCGCAGCGGGTCATGCAGGGGCACAGCCACCACGTCGGCCAGCGCAACGGGCTCGGACTGGCGCGCAATGTAGTAGCGCCCGCCAGTGGCCCAGGCGATGAGGGGCGCCGACACAAACGCCACCGCCATCGCAATCACCGCCGAGAACGCCTGCGGCAGCGGGCCGAACAGCCCCAGGTGCGCGCTGATGGACAGGATGGACGCCAGCGCCATCGAACCCACGCCCACCGGGTTGATGTCGTACAGATGCGCGCGCTTGAACTCGATGCCCTTGGGCGACAGGCCCAGCGGCTTGTTGACGACGAGGTCGGCCACCACGGACATGATCCAGGCGATGGCGATGTTGGAGTACAGCCCCAGCACCTCGCCCATGGCGCGGAACACGTTCATCTCCATCAGCATGAAGGCAATCAGCGTGTTGAACACCACCCACACCACCCGCCCCGGGTGGCTGTGCGTGAGGCGCGAGAAGAAGTTGGACCACGCCAGCGAGCCTGCGTAGGCGTTGGTCACGTTGATCTTGAGCTGCGAGACCACCACAAACAAGGCCGTGGCCGCCACCGCCCAGCCGTAGTTGGGGAACACATATTCATAGGCGGCCAGGTACATCTGGTTCGGGTCCACCGCCCGGTCGGCGGGGACCATGTGGGTGAGCGCCAGATAGGCGAGCAGCGCGCCGCCCAGCATCTTGAGCACCCCCAGCACCACCCAGCCCGGCCCGCCCACCAGCACGCCCAACCACCAGCGCCCGCGCGTGGCAGGCGTGCGGGCGGGCATGAAGCGCAGGTAGTCAGCCTGCTCCCCCATCTGGGTGATGAGTGCAATGCCCACCGTGAGCGCTGCACCAAACAAGGGCAGTTGGAACGTGGCGCCGCGCATTGATTCACCGCCGTAGTGCACAACCCCGGAAAACGCACCAGGATCGCGCACCAGCACATAGGCAAACGGCACCACCAGCATCACCAGCCACAGCGGCTGCGTCCACACCTGCAGGCGGCTGATGGCCGACACACCGTGGGTGACCAGCGGAATCACCACAATGGCGCAGATCAAGTAGCCCCAGGTGGGAGGAATGTCGAGCGCCAGCTCCAGCGCATAGGCCATGACGGCGGCTTCGAGCGCGAAGAAGATGAAGGTGAAGCTCGCGTAGATCAGCGAGGTGAGCGTGGAGCCGATGTAGCCAAAGCCCGCGCCGCGCGTGAGCAGGTCCATGTCCACCCCATAGCGCGCCGCATACACGCTGATGGGCAGCCCCGCCAGGAAGATGATGAGCCCCGTGGCCACGATAGCCCAGAAGGCATTGATGAAGCCGTACTGCACCAGCAGCGTGGCGCCCACGGCCTCCAGGATCAGGAACGACGCCGCACCAAACGCGGTGTTGGCCACCCGCCATTCGGACCATTTGCGAAAGCGCTGGGGCGTGTAGCGCAGCGCGTAGTCCTCCATGGTCTCGGTGGCCACCCAGCTGTTGTAGTCGCGCCGGACCTTCACGACCTGCTGCGGCGCCTGCGCGTCGGCATCCCGCCCCAAGGCTGCTGCCGAGGCCGCGTCGGGCGGTGCAAGGGGGGCGGTGGAAAGGGGCATGGGCAAAGGACGGCGGCAGCCCTTGCAAGTGCAGTTTCCATGCCACGATTCGCCGTCACGTCCAGCGCACCTTCGCCCTCTGGCGTATGGCGGGCACGGGGCTTGCTGCCTATGATGAATCCGCTGCCCTTCGGACCGCATGGCCATCGATGACGATTGCCCCGTGTGTCCGGCCTGGACAACCCGCCACACGAGCCCACCCCTCCTTACATTGAGCAGAACGACATGGAACTGACCCCTCGTGAGAAAGACAAGCTGCTGATCTTCACTGCTGCCCTGCTGGCCGAGCGCCGCAAGGCCCGGGGGCTGAAGCTCAACTACCCCGAGGCCGTCGCCCTGATCAGTGCCGCCGTGATGGAAGGCGCGCGCGACGGCAAGACCGTGGCGCAGCTCATGAGCGAAGGCCGCACCGTGCTGACCCGCGCGGACGTGATGGAAGGCATCCCCGAGATGATTCCGGACATCCAGGTGGAGGCCACCTTCCCCGACGGCACCAAGCTCGTCACCGTCCATCAGCCGATCGTCTGACCCCTCCCCAACACCTCCCACCTTCTCTCTGTGGAGCCCCCCATGCGCATCACACTCTCACACCGTCACACAGCCGCTCTTCTTTTCATAGCAGCCAGTGCAATCAGTTCTAGCGCCATCGCCCATACCGGCGCTGAATCCCACATCCACAACAGTTTTCTGAGCGGCTTGGCCCACCCCCTGTTCGGCCTGGACCACCTGGCCGCCATGGTGGCCGTAGGCCTGTGGAGCGCCCTGTCCGCGCGCCATGCTGGACGCGAACTGCTGTGGGGCCCCATGGGCTTTGCGGCCATGTTGCTGGCAGGCGCCGTGCTGGGCCTGCAGGGCCTGGCACTGCCTGCGGTGGAGCCGATGATTGCCGTGTCGCTGCTGGCCACGGGCCTGCTCGTCGTGTCGCGCCTGCGCGTGCCCGGCCTCATGGCCGCGCTGGGCGTGGGCGTGTTTGCCGTCTTTCATGGCGTGGCCCACGGCGTCGAGCTGGCGGGCAGCCACAGCGCCTGGCAAACCCTGGCGGGCATGCTGACGGCCACCGTGCTGCTGCATGGCGCGGGGCTGGCGGCAGGCTGGGCACTGCGCCATCGCACCGTGTGGCTCAGCCGCGCTGCAGGCGCTGGCGTGGCGCTGATGGGTGGCGCCCTGCTGGCCCAGATGGCCTGACAGGTCTGACTGGCGTCATGCATACCGACACAGCAGCAGCTCCCCCCTCAAGGACCCGACCATGATCCCAGGCGAACTCTTTACCGAACCCGGCGAGCACGCGCTCAACACGGGCCGCCGTACGCAGACCGTGGTGGTGCGCAACACCGGCGACCGGCCCATCCAGGTGGGCTCGCACTACCACTTTGCCGAGACCAACAACGCCCTGGGCTTTGACCGTGCGGCTGCACGCGGCATGCGGCTCAACATCGCATCCGGCACCGCCGTGCGCTTTGAACCCGGCCAGGAGCGCACCGTGGAGCTGGTGGACTACGCAGGCGAGCGCCGCGTGTTCGGCTTTCAGGGCCTGACCCAGGGCTCGCTGTAGCAACTTCAAGCCCAATTGGCCGATAGCGCTGGTATCAATTGCCACAGCAGCTATCAAAAACATATTAAACCGTTCTTGCGGAGCACCCCTCACATGGCAACCATTGGACGACGCGCCTACGCCGAGATGTTCGGCCCCACGGTGGGCGACCGCGTGCGCCTGGCCGACACCGAACTCATTCTCGAAGTCGAGGCCGACCACACCCTGCGCGCCGGCAGCTATGGCGAAGAGGTGAAGTTTGGCGGCGGCAAGACGATTCGTGACGGTATGGCACAGAGCCAGCGCAGCAACGCACAAGGCGCGGTGGACACAGTGCTGACCAACGCCCTGGTGGTAGACCACACCGGCATCTTCAAGGCCGACATCGGCCTGCGCGCAGGCCGCATCGCCGCCATCGGCAAAGCCGGCAACCCCGACACCCAGCCCGGCGTGGACATCGTCATCGGCCCCGGCACGGAGGTCATCAGCTGCGAGGGCAACATCGTCACCGCAGGCGGCATCGACAGCCACATCCACTTCATCTGCCCGCAGCAGATCGAAGAGGCCCTGGCCAGCGGCGTGACCACCATGCTGGGCGGCGGCACCGGCCCCGCCACGGGCACGCTGGCCACCACCTGCACGTCGGGGCCCTTCAATATGGAGCGCATGCTGCAGGCGGCCGACGCCTTCCCCATGAACCTCGGCTTCCTCGGCAAGGGCAACGCCAGCCTGCCCGATGCGCTGCACGAGCAGATCGCCGCGGGCGCCATTGGTCTGAAGCTGCACGAAGACTGGGGCACCACGCCCTCGGCCATCAGCAACTGCCTGGATGTGGCCGAAGCCACCGACACGCAGGTGGCCATCCACAGCGACACGCTCAACGAATCGGGCTTTGTGGAGAACACCATTGCCGCCGTGGGCGGGCGCGGCATCTGCGCCTTCCACACCGAGGGCGCGGGCGGCGGCCATGCACCGGACATCCTGCGCGTGGTGGGCGAAGACAACTTTCTACCCAGCTCCACCAACCCCACCATGCCCTACACGCACAACACGCTGGACGAGCATGTGGACATGCTCATGGTGTGCCACCACCTCGATGCCAGCATTGCCGAGGACCTGGCCTTTGCCGAAAGCCGCATCCGCAAGGAGACCATCGCTGCCGAAGACATCCTGCACGACCTGGGCGCCATCAGCATGATGAGCAGCGACAGCCAGGCCATGGGCCGCGTGGGCGAGGTCATCCTGCGCACCTGGCAGACGGCGCACAAGATGAAGGTGCAGCGCGGCAGCTTGCAGGGCGACACGGCCCGCAACGACAACCAGCGCATCAAGCGCTACGTGGCCAAATACACCATCAACCCCGCGATTGCGCACGGCATCAGCCACGAGGTGGGGTCGCTCGAAGTCGGCAAGTGGGCCGACATCGTGATCTGGAAGCCCGCGTTCTTTGGCGTCAAGCCCGCGCTGATCCTGAAGGGCGGACTGATTGCCATGGCTGCGATGGGCGACCCCAACGCGTCCATCCCCACGCCGCAGCCCGTGCACTATCGGCCCATGTTTGGCGCGTTTGGCGGGGCCATCGCCAAAACGTCGCTCACCTTTGTCTCGCAGGCAGGATTGGCTGCTGGCATTGGCGAGCGCTTTGGCCTGCGCAAGACGCTTTCCGCCGTGCGCAGCATCCGCGGCATCCGCAAGCGCGACATGGTGCACAACAGCTACACGCCCAAGATGGAGGTGGACGCGCAGACCTACACCGTGCGCGCCGACGGCCAGCTGCTCACCTGTGAAGCGGCCACCGTGCTGCCCATGGCACAGCGCTACTTCCTGTTCTGAGGTCGCTTCCCATGAACGCCTTGCTGCAAGACCTGCGGATCCGCCTGGACGACCTGACCGATCCCCGCATCGAAGCCTTCATGCAGGAGCATTTGAAGGACATGCGTGCCACCTCACCACCGGAGAGCGTGCACGCGCTCGACATGGTGCAACTGCGCCAGTCTGAGATCCGCTTCTGGACGGCCTGGCGCGGCGATGACGAGCTGGTGGGTACCGGCGCACTCAAGCACCTGGATGCCGACCATGCCGAGCTCAAGTCCATGCGCACAGCAGCCAGCGTGCGTGGTCAGGGAGTGGGCCGGGCCGTGCTGGAACACATCCTGGGCCAGGCGGTGGACCTGGGCTACCAGCGCATCAGCCTGGAAACGGGCACCCAGCCCTTCTTTGAACCCGCGCACCAGCTCTACCTGCGCTATGGCTTTACCGACTGTGCACCATTCGGCAGCTACCGGCCCGATCCCCACAGCCGCTACATGAGCCGCGCCCTGTAGCGCATCCGCGCATCGCCTTTCGGCCAGGGCCACAATGTTGACCTCGCCTTTCCGGCTCCGCCCTTCCCTCTTGCCATGATCCAGGTCTCCAAACTTCTCCCCCAAGGCCAAGGCCTCGCTCCCGTACTGCTCAAGCGCGCCACCACCATCGAGCTGGACTGGGACGTGCGCCAGAAAAGCCGCTTTGCGGCCACCGACTCGGCCGGACGCGCACTGGGCATCTTCCTGCCCCGTGGCACCCTGGTGCGCGGCGGCGATGTGCTGGTGGCCGAAGACGGTTCCATGGTGCGCGTGATCGCAGCGCCGCAGCCGGTGCTGGTCATCACCCACTGCCAACACCACGGCACACCGTTTGACCTGACCCGCGCCGCCTACCACCTGGGCAACCGCCACGTGCCCATCGAGCTGCAGCCCGACCACCTCAAGATCGAGCCTGACCACGTGCTGGCCGACATGCTGCGCGCCATGCACCTCATCGTGAACGAGCAAAACCTGCCGTTTGAACCCGAAGGCGGTGCCTATGCTGCGGGGCATGGAGGCGGGCACCACCATGGGGGTCACGGCCATAGCCACGATCCCGACCACGAGCATGGTCACGCGCACGATCATGGCCATGACCACGGGCACACGCACACAGAGGTACCGGCTGCGGCCACGCCCCCAGCCCGAGGCCGCACGGCGTCCATCCCCGTGGTGGCCCAAGGGCACGTGCACGGCCCGAACTGCAACCACGACCACTGAGCCACCGCCCATGCGCCTGGACCGCCCCACGCCGCTGCCGGCCGCCAGCTTTTTGCAGCTGATGTGGCTGGCCTCCCCTGCACTGCCGGTGGGCGGGTTTTCGTATTCCGAGGGGCTGGAGAGCGCCATTGAAAGCGTGGGCCTCGCCAGCGAAACCGCCGTGGGTGACTGGCTGCAGGACCAGCTCCACATCACCCAGGCCCGGGGCGACATGGCCCTCATCGCCAAGGCCGTGGGTGCGTGGCGGCGCGCCGACTGGGCGCATGTGCGCGAACTCAACGACTGGGTGCTGCACACCCGAGAAACAAGCGAACTGCGCCTGCAGACCGAGCAAATGGGCCGATCGATGGCCGACTGGCTGCGCAATCAGAACCAGGGCGACGAGACCCTGATGCCCGCCGTGCGCCACCTGGCCGCATTACCCCCCACCTACCCTGTGGCATTCGCACTGGCCGCCTCCACCACCCAGGCGCCCGTGCGCGACGTCCTGCTGGCCTACGCTTTTGGCTGGGCGGAGAACATGGTGCAGGCCGCCCTCAAATCCATGCAGCTGGGCCAAAGCGCCGGCCAGCGCATCCTGGCCCGGCTGGCCGATGCCATCCCAGCCGCAGCCGACCATGCCATCGGGCTGATGGACAGCGAGCGCCAGGCCTTTTCGCCCATGCTCGCCATCCTGTCAGCGCTGCACGAAACCCAATACTCCCGCCTCTTCCGATCATGACCACCAGCAACCTGCACCACGTCCCGAACCGCACCAAGAATCTGCCGCCCCTGCGCGTGGGCATCGGTGGCCCCGTCGGCTCCGGCAAGACCACGCTGCTGGAAATGCTGTGCAAGACCATGCGCGATGACTACGACCTCATCGCCATCACCAACGACATCTACACCAAGGAGGACCAGCGCCTGCTCACCGTGAGCGGCGCGCTGCCCGCCGAGCGCATCCTGGGCGTGGAAACCGGCGGCTGCCCCCACACCGCCATCCGCGAGGACTGCTCCATCAACCTCGAAGCCATCGACCGCATGCTGGGTGAGTTCCCCAACGCCGACATCGTGTTTGTGGAAAGCGGCGGCGACAACCTGGCCGCCACCTTCAGCCCCGAGCTGAGCGACCTCACCATCTACGTCATCGACGTGGCCGCTGGCGAAAAAATCCCCCGCAAGGGCGGCCCTGGCATCACCAAAAGCGACCTGTTCATCATCAACAAGACCGACCTGGCCCCCCACGTGGGCGCCAACCTGGATGTGATGCACGCCGACACCACCCGCATGCGCACCAACGCCCAGGGCCTCAAGCCCTTTGTGATGACCAATCTCAAAACCCTGGCTGGCGTAGCCGATGTGGTCAAGTTCATCGAGACCCGGGGCATGCTGAAAAAATCAGCACCCGCAGTCGGCTAGAATTCGCGCCTTCCCTCCCGGAGACTTGGGTGAGTGGTTTAAACCAGCAGTCTTGAAAACTGCCGACGGGCAACCGTCCGTGAGTTCGAATCTCACAGTCTCCGCCAGTTAGTAAGCAAATAAGCGCCTCTCGGGGCGCTTATTTGTTTTTTCCCGGCCATCATTTCTGCCGGTTGGTTGGTGGTTGAACTAGCTACGCCACAGCCGTTCTGGCGCGGGGTATTTGAACTATTCCAACGCCAAAACAGCGACTCTGGAACTCATCAGTCCTGCCAATCTAAAGTCTGCCTTCGTACGATGAATTCTTCGGCATCGAACGGATTTTCGACCAACAGATCAGCGCTGCGCTTCTCCCCAATCGCGCGCAAGCTCATACACCTCCGGCATCCATGCCTCTCTGCTGGAGAACACCACCAACATCCGGTCGTTGCGGTAGTTCCAGCCAATGCGCTGACCACCCCATCCAGTGGCCCATGCCGTGCCCGGTGCCGTCGTGTTTTCCGTCCAGATCAGGTAGCCATAGCCACCGAACATCCGGCCATGTTTGCGGGCCGCAGGATTGCGGTCGTTGCTGATCTGCTTGGTCATCGCCGCCTTCACAAAGTCACCGAAGCAGTCTGATTTCTTGGACGACTCCTTCACCCATACGGCGAACCGCATCCAGTCTTCCATGCGCAGCCGCATGCCGGAGTCCCCCAGCCCATTCTTGGCACGGTCTTGCGAGTACAGCCCCGGATGCGCTGCGCCCATGGGGTTGAGCACCTGTTCTTGAATCCACTGGCTCAGCGGCATGCCGGTTGCGCGGCTGACCATGAGGCCGAGCGTCATGGGGTCCGTGGACTTGTACGCGAACACTTCTCCGGGCTTGTATTCAGAGAACGCACCACGCGCAGCCTTGGCAATGCGATCCGTCGCAATCAATTCTGCGAGGTTCAGTAGGCCCTGGTTCCAGTCCTTGGTCTGCTCTGGCGTCCAGATCGTGCTGTCGCCGTTTTGCTCTGCCGCCCCCGATGCCATGCGCAGCAGATCATGCACCGTGGCATTGCCCAGTGCCTTGCCCTGAAGTTCCGGCAGCACGTCTCCGGCCTTGGACTGCAGCGTGAGTTTGCCTGCGCAGATGGCTTGCCCGGTTGCGATGGCCGTGACCGTCTTGCCCATGGACATACCGAAGAACAAGGATTCGGAATCGGCCGGGGCGTTGAATGCAGAGTACACAACGGTGTTGCCATCCATCAGCGCAAAGGCTTTGGCGGGCCTTTGGCCGACGAGGGCACGCGCACGATCCACGAGGGCCTTTTCTCCGGCCGATGGTGCGCGGGTATTGAGCGTGCTCGGGTTGGGGCTGGGCTGCGTGATCTGGAACCAGCGCGGGCCAGTCTTGGCCAGCAGCCATTCATCCGGCGCGGCTGCACCGCCATCGGCCACTGGAGTGACCTGAGCCATTACGCTTGCGCAGAAGGCCAACGCAGCACCAGTCAACAGACACAGGGAAAGCTGGGCGGCGCGCTTCATTGGATGCCTTTCAGAAACGCCAGAACGTCTTTTACGGCCCGCTCTCGGGCCTTCTCGTTACTTTCCACCGTGACCCAGGACGTCTGCCTGCACTTTGGTACGTAGGCGTTCCATTCGGCGTTGTCCGTAAAGGTCTTTCCTGAATACTTGTCTTGAGCTGGCCCCCAGCTGCGGTCATTCGTGCCATAGGGCATTCGCACGTCCATGGAACAGAGATTGAAGTTGCCCTCGTTGTACTTCCTCCATGGCTGGTTGAGCCGGTCAAAGACGTGCGTGGCACCCGGATAAATCTTGTAGCTCACCGGATTACCTGCTGCGGCGTACTCATCTGCCAATTCCATGCACGGCTTGGGCAAGGTCATGTCATCCTTCTCACCCAGCACCATAAATATTGGTGCGGGTAACTTGCTGTGGTGATCCACCCGGTAACGCATGTTGCAGCCGGGGTAGATCGCCACGCTGCCGGCCCATTTCAAGTTGGCGGGAAGCACATGCTGCTGGTAGGTCGGCCATGCCGCATCCAGCAAAGCCTGCCCGCCACGTGACCAACCCATGTGGAAGATACGGCTGCTGTCGATATGGGGATGGGTTGCCAGCAGCTTGAGCGCATATAGAGCATCAGTGGTGTTGGCCACCGTGTTCCAAGTCAATTGCTTTGTGGGGCCGGTCACTCGGTCCTCGCCACGAGGTTTGAAGCTGTCCACCACGAACACGGCATACCCTGCGTTGTTCAACGCTTTGGCCCACACATCGAAGTACAGGCTACTCACGCCCTCACTGCCATGCGAGAACACCACTGCTGGTACCTTTCCGCTGCTCGCTTGAGTTGGCATCAACAGATCGCCGTAGACCGTGACTTCAGTACCCAACCGGCCACGGATCAGTGCCCAGCGGTGGTCCGGGGTGGAGGATGTGAACTCAATGCGGCCGGTTTGACCAGCACTGAGGTCTGATAGCGGCGCGGCGATTGCGCTTGTGAAACCTGCTGCTAAGGCCGCCGCGATGGACGATCTAAACCAAACACTTGTTGTCATTTTTGACTTCGTTCTTTCGTAGACGTTTGTCGGCACAGGGCCGCGAGATCCCCCGGATGTCTGGGCTCAGGTGCATCTTGTTAACATGCACCGGGTCAAGGTGAGACATGGCCTCACGATGACAGCGCAGCTCGTCAATGCGCTCGCCGCTCTACTCGATCGACGCTCCCTTGCTTCTATTCTCGCTGTCACAGGGCCAAAAAACGTAGCGGTAGTTGCACTTGTTGAGCAATAGGAAGTTTGCTGCAGTGTCGTCTGTACCGACTTGAAAGCCGCGCTTGTATGCAGAGGCGGCTGCAAAGCCCTCTATCGGGGAATCCCTCTGTACAGCTCCAAGCGGTGACGCCAGAGCAGATGTAAGTGGAGTGACTGTGGGGTGCAATCGGCGATCTTTGCACTCTCGGTCTTGCGAATGCGAGTACCCGGACCATCGTAGATGGGTATACAACCTCACGTATGCCATGTACCGCGTGAGCTTGACCATTAGGTCTTTGATGTCTTGGGCGCACTGCATGATGAGGCCAGCTACCTCTCGCCCGATTTACGAGAAAACGTCTGCCCCCTAGACTGTGTTTGGCTGAACCTTGCCGCATCCATCGGCAGGATGGAGAAATTGGGTGTGGGCCTGCGGCCTGAAGTGACTAGCCATGTCGAGGAGAGAAAGATGTTGTCGTCGGCCCTCTACGCATCGTTCTTTTTCACGGTGGCCCTGCTGGTCACCACCGCCTACTTCTTGATGGGCGGTCTGCCGCTTCTTACGCTGAAACACGACACCCCACTGGACGCGCGGTTCGTTCGGGGGTTTTTCAACGTGTACTACCGCGCCGCGTTCTGGGCGTCACTGGGGGCGTTTGTCAGTTATGCGCTTTGGGGCAGGTACCCCTTTGCAATCGGCGTGGCGGTCAATGCCTGCATCGTCTCGCTGCTGCGCAAGCACTTGTTGCAAGCCATGCAGCAGCTCGGTGCACAGATCGAGGCGAGTAGCGACGGAGCGATTCACCACTTTCGCCGCGTGCATTCGGCGGCGCTCTTCGTCAACCTGGTTCAGCTGGTGGCGATCGTTTGGGGGCTGTTGTGGTTGTCCCAGCAGCTCAAGTAGACCTCTCGGTGGGGTGCCACGCCGGGCCTGTGCCCTGCGTGTGACCTTTCTTTCACCTCGCCAGTCCCGCTCCCTGCGGTGCGATGGGGGTCAAATCTTCAGGGCGGCATACCTCTTCGCTGTGCGCCAACCGAATCCACAGACCGGTGCGTTTGATGATGACGTAGTCCACGCTCACCGTTCTGCCTTTGTAGAGAAATTGCGTGCCGGGTTTGTACAGAATCATTCTTGTGATGTAGCGCGCTGGGATGGCCGGAGGATGACGACATCACCCATTCCGTGATGGTGCCAACAGATGGGCGCCGGGGCTTTGCCGCTCGACAAAAGACCTACGACGCAGTCGCTTTTTCACCCCCATGTTGATGCCGAAGGGCGGACAAAAAAAAGCCCGCAGGTTGCGGGCTTAACACTTGCACGATGCAAGCGGGAGGGATGTCGAGGGGTATCGACGTGGCAATGTTAGGACGGTGACCCGTGAGGGCATGTAGGACAGAGCCGATTCCTCCAGAGGCGCGCGCAAGGGCTGAAATGTGTGTCCCCGGGTCCCGTACCGCTTGGCAGCGTGCGGCCGTCATAGGGTCAATGTACCGCTCACCCAGCGCTCAAGTGCCATAGATCCGTGCGCAGCCCCGCCCCGTGGCCTTGGCCAGGTACATCGCGGAATCGGCCTTGCGCAGGAGTTCTTCGGCCTCGGTTCCGTCGCCGGGCGACAGGACGATACCGACGGACGCGCCGATTTGCAGGGCGTGTGCCTCGATCTCGGTGGGCTGCCCCAGCGCCTGCACCAGGCGATCGGCCAGGCGGTAGGCGCTTTCGCGGTCGGACACCCCACGTTGCAACAACGCAAACTCATCACCGCCCAGCCGCGCCACCACGTCGTCCTCGCGCGCAGCCTGCGTCAGTTGCCGGGCCACCCATACCAGCAACTGGTCGCCCACCGCGTGGCCGTAGCGGTCGTTGATGGGTTTGAAACCGTCCAGGTCCACATACAACACGGCAAAGCCACGGCCCAGGCGGTGCACATCGGTGGCGGCGGACTGCAACGCTTGCAAAAAGGCCGTGCGGTTCACCAAGCCCGTCAGGCCGTCGTGCTCTGCGACGTGGCGGATCTGCTGCTCGGCCTGCTTGCGCTGGGTGACGTCGGTAAAGGTGCGCAGCGCTCCCCCGCCTTTGATGGGTACGGTCTGGACCTCCAGGATGCGTCCGTCGGGCCGGGGGCGGTCGTACACCTGCAGCTGATCGACTCCACCGTTGCTGTGCAGCAGCATGTCCTGGATGTCTTGGGAGGCACCCTTGAACTCACCGCGAGCACGCAGGTAGGCCAGCACATTCATCAGCGTGGGTTTGGACGCCATCAGCTCGGCGGGCAGCTCCAGCAGCTCCAGTGCACGGCGGTTGCACAGCTCGACGACCCCGGCGGCACTGATCTTGGCCACGCCCTGGTCCATGTTTTCCAGCGTGGCTTCGAGCAAGATGGATTTCTCGCGTAATTGCGCCTCGCTGTCGCGGGCGCTGCGTTCCGCCTGGGCCAGCAAGCGCTGCTGGCGCTTGAGTTCGGTGATGTCCACATGGGCATAGAACACCGTGCCGTCGCTGCCCTGTTTGGCGATGACGCGGCTCCAGCGGCTGCGGGGCAAGGGCACCTCAAACGGCGCCCCCGCAAAACGCATGTGCTCCTGCAAGATCGACAGGCCGTCGTAAAAAGGCGCCATATCTCCCTGGCCTTCGACGGACCAGACGTGGCGGTACACCTCGTCGAACGCTTTACCCGCGGCAGCCGTACGGTCCGACAGGCTATACATCTGCATAAAGGGCTGGTTGACCCACTGGATGCGCTGATCCTCGGCGCAGATCATCAGCCCATCGGGAATGCGGTCAAACAGTTCGGAGCTTTCAAACAGCGGACTGCGCAGGTAGCCGGGCTCATGGATGTCGGCCTCGGCCGGCGTGGCAAGCGTGGCTTGCGCGCTCTGCGCCGGCAGCGCCTCGGCACGCCACACGCGCACCCGCCCCACGCCTTCAATGGGCAACGACGACACATGCACGCGCAGCCCCCGGTGATCGAAGCTGTAGGGGCGGGTCTGCGCCCGGTGGCGCTCGACCCCGGCGGTGATGTAGCGCTCGATGTTGGGCAGCTCCTGGGCATCGAGCCGCTGGTTATAGAAGCGGCGCAGGTTGGCTTCGTAGGGCTCGCCCTCGTACACATGCCCCTCGTGCTCCGGGAAGAACTTGAAGAAGGTCCTGTTCCAGGCCACCGTGCGGTCGCTGTCGTCAAACGCGCACAGCGCCACGTCCAAACCATCCAGGGTGTCACCCAGGGCACGGATGAGGCGGAGGCGAGAAGCGTCAGGCATGGTCAGGAGGTTGGATACGGCACTGTCAGCACAAGCCCGTGCAACACACTGGCCCAGGTGGCAAGGGGTCTGCCAACGCCGACGCACAGCGCCGGTCGTTTCATTGTGCGGAACCGTACTTACAGCAAACCGTCTGAGGGCCACGGACAAGTTGAAGGCAGCGGTTTATGTTGTGCCAGCACCACAAAACCTTGATGCAAGTCAAGAATCAACCGAGACCAGCGCGGATGCCAGGCCCCGTCGTCGTTACGGCTGGAAACTGATCCATAGCGTGACCGGAACCCTGTCGCGCCTGCGTTCCGCTATGGTGGGTGTTTTGTACCCTGGAGCGAGCCGCATGATGAAAAAAACCACCCCTTTTGCCGTCGCCTGTTGCCTGGCCCTGGGAGCAGCTGTGACGGGGTGTGCGGGTTACGGACAAACACCCGCACCACCCGCCAGCACGGCACCGACAGGCGCGGCGCCCGGAGGCATGTGCAATGCCCAGCCCGCGCAGTTTGCAGTGGGACAAAACAGCACGGCATCGATCGTGGAGTCTGCACGGCAGCGCTCGGGCGCGCAGACGGCGCGCATCCTGCGCCCAGGGCAAATCATCACCAAGGAATACGACACCCAGCGGCTGAACCTGGAGGTAGACGGCAATGGCCGCATCCTTGCGGCAAAGTGTGGCTGAGCTTGCCCCCGGCTGCTGACTGGCCTGAGGGCCTGCCAACAATCTCCCGGGAGATCACAAACCGGCTTTGACGGAGCCTCCGTCAGTCCGCCAGGAACAGCTCCTGAAGATCGCTCAGAAAGTCAAAGCCCCGCTCGGTGGGCCGCACACGCGCCATGTCGCGCTCGATCAGGCCCTTGCGCTCGGCGGCCTCCAGGCCCTTGGCGATGGCGGTCAACGGCAGGCCTGTGCGGGCCATGAAGTCCTGCAGCGCAAAGCCTTCGCGCAGGCGCAGGGCGTTGAGCATGTACTCAAACGGCAGATCGGCGCGGCGCACCTCGTCGTCCTGCGCCACGGCATGGCCTGCCAGGGCGTTGTCCATGTAGCGCGCGGGGTCCCGAAAGCGCACCTGCCGCACCACGCGGTGCGCAAAGCTCAGCTTGCTGTGCGCACCCGCGCCGATGCCCAGGTAGTCGCCAAACTGCCAGTAGTTGGTGTTGTGAAAACACTGGTGGCCCGGCTGCGCATACGCAGAAATCTCGTACCGCGCCATGCCCGCCTGCCCCGTCATCTCGGTGATGCGGTCAAGCATCGCGTAGGCCTGGTCGTCCTCGGGGATGGCCGGGGGGAACTTGGCGAAGTAGGTATTGGGCTCGATGGTGAGGTGGTAGATGGAGATGTGCGGCGGCTTGAAGGCCAGCGCCGTTCGCAGGTCCTGCCCCAGCTCTGGCAGCGTCTGGCCCGGCAAGGCGTACATGATGTCGAGGTTGAAGGTGTCGAAGGACGCAGCGGCCTCCTCCACCGCCGCCATCGCCTGGGAACGGTCGTGCACGCGGCCCAGGGCCTTCAGGTGCTGGTCGTTAAAGCTCTGCACCCCCACCGACAGGCGCGTGACGCCCGCCGCGCGGAAGGCGCGAAAACGGTCTTTCTCGAACGTACCGGGGTTGGCCTCCATCGTGATCTCGCAATCTGGCTCCAGCCGCAGGCGGGCGCGGATGTCGCCGATCAGCCGGTCGATGGCTGCCGGCGAAAACAGGCTGGGCGTGCCGCCGCCGATGAAGATGCTGTGCACGGACCGCCCCCAGACCAGGGGCAGCGCGGCCTCCAGGTCGGCCATCAGGGCATCGATGTAGCGCTGCTCGGGCACCTCGCCACCAGTGGCATCCGCGCGAAATTCGTGCGAGTTGAAGTCGCAGTACGGACATTTCTTGAGGCACCAGGGCAGGTGTACGTACAGCGACAGGGGCGGCAGGCTGGGCAGCTGCAACAGGCCCGGACGCATGTAGTGCTGGATGTCGCGCACCACGGCAGATTCGGCCTCGGCCTGTGGCGTGATCGGAATATGAACCACGGTCAGCGCCCTTCTACAACCAGCGTTCGCGCATCAGCGCCAGCATCTGTGCGGCCGATCGGCCCCGGTGGCTGTGGGCGTTTTTCACCTCCACAGGCAGCTCGGCAAAGGTCTTGCCGAACTCGGGGATAAACATCACGGGGTCGAAGCCAAAGCCGTTGCTGCCCCGGGGTTCGGTGGTGATCTCGCCCACCACGCGGCCCACGGCGATCAGCGGCTCCGGGTCTTGCGGGCTGCGCACGGCGACCAGGGTGCTGACCATGGCGGCGCGGCGGTTGGTCACGCCTTGCAGTTGCTCCAGCAGCGCGCGCACGTTGTTGTCGTCGCTTTTCTCGTAGTCGAACTGGGTGCAGTAATACGCGGTGTCCACGCCCGGCAGGCCGCCAAAAGCGTCCACACACATGCCGGCATCGTCGGCCAGCGCCGGCAGGCCCGTGTGTTCGGATGCAAACCGTGCCTTGGCCAGGGCGTTTTCGACAAAGGTGCGGAAAGGCTCCTCGGCCTCACCCACGCCCAGCTCGGCCTGCCGCACCAGCTCCACGCCCAGGGGCGCAAACATGGCCTGTAACTCGGCCAGTTTGCCGCGATTATTGGATGCCAGAACAATTTTCATGGTCAAAATGGCCGCAAGCGCTAGTGAAATATGCGCAAGCAGCTATCAATTAAGGAGTATTTTGCAGGGCCTGCTGCTGCAGCTGCACCAGCTGGGCGATGCCCTGTTCAGCCAGCCCCAGCAGTTGGTCCATCTCGGCGCGGGTAAAGGCCACGCCTTCGGCTGTGCCCTGCACCTCCACATAGTGGCCTGCGCCCGTCATCACGACGTTCATGTCGGTGTCGCAATCCACGTCTTCCACATATTCCAGGTCCAGCAGCGGCGTGCCCTGCACGATGCCCACCGAGATCGCCGCCACGGGCTGCAGCAGCGGCGACTGGGCGATCTTGCCGCTGGCCAGCAGCTGGTTGACCGCATCCTGGGCCGCGACCCAGGCGCCCGTGATGGCGGCGGTGCGCGTGCCGCCATCGGCCTGGATCACGTCGCAGTCGAGCTGGATGGTGCGCTCGCCCAGCAGTTGGAGGTCAAACACGGCGCGCAGGCTGCGGCCGATGAGGCGCTGGATCTCCTGCGTGCGGCCGGTCTGCTTGCCCCGTGCGGCCTCGCGGTCGCTGCGGGTATGGGTGGCACGCGGCAGCATGCCGTACTCCGCCGTGACCCAGCCCTCGCCGCTACCGCGCTTGTGCGGGGGCACACGCTCTTCCACAGAGGCGGTGCAGAGCACCTTGGTGTTGCCAAACTCGATCAGCACCGAGCCTTCGGCGTGCATGGTGTAGTGGCGCGTGATGCGCACAGGGCGCAGTTGGTTGGCGGCGCGGTTGCCGGTGCGGATGAAGGTGGTCATGTGATTCTCTGTATGGAGCGGGTCGCCCACCTGCGTCATGAGGTGGGCGATGGAAGGCGAAAAAACCTGGTTCCATGCATTCGCATGGAGGGAGCCTGGATGCAACCCACAGCGCCGATGGCAGTTCAGGCCTTGCGGGCAGCAGAGCGACGGATGGCTTCGTTGATTTCGGCGATCGACCGCTCGATGGCCGCATCGTCCAGGTCATCCACCAGCCCATCGAGCGGGCCCGCCTGGATGGTGGACGCAAACACGTCGTCGCTGATGCTGTCCGTGGACACCCCCTGGGTGGACTCGAACGCATCTGGCGTCTCCCACTCCAGAGCCACCACGGTCACGTTGTCACTGCTGTCCCCGGCTTTGCGAAGGGCATCTTCCACCAGCTCGGGCACAGCGTGCGACACGGTGTTGCGGCCCAGCTGCTTGGCGATGTCTTCGTCGCTGAGCGTGCCCCACAGGCCGTCTGAGCACAACAGAATGCGGTCGCCCTGCTCCAGGTACACAGGGCCGGTAATGTCGTAAATGGGCTTGGTGGGGGAACCCAGGCAGGTGAACAGCACGTTGCGGTTGATCTTGTCCAGACCAGGGGGCGGCGTGTTGCGCAACTCCATGTACGAGTGGTCCCGCGTACGGGTCAGCAGATCGCCATCGCGCACCATGTACAGGCGCGAGTCTCCGCAATGGATCCAGGTGGCGGTACCGGCCTGCAACACCGCCGCGACCAAGGTGGTGCGCGGTGTGTCGAGCATGCCTTTCTCTGTGGCGTAGCGCAGGATCTGGTGGTGTGCCGCGAGCAACGCGCCGGACAGGAACTCCTGCACATCCTTGAGCTGGGGCTTGGCCTGGCGCTGGAACAGCGCCGAGATGGTCTGCAGCGCGATCTGCGCAGCCACTTCACCTTCAGGGTGGCCACCCATGCCGTCGGCCAATACAAACAGGCCCGATTCGCGCGTGTAGCAATAGCCCATGCGGTCTTCGTTCTTCTCGCGGCCGCCACGGCGGCTGATCTGGAATACCGAGAACTTCATAAGGACTCACGCAAACAAGGATGCACCCGGGCGCCATCCGTGGACATGTACCTCGCCCGAACCCGCATTGCGTGCGTCTGGTTCATTTGGGCTTGGCTCCGATACCGGTGGCTTCACCCACCTTCTGCACATTTTTCTTGGTGTCAGACACCAGAGTGTCCAATTGCAGCCGCATCTTCTC
>Ga0208124_100046_pt1 | contig 100415 bp, 98 predicted proteins | sample LakWasM104_HOW12_2_FD_183922 | JGI IMG/M metagenome (GOLD analysis project Ga0208124, IMG submission 183922) | Freshwater sediment methanotrophic microbial communities from Lake Washington under simulated oxygen tension - Sediment Metagenome... | ecosystem: Environmental > Aquatic > Freshwater >...
TGAAATGTATCGCCAATTCGCGGTAACTGTTGCGGTCGCCGTGGTGATTTCAGGTGTTGTGGCACTAACGCTAACCCCAGCCTTATGTGCAATATTGCTAAAATCAGTGCATGAGGAATCAGCATTCTTTAAACCATTTAACCGTGGCTTTTTGAAGTTAACTAACTTCTATGCAAAAACAGTTAATTTAACCTTACATCATAAATTTATTGGCTCACTTGTGTTTGGCGCAATTATTGTCGTAGTAGTTGTTTTACTCAGAACTGTGCCTGGTAGCTTTGTGCCAGCAGAAGATCAAGGTTATGTGGTAACAGCAGTGATTATGCCTGACGGTGCAACGTTGAGTAGAACCACTAAGACGACTCAGGCTGTGCGTGAAGAGATTGCAAAAGACCCCGCAGTAGCACATGAGTTTGCTGTATATGGTTTTGACTTGATCGGTGGCGGTAACAAAACTAGTGCAGCTACGATGTTCGTTCGATTGACTGATTGGGCAGAACGTCAAACTACAGCAGAAGGTATTGTTGGTAAACTGTTTGGTATTGGTATGCAGCAGCCAGATGGTATGGCGATTGCATTTAATCCGCCGGCAATTCGTGGTTTAGGCAGCTCAGGTGGTTTTGAAGTCTATGTGCAAAGCCGTAGTGATACTAACCCTATGCATTTATCTACAGTAGTGAATAGTTTTATTGATGCATTAAAAGCAGAAAAAGAGTTAGCGGGTATCAATACGTTTTTCCGCCCAACTGTTCCTCAATTGTTTGTGGAGGTTGATGAAGCTAAAGCTATTTCACAAGGTGTACCAGTGGCGGATATTTACGCTACTTTGCAAAGTACGATGGGTTCGCTATACGTGAATGACTTTAATAAATCTGGTCGTACTTACCGAGTGCAGTTACAAGCTGAGGCTGAGTACCGCATGAAAGCTGAAGATTTAGGTAAGGTATATGTACGCTCAAATGCAGGAAAAATGGTACCGCTTTCAGCTTTAAGCAAAGTAAGCAACATTGTAGGTGCTGAGCAATTAGAGCGTTATAACGGCTTGCTCTCTGCCAAGGTCTTAGGTGGCGGTGCGCCAGGTATTAGTTCTGGTGAAGCGATTAAAATGGTAGAAAAAGTAGCTGCAGAAAACCTACCAGAAGGCTACCAAATTGCTTGGACAGGTCAAGCTTACCAAGAAAAACGTACAGGTTCAGCGGCGATTATGGCTTTTGGATTTGCGATTATCATGGTGTTCTTGATTCTTGCTGCGCAATTTGAAACATGGGCATTACCTCTGGCTGTGATTATGGCGGTGCCATTTGCTTTAGCTGGTGCATTGTTGGCTGTATTGTTACGCGGCATGCCAAATGACATTTACTTTCAAATTGGTTTGATTACGCTAGTTGGTTTAGCGGCAAAAAATGCGATTTTGATTGTGGAGTTCGCGAGCCAAAAAATGGAGGCTGGTGTGCCTGTAGCGCAAGCTGCGCTTGAAGCCGCGAGAATGAGGTTCAGACCAATTGTCATGACATCAATGGCGTTCGTATTAGGTATCGTACCGTTGGTTGTTGCTTCTGGTGCAGGTGCCGCAGCGCGTCGTTCAATGGGTACTGGTGTGTTCGGCGGTATGATATTAGCGACATTTGTTGCGACGATATTCATTCCATTGTTCTTTACTTGGTTGTCTGGCAAGCATGTGCGTCACCACGGACATGTTGAAACAGATCTCAATAAGCAGGAGACAGTGTGATGCAACAATTAACTTTGAATAAGAAAAACCTTTTTAAAATGAAACTTATTTGTTTACTAGTACCGATGGCTTTGCTTTCTGCCTGTAAATCTGTTGGGCCAGATTATCAGCGCCCACAATTGGCAGTACCTAGCCAATACTCAGAGCAGGCAGATCAGGCGCAAAGCAAAGTCTCAACCACTTGGTGGACTGCTTATCAAGATCAGCTTTTGAATGATTTGGTGAGCAAGTCTTTACAAAGCAACACTGATATTAAGCTTGCAGTTGCACGTATAGAAGAGGCCGATGCTTTAGCGAGGGAAATTGGTGCAGCAACGCTACCACAAGTAGATTTGAACGCAGGCGCTAACCGATCACGCGTGACTGAGTTGGGCGGAAATCCTGTCACGACGAATCCACGTAATGATTTCAAAGCTGAATTAAATACTTCTTTCGAGATTGATTTCTGGGGAAAATTGCGTCGTGCCAAAGAGTCAGTGCGAGCGCAAATACTCTCTAGTCGTTATGCAAAAGATACCGTTGCGCTTTCATTATCAGGCTTGGTGGCTACCAATTATTTAACATTACGTAGTTTGGATTCGCAAATCACGCTTACGCAAGAGAGCATTAAAAGTCGTGAAGCCAGCTTAGATTTGACTAAACGCCGCTTAGAAGGTGGCGTAGCGTCAGCTTTAGATGTGTATCAGGCCGAAGTGGCAAGTGCGAATTTAAGCGCTCAGTTAGCTGAATTAACCCGACAAAGAGCGTTGAGTTTACATCAGCTAGCCATATTGACTGGTGATTTGAGCCTTAATATCGCTAGTGCTGACATACAAGCGTTGCCAGTTCCGCCAACGCCGCCAGCTGGCTTGCCCTCTAGTCTATTAGAAGCACGACCAGATGTTGCTCAGGCTGAACAACAGATGATTGCTGCCAATGCAAATATCGGCGTAGCAAAAGCAGCTTTATATCCAACTATCTCACTCACCGCTGGTTTAGGTGGCGAGTCTTTGGAATTGGGCGATATATTGAAGTCAGCAGCACGCATCTGGACAGGTGGCTTAAGCTTGTATTTGCCGATATTTGATTCAGGTAAGCTTAACTCTAAGGTTGATCAGGCTAGTGCTAAACAAAAGCAAGCTTTAGCGAGCTATGAAGGTGCAATACAAACGGCATTTAAAGAAGTGAACGATGCTTTGGTAGATTTACGTCAAAATACTGAGCGTGAGAATGCGCTTAATAGAAGTCAGATCGCCGCTAAAAAGGCATTGGATGTGTCTGAGAATCGCTATAAATCAGGCTATTCAGCCTATTTAGATGTGTTGGATGCGCAGCGTGTTTACAACGACTCAGCTTTATCTTACGTGCAAAGTCGCCAAGCTAGATTAGCGGCTACGGTAAGTTTATTTAAGGCGCTAGGTGGTGGTTGGCAAGCTGAAGTGCAGAATCAAGCTAAATAATATTTAGTCAAACAACATTGAGTTTCAATGTGAATGGCAGCTTAACTCTAATGCAAGAGAGTTAAGCTGCCATTTGTCTTTCAAGTACTTGCGTGTAAATAACGCGCAACCAATTCTCGTGATGTTCCAAAGTTTCGGTAAACTTAACTAGCATGTCAGCCCCATCTATATTGATTCTATAGATGTCCTTTTTGTTGTAATGCAATCTAGGCACTATTAATGACTCCAGTTGCAAAGAGTCTTTTTGGGGAATGGTAAATTCTCTGGGTAGATATAAGCAGGTAAAACTAGTGTCACTAGCACCACTACTAAAGCTCACTGGTTCGTTGAATTCTTTTCTAGTCACAATAGGCGTATTCTTTACGGAACTATTTTCAGCAGCACTCTTAGCTTTAGCATTGGCAACGCTGACGTTCTGAGCTTCTACACAAAAAGCGCTTGTGCTTAGTAGCTCTATACCGATGTGTAATTCATTGCCAATGACAGGTTTTATGCTGCGAATTATACCGATTTTAGTAGCGTCTTTTTGGTCACTGATGGTAACGCCCATTAGCATGCCTAAGCTCACCTCACTCGCAGGTTTATTGGTATACATGCCTATGCCTCTAGGGCACTCATCAATAATTTTAGATTGAGCTGCACCTAAATCTAAATAAATAACATTAGGACCGTTTTGATCCTTACTCAAAGAATGTGTGGCTAATCGTTCATCAAACGATTTGTTACGCTGATAGGATTTACCTACGCGTTGAATGCGCATATTTTCATGCTGTTTGATGTGATAGCAGGTATATTCAAAGCCGTAAGTGGTACTTGCGTATTTGGATGTTTTTGCACGCTCAGTTGATCTGCGTTGGCGTTTATATTCAGCACGAGACCATTCTGTTTTTAAAATTTCCAAAGTAGGCACAGCATATTGATTGCTAATAAAGTCTTTCATCTCTTGCTGCTTAGGCACGATATTGTATTCAATCAGTGAAAGACACAATTCAATCTTTAGATTCACGCTATCAAAACACCAATAACGATAACTCGGTAAAGGTTTGAAATTTCTAATACGCTTGGCTGCGGAATCACTCGCAGTATCTACATAAAATAGATGTTTGTTCTCATCAAATGCACTTTGAATAAGAATTTTTGGTGTCCAGTGAGCTAACATTTTGCTCACTAATTCAATTTGTTTACGTTGGAAGCTTAAGCTCTCTAAACTGCCTAGCATGCAAGCCTGAATGTAGGCTGAAGATAAGCTAGTAATTTCTTTATCTGGGTAAGCTCTTACATAGCTCTCAAGTAGAGCTTGCTTTTCTGCGACTAAATAAAGCTTAGACAATTGCAACCAAACATTCGCTGGGGCACTTTGATAATTATAAAAACGCCATTTAATCATTTGTGTTGCGTTGTTAATGGCGCGTGCCAACATCACAATTAAGGATTGTGACTGGAATGGTGCCAAATTATCAATCAGTGTGTTGTAAATAAGATAAAGCTGGCGGTGATATAAAAATACGGCATTGGCGATACGTTCTTCTAGTTCAACACTCAAATTATCGATATTGATGTAGTGGGCTGTGATTCTATCGACAACAATGTGTATTTTTTCGTCAATCGCTAAAAGTGCCTCTATATGCTGCTCGTCTTTAAAAATATCTTTTTTAGCGTCAGCGTTGAGTCGTTGAGTTGCATACTCAATTGCTGATACATCATCCATACCATCTAACTCTTTACCCCATGCAAACGCTACTTCGGCCTTTGACGATGGGGAATGATTAAATATTTTTTTAAAGAATTCCATTTTTGGTATGTTTTTATACTTTAATTAATGATTAAAATACGAATATGTGTTAGTAGAAGCAAGTAGCGTGCCAGTAGCCGTAGGTTCTTTAAGTTTGATTGATTGGCACATGTAGTACAAATTATGTGAAATTATAGATGATATAAACCTGATTACATAAGAGCTATTTAGCATCGCATGATAAAATAACCATTTTATTGTTAATGTAAACTACTGTTAAATATGACTGTTCGTACTCGTTTTGCTCCTAGCCCCACTGGTTTTCTGCACATTGGTGGTGCTCGTACCGCTTTATTCTCTTGGGCTTTTGCTAAAAAGCATGGCGGAGATTTTATTCTGCGTATTGAAGATACCGATGTGGCGCGTAGTACGCCAGAAGCGGTGCAAGCAATATTAGATGGTATGCAGTGGTTAGGTTTGGACTATGACGAAGGTCCTTTTTACCAAATGCAACGTATGGATCGCTATAAAGAAGTGATTCAGACCATGCTGGATGCTGGAAGCGCCTATTATTGCTATTCTAGCCGTGAAGAGCTTGACGCTTTGCGCGAGCAGCAAATGGCCAATAAGCAAAAGCCTAGATATGACGGAAAATGGCGCCCAGAAGTTGGGAAAGTCTTACCTACACCGCCAGCCGATGTTGCACCTGCTATTCGCTTTAGAAACCCAGTAGATGGAGTAGTCACTTGGGATGATATGGTGAAAGGTCGCATCGAAATCGCCAATGCTGAGCTTGATGATTTGATTATCGCTCGTGCTGACGGCACGCCTACTTACAACTTCTGTGTGGTGGTTGATGATAGCGACATGGGTATTACACAAGTCATTCGTGGTGATGATCATGTCAATAATACGCCACGCCAAATCAATATGCTTAAAGCGCTTGCTGAATTGGATGCAAAAATTGTTGTTCCGCAGTACGCACACTTGTCGATGATTTTAGGTAATGATGGGCAAAAGCTTTCAAAGCGCCATGGTGCTGTGAGTGTGATGCAATATGATGATGACGGTTATTTACCAGAGGCGGTGATTAATTACTTGGCGCGATTAGGTTGGAGTCATGGCGATGAAGAAGTATTCAGTAAACAGCAGTTTGCGGAATGGTTCGATTTGGACCACATCACGCCATCTGCCGCACAATTCAATACCGAGAAGCTCAATTGGCTGAACGCACATTACATTAAGCAAGCAGATAATGCATATTTAGTTAAAGACATTACTAAACGATTGGCCAAACTTGGCGTAGTGGTAAGTGAGCAACCAGCTTTATCCGCCGTAATTGATTTGTACAAAGAGCGCGCGAACACTTTGAATGAACTAGCCGCTAGCATCGCTTACTTTTATCAAAATCCTATCATTGATGAAGCTTCTGCTGAAAAGCATTTAACGGCCGAAATTAAACCTGTTTTGGCTGCTTTGGTTCAATCATTGAGCAGTATTGATTGGCAATTAGAGGCGATTCATCATGAGATTGAAGCCGCCGTTACTAGCAACTCACTGAAATTTCCCAAAGTGGCGATGCCGTTACGTGTGATGCTCACTGGCATCGCACAATCACCAAGTATCGATCAGGTGATGGCATTGTTAGGTAAAGATGAAGTGTTGGCTAGAATTAACTCAGCACTTAAATAGAGCTTTAATTTCATATCAATATTGGTGATGGCTATTGAAATATTAGCCTATCACCTCATATTCACTAAGTGCTTTAGAATTTTCTGATATTTTGATAGAAAAATAGAACGAATTGCATTGTTCTAAATCTCAACAAGAGTAACATCAGTAATGTAGCTGGTGCTACGTAATATTTATTTAACTCCAAGCAATAGGAGACATCATGATTCAAAAAGGGCAAATGTTACAAGACCCATTTCTTAACGCCTTACGTAAAGAACACGTCGCTGTATCCATCTATCTCGTCAATGGCATCAAATTACAAGGTCAGGTTGATTCATTTGATCAGTATGTGATTTTGCTGAAAAATACTGTAACTCAAATGGTCTATAAGCACGCGATTTCAACCATCGTACCAGCGCGCATGGTCAACGTTAGTTTGCCAGAAGATGAAGCTTAAACAGGACTGGTAAATTAACCGTTGAAAGATATGTTTGAAAGGCCAAGTGGCGGCGATGCTGCCATTATGGTGAGTGTTGATTTTGGCGATAATGATTACGAAGAAAGCTTAAATGAACTTCGTCAACTCAGCATTAGCGCGGGCTTGTCCATACGCGGCACAATTGAAGGTAAGCGCGCAACACCTGATGCCAAGCTCTTTATCGGTAGTGGTAAAGCTGATGAGTTAGCTCAGATGATGCAAGCTAGTGAATCTAATATCGCAGTATTCAATCATGATTTATCTCCCTCACAACAGCGCAATTTGGAGCGCTTGCTGAAAGCTCGCGTGGTGGATAGAACTGGTTTAATCCTCGATATATTCAGTCAGCGCGCGCAGAGTCATGAAGGTAAGTTGCAGGTTGAGTTGGCGCAGCTAGAGCATTTGTCTACGCGTTTGGTCAGAGGTTGGACGCATTTGGAGCGTCAAAAAGGCGGTATTGGTGTACGTGGCGGTCCAGGTGAAACGCAGTTAGAGCTGGATCGTCGTATGTTACGTGTGCGCGTTAAGCAATTACGTGAAAAGCTCATTAAACTCAAAGCGCAACGTGGTATGCAGCGCAGGGCGCGTAAGCGTTCCAATGTCATGACGGTTTCACTGGTAGGCTATACCAACGCAGGTAAATCTACAGTTTTTAATCGTCTAACCAAGGCTGATATTTACGTAGCAGATCAGTTGTTTGCAACGCTTGATACAACAACGCACAAGATTTACATTGCAGATGCCGGCTCTGTAGTGCTTTCAGACACGGTTGGGTTTATTAAACATTTGCCACATGCTTTGGTTGAAGCGTTTGGTGCAACCTTGGAAGAGGCAGCACAAGCAGATTTATTACTGCATATCGTCGATACCGCAAGTACCAATCGTGACGAGCAAATTGCGCAAGTCAATAAAGTGTTGTTAGAAATCGGTGCAGCCAATGTGCCGCAGATTTTAGTACATAACCAAATAGATAGAGTCGGTCTGCCGCCCTCTATCAGCCGAGATGAGTATGGTAGAATCACAACCATACACACATCGGCTAGTACAGGTGAAGGAATGGATTTGTTAAGATTAGCCATGGCAGAACATAGCCAATATTTGCAGAAATTAAGCACTGAGGAAAGCGCTTATGCTTAGCCTTGAGTTTAATGGCCTTGCTTGAATGCAACTTGAAATGCCTTGAATGGTCAGAATTTTTTAGCTTTAAGTATATGTATACGATTAAGTTTCTTTGGAGTTTTAAATGATTAAATTTCCCGGATGGGCTCAGCGAAATAATGAAGGTCCGCCAGATTTGGATCAGGTCATGCGCGATTTAAGCCGCAAGATTAATAATATGTTTGGCAAAGGTGGTGGCAGTCAGCCTACTAGCTCTAATGGTGGAAACATTAGCCTTCCTATTCTTCCAATCCTCGCTGTCATATTGTTAATATGGCTGGCAACGGGTTTCTACATGGTTGACTCTGGCTCTAAAGGCGTCGTTCAACGCTTTGGTAAAATGACCGATGACACTACTGAGCCTGGTCCGCGTTGGCATTTACCATATCCAATTGAAAAAGTGACTGTAGTCAATATGGAGCAAGTACGCCGTTTAGAAGTGGGTTACAGAACCACAGGCGAAGGCGGTGGTGGAAAAACAAAACAACCTCGTGAAGCTTTAATGCTGACTGAAGACGAGAACATTATTGATTTGCAATTTGCCGTTCAATACAACCTTAATAATGCAAAATATTATTTGTTTAACAACCGTGCAACGGATGATGCCGTGATGTCGGCTGCCGAATCAGCGATTCGTGAAGTTGTTGGTAAAAATAAGTTAGATGATTTATTGCAAAAAGGTTTGGCTGATACTTCTCAACGTATGCAGACGATATTAGATAGTTACAAAACAGGCGTGCATATTATCAGCGTCTCGCTACAAAGTGCGCAGCCGCCTGAGCAGGTGCAAGAAGCTTTTGAAGATGTAAACCGCGCGAACCAAGACAATCAACGCCAAGTGAATGAAGGTCAAGCCTATGCAAATGACGTGATACCTAAATCACGTGGTAAAGCTTCAAGGCTACTGGCTGAAGCTGCAGGTTACAAACTAAAAATTGAAAGCGAAGCACGTGGTAATGCTAGCCGTTTTGAGCAAATTTTAGCGCAATATAACAATGCGCCAGACGTCACACGTCAACGCTTGTATTTAGATGCGCAAGAGCAGATTTTATCTAGCGTAAGCAAAGTGGTGGTTGATCAAAAAGCCGGCAGCATGTTGTACTTACCATTAGATAAATTAATGAACTCTAATGCTACTGCGACGACGCAACAGTCTCAATCATTGCAGTCACTGAATACGCCAGCGGCACCAGTAGCTGATCCGTCGGTGGACCGATCGCGCGATGCTTTCCGTAGTCGTGATAGAGAAAGTAGATAGGCGAAAAATAATGAAAAATATAACAAGTATTTTAGTTTTAGCATTAGTAGGCATCGTATTCTTATTCACCTCAGCTTACATGGTAGATCAAACTGAGTTCGTGGTTGTTAAGCGTTTGGGTGAAATTGTTGCGGTCAAAAAATCGCCAGGTCTTTACTTCAAAATGCCGTTTATTGACGACTTAAAAACATTTGATAATCGCATTGTGACTTTAGATTGGGAAGAACCTGCTAAATTTAATACCAGTGAAAATAAGTACATGTTGGTCGATTCGTTTGTAAAGTGGCGCATTATCGACCCAGCAAAATACTATGTTTCAATTAAAGAAGGTGGCGAATCTGCTGCTGAAAATCGTCTTTCAAACGTTGTAAATGCAGGTTTGCGTGCAGAGTTTGGTAAGCGCACTGTGCATGACGTGATTGCCGGTGAGCGTAATGCAGTGATGGATAGCTTGCGTAAAAGTGCAGACTTAGAAGCACGCCAAATGGGTATTGAAGTAGTTGATGTGCGCTTAAAACGTGTGGATTATTCTGAAGATATTAGTAAGTCAGTATTCGACCGTATGATTGCTGAGCGTAAACGCATTGCCAATCAGTTGCGCTCAGAAGGTTCAGCGGCATCTGAAAAAATCCGTGCCGATGCAGACAAGCAGAGCGAAGTGATTATTGCAGAAGCGTATCGCGATGCACAAAAAACCAAGGGTGAAGGTGACGCTTCCGCAGCTGCGATTTATAATCAAGCTTATAGTAAGAATCCTGAGTTCTACGCGTTTTACCGCAGTACAGAGGCTTATAAAAACAGCTTCAAAAATAAGAGCGACGTGATGGTGCTTGATCCGGGCTCCGACTTCTTCAAATACATGCGTAGTCCTGCTAAGAAATAAAGATTTCTAAATGGGAAGCACGCTATTAATGGCACTAGGCCTAATGTTAATATTAGAAGGCCTATTGCCATTATTGCTGCCACAAGCTTGGCGCGATACTTTTAAACGCATGATAGAACTCAAAGACGGTCAGCTACGTTTTGTTGGTTTAATGTCAGTGATTGGCGGATTAGTATTGTTTTTGCTAAGTAAATAATGCCTGATCAAGTAATTCAAGTAACTATATTTAAGTAATGACAGTAATAAAAAAGTGATGATGAAAAATGCGTAATTGGTTACTCCCAGAATATATTGAAGATGTTTTGCCTGCCGAAGCTGCTCGAATTGAGATATTGCGTCGTACTTTATTAGATTTATTCAAAGTGCATGGTTATCAATATGTAATTCCACCGATGTTGGAATATATGGAGTCGTTAATTACAGGCGTAGGCCATGATTTAGATCTAGCCACTTTTAAAGTGGTTGATCAACTCACAGGTCGCTTGATGGGCGTGCGAGCAGATATGACGCCGCAGGCGGCACGGATTGATGCACACTTGTTGAATCATCAAGGCGTTACTCGCTTATGCTACGCAGGTAGCGTGTTGCGTACTAAGCCAGATGGCCTAGCGCAGACGCGCGAACCATTGCAGTTGGGTGCCGAGTTATATGGTCATGCAGGCGTAGCCAGTGATATTGAAATTCAACGATTGCTTATCAAAGCCTTGCAAGGGATTGGTATTGACCAATTACACATGGATTTTAGCCATGTGAATATATTTGGTAGTTTGATTGAAGCTAGCCAAGTAGCACCGCAGTTAGAACAAGCATTATATGCTGCTTTGCAAAGTAAAGATCAATCTAGCGTTGCCGCACTTTCACAGCATTTGGATAAAACTACTCGCGAGGCTTTGTTGCATTTAACCGAGTTAAATGGCGATAAATCTATACTGGTTAAAGCGTCTAAAGTATTACCCGCTATGCCAGCGGTACAAGAGGCTTTAACAAGTTTAAGCCAAGTAAGCACGGCTTTAGAAGATTTAGACGTTACGGTAAGTTTCGATTTAAGTGAGTTACGTGGTTATCACTACCACAGCGGTATCGTGTTTGCCGCATATGCCCAAGGTTATAAAGGACCATTGGCACTAGGTGGACGCTATGATGAGGTCGGACAAGCATTTGGTCGTGCACGCCCAGCCACTGGATTTAGTTTGGATTTACGCGGCGTAGTGACCGCCTTGCAACCAGCTAAGCCAATGATGGCAATATTTGCACCAGCTAATGATGATGCCAGTTTATCTGTTAAAATTGATAGCTTGAGAGCCGATGGGCAAATAGTAGTTCAAGAGTTATCAGGATTTGAGTCAAATCTTGATGAATTGAATTGCGATAGAAAGCTTGTGCATTACAATTCTGGCTGGCATGTCATTGCCATCGAAAAATAGTAGATTGATGATTATGTAGGTCGGGTTTCAACCCGACTTAACAAAATTACACGACAAATGTCGGGTTAAACCTGAGCTACAATTAAACCCTATAATTAAACCTAAGTAAAAAAGTAAATATCATGGTAAATACAGCAGCAAAGAATATCGCTAAAAACGTAGTCGTTATCGGCACACAATGGGGTGATGAAGGTAAAGGCAAAATCGTTGATTGGCTGACTGACCATGCTCAAGGTGTGGTGCGCTTCCAAGGCGGTCACAATGCTGGGCATACATTGGTAGTAGGTCAGGGCGATGCGCAACGTATTTACAAGCTCAATCTTGTGCCTTCAGGCATCGTGCGTTCTGGTATCAATTGCTATATTGGTAACGGCGTAGTATTAGATGCTGGACACCTGCTAGGTGAAATTGCTGCCCTTGAAAAAGATGGTTTGGAAGTTAAAAGTCGCTTAAAAGTTAGCTCTGGCTGCCCATTGATTTTAAGTCATCACGTAGCCGTGGATGTTGCACGCGAAGCTAAACGTAGCGCAGATAAAAAAATCGGCACCACAGGTAAAGGCATTGGCCCAACTTATGAAGATAAAGTAGCACGTCGCGCTTTACGTGTTTATGACCTATTCTACCCAGAACGTTTTTCAGAAAAACTAAAAGAAGTGATGGATTATCACAACTTTGTCCTGACTAATTACTTAGGTGCAAAGGCCGTTGATTTTAATCAGCAATATGATGCAAGTATGCAGCATGCGATTGCTTTGAAACCGATGATTAGCGATATTTCTGCTGAACTTTATGCAGCGAATGCACGTGGTGAAAACTTATTGTTTGAAGGTGCACAAGGCACCTTGCTCGATATTGACCACGGTACTTATCCGTATGTAACTTCAAGCAACTGTATTGCTGGTCAAGCTTCAGCGGGTACTGGTGTTGGTGCCAATATGTTGCATTATGTTCTAGGTATCACTAAAGCTTACACTACACGTGTAGGTGGCGGACCTTTCCCAAGTGAGTTAGATATCGATACTGAAGGCGCACCTGGTACACAAATGTCAGTAAAAGGCCAAGAAATCGGGACTGTGACTAAACGTAAACGTCGTTGTGGTTGGTTTGATGCTGCTGCCTTACGCCGTTCAGCCATGATTAACGGTCTAACAGGCTTGTGTATCACTAAGTTGGACGTGTTAGATGGTATTAAAGAACTCAACATTTGTACGGGTTACGAGTTAGATGGCAAGAAAATTGATTTACTTCCAATCGGCGCGGATGATGTTGCTGGTTGCAAACCGATTTACGAAACTGTACCAGGTTGGTCAGAGAATACCTTTGGCGTAAAAACTTGGGATGGTTTGCCGAAGAATGCACAAAATTATCTAAAACGTCTAGAAGCCTTATGTGGCGTGCCAGTTGCGATTGTTTCTACAGGCCCAGAGCGTGATGAAACTATTGTGATTGAGCATCCGTTCGCCTAGTCGTAGTCTAGATAAGCGATGATATATTCAGAAACGCAGCGCTTAGCATGGGCCATTACAGGGTCTGGGCATTATTTGCGTGAGTCTTTAGCGGTTCTTGCCACGTTAGAAAATGTTGATATTTTTCTAAGCAAAGCGGCCTCTGAAATCATTAAGCAATACGGTTTTCAGGCACAGTTAGATGCAACTAGTCATAAAGTGTATCAAGATAAAACGGCAAGCAGCGTGCCTGTTGAGTTGTTTTATGAAGGCAAATATCACACTTTGGTGATTGCTCCAGCAACTTCCAATACGATTGCTAAAATGGCCTACGGCTTTTCAGACTCTTTAGTGACTAATTTATTCGCTCAAGCGGGTAAAACGCGTGTTGCTAGCATTGTATTTGCTTGCGATACTGCACCAGAGCTCGAATCGGAAGCGCCGCGTGACAATGTTGTTAAAGTTTATCCGCGTCAAATAGATTTAGACAACGTGGCTAAGTTGGCTGATTTTGAAGCCACACAAGTGGTGGCAGATATTGCTGCGCTTACACATGCAATTCATGTGCGTTTAAATGAAATCCGCAGCTAAAGATAAAAAGCCAGCAGAAAATTTACTGTTTCTAACAGGTAAATTGGCTGAAAAAAGCCTGCATAAAATATTAGCTGAAGTTCAAAGCAACCCGAAAACCCCACCATTCAAGTATCGCATTCAGCAAATTGGAGTTTCAGTCGCAGCGCTGATGACTCCCGAATTAATCGCTCGCAGACTTAAAGAAACAGGTGATGCGGATAAGGTGATTTTACCTGGCTTATGCCTTGGTGATATTAGCCAATTGGAGGCGCAGTATGGCGTACCTGTTGAGCGCGGCCCCAACGATTTAAAAGATTTGCCTCAATACTTTGGCCATGCAGGTGTGACGCCAGACTTGAGCCGATATGACGTGCAGATTTTTGCGGAAATCGTAGATGCGCCTTTTTTAAGTGTGGATGACATCATTAAAAAAGCCCAACAGTATCAGTTGCAGGGCGCGAATGTGATTGATTTGGGTTGTCTGCCAGCAGTGCCATTCCTGCACCTAGCAGATACCGTAAAAGCACTTAAAGCTTTAGATTTTAAAGTCAGCGTTGATTCACTTCATACGGATGATCTACTTACTGCAGGGCATGCGGGGGCAGACTTCTTGCTAAGCCTCACAGAAAATACATTGTGGGTCGCTGAAGAGGTAGCTTCTACGCCAATTTTGATTCCAGCTAAACCGCATAGTTTGCCTTCGCTATATAGAGCGATAGAGGCATGTTTGAAAGCTGGTAAGCCATTTATTGCCGATGCGATTTTAGATCCAATTCATTTTGGCTTAACCAACTCAATCGTACGCTATCAAAAGTTACGTAAAAAATATCCTGATATTCAGATGATGATGGGGATTGGTAACCTGACAGAACTCACAGATGCCGATACGACAGGTATTAACGCACTGTTGTTTGGCATGATTAGTGAGTTAAATATTAATGCAGTATTAGCTACTTCGGTAAGTGCACATGCGATCAATGCTGTTGCAGAAGCAGATATCGCTAGACGCATGATGCATGCGGCAAAAAATGATGACAGACTGCCGCGTGGCTATAGTAATGGCTTGCTAGGGCTGCATGATAGGCGCCCATTTACTTATAGCGCTGATGAAGTAAAAGAAATTGCAGGTATGATTAAAGACCCGAGCTTTCGCATACAGGTCACTGAAAGCGGCATGCATATTTATAATCGGGATGGCATGCATGAAAGCACCGATCCTTTCGCGTTGTATCAGCATTTAAAAGTGGATAATGATGCGTCACATGCATTTTATTTAGGTGTGGAGTTGGCGCGAGCGCAGGTCGCATGGCAACTCAAGAAACGCTATGTGCAAGATCAAGAACTCGAATGGGGCGTGAATACCAAGCCGCAAGAACAAACTAATAAAACTGCGCATCGCGAAGCTTCAATTAAAGAACGCAAAGAAGCTAGCAAGAAGGCTTAATAAAAATGATATTTGAAACCATTATTAGCACAGTGAATAGCCAAGGCGATGCTCATGTCACGCCCTTTGGCATACAAATGCAAGATGGTCTAGTTGTCATTTCACCTTACAAGCCTTCAGCCACGCTTGAGAATATTCTTGCAACTCAACATGCGGTGATGAATTTAACCGATGATGTGCGTGTATTCGCAGGTGCTTTAACTAGGCGGCGAGCATGGTCGCTGACTCCTGCCGAAAAAATAACGGGTTATAGGCTGGCAGAAACTTTGGTACATAAAGAGTTAAAGTTAGTCAAAATTAATGAAGATGCTTTGCGTCCACAGCTATTTTTGGAAGTGATACATGAAGTGCAGCATCAGCCGTTTATGGGCTTTAATCGAGCACAAGCTGCAGTGATTGAGCTTGCAGTGCTCGCTAGCCGCTTGAATATGTTAGCTAAAGATAAGGTGCTATCTGAAATGCAATATTTGCAAATTGCGATCGACAAAACAGCAGGTGAGCGTGAATTACAAGCATGGGCTTGGCTCACTGAAAAAGTAGAAAATTTTTATGCTCAACAAGCCGGTGAGAACTTCGCATGAATGCGCCGATAATCGCCCCAGTTTCTGCTGACATTAACAAACCGCAATTGAAATTAACGCAGCTATTGATTAGCGTGACCACTATAAAAGAGGCGCAAATCGCCTTGGAAAATGGCGCCGATATTATTGACTTAAAAGAGCCAAGTTTGGGCGCTTTAGGCGCTTTACCTATAGAAACAGTCCAAGCGGTTGTTGCTTATGTAAAAAACACAAAAAATGCAGAGACTAAACTTACCAGCGCAACTATAGGTGATTTACCTATGCAGCCAGAGCTGTTGTCAGCACATGTTACTCAGCTAGCTACAACAGGAGTCGACATCATTAAAATTGGGTTTTTCCAAACGAATGACTACCAACCAAGCTTGGATGCACTTAAGTCAGTTGCGCAGGCTGGTACAAAGCTTATAGCGGTATTTTTTGCAGAAACCACTTACCCACAGGGCTTGATTGCAGCCATTAAAAATGCAGGTTTCATGGGCATTATGTTAGATACTGCAGAAAAAAATGGACTTACTTTGCTTGATTATTACTCACAGGAGCAAAGAATAGCATTTGCAAAAACAGTACTTGGCTATGATCTACAATTAGGTTTGGCTGGCTCTTTAAAACTGCAACACGTCGCATTAATTAAAGAAATGAATCCTAGCTATATTGGTTTTAGAGGCGGTGTTTGTGATGACGATCAACGTAACCTAACACTCGATGCCAACAAAGTAAAAGCGGTTCGTAAAATAGTGTAAATTTGTTGCAAAAAAACAACTAAAACATTTGAATAACGTTGATTTATAAACATTTATGATTGCGCTAAACGTAAGTGGTGCGTAATATCGAGTTTAATGAAATCTTAGATTTTGATGGATCAAAGAAGTATTTTAATTAGGAGTAAAGACGAATGAAAAAAAATCTTATTAATCTTGCAGTTGCTGCAACGCTAGGCCTTGCAGCATTTGCTGCTTCAGCAGAAGACATGTATCGCGGTGCTTGGTATGCTGTTCCTGGCATAAGCTACATGAACACAGATAGCGATTTAGACGCTAACAATGGTGGCGGTGCTTTCATTAAACTAGGTAAAGAGTTAAGCCCAAGCTGGGATATTCAAGGTGGTCTAGGTTACAACCGTGCATCTGAAGATACTGGTATTGCTGGTGCAAATGGCCGTTATAAACAAACCACTTTAGGTTTAGATGCTTTGTATATGTTTAGCCGTGAGAATTTCCGTCCATTCTTGCTAGCTGGTTTAGGCGCTGCGCGTAATAACGTTGATTATGGGAACATTGCAACTCTTCAAGATAAAAGCAAAACTTCATGGTTAGCTAACGTTGGTTTAGGTGCACAATACCTATTCAACGATACCTTTGGTTTGCAAGCTGATTTACGTCACCAATGGACTCGTTCTAATGCTAAAGCTCCAGGCACAACATTTGATGCAGATGGCACAGTTGGCAACACATTGTTAAATCTTGGCGGTATATTCCGTTTTGGTGCTCCAGCACCTATGCCAGTAGTAGCAGCAGCAGAACCAGCTCCAGCAGCAGTAGTTGAGCCAACTCCAGCGCCTATGGTTGAGCCAGCTCCAGCAGCTCCTGCTCCAGTAGCATGTAAACCAAATCTTGAAACTGTTACAGTTAGTGCAGAAAAATTATTTGGTTTTGATAAGGCGAAGTTACAAGATGGCGCTAAACCAATCTTAGATGATACTGTTGCTAAAATTAAAGCTAATCCTGAACTAAAAACAGTTATTGTTACAGGTCATACAGACCGCATTGGTTCAACAGCTTACAATCAAAAACTTTCAGAAAAACGTGCTAATATCGTTAAAGAATACCTAGTTTCTCAAGGTGTTGATGCTGCGATCATTACTTCTGTTGGTAAAGGTGAGTCAGAGCCAGTTGAAGCATGTAAAGGTGTTACAGGTAAGAAATTAATCTCTTGCCTAGCACCTAACCGTCGTGTTGTAATTACAGGCGAAGCTTCAAAAGAAGTTGGCTGTAACTAAGCTTTATTAGATTTAACAAAAACCCCGCAATTGCGGGGTTTTTTATTGGCCTAATCTCAAAACTTAAGTTCTAAACTTATACCTTTAATCGTTATAATAAGCAGATGAAAAAACAAGTTGACTTAGTCATAGAAGCACGTTGGTTATGTCCAATCGTCCCCAAGAACACGCTTTTAGAATATCAATCCGTGGTGATTCAGTCTGGAAAGATTGTTGATATTTGTGCAACATCTTCAGCTTCTGAACTTTATCAGGCAAATGACGTTGTTCAGTTAACAGAGCATGTGCTTATTCCAGGGTTAATCAACTTACATACACATGCTGCAATGAGTTTAATGCGCGGAATGGCTGATGATTTGCCACTCATGGCATGGCTGAATGAACATATTTGGCCTGCAGAACAAGTGGTTTTATCTGACCAATATGTGCAAGACGCATCTTTATTAGCTTGTGCTGAAATGTTAAGTGGCGGGATTACTTGTTTTAACGATATGTACTTTTACCCGCAAGCAACGTCTATCGCGGCAAGCCAAGCAGGCATACGCGCAAATCTAGGTTTAGTTGTTTTAGAGTTCCCAACAGCATACGCGACTGATGCTGCTGACTACTTACAAAAGGGTTTTGATGCGCACGATAGTTGGCGTGGCAATCCATTGATTTCAACTTCCATCGCTCCACATGCGCCTTACACGGTCTCGAATCAAACTTTTGAAACGGTATTGACCTACGCTGAACAATTAGGGCTTGGTATACACACTCATTTGCATGAAACTCGTGATGAAATAGTGCAATCTCAAACACAATTTGGCTTAAGACCATTACAGCGGTTTGCGCAATTAGGTTTGTTAAGCCCTAATTTTGTTGCTGCACATGGAGTGCATTTGTTGGATAGTGAAATAGACATGTTGGCTGAATTTGGGTGTCATATTGCGCATTGCCCAAGCTCGAATTTAAAACTTGCTAGCGGTATAGCGCCAGTATCAAAGCTGTTGGCTAAAGGTGTCAATGTTGGGCTAGGTACGGATGGCGCTGCAAGCAATAATCGATTAGATATATTTGCTGAAATGCGTTTAAGTGCGCTATTGGCAAAGGGGATGAGCGAAGATGCGACAGTTATTCCAGCACATCAGGCACTAGAAATGGCAACCATGAATGCCGCCAAAGCCATAGGCTTGGAAGATAGAATTGGTTCGATTGAAATAGGAAAGTTGGCCGATTTAACTGCGGTAAAATTGAATGAGCCCATTTTAAATCCATGTTATGACCCCGTTTCACATCTGGTGTATACCTGCGGTCGTGAGCACGTGAGCCACACTTGGGTTGCGGGCGAGTTACGTTATAGCAACGGTCTTTATGCCAATATTGAACCATTAGAATTAAAAGAAATCATTAATACATGGCAACCAAAGCTACAACAGCATAAACACTAATACGCAAGTTTGCCGATTAAACTAATATGAATACAGGGATGAGCTAGAGATGAATATAGAGTCGACTCCAGCAACGAATACAGAAAAGCCAGTCAATGCAGATCATTTAGAGTTGCAAAAATTTGGTGAGCTAGCACATAAGTGGTGGGACAAAAACAGCGAGTTCAAGCCGCTACATGAGCTTAATCCATTGCGCCTTGCTTGGATTGATGAGTTAGCCAGCCTGAAAGGCAAGCGCGTGCTTGATGTAGGCTGCGGTGGTGGAATTTTGTCTGAATCTATGTATTTTAAGGGCGCTGAAGTTGTCGGTATAGATTTAGGTGAGAAGGCGCTTAGTGTTGCAAAGTTGCATCAGTTAGAAAGTGGTGCAAAAGTTGATTATCAATACATTGCCGTAGAACAACTAGCGGCGCAACAGCCTGCCAGTTTTGACGTAGTGACTTGTATGGAAATGCTGGAGCACGTACCTGATCCAGCATCAATCGTTGCAGCTTGCGCACGACTTGTAAAACCAGGTGGCTCGGTATTTTTCTCAACCATTAATCGCAATCCTAAAGCTTATTTGTTTGCAGTGATTGGCGCAGAGTACTTATTGAACTTATTGCCTAAAGGTACGCATGATTATGCTAAATTTATTAAGCCTTCAGAGTTGTCTAGTTGGGCTAGGCAGGCAGATTTGAATGTCACTGCCATGCGTGGCATGAGCTACAACCCAATCACTAAGCACTACAGTTTAGGTGATGATGTTTCAGTCAATTACATGTTGCATACAATTAAATCTGCAGCATGAAGACAGTACTATTCGATTTAGACGGTACCTTAGTAGATACCGCACATGACTTAGGTTTGGCCTTAAATATACAGCTGGCACGTTATGGCAAGCCTGCACTTGCCCATGATGTTATTTGGCCTGTAGCTTCACATGGGTCACGTGGGTTATTGGCATTAGGCTTTGGCATCACACCAGCAGATGATGATTTTGAAGCTAAAAAGACTGAGTATTTGGATTTATACGAAACAGTCTTTACGAGTAAACCTATATTGCTACCGGGTATCGCAGAGTTGCTTAATGAACTGGACACAAGAGGTGTTAAATGGGGTGTCGTTACCAATAAACCTCGTCGATTTTCTGTGGATTTAACTAAAGCCGTCAATATGGGCAGTAAAAGCTTATATGAACGTTCAGCCTGCTTGGTTTGCGGCGATGATGCGTCGCAGCCTAAACCAGCGCCATACACTTTATTGATGGCGTGTGAGGAAACAGCAACACAGGCAAGAGACTGTATCTATGTAGGGGATGCCGAACGCGATGTGCAAGCAGGTAAAGCGGCAGGCATGAAAACAGTGGTGGCCTTGTTCGGCTACATTGCTGAAACGGATAAGCCGCTTGAGTGGAATGCCGACATAGTCATTAAAGAACCTAAAGATTTACTGAGCCATTTAGACTAGCATTTATTTGGAGTTGCACTAAACAACATTGCGACGCTCCATCATTGCCTGTGCAAGGGTGCCGCTATCTACATACTCAATTTCACCGCCCATCGGCATGCCGCGCGCGATGCGACTAGTTTTGATACCGCGCGTTTTAAGTAGTTCACTGATGTAATGTGCAGTAGCTTCGCCTTCAACGGTGTAATTAGTGGCAAGAATGACCTCGTTCACTAGACCATCTTGCGCGCGCTTAATGAGTTTGTCTAAATGAATTTCTTTGGGACCTATACCATCCAGCGGGGATAATCGACCCATTAACACAAAGTACATGCCAGTATAAGCGTGTGTATTTTCCAGCATTAACAAGTCTGTCGGCATTTCTACAACACAGAGCAAATTTTTATCGCGATTATCGGCAGCACATAAGGGGCAAATGGGTTGCTCGCTAAAAGTGTTACACAATTTGCAGTGATCAACTACCTCCAAGGCTGTTTCTAAAGACGCTGCTAGGGCGCTAGCACCCTTTCTATCCCGTTGTAAGAGATAGTACGCCATACGCTGTGCAGACTTTGGTCCGACACCTGGTAAACAGCGTAAGCTATCAATCAACTGTTCAAGTGCTGGAGGATTTTTCATTAATAGCTAATAAGTGTGGCGAATACAGTCGTTATATTAGAACGGCAATTTCATGCCTGCAGGCATATAGTTTGCCATACGCGCTGAAGAAGTCGCTTCTGCTTTAGCCGTTGCATCTTTTAAAGCAATGACGAGTAAGTCTTCTAACGTTTCTTTGTCGTCCATGACGCTATCATCCAAAGTCACGCGTTTCACTTCATTTTTGCAGGTCATTAGCACTTTAACTAAACCGTTGGCAGCGACACCTTCAACATCGATATTAGCTAACTCTTCTTGCGCCTTTTGCATATTTGCTTGCATTTGTTGGGCTTGCTTCATTAAATTGCCCATGCCACCTTTCATCATTTTGATCTCCTTAAGTTAGTTGATATTGCTAATAAAATTTATAGTTTTAAATTAATATTTTTTAGATTGGTTTAATTGAGTTTTGGATGATAGTTGCTCCAAATTCATTGATTAGAGCCTGCACAAATCCATCTTGTTCAATCGCACTTTCGGCACCAGCTTGCGCCACAGCTTTTTCTTGTGCCACTTCTTTTGCTGGTGTATTGACGCTGCCTTCTACGCTAAATTCTAGGCGTATTTTTCTTCCGAAATGTTGCTGTAAAGCCGCACTTAATTTGTCTTGATACATTGGACTGAGCAAGCCTTTGTCTTTATCTTGCACGGCAAAACGCATGGTATTTTCGTCATAGCTTAATAGAGCGCTATTGAGCGCTAGGTTACGTGCTAGCCCTAGCTTGAGCTGGTCTAACAAGCCACGCCAATTACCATTGAACGAGGTATGACTGATATTCTCAAAGCTTTGCGCCTCCACATTTTCATCGCTAGATTCTGCGGCTGGCTGGCTGGCTGGCGTATTCAATGGTTGACTTGGAATCGGCTCGGCATTCTTAGCAACTGGATATTCTGTAGCAGTCGCAGTTGGTAGAGTTACAGTTTTTGCTTCAGCGGTTGTCGCACTTGTATTGACTGTATTTGCATTTACTGCATTTGCATTAGCGACGGCTGGTGTTTTGTTCAGCGTTTTTTTTAGATCAGTTTCACTTGGTGTAAAAGCCAGCATGCGCAATAAGCTCATAGTGAAGCCAGCAAATTCATCGGGAGCCAAGCTGATGTCACGGCGACCGAGAAGTGCTATTTGGTAGTAAAGCTGCAGTGTTTCCGGTGATATACGTTGTGCTAAATCTAACAAGAGATGACGTTCAGGTAAGTCATCTGCAATGCTATCTGGCACGGTTTGCGCGACTGAAATTTGATGTAGTAATTGCGCTAAATCATTTAAAGCCACTTCGAACGACAAGCTACGTTCTTCCATAGATTTGGCCTGCGCAATAATACTGGCGCCATCATTAGCTAGTAATGCATTAATCAGTTGATATAAATAACTTTGATCAATTGCACCTAGCATGGCGCGCACTTCAGATTCGTTTACTGTTTGGCCGCCATAAGCAATTGCTTGATCGGTCAGTGACAAGGCGTCGCGCATGCTACCTGCTGCTGCGCGTGCGATGAGGTGAAGTGCAGTTGGCTCAAATGGGATGTTTTCTTGCCCAAGAATATTCTGCAAATGCTCGATAATCGACGTGCCTGCCATTTGACGCAAATTAAACTGCAAACAGCGCGATAACACGGTGACTGGTACTTTTTGTGGGTCAGTAGTTGCAAGAATGAATTTAACGTGTGCTGGCGGCTCTTCCAGCGTTTTAAGCATGGCATTAAACGCGCTTTTAGAAAGCATATGTACTTCATCGATGATGTACACTTTAAATCGACCAGACGTAGGTGCATACTGTGCGTTATCCAGTAGATCGCGCATCGCATCCACTTGCGTGTTGCTGGCCGCATCAACTTCTATCAGGTCTACAAATCGACCTCTATCAATTTCTGTACACGCATCGCATACGCCGCAAGGTTTTGCAGTAATACCTTTTTCGCAATTGAGGGATTTAGCTAAGATGCGCGCAACCGTCGTTTTGCCGACTCCGCGTGTGCCAGTAAATAAATAAGCGTGATGTAAACGATTTTGTTCCAGTGCATTGGTAAGTGCACGCACCACATGGTCTTGCCCGACTAAGGTTTCAAATGATTTCGGACGCCATTTACGGGCTAAGACTTGATAAGACATAGGCTCAACTTTAGCTGAAAATTTAGATTACGCAATGTAATTCACGTGTAGCAACAATTAGGTTGGCCAAAAATCTAGGTTGCCCAAAAATAAAGAGGCGAGCCTTTACCCCGGCACTTGCTTAATAGTTGTGGCTGCTTGCTTCCGCACCTGACCAGATTGGCTACTTCACAATGCGGGGAGGCCCGCCAAATGCAATTTTACAATACTTTGACGCATAAACCGCAAAGCTGAAGAGAATATTTTTCTAAAATAGACAGATAAAAGCATTGTTAAATTTGCATTTGATTTTTTACATAAGTTAGACAATGTTAGATATATCATTTTGGGACTGAATCAATAGACTTTCATTAAATTTATTTAGAGAGAAGTTTTTTAATTAACCAAGCCATGTCTAACCCAAGTAAACCAAACAAACCTGCACTCGTACCGCTAGATATAGCGCGCGAAACCTTTAAGCAAATGGCACTGAGACGCGTTGTCCCTTCGCCAGATAATTACTTGCTTATTTATAATGAGATAGCGGGTATCACAGTCAAAGAAACTGCTGAATCAGCCATAAGGAAAGCCCTTAAGCAACTGCCTAATGAAACGACCGAACAAAGTAAATGGATTAATCGCTGGGATAAATTATTAAAGCAAGAAAATTGGGCTGAGTTGCCTATATTGCTGAATGACAGTATGGATGCGAATGTGGCGGTATCCAAGCAGTGGCCTGATGCGATTCGTGAGCTCATTCAAAATTGGGATGCTAAGCAAGTGGGGCTGGATGTTACAAGGAAAAAAGAAGCGCTGGAAAAAGTGCTGATTAACTTTGGTAGCGATCCACTTTTAGCACAAAAATTGCAGGCATTGGCTAATAATTGGAAAGGGTATGGCGTTTCAGATGCATCTGCTTCTAAAGCGATTGAAGTCATAGAGCAAGCTGAAGTTAAGCCACTTAATTTGGGCGACTCAGTTTTAAGTGACTCAGCTTTGGAAAACCAAGTGTTAGCTGCCCCAGCGTTAAACACGCCAAGTTGGAAATTACCAGAAACCCTAAGTCCTGGCTATGAACCAGATCAGTTCCAAGAAACATTTCGCGCATTACAAGATATGTTAAAGCAATCACTCAATCACGGTTTGATACCGAGATTGGATGGTTATCCCGAACTAAAAGAAGAGGCCGAACTGATATTTGCATTATCTGAAAAAGCGCGTAAGTTAAAAGATTGGCAAGCAGTCGTTAAGCAATTTAGAGCGCTGCTGGTGAGAGTAGAGTTAATTGGCGCGAACGAAGAGGGTATTAAGCAAGATTTGTTGGGTTTACTTAAGTTGCTGATTGACAACATTGGTGAGTTAGTCGCAGATGATCAATGGGTGCGTGGACAGGTGACATCTGTACAGACCATTATCTCTGGCACGCTAGATAGAGCCCTGATTGTCGATGCTGAGAGAAGCCTGAAAGAAGTTATTTTTAAGCAAGGCATGCTTAAACACAGTTTGGCAGATGCTAAAAATGCATTCAAAAGTATGATTGCTACTTTTGTTGACCGCCTCAGCCATATGACTAACTCGACCGATACCTATCAAAATAAAGTTGGACAGTATGCTGATAAGTTGGCTGAGACTGAGGACATCGCACAAATTAATATCCTGTTAGAAGGCTTAATGAAAGATACGCATACAATGCAAACAGATATTGTGCGATCTCGTGACTCTATGATGCAGCAGAGCGCCGATGTTGAAGTGGCGCAGCAGAAAATACTCCAGCTACAAGCTGAGCTATCTCAACTAAGTGAAAAAGTGTCGATAGACCAATTAACGGGTGTGCTTAATCGGCGCGGCTTAGACGAGGCGATGCTGAGGGAGATATCGCGTGCGCAACGGGGCGCTAGCTCACTGTGCGTGGCATTGCTAGATATTGATAACTTTAAGCATTTCAATGATAACTACGGACACCACGTCGGTGATACCGCCTTGCAGCACTTGGCTAAGGTAATACAAGAAACCTTACGGCCAACTGATATTGCGGCGAGATTTGGTGGAGAAGAGTTCGTCATATTATTGCCAGATACTAGTATTGATGCGGCTATTGAGACTATTTCACGATTACAACGTGCGCTCACTAAACAATTCTTTTTAGGCAATAACGAGCGATTGTTAATTACTTTTAGTGCTGGTGTTGCCTTATTTAGGGAGACTGAAGAGCAAGCCACTGTTTTGAATAGAGCTGACCAAGCGATGTATCTCGCTAAAAAGTCTGGTAAAAATCGTGTAATGACTGAAGTTGATTTAGAAATGGCTAGAAAAAGTTAGTGGCCTCAGGCATGCTAATTGAATTTATCTTTAAGTCGAGTTAGAAAAAGATGAGTTAGAAGCTGAATTAGACAACTGCATTGGGGTTGTAATGGTATTAAATTTTATTTAATAATTTTGTACATAATTTTAAATTTGAATTACGATGAGTGTTAGTTGATAATGTTTTTTAATTGTAGATTCACACTTAATAAAAGGTAGCTAATTTGTCTCAATTGCCAGACACCTCTTTACTGTTAGATGCTCTTTTATTGGGAGTGACTGATGAGGTGTACGTTCTTAATGTGTCGTCTATGCAGCTCGTTTATGTGAGTGAGGGCGTAATAAAAGATACAGGTTACGATTTAGAAGGATTGAAAGAACATAGCCTAGAAAGCTTATTAGGCGTCAGTGAAAAAACATTAAAAAGTCACGCGGAAAGCCACCGTCACCACTCGTATTTCGTAGAGTTGCTGCAAGAGCAGACGCCTATAATCGGCAATATCAAGCATAATAAATTGCGACTCATGGTATTAGAGTCCGCAAAGAAAGTCTTTATATTAATCGTTAAAAATGATGCCGCTGAAACTGCTACTGGTCAGCGTGATGGAGAGTCAGGTACTAAGAAAATTCTGAGTGAAAATGAAACCCGCTCTCAAACTATGGTTTCTAATACACCAGGGTTGGTTTTTCAGTTTCAGCTGGATAGCAATGGTGAAATGAAATTCATCCATCTGACCGATGGCTGCAAAGCCTTACTAGGCTTAAATGCGGAAGATTTAAAAGAAGACTCCAGCCTGCTATATTCCATGATGAACGCGAGGGATCGTGGCGCGCTTCGTAAACGGCTTGAGCAATCAACCACCAATCTTAGTTTGATGAATTGGGAGGGTAAAGTTTGGATTGATGGCTGGCAAGATAATAAATGGCTTGATTTGCGCGCTGTACCTAGAGTGCTGAGTAATGGCGTGGTGCAATGGGAAGGCATCATGACCAATATCACGCAAAGCAAAAATGCTAAGCATGAAATTGAAAAGTCACGACGTGAACTGGTAGAGTTAACAGCACATATACACAAAATTAAAGAACAAGAGCGTAGCGCAATCGCGCGTGAGATTCATGATGACCTAGGTGGCAATCTAACTGCAATTAAAATGGGACTGTCTTCCATTATTAACAAGCTTGCCAAAGGTCAGGACGTTACCATAGAGCAAGCACAAGGTTTAGAGTCTATATTGGATAGTACTTTTGAAGCGGTACATAGAATTTCTAGTGATTTAAGGCCTAATGTTTTAGATTTAGGCATCGTTGCAGCCTTAGAGTGGCAAGCCAAAGAGTTTGAGAAGCAGTTAGGCCTGACATGCAAATTCACTTGTAATCAATCAGAAATTCCAGTGACTACAGACCAAGGCATTACTCTGTTTAGAATTTTTCAGGAGTCAATGTCTAACATTGCCAAACACGCCAATGCCAGCCATGTGAGTGTTGATTTGAGCGCCTTTACGCACGACCTCATCTTGACCATTAGTGATAATGGCGTGGGTATTAAATCGAGTGATACTTTGAAGTCCAATTCATTTGGCTTGCGTGGAATGCGTGAGCGCGTGACGGCCTTGCACGGAACATTTGATGTGCAGCAATCCAATAAACAAGGCACGGTAATTACGATTAAGTTACCTGTTGAGTAGTTGGAAAATTCGGCTAAATATTTATCCAAAAAATTAGTACAAGATTTTGTACAAGTTCAGATTTCGTCACACTCATGATAAATTTCGTCACTTTGACAAAAAATCGTTAAAATTCCGACAGTCTTTCCTTCACAAAGCTTAACTCCTATAAATTCATCATTTTTAGGGTTAGGTTCTACCTTTAAACAAATTCAAAAAATCTTTATCTTCTAAAGATAAGAGCAAGATATACGTGGCACTAGGCTTTGTGCTGTATTGTTGAGCGGTTTTCAACAAATAAGTCTTAATAATTTCTGCAGATTACTCTTCTAAGTTTTATTTTTTAAGCTTACTAGGGCTTAAATTACTCCGTCCTAAATCTGCAATTTAAGTTCAAATACCCCAAATCATCGGCTGGCACACAGTTTGCTTACAAGTATTTACATAGGTTAATTAAAGCTAGTTTAGCGTTAAAGCCTGTCGTAACCACTTAATATTTGCCTGGATATCAGCATGACAAAAAGTAACAAAATCAAAGTAATTATTGCCGATGATCATGCCATTTTAAGAGCAGGCCTTAAGCAGATTTTGGCTGAAACTGATGACATTGAAGTGATTTCAGAAGCAGAGAATGCGGCTGAGGCAATCAAACTAGGCTGTATGCCAGGTGCTGATGTTATTTTGATGGATATTGCGATGCCAGACCGCAGTGGTATGGATGCGTTGAAGTATATTAAGCATGTCAATCATCACATAGCGGTGTTAATGCTATCGATGTATAAAGAAGATCAATATGCGGTACGTGCTTTAAAATCAGGTGCCGCAGGTTATGTGTGTAAACAAACTGCTTCTTCAGAATTGGTGAATGCCATTCGTATTGTTGCTAAAGGCAAAAAATATATTTCACCAGAAGTTGGGGAGATTTTAGCGAATCAAGTTGGCATGGAAACTGAAAAAGCACCGCATGAAAGTCTTTCAGATCGTGAATTTCAAACCATGACATTGATAGCCTCAGGTTTCTCTGTGGGTGAAATTGCTGAGAAACTGGCTTTATCGGTGAAAACTATCAGTATGTATCGCACTCGTATGCTTGAAAAATTGAATTTGCGCCACAATGCTGAATTAACACACTACGCGATTAAAAATCATCTAGTAGATTAGTTGGGTAGTTTTACAAATAGCATTTGCTTATTTAAATCTAAATAAGCATTCATCAAATATGTCATGGTATTTCTTACTATGCCAACATCAACATAATATCTGCATTGAAACAATCAGTCTAAAACTACCGCACTGCAGTGATTGGCTAAAGTTAATTTAGCTTACTTTTATCCCTCTATTTCAGACATCTATTACTCGCATTATTTTCGATAATGTCATCATTACGGCAAAAACGTTTTAAAACTTTAATTTTAATCGTATTGCTAATCAAATATTGCGGTGAGTCAGTAGGTTAATGGCGCTGCTAGATGATGCATGATAAAAAGGGTGGGTGATGATTGCCTCAAAGAGCAACAATAAGTCAGATCTGAATACGAACGAAGCTTCTAGTAAAGCCGTTGTTGAGGTGAAAAGCACAGCAAAACCAAGTCATTCGGAAATCAATGAGTTGGTTGCCAAATTTAATCATGGTCGCTTAGCTGAAAGCGAAAAACTTGCACTTAAACTCACCCAAAAATACCCAACCGACGGATTCGGGTGGAAAGTATTAGGCGCTATATATCAACAGCAAAATTTTCTTGAAAAAGCCTTCTTGGCTTTAAAGAACGCAGCTAACTATTCACCCAAAGACAGCGAAGCTCAATATAACTTGGGCAATTATTATTACGATCAGCAACTGCTCAATGAGGCGGTTGGTTGCTACAGAAGATCGGTTGAACTTAACACTAGTTTTGCCCAAGCTTATTACAATCTTGGTAGCGTTCTAAAAGAGTTGGGACTGTTGCCAGAAGCAGAGGCTAGTTATCAACAGGCATTAAAAATCAATCCAAAAAATGCAGAAATGCATTTTAATTTAGCGCAGATGCTTTATGAGCAAGGGCGCTATGAAGATGCCATTAAGTATTATCAGCAAGTGATTAAGCTACAGGCAGATTTTGTTTCTGCGTATGTCAATCTAGGCGCATGCTACAAGGCATTAGGAAATCTGCAAGATGCCGTTGCTTGTTATCAAAAAGCTATTGTGTTACGCCCTGACTATGTTGATGCTTTAAACAATTTAGGCGTAGCGTTAAAAGAATTAGGCAATATTACTGAGGCTGAAGAGTGTTATAGAAAAGTAATCGCGATTAATCCAGAATATGTGCCTGCATATAACAATCTTGGTATTTTGTTAAAAGATACTGGGCGAAAAGCTGATGCAGAAACTTATTACATGAAAGCACTCAAAATAGATCCATTGCGTGCGGTCACTTATAGTAATTTGGCTGTATTGCTCAGAGAGTTAGGTCGATTTGTTGATGCTGAGGTGTGTTGCAGAAATGCCTTGAAAATCACACCGAATTACGTTGATGCTTATAACAACTTGGGTTTGGCTTTAGATAGTCAAAATAGGTTTATAGAGGCGGTTGCTGCTTTTGAACAGTCTCTTGAGTTGGACCCTAATAATATTTCTGCACTAAGTAATTTCAGTGTGACTTTAAACACATTAGGTCAACTTACCAGAGCAGAAGCTTATCTAAAAAGAGCGCTTACACTTTCCCCACAGTTTATTAATGCGCATATTAATTTATGTGTGAATTATTTAGCGCAAGGCCGCATTAAAGAGGCTGAAAATGTCTGTGTAGAGGCTCTTGAAATTCAACCTGATAATTTAGATGCAATGAGTAATTTGTTATTTTCAATGAATTACTCTTCTGATTATAGTGCTGATGAGTGTCTGAAAAAAGCACGTGAATATGGCATTGAGGTATCTGCAAAAGTAGAAGCACCATTTACAGCATGGCAACATAAACCAAATGCTAGAAAGTTACGTGTAGGACTGGTTTCAGGTGATTTACGTCAACATGTAGTGGCTTACTTTTTAGAAAATTTTGTTAAACATGTGGATGTAACTAGCATTGAACTCGTTGCTTACTCAACGAGTAATCAAGAGGATGAAGTTACCGCAAATCTTAAACCGTACTTTTCTGGATGGAAGTCGCTTGTTGGCTTGAGTGATAGTGAGGCAGCAACGCTGATTCATCAAGATGGCTTGCATGTTTTGCTAGATTTATCAGGACACAGTTCAGGCACGCGATTACCTATTTTTGCTTGGAAGCCAGCGCCATTACAAGTGAGCTGGCTTGGTTACTTTGCCACTACGGGCTTAGCTGCGATGGACTATTTTGTTGCAGATGAAGTGGGTGTGCCTGAGTCAAATCAAGCTCAGTTTGTTGAGAAGATTAAATACTTACCAGACACTAGATTGTGTTTTACTGCACCTAATACAGAGATTTCGGTTTCAGCTTTGCCAGCTCTGGCTAGTCAATTGATTACCTTTGGTTGCTTTCAAAATATGGCGAAGGTGAGCGATGAGGTGCTGGATTTATGGGCGGAAGTCTTGAGTGCCGTGCCGAACAGTCGATTGCGCTGGCAATATAAATCATTCAGTGACGCAGCCGTCGCGGATGATTTAATACAACGCATGGCGAAGCGCGGCATTGAATCGCACAGAATACAGTTGTTGGGAGCGGTTGTACGTGAAGCTTATTTAGCGGCACACCATGAAATCGATGTGATATTGGACACATTCCCATTTAACGGTGGCACAACGACATGTGAAGCACTTTGGATGGGCGTTCCTACTTTAACGCTTGCTGGCAATCGCCTAATTGCACGTCAAGGCGCTAGTTTGCTGACTGCAGCGGGGCTTTCAGATTGGGTGGCAGAGAGTAAGTCAGAATACATCAGTAAGGCTAAGTCATTTTGCAGTGATTTAAGTCAACTTGCTCATTTACGCTCAAGCTTAAGAGCACAAGTATTAGCTTCGCCACTATTTGACGGACAGCGCTTTGCAAAAAACATGGAAAAAGCGCTATGGGAAATGTGGAGCGAGAGTCAAGGTATTGAAAGTAAGTATACAAAAAATCAACTGAAGACAGATTCTAAACATGACGAAATTACGAAGCAGCCAGTAAAGCTTGATGTTGAAATCGTCAGCGCTACACGCTATTCAGAAGCAGATTTCTGGGCTAAATCAGCTTTAGGCCTATCTTTAAAAAGGCACCTTAAACAAGACGCTAGATTAAGTGCGCATATTGCCTTTGAAAACTCACGTGGTTTATCCGAAGTATTTAATGACCGAATTAATCAAGCGGATAAAGACGCAACATTGGTATTTATTCATGATGATGTGTGGATAGATGAAGCTAATTTCGCCGATGTAGTGAAAAAAGGACTAGAGCAATTTGATGTGATTGGTATTGCTGGAAATAAACGCATATTGCCAAACCAGCCAGCTTGGGCATTCGTAGATATTCAATTCACTTGGGATGATAAGACTAATCTGAGCGGTCAGATAGCGCATAGCAAAAATGCTTTCGGAACTGTGGAAGTTTTTGGCGAAGCCCCAGCCGCATGCGAACTCTTAGACGGTGTTTTTCTTGCAGCTAAAAAATCTAGTTTAGATAGAGCAAATGTGAGTTTTGATAAGCAGTTTGATTTTCATTTTTACGATTTGGATTTCTGCCGTACAGCAAGACAAGCGGGCTTAACACTTGGTACATGGCTAATTCAACTTACCCATCAAAGCGATGGTGCTTTTGGCACACCGCAATGGCGAGAAAAGCATCAAAAATATATCAATAAATGGGAAACCCCCAAATCGGACATGGCGATGACAAACAATGCAGTAGCAAATTATGAGGCTATAGAAGCAAATCAGGAGCTACAGCAAGTCATCAATGAAGTGTTAGAGATAGCGGTAAAGCATCAGGGTGCAGGGCAAATAGAGCAGGCGGAAGCTTTATATCATGAAATTCTAAGCATTCAAGCAAATCATGCAGAAGCTAATCACAATTTAGGTGTGATAGAGGCGAGTTTAAAAGGAGCGAAGGCGGCTTTGCCATGGTTGGAAGTTGCAGTGCAATCCAAGCCAGAAAATGAACAATACTGGGTCAGTTATATTGATGCAATCATGCAGTCTAGCCCAATAGAGACGGCTATCTCAGCATTAGAGCTTGGCCAGAAATACGGCCTTCGAGCCGAAACTGCACAAATGCTGGCTGCAGACTATATGGAAGCGCATGAGTCAACTTTGCGTTTAAGCAAACAAGCGCCTGCGACTACCGCTAAGAAAATACTTAACTTAAAAATTCAGCACGAATTAAAGGAAACTTTCTAATATGACCACCGTTTACATTGGCATGACGGTTGATATTCTGCATCATGGGCATATCAACATCATCGAACAGGCAAGAAAATACGGTGACGTTACCGTTGGTTTACTATCAGACTCAGCCGTGGCTGATCATAAGCGTTTACCTTATTTGACCTATGAGTATCGTAAGCAAATTGTTGAGAATATTAAAGGTGTAGCGAAGGTTGTTCCGCAAGAAGAGTGGGATTACGCGCCAAATATTAGAAAATATCGCCCAGATATTATGGTGCATGGTGATGATTGGCTTGAGGGGCCGCTCTTGCCATATCGCGAAAGAGCGCGCGTTGCACTCGGTGAATATGGCGGTCATTTGATTGAGATCCCTTATACGCGTGGCGTATCCTCCAAAGAAATGCTCACACAGATGCAAACGCTTGGCACTACGCCAGATATACGCCGACGCACATTGAAGCGATTAATTGCGGCAAAGCCCATTTCACGCTTTATTGAAGCGCACAATCCAATTTCAGCACTCATTGCCGAGCATACGTCTTTTGAGCGTGATGGTAAAAATTGTGAGTTTGATGGCTTTTGGTCAAGCTCGCTGACAGACTCTACCGCGCGCGGCAAGCCTGACATTGAAGCGCTGGAAATCAATAGTCGCTTGTCAAATATCAATGACATATTCGATGTCACCACCAAACCACTCATTATGGATGCGGATACAGGCGGCAAGTTAGAGCACTTTGAGCTGAATGTACGCAGTATGGAGCGCTTAGGTATATCAGCGACCATTATTGAAGATAAAGTAGGCTTAAAAAAGAACTCCTTGTTTGGTAATGACGTTGCGCAGAATCAAGATGATATAGGCGCATTTTGCGACAAGATTCGTGCTGGACGTGCAGCAAGAGTGAGCGATGATTTTATGGTCATTTCGCGCATTGAAAGTCTAATTTTAGATAAAGGCATGAATGACGCTATAGAGCGCGCGCAGGCTTATGTGGAGGCTGGTGTGGATGGCGTGATGATACATAGCCGCAAGAATACGCCAGATGAAGTGTTTGAATTTGCCAAACTTTTTAAAGCCGACTTTCCAACTATTCCACTGGTTTGCGTACCTACAAGCTACAACACGGTCACGGAAAGTATGCTGGCTGAGCATGGTTTTAATGTGGTGATTTACGCTAATCATTTGCTAAGAGCGGCTTACCCTGCCATGCAGAATGTGGCGCGTGAAATTCTACGCAATGGCCGTTCTAGTGAAGTGGATAAAGATTTGATGGCGATTAACGATATTTTAGAGCTTATTCCAGGTACAAGATAATGATCAACACTTCTTTATGATAAACCCTATGGATTTTCGTACAGCATTAGATGAAGCCGATATTCGCTTTATCACTGGCGTACCAGATTCGCTGCTGAAAGACGTGTGTGCATGTATCAGCAGTTGTTATCCAGCTGAGCGTCACATCATTGCGGCTAATGAAGGTGGAGCCATAGGTTTAGCAATCGGCCATTACTTAGCAACTGCACGACCAGCCTTGGTCTATATGCAAAATTCTGGCTTGGGTAATGTCGTCAATCCTATTGCCTCACTTGCAGATCCGCAAGTGTATGGCATACCAATGCTGCTAATGATAGGTTGGCGTGGCGAAATCAAAGTCGATGGTACGCAGTTACATGATGAGCCTCAACATGTAAAACAGGGTCAAATGACTATCGCTCAGTTAGATATTTTAGGTATTCCCTATCGAGTCATCGATGAAAATACGCAAGACATTGCAGCTATCATGAAAGCGCTTGTAGAGTTGACTTTGGAACGGTCTGGGCCAATAGCCTTGCTGGTGCGTAAGCAGACATTCTCAACCTATAAATTAAACATTCAGCGTGATGATAGTCATTTGTTAACGCGAGAAGCGGCCATCAAACTATTGATTGACGCATTACCTGAAAACACCCCAGTAGTATCAACCACTGGCATGGCTTCACGTGAGTTGTTTGAGCATCGCAAGGCCACTACAAAAGCCTATGACCATGACTTTTTAACTGTTGGCGGCATGGGACATGCATCGCAGATTGCGACTGGTATTGCCTTGGCACAGCCTGCTCATAAAGTCGTGTGTATCGATGGTGATGGTGCTATGTTAATGCATATGGGCGGCTTGGCGATTAGTGGTAAGCAAGCGAACTTAATTCATATCGTCATTAATAATGGCGCACATGATTCAGTTGGCGGACAACCGACGCTAGCTGAACACCTTAATCTATCTAACATTGCTGCTGACTGTGGCTATGGCTACATAGCACAAGCCACAACAGAACAAGAGGTTTTGCAGCATATTAGCTTAGCAGTTAAAGGTAAAAGCAGTGCTTTTGTAGAGATTAAGTGTAGGTGTGGTGCGCGAGCTGATTTAGGGCGTCCAGATAGAACTCCTCTAGTCAATAAAGCCGATTTTATGAAGTTTTTGAAGGGCGTTACAAAGAACAGTACAGAGAGAATATAGATGAGCGATAAATCCAAAACCATAGAAAATTTGGTGACTGAACGCAATCTGTCTAAGTATATTTTTACTGCGGGACCAGCCAGTTTATTACCTGAAAATTTAACAGGTTTGCGTCCATGTTTTGGCCGTGGCGATGGTGATTATGATGCAGTGGAATTGGATGTACTCACTAGACTTAAAGCGATGTCAGGACATCAAAAAATCGCGCGGATGCAAGGTTCTGCTAGCCTTGCATTGGAAATTTCTGCGTTAAATTTTTTGTACGGACACGTGTTAGTGATTAATACTGGCTACTATTCTGAACGCTTAACATGGCTTGCAGAGTCCGCACAACGTCGCATTGGTGAAATTAAGTCTGTGACTACGGTGGGTTGGAAAGAAATGGAGTCAATCACAGGTCAATATGACTGGGTAGTCGCTTGCTACACAGAAACCAGTTGCGGATTGAAGTTACCAATTGAATCATTGAAAGCATTATCCACAAAATTAAAAGCCCGCTTGATGTTAGATGCGACGGCTTCTATTGGTTTGGAAACAGGTCACGAACAAGCTGATGTGATTGCTTATAGTTCATGCAAAGGTTTATTTGGACTAACAGGTGCGGCTTTTATCGCCTTTAATGAAATGCCAATTATTGAGCAGGATTCGTTTTACCTCAGTCTAGCAAGCCACTTAGAAAAGAAGATGACTGGCCCTTATCACGCGATTGCCTCTTTGTATGAAGTGCTAAAACGGCACGATGATTTCAAGGCGGCTGTGTTTGAAAATAAGCGTATCTTCTGCGAAAAGTTTCTCAATCAACAAAGCCCTGAAACCAAACTTCCATCAACACACCAACCTGCTCTATGTACTTGGGTGGATGGCGAAATTACATCCTTAGACCCACGTGCTGTGCTTTACAAACCACGTGGTAACCAAGGCGGTAGCGTGGTTTGCCATTTAGGTGAAGTACATCTTGAACGGCAAGCCCATGGTCAAATTTTAGATAGCTTGCAATTAACAGCGCCATTAACGGCAAGGTGAGCATGATGCAAAATATGAATGATACAAACGTCGCTAATCCAAATAAACCTAAAAGAATCATGGTCGATATGTCAGCTACCTTGATTCACCACGGCCATATTCGCTTACTTAAAGAAGCTAAAAAATTAGGCAATGTTATCATCGCTTTAACGACAGACGATGAAATAAGCACCAAAAAGGGTTACTCATCTGAGCTTAACTTTGAAGAAAGACGCGAGATACTTGAGGCTATTAAATATGTAGATGAAGTTGTGCCGTGCAATTGGTTAATCGATGAAGCATTTCTTGATCAACACAATATAGATTTATTAGTACATGGTCATGACAACAGCAACCCAATTAGTCCATCGCGCTTGCTGGTGTTGCCACGTACCGAAGGCATTAGCAGTAGCTTGCTACGCAGCCGAGTTTTAAAGGCAGTTGCAGAAATTATGGAAGAAAAACATAAATGAATACGCTTAACTGGAAAGAAATATGGAATCGCAGGAGTTTTTCAGCAGGTGAAAAACTGAGCCTAGACACACTAATTAAGCTCGATGGGTTTGATAGTGGTGCAGGGCGCATTTCTTCTGATGATTGGCAGACCTATGCAGACATCATTTCAGATAAGTTAGAGATAGAAAGTGGTCATTCTGTTTATGAATTAGGCTGTGGCGCGGGTGCATTTTTGTATGCATTGCGAGAAAAACATGCATTAAAAGTGGGTGGGTTAGATTACTCGTCTGCATTGATTGAGGCTGCTACGCATGCTATGCCAGATGGGCAGTTTGTCGCTGCAGAAGCGAAGTTGTTGGACACCGAGCCAGCCTATGATTTTGTGATATCGAACAGTGTTTTTCATTATTTTTCAAAAGATTATGCAGCCACCGTATTGGCTCGTATGGTTCAAAAAGCGAAGGTAGCTGTTGCAGTAATGGAAGTGCCAGATTTGCAGACTAAACTTGAATCAGAAACATTAAGACGTGATTTACTTAGCCAAGAAGAATATGAGAAAAAATATGCTGGCCTGGAGCATACCTATTACGAACGAGCTTGGTTTAAAGATCAGGCAGCAGCGCTTGGTTGCAGTTGTGAAATTTTTGATGGTTGTGTCCCCGGATATGCGCAAAACAGGTTTCGATTTGGCGCAATCATTAAAAAACATTAAGCATTATTAGTGCGAACACCTTTTAACTAGATACTAAATTTAACTAGATACTCAATCAAATGAGACCTATATGACAAAGACTAACTTTAGCAATCGCTCATTGCCTGCCATGACTTTTTTCTACACAGATAACTGTGAGCGTCAGGCATTGGCACCCGTGGCGTTAGAAGCTGAACATCGCGGATTTGAAGTGAAGTTTAGTACTAATTCAAAAGAGCGCGCTGAAATCGGCGTTTATTGTGAACACGCTTGCCAACCGAATGCTGATTTTTCAGTCATTATGTTGCATGATCTGGCGCAAAGACATGATATTTGGCCGTCATTTTGGCGCTATGAACCTTGGAATAAGTTTGATATGGGTATCGTCCCAGGTAAATCGTGGGTTGATCGTTGGCAAACACAAGCAGGGTTTCCGATAGCACGTCCCCGTTTAGGTCTGTTTGATCTTGGTTGGCCGAAGGCTGACTTAGTATTTCGTGACAAAGCGGTATGTTCTCTTGAGGCAGATAAACTACGTAAAACGCTTGGACTTAAATATGAAAAATCTGTGCTTTATGCTCCGTCATGGGAAAACCATGGAAAGCAAGATGATTTTGTTAAGGCGTTTGTAGATTTACCAGTCAATGTTTTATTGAAGCAAGCCCCATGGTCAGATGCCTATCCTGGAGTGCTAGAAAATATACGGCAGATGAATGAGCTACATCGCGGTTGTGCGGATAATGTTCACATCATTGATGTGGAAGTCAGCATCATGTACTGCCTGAGCTTGGCCGATGTGCTGGTTTCAGATGAATCTAGTGTGCTTACAGAGGCATTACTACTAGATGTGCCTGGCGTTGCAGTAACTGATTGGCTTATTCCAGATAGCAATCCACCGCGCCCAGCCAGCGTGCCATACGATTATGTGACTAAAACTACCAAATCTAAAATGCGTGAAACCGTAGAAGCGATTTTGGCTGAGCCTGAGAGTACGCGTCAAAAAACACGTCAAGACAGAGATAATCAGTTTAGTAATCTAGGCAAAAGCGCTGTGCTGATTATGGATAATATTGTAGCCGCTATAGAAGGTAAAACAATACCAAACCCACCAGTTACTGCGCAAGTTGATCTTGATAGAGCTGAATACTTTCGTGCTGAGCAATACATCAATGCTTCTAATACGCTAGAGGCTATGAAATTATTGATTCCACTAGTGCAAGCTAAAACGGAGTGCTGGGAAGTCTATAACGACTTAGGCACAATGATGTTTAATGAAGGTAACCTTGAAGATGCCTTTTTCTTACTAGAAAATGCCGTCCAACGTGCGCCAGATCCAGTCATTCCATTGAGTAACCTGATTGAAACTTATTGTGCTGCCAATCAGCCAGATATGGCTTTGTTAAATTTGGCGAAATTGAGTCGGCATGTGCCTAAATCCCAGAGCAAGATAGTCGCAATTAGAAGTTGCATGGAAGCTTTATTGTCCGCTCAACAAGCTGAATATGAGCATGATGAGAATCTCTCTATAAGCGTTTAACAATCTTAGATTAACTAATAAATTACAAAGCATATAAAGTACACGGAGCATCATGATGAACGACTATCAGTACAACAGCACAGACAATTATTATCATCCTAAAAGTCAGGATGACTTTGGCTATAAAGATTCTGGCGACGCGCAAAACAAAATTTATCGAATTATTAAAAACTCTAAAGATAGAGGGGTTTTTTCTGCTGAGTTGATTAATCAGGCAGATGATTGGCCGACCTATTATCATCTAACACCGCTGCGTGCCAATATTCTGCGACCATTTATTAAGCAAATCTCAGCAGGGCGAAGTTTGGAGCTTGGTGCTGGATGCGGCGCGATTACGCGCTTTTTAGGTGAGTTAGGCGGCAAGGTTGTGGCGGTTGAAGGGAGTGCAGATCGTGCGCGTATCATCGGTAATCGTTGTGCGGAGCTTAAAAATGTCACCGTCATTGCCGACCTCATTCAGAACTTTAAGCCAGATGAAAAGTTTGATGTAGTGACTCTAATTGGCGTGCTGGAATACTCACAGGTGTATATCAACGAACCTGACCCAGTGCAATACTTGTTAAAACTGGCAAAGTCATTTTTAAAAGATGATGGCGTTTTAATTATCGCGATTGAAAATCAGCTTGGCTTAAAATATTTCTGTGGTTCTCCGGAAGACCATCTTGGTCGTGCTATGTTTGGTGTGAATGATTCATATACTGATAAATCAGCCATTACGTTTGGTCGTAAAGAGCTCACTCAACATATACACCGTGCTGGGTTTGAGTCAGTCGATTTATATGTGCCGCTACCTGATTATAAAACGCCAGTGTCGATTATTTATCCTAAAGGCTTTGAAGACGCGAGTGTTGAAGCAGGCTGGGATGCTTCGCCAATTCTATCTGGCGCGGTGATTCATGACCGTCAACGTCCGCAAGTACCAACTTTTTCACTTGAGTGCGCTTGGGGCGTGATTGGTAGAAATGGCTTAGCGCAAGATGTGGCTAACTCGTTCTTATTTGCGGTGCGCAAAACTGCCTCGCCAAAACAAGAAAATATCTTAGCTGCGCATTATGGCGGTCAGCGACCCGCGCAATTTGCTAAAGAAACGCAATTTACGCTTAAAAGTGGTAGTTTGATGACGCAAACCAGATACGTTGGTAATACTGGTAAGTTAGCTTCAGCTAAATGGGATTTAGGCCCCTACAGAACCGGTAAGTTATGGTTTGATGAACTACTCTTGTTAGTGAATCGACCTGGTTGGAGTTTTTTAGAGCTCTCTGAATGGACTGGTGTTTGGATTGCAGCATTACGTGCATCACCATTGCAGCCATCAAGCGGTACCATTGCAGAATTGCGGCATTTTGCTGAGTTGTTACCAGCTAATTACATTGATGCCACGCCAACAAACTTTATTGTGAACAGCAATGGTCACGGTGATTTTTTTGACCTTGAGTGGAATTTCTCTACGACACTGCCTGTGGAATTTGTGGTTTTTAGAGGCTTATTTTTAACCTTGCATAGAATGACCAGTTGCTCACGGCCAGCTGGAAATGTACCAACCAAGCTATACGATTTAACCATGGCTATTATGGAGCAGCACGGCATGATTATTGACCGAGATGACCTAGATTTATTCTTAGCTATTTTTAATGCATTCCAAAATCAAACACAAGATTTACCATCCGATGTGATGAATGGTTTGACTGCTGAGCTTGATACAGCGATGTTACCTATCAGACAGCTTTTCACTTAGTTTGAATACCTTTGAATACATAGCGTGTATTTGGTAAGTAGATTAAAGCGTTTAGCCAATTGAAAATACTCATTATTCGTCTGATGGGTTTTGGTGATGTTGCATCCATATTGATTCCAGCAGTCAACATGATTCATCAGAAACACCCTCATGCCACTATTGATGTATTGACCTATGGCGCGGGTGTTGAGCTGATGTCTTTAGTACCGACGGTAAATGCGGTACTTGCCGTAAGTGCGGAGCAGTGGCCAAGTGATATTGATAAAGCTTTACCGAGCTTTATGGATATTGCGCAAGTGGTGATTGAACAAAATTATGACTTGATTATTAATCTTGATACTTGGTTTATGCCATGTTTTTTAACACGTGTTTTAAAAGATTTCGGTGCTAATGTTCAAGGTAATTTCATTAATTACGCAGTTGATGCATTGATTCATAAAATTCAGAGCAATACATTAACGCAAGCCTATTTTCAAACACCTAATCTATACCTAGCTAGCACCTACGCCAATATGGTGGATTGGAGCACGCCTTGGTGGAATCAATATCCTGATACCGCGTATCCTGAGTTTTATCTTCAGCATTGCTGTGGATTTGAGCAAGAGATGGATATGTCACTTTCAGTGGAGCCAGATCTAGCGTTTAAACAACAGGCTGAAACAAAACCTATCCTTGCGCTTTCATTATCTGGCAGCAAAGCTAGTAAACAGTATGCACATGGTAAAGCTTTGCAATCATTACTAGAGCAAGCGGGGTTTTTTGTTTGGAGTGGGTTTGATGGTAGCGCGCCTATGCAAACCACGTTGGCACGTTTAAAGGTGACGGATTTGTTAATTACCGTTGCCACCTCAACGCAGTGGCTGGCTAAGTTGGCAGGTTGTCCATCGTTGATGATTCCAGGCGCACTGCCACCAAGTGTATTAGGCGCTGAGTTAGTCGTTGAGAAAGTAAAAAGTTGTCAGTATTGTTACCAAAATCAATGTGTGGAAAACATCAATTTCGCATGCATGGATATCCCGCCCCAGCAGATTGTTGATAAAACACTGCAATACTTTCAAGCATCCTAAATCTTTTTTTTAGCGGCATTGCGTCGTCCGATTTAGCTTATTTACACTATGTGCGCTATCGCACAGAACATCTAATTTTGCATAGGTATATTTGTTCGAATATCAAATAGGCATTTAGTTTTCGGATGATTCAATGAATGTTATAGGAGCATAATCAAGATGAAAATACTTAAATCTTTACTTGCTGGTTTAATAGGCATGATTGCAATGATTGCGGTCTCAAATACTGTATATGCAGATGAAATAAATTCAGAGCAACCTGCATATCTTAATGGCGGTATAGGTCAGGAAGAAGCTGACGACATGCGTATGCATGCTAGAGAATACAACTTACGCCTGTATTTATCTGAAGGTAAAAAAGGACAGTCTATTTCTGGTGTGTCAGTGACAATTACCGATAAAAAAGGCAATGTCAAACTAGAAGTTGCTGAAGCTGGACCTATGTTATTTGCACATTTGGAAAACGGTACTTACAAAATTATCAGTCAACATAGTGGTGTTATTTTGACCAAAATCGTTAAAGTAGTTAATCGTAAAGGCGTCAATGTGTATCTTAACTGGAAGAACTCTACTGCTGATGATACGGATGAAATCTCAAGTGAAAATTAGCATCAATAATTCCTATCATGTCGAATTGCAAAAGCTCAGGGTTTCAAAATTAAATAAGGCTGACACAGATTAAAGGTGTATAACAGTATTCAGCAATTTTCATTACTTTTTGAAATTGTTTAGTCCTTCCATTCACAGTTAAACCTGCTCAGCTTAATATTTCAAAACGAGAATCAGCCATGTATACAAGAGATCTATCCCTGCCTTTAGCTGCCTCATGCTAGTCGCTAGCATTGCATCAAAAATCAATCAGTACCAATTTATTTTGCTTTTGGTGCTGATGGCGCTGGCCTTTGTTTACATCATCTACCGACAATCGCAACAAAAAATCAAAAATTTAGTGCATGTAGAAACTAAGCGTTTGCTGGAAGTTCAAGAAAACACAAATAAGCAACTCCGCCAATTAAACGCCAAACTGCAAGACAGTGAAGAAAAACTCAATGTCACCCTCAATTCGATTGGCGATGCAGTCATCACAACCGATGCCCAAGCATGTATCACCTTATTGAACCCCCTTGCTGAAAAGCTGACTGGTTGGACCTTAGCTGAAGCAGCAGGCCGACCTATAGCAGAAATTTTCCCAATTATTAGTAAAGAAACGCGTTTAGCAGCGACTATTCCAGTGATGGAAACCTTAGCCCTAGGCACGATACAGGGGCTAGCTAACCACACTGTATTGATTGCACGTGACGGTAGTGAATGTGATATTGCCGATAGCTGCGCGCCAATCCGAGACCGTGAAGGTCAGGTGGTTGGGGCAGTGTTGGTATTCCGAAATGTGAGTGAAGAGTATGCAGTACAGCAAGCCTTGCGCGATAACACTGCGCTTATACAGACTATTTTAAACACCGTTGCCGATGGCATCATCACACTACATGCGAGTAATGGCACCATTGAAACAGTGAACCCAACTGCTCAAAAAATGTTTGGTTTTAGCATAACAGAACTCGCAGGTTTGAATTTTAGTGTACTCATCCCTGAACTTGATCAAGAACAGCGTAATGGCTCACTTAAACATTATAGCCCTAGCGACGCAGAGCGCGCTGTGGGTATAGGTCGCGAAGTGATTGGCTGGCGCAAAGATAACAAGCCGTTTCCATTGGAAATTGCCGTCAGTGAAATGTGGCTTGGAGGCGAGCGTTACTTTACTTGTATTTTGCGAGACATTAGCGCACGCAGGCTAGCTGAGGAAGCCTTATTGAAGGCTGGCGCATTGCAAAGCGCGATTTTTAACAGTGAAAACTTCTCTAGCATTGCGACCGATGCCAAAGGCGTCATTCAGATTTTTAACGTTGGGGCCGAGCGCATGCTGGGCTATACCGCTGATGAAGTGATGAATAAAGTCACTCCTGCCGAGATTTCAGACCCAGAAGAGGTGATTGCACGCGCTAAAACATTGAGTGTTGAGTTGGCAACGGCGATTACACCAGGGTTTGAGGCGCTAGTGTTTAAGGCTTCGCGCGGTATTGAAGATATCTACGAACTGACCTACATTCGTAAGGATGGCAGCCGCTTTCCAGCGGTAGTGTCAGTCACGGCTTTACGTGATGCACAAAGTGCCATTATTGGATATTTACTTATCGGTACCGATAATACGGCACGTAAGCAGATTGAAGCTGAGCGAACGATCCTTAATGAAGCGCTAGAACTTAAAAACGTTGAGTTAGAGCGTGCTACATTTGTGGCAGAAAAAGCCAATTTAGCTAAGTCTGATTTCTTATCGAGTATGAGTCACGAGTTACGTACGCCACTTGGTGCAATACTCGGCTTTGCACAGTTGATAGAGTCAGGCACACCAGCACCAACTACTTCGCAGAAAAAAAGCATTGATCAGATTTTGAAGGCTGGTTGGTATTTGCTGGAGTTGATTAATGAAGTGCTCGATTTAGCACTGATTGAATCTGGCAAATTGGCCCTGTCCTTAGAGCCTGTGTTACTGGCTGATGTGATGCACGAGTGCGAAGCCATGATAGAGCCGCAGGCGCAAAGCCGAGATATTAAGGTCATATTTACGCGACCAGAATTTCCATATTGCGTGAAAGCCGATCGTACCCGTGTTAAGCAAATCGTTATTAATTTGTTATCTAACGCTATTAAATATAATGAGGTGAATGGCACAGTGACTGTGACGTGCAGCATAATGCCTCATGATACCGTTCGTATCAGTGTGCATGATACTGGAGCAGGATTAACGGGCGAAGAGCTTACACAGCTTTTTCAGCCATTCAATAGACTAGGTCAGAATGCTAATGAAGAGGGTACTGGCATCGGCTTGGTGGTGTGTAAGCGCCTGATCGATTTAATGAAAGGTAATATAGGCGTAGAAAGTATTCCGGGGGAAGGCAGCACGTTTTGGATAGAACTAGAGCAAACTAGTGCATCCGAGATAGATAATCAACATCAGCTACAACTACCAATACCCCAGCAGCCTCATAATGACGCACTTCTGTACACGCTACTTTACGTAGAAGACAACCCAGAGAACCTCACGCTGGTTGAGGACATCATCGCACGTAGACCCGACATACACTTATTGAGTGCGAAAAATGCTAGGCAAGGCATTCATCTGGCGCGTGCAGCGTTACCAGATGTCATTCTAATGGATATAAACTTACCAGGGATTAGTGGTTATGATGCATTCAATATGTTATTCGATGACCCGCTTACCACACATATTCCGGTGGTCGCGCTCAGTGCCAATGCCATGCCGCGTGATATTGAAAAAGGGTTGAATGCTGGATTCTTCCGCTATCTTACTAAGCCTATTAAGGTGAAAGAATTTATGGAAACAATCGACTTGGCGCTCAAGTTTGCGAAAACAAAGCAAGAGCTAGTATGAAAAAAGAGCAAGTGAAAAGGAATACACATGGTTACTATTGAACGAGATATTTTTGACGCCAACATCCTGATTGTGGATGATCAGGAAGCCAATATTAGTTTACTTGAGCAGTTGCTTGAAGAGACAGGCTACACCTCAGTGACATCCACTTCAAGTCCTGAAAAAGTGTCTGAAATGCACCACACACACCACTACGACTTAATTTTGCTCGATCTACAAATGCCCGTCATGGATGGGTTTGATGTGATGAACGTGCTTAAAGCCAATCATGACGATGCTTATCTGCCGGTGCTAGTACTTACCGCACAGCCTAATCATAAATTGCGGGCTTTACAGGCAGGTGCAAAGGATTTTGTGAGTAAACCATTTGATTTGGTAGAGGTCAAAACACGTATTCATAACATGCTTGAAGTACGACTGTTGTACAAAAAACTTGAGAATTACAACAAAGTGCTAGAACAAACCGTACTGGAACGCACTGCTGAATTACGTGAAAGCGAAGCGCGCTATCGCAGCCTCACAGAGCTTGCCTCCGACTGGTATTGGGAACAGGATGAAAATATGAATTTCACTAAGGTGTCAGGACCAGTACGTGAGATGCTTGGTATTCAGATTAACGCTGCTATAGACGACGCTAATATTGAGGAGTCTAGTAATGGTGAATCTGACAATACAAACTTAACTGGTTGGGATGAGGTTGAACGTAAAGAGTTAAAGGCAACAATCGCTGCCAGACAACCATTCTTAGATTTTATCTTTCACCGTAATGATACCAATGGCTTACAAAGGCGATTTCAGGTAAGCGGTGAGCCTATGTTTGATGGACACTGCAAATTCATTGGCTACCGCGGCATTGGAGTCGAGCTGACAGGTCAATATCATGCAGAAAGCGGTGTTGCTTAACCATGCCTACTGCTCAAAACCAACAACAAACTAGCGCATCACAATTGATTGACTTAAGTCAGTGTGAATCTAAGCTAAGTGACTCTAAGCCAGTCGCATCTAAGTTAGTCGAACCTAAGTCAATAGAACCTAAGTTAATTGAGTCAAGCACGAGTCAGAATCATCTTCTTGCTGCATTACCCAATGCTGAATTTGAGTTTCTAGCACCACATTTAGAACTCGTCGCCATGCCACTCGGTGAAATGATTTATGAACCAAGTGTGCACTTACAACATGCCTACTTTCCAACCACGTCAATTGTGTCCTTGCACTATGTGATGGAGTCTGGCTCATCAGCTGAATCTGCAGGTGTGGGAAATGAAGGCATGGTCGGTATATCGTTGTTTATGGGCGGTGACACGACCTCAAGTTCAGCCGTGGTGCAGACTGCTGGGCAGGCATACAGACTTGAGCGGCGTATATTAAAACGTGAGTTTGACCGTGGCGGCTTATTGCAAAAGTTGCTATTGCGTTACACCCAAGCGTTGATGACCCAAATGTCACAAACTGCCGCATGTAATCGACACCATTCTGTAGAACAGCAACTATGTCGCTGGCTTTTACTCACTTTAGATCGTATGCCAACGAACGATTTAATTATTACTCAAGAGTGGGTGTCTGGCATGTTAGGCGTCCGACGAGAAGGTGTTACCGAAGCTGCGGGTAATTTACAGCGTGCAGGTTTTATCAATTACCGCCGTGGCCATATTTCTGTGCTCGATAGAGTTGGGTTAGAAAAGCGTGTGTGCGAGTGTTATGCTGTGGTGAAAAAAGAAATGAATCGCTTACTTTCTGACGCGCAGTATCGCCAAGGTATGTAATTTTTTCAAAAAAATCTGTTTTTTCATTCGATCTAAAGTTAATATTTTGGTCTCAGAGACTAAAGGCCAAACGCGATGAACGACTCCGAATCTAGCCACTTAAATCATGCTAATGAAGAGGCCGTAAAAACACATTCGTGTTGCTCTTCTAGTACAACTGAAATCAACACCCCGCAGATGGACAAACCCTTAATAGACCCCGTGTGCGGTATGAAAGTCACTACCGACTCTCCGCATGTATTGCAATACGAGGGGCATCCTGTCTATTTTTGTAACGCAGGTTGTAAAGCGAAGTTTGCGGCTAATCCGGCTAAGTATATGGTTGGCGATAAAACTCAATCTACAAAAACTACTGATGAAGAATCGGCTGCTATTGATAGTGTAAGTATCATTTATACCTGTCCGATGCACCCAGAGGTGAGGCAAAATCACCAAGGTAGCTGTCCCAAATGTGGCATGGCGCTGGAGCCAGAAATGCCCACTGTTGATGATAGTGAGAATCCAGAACTTGTAGACTTTAAACGACGATTTATCTGGACCTTACCGCTCACTATTATCGTGACCTTTCTTGCAATGGTTGGTCATGGTCTACAGTTGTTTGAAATGGCGACACAAAGCTGGATTGAAATGTTGCTCACACTTCCAATCGTTTTATGGGCAGGCTGGCCGTTCTTTGAACGTGGCATTCAATCCATCATTAATCGCAGTCCTAATATGTGGACACTGATTGGTTTAGGCACCTCTGCGGCTTTCATCTACAGTGTTGTTGCCACCCTAGCGCCTGATGTTTTCCCAGCATCATTTATGAGTATGGGGCGAGTATCGGTTTACTTTGAAGCATCAGCCGTTATTATTTCGCTGACTTTACTGGGGCAGATTCTTGAGCTTAAAGCACGTTCACAAACTTCAGCTGCAATCAAATCTCTACTTGGATTAGCTCCAAAGACGGCTAGACGAATCAATGCCGATGGTAGTGAAGAGGATATACCGCTGACTCATGTTCATGTAGGTGACACCTTGCGCGTGCGGCCAGGAGAAAAGGTGCCAGTCGATGGCGTTGTGCTTGAAGGCGGCAGTGCTGTGGATGAATCCATGCTAACAGGAGAGCCACTGCCAGTAACTAAGCGGGTTGGCGACAAATTGATTGGCGCGACAATGAATACCACTGGTGCAATCGTGATGCGCACAGAAAAAGTAGGTTCGCAGACGGTGTTAGCCAGTATCGTGCAAATGGTCGTTCAGGCGCAGCGCTCCAGAGCGCCGATGCAGCGTATGGCAGATCAAGTGGCGGGTTATTTTGTGATTGCCGTTGTGAGTGTTTCAATCCTAACTTTTTTCGGCTGGGGCTTATTTGGCCCAGAAATAAATAACGCTTCCAGTTGGGTGTATGGCCTTATCAATGCTGTCGCTGTTCTCATTATTGCTTGTCCATGTGCATTAGGTCTTGCTACGCCTATGTCTATCATGGTCGCTACAGGCAAAGCTGCAACACAAGGGATATTGTTTCGTGATGCCGCTGCAATTGAGAACTTCCGTAAAGTAGATACCTTGATTGTAGATAAAACTGGCACCTTAACAGAAGGCAAACCTCGATTCGACAGCGCCGTAGCATGTAATGGCTATACTGAAGACGAAATACTCTATCTTGCTGCGAGCCTAGACCAAGGTAGTGAGCATCCGCTGGCTGATGCAATCGTGCAGGCGGCGATTGAGCGTAAACTTGAACTCAGTAAGGTTGATGGTTTTGAATCCATTACGGGTATTGGCGTTACAGGGAGCTTGGACGGCAAGCAATTGGCATTAGGCAATGATGCGCTGATGGCACAATTTAATGTCGACATAGAGTCGTTAAAGGCAGCAGCGGAGGCGCTGCGAAGTGTAGGTGCCAGCGTGATGTTGTTAGCTGTTAATGGGCAAGTGGCTGGTTTGTTAGCCGTGTCTGACCCCATTAAAGAAAACACAAAAGATGCACTCACTACGTTGAGGTCAGCAGGTATTCGTGTCATTATGGCGACAGGTGATGGGCTAACTACGGCGCGAGCTGTTGCTGCCACTTTAGGCATAAGTGAAGTCTATGGTGGAGTTAAACCTGCCGACAAACTTGCACTGGTAGACAAGTTGCAACGTGAAGGCCGCACTGTGGCAATGGCAGGGGATGGCATCAACGACGCGCCAGCCTTAGCCAAAGCGAATATTGGTATTGCAATGGGTACTGGTACTGATGTGGCGATGAATAGCGCCCAAGTCACTCTGGTGAAAGGTGACCTGCGTGGCATCGCCCAAGCAAGAGTAATCTCTGAGCAGACGATTGCCAATATGAAGCAAAATCTTGGTTTTGCGTTTGTTTATAATTCGCTAGGTGTGCCATTAGCTGCAGGGGTGCTCTATCCATTTACTGGATGGTTACTCTCGCCGATGATTGCGGCATTGGCGATGAGTTTAAGCTCAGTGTCGGTGATTACTAATGCATTGCGACTAAGAAATTCTTGATAGAACCTTAATTTAGCTCAACTTTTATTGCCTCACCATTTTCGATAGTGTATTACAAACCAACAGTGAGGCTAATAAACTAATCGAGTTGCCAGCGTATCCAGGTGAACAATATATTGCCGTTCCCTTCGCCGCCAAAAATATAGGTAGATTGTAGCGCCAGTTTTTTATAGTCTACTGAAAATAACGGCGCAATGACTGGAATAGGGATGTAATGCATATCTCCGCGCATGGTGAGCCCGACGGTATAACCAAGGCCTAAACGCACATCGTCAGCAGGGCGCCAAGTTTTTTGAAAGCCATATCCAGCAACAGGTTCAATCTCATCGTGAGAGTCTTCAAATGCCATTGCATACAATGCATGCCAGTCACCATCTTCATCAAAACGATACTTGCCTATACCTAAGCCCCATGGGCGCTCGTTATATTCATCAATTTTCTCTTGGGTGTAGTAACTGCGGTTATGCCATGTGTTGATAGGCACATACATCTCATAATCTTGTGATTGCCATGTTTTAGATAGGGAATCTTGCGCGCGTGACCAGATACTTGGCTTTGCAGGCTCATCTGCAAATGCGCTGGTAGAGATGATGGTTAAAAAAACGGACGTAATAAGTCTAAATTTCAATTTTATTCCAATGTTAATGCGTTAACTGCTAATTCTAAGGGCGGCTATTTTACCGCTTTTTTAGTTTTAGCGGTGACACGCCACACTGTATTTCCAACATCATCCGCAACTAGCAGAGCGCCTTGCTTATCTAAGGCAACGCCTACGGGGCGACCGTAAGCCTTGCCATCTTCGCTTAAAAAGCCTGTTAATACGTTTAACGGTAAGCCTATTGGTTTTCCATTGCTAAAAGGTACAAATATGACTTGGTAACCACTAAAAGGTTTCCGATTCCAAGAACCATGCTGACCAATAAACATGCCATTACTAAAACGCTCAGGCAAACTGGTGCCAGATGAAGAAGCTAAGCCTAGCGAGGCTGTGTGAGCACCCAAGGCGTAATCTGGCACGATGGCTTTGGCGACCAGTGCGGGTTGTTGAGGTTTAACGCGTTCATCTACATGTTGCCCATAATAACTATATGGCCAGCCGTAAAAACCACCATCTTGTACTGAAGTTAAATAATCAGGTACCAAGTCATTACCTAGTTCGTCGCGTTCGTTTACAACTGTCCATAATTTTTTGCTTTTAGGCTCCCATGCCATGCCATTTGGATTACGCAAACCTGAGGCAAATGTACGGTGCGAGCCTGTTTTGATATTAACTTCCCAAATAGCGGCTCTATCTATTTCTGCTTCCATACCATTTTCCGCCACATTGCTGTTTGAGCCTATCGTCACGTATAGCTTAGAACCATCAGCATCTGAAATGATGTTTTTAGTCCAATGGTGATTGCGTAAACCTGCTGGAAGATCAATCAATTTAGTACCTTTGGCGCTAATCTGCAAATCGCCTTTAGTGTATGGAAACATCATGATGGCGTCTGAATTGGCAACATAAAGCTTATTGTCAACAAGTGCCATACCAAAAGGTGCGTTTAAATTTTCCAGTAATACTGAACGGACATCTGCAACGCCATCGCCATCAGTATCTCGTAGCAACATAATTTGGTTTGCGCTAGATACACCTGCGCCGGCACGTTTCATGACCATGCCTTGGATTTTTGCCTTGATGGTTTTATTATCATCTGGTTTGGCTGGGGCATTGGTTTCGGCAACCAGTACATCGCCATTTGGCAATACATATAACCAGCGTGGATGATCTAAATCACGAGCGAATGGTTTTACGGTTAAATCTGTGGCCGCTATTGGAGTCTTATCAGCTGACCAACCTATAGCTGGCGCGATGTTGACTGTTGGAATTAATGATTTGTGCGGTGCTGGTAAATCAGGATTTGTGCCCACCCCCAAAGATGTGGGGGTTTTGGCAGTTGCACTGCAAGCTAGCAGTGCAGTAAATGTCAGACTAATCAGCAGGGTACTTAAACGCTGCTGATTTATTCTGAACTTATATTTAAAAGCAGGCATTAAATCTGACTCGCTATATTCGGCCCAATAATACTAACACAATCAGAATAACTACGATTAAACCAAGCCCACCACTTGGGCCATAGCCCCAATTTTTGCTATGAGGCCAGCTGGGGATGGCGCCTACGAGCATTAAAATCAAAATAATCAATAATATGGTGCCTAATGACATGGTATGTTCCTTTAATAGTTAACCGCTAGTCTTAGTTTGCAGGTGTAGGTTCTGCAGGTGGTGTAATAATGACTGTCGTGTCACCAGCCTTGCCCGTTTCCCCAGCTTGACCTGTATCGCCCTGAATGCCTTCATTACCTTGTACACCTGTATTGCCTTTGTCACCTTTGTTTCCATCAACACCTTGCTCGCCAGCTTTACCTGCTGGGCCGGCCGGACCAGGCACTACAACAGTCTCTGCCGGAACATTGACTACGACAGGCGTTTTATCGCATGCACTAAGAAATAGGGTGGCAACCAAAGCCGTCATTAATATTGAGTTATTCATTTTGTATCCTTTTAATTTTAAATTTGTGGTTGCGATTTGTAACCATCAAATAGACTAAGTTGTTTAGACTTAGAGTTTTTATTACCAAACTAGAATAGCGCGCTATGGTGATTAGTTCTGTACGCTGTCACACAGAAGACTGCAAATCATGAAGTTGCCTAAGCTCTAAGGTTTTACTCAGAGTTTTTAGTCAGTGTTGGCATGAAGCTTTATGAGAGCAGAGCCTAAAAGTAAAAGCGGCATAGCCTTATTTAGGCTATGCCGCTCAATATAGCTATGCTACTTTTATAAATTTTAGTAACACTACTAAACCTGATACCCCAGGCGCGATGTTCTACATGAGTGACGCAAGGTCTTCCGCGTGCTCTTCTTCCATTGCTAAAATTTCTTTCAGTAGTTTTTGGGTCGTTGGATCAGTATTTGCTAGATAAGCAATCATTTCACGGTAGCTTTCAATGGCAATCCGTTCGGCAATTAAATCTTCTTTAATCATGTCCTTAAGCGTGTCGCCAGCCACGTATTCCGCATGGCTGCGTTCGCTTAAGCCATCTGGTGAGAAATCTGGCTCGCCACCAAGTTCTGTAATGCGCTTGGCTAAGCGATCTGCATGTGCCATTTCTTCATTAGCATGTTGCAAAAACTCAGCTTTAACAGACTCTGCCTGAATACCTTTTGCCATAAAGTAATGACGTTTATAACGTAACACGCAGACCAATTCAGTTGCGAGCGCCTCATTCAGCAGCTTGATAACTATACCTTTATCAGCGGCATAGCCTGCAGTCACGGCACCTTCTTCAATATCTTTGCGCGCTCGGGCACGCAAAGTTTTAATGTCGGATAGCATCGTTAAATCGGTTGTATTGTTTACAAATTTTTCTTTGATTGGTAATTGATTCATTTTTTGGTCACTTTCTCACTGTTGATTGCAACGCTCATAAAATCTACATTTTTCACATTAAATTAAACGTGATTTCTTAAATGCTGGATTAAGTTCATCAATCACGGGCATTGCGTTGGTGTTTCTAGATTTAATGTTTCTGTGAATCTCTACGTTGGCAGTATTCGCACTAGGCTTTGATTTGTGCTTAGCAACGACAACATTTTTTTGTTGGTCATCAAATTCTAGCTTAGAGACGTTTCCGATAGATTCAGCATCCGTTATACTTTTTGCTGCAGCGTCATTGCTGAAGGCAAAGCCTAAAGCAATTAGCACAGCGATTAGGCACAGAGCCAAATCGACTTTATGCTCAATTGCTTTAAAAGTAGGTTTCATGGCTTAGTGGCTTTTAGTTTCTTTGGCAGTCTCTTTAGCGCCATACTCGTTATCTTTTTGCTTCTTTTGCCATTCGGTGAGTTCTTTTTCCACTTCATCCATGGCTTTACCATAGACTTCTTGAATTTTACCGGCCAGTTGCTCACGTTTACCTGCAATCACGTCAATTTGATCGTCAGTCAACTTGCCCCATTGCTGTTTCACATTGCCTTTTAATTGCTTCCAGTTACCTTCAATTTGATTCCAGTTCATTTTTTATTCCTTTGCGATTAATTGCGTGAAAAACAAAAATCATCAATCAAGTGGACAAAACTAACCAACTTGTATGATTTATTGTTATGGAATTTGTAGATTACATGGGAAAAATGACTTGTTCTGTCTGTTAACACACATTGCAAACAGATATTTGAAGAGCTTATGGCAGGCTAGTATGTAGGGAGTGTTTTATTTAAAAATGACTTTTTTAGCAACTTGCCAAACAAATAAGCTGCGCCTAAGCCATTTTCCAATGCCAGTTGGTTTGGTGATTGAAAGTAGGGTAGCGCCAGCAACGAGCGCGGGATGTTGTTTAATATAGTGGAGCACGGATAAACCTTTATCCGCCATCACTAGCGGTTTGCGCCACGCATTCATGTCTTGAGCTAGCAATGTTCTTTGCGAAGCAGCTTGCGCAATTAGACGCTGCCGTTTTAGTTCTAAACTTATTAATTCGTCATTCATTTAATTAATATCAAGGTGCTTACGGTCTTTGACTAACTCAAGCAGGCTTGCTACAAACATTTTTGGTTTCTTTTTAGCCTGACGTACAGCAGCTATCCAAGTGCCAGCGCCAACGATAATAAATACGCCAGAGATTGAAGCAAGTGCAAGCACGCGATAACTATCCCAAAATGCAACTACCAGGGTAATGGTGACGAGTACAGCGCCGATTAATAAACTGAAAAGAGCGATAAGGGACATCATGACAAGTGACATCAAGCGTTCCCTATCCTCTTCTAAGTCCGTTGAAAGCAGCTCTAGGCGTGTATGAACAATAGTCACCAACGTTGCTGTTAGTGCCTTAAGTGATTCAAACAAGCCTATGCTGCTTGTAGATGCTTTATCTGTCATGACTTTATTATTAAGCGTTTAACTAGCGACGACTAATAAGCAAACCAACAACTACACCTAAACTTGCGGCAAAGCCAATTGAGCGCCATGGGTTTTCATGAACATAGTCATCTGTAGCTCTAGCAGCAGCTTTAGTTCTAGCAACCACTTCAGTTTGAATATCAATCATTTTATCTTTTGCAATACGCAGTGACTCTTCCGCCTTAGCACGTAGTTCTGCTAGTTGAGTATCACCTGTGTTTGCTGTTGCTTTTATTAAAGCTTCTGCATCAGCGACCACTGCTTTAAATTCATTAATTAATTGATCTTTATCTAATTGATCTAATAATTTTTCCATTTTTATTCTCCGTTAACTTTTAGATTAAGTAATTGCTAAAAAATCTTTACTAGTAAATTTGTCTCTAAACTAAAACTTTTACTTGCGAGCCACCAGCAAAACTAAGCCTGCGACCATCGCTGCTATGCCAGCCCAAACTGGTACATTGACTCTCTCAGTATCTTTTACCGAGAGTTCAATTGGACCAATCTTAGTTTGATGAGTTTCTTTAGTATAACTAAAGCCACCATATGCCAAACCAAGACCGCCAGCTACAATTAATACCACTGCTAACATTTTTACTGCATTCATTTTATTTCCTCCAAATGTGAGCCTGCATAGTCATGTATGCAACTACCTTCGAATGAAGCGCACTAATATCATTACAATCGCAATGACTAAAAGTATGTGGATAAATCCACCCAAAGTGTACGCTGACACTAGTCCAAACAGCCATAGAACAATCAATATAATTGCAATTGTTTCAAGCATTTTAATACTCCCTATTCAACGTACACAATGTCTGACAGTGATTTAACTATTTGGTTTTAAGGCGCATATCATTTTTAACTGATGTAACGCCTTTAACGCCACGTGCAACTTCTGCAGCTTTTTTAATATCGGCATCAGAATTAACAAAACCACTTAACTGCACTACACCTTTGAATGTTTCTACATTGATTTCTGAAGACTTAAGAGTCGCCTCATTCAATACAGCAGCTTTTACTTTTGTCGTAATCACGCTGTCTTCAATGTATTCTCCAGTACCTTCATGTTTTGAAGTTGAAGCGCAACCCAACATGGCTGTGAAAACTACAGCCAAAATAATGGTTGATAAGTATTTAAGTTGTTTCATTTGAATTCTCCATCATAATTTTAAAATCGGCACTACTTAAGCGAAGCAAAACAATACGCTTGCTTGCTGGTGTGACGACATCATGCAATGCATTTGAAAACGAATCTGTGCGGTAACGTACATATTGTAAGAAGATTTTATTGCGCAAATGTGAAAGTGATAGGCAAAAAAATATCTCCGCATTCGCGGAGATATAGATGGTAATTAGAGTGCGGGCTAATAAACTAATAATTAATGCTTGTCGTGCCCATATCCATTGCCATTATTGCCTTTATTACCTTTGTGATTATTTCCATGATCATCATGACGGTCGTCATAACGATCGTCACGTCGGTCATCGTGATGGTTGTAATGTTGCTCTTGGTAGCGTGGGGCGTATTCGTGACTATACCAATTATCTTGTACAAAATAGACACGCTCACCACAGGCATTGTATCTATGGCAATATTTACGCCAGTTCTTTGCATGCCCTGGTGGAACACGCATATAAACAGGTTCGCGCTCTACATAAACGCGTTCAATCACTCTGGGTTGGGTATAAATCACTTGTGGTGGTGGATAACCACCTATGTCCAGTCGTCCATAAAAACCTGGTTGACCGACGCTGACAGATACACCTACGTCAGCAGCAAAAGCTGGTGCACTCATTGATGCAGCAACGACTATCGCTGCTAAGATTAAACGCTTCATATTAATTCTCCTTGTTTAATTGAACTACTTATTGCTCTGGTGCTGCTTATTATTAATCACGTGTTTTTCAAATCAGTTGAACTACATTAATCGTCACGTCTATTTCCTCTTTCTCGATTTTGTTCTTGCCTTGGTTGTCTTTCCTGATTGGTTCCTTGATTATTATCTCTCCCCCTTTGCTGAGTAGGCTGTTGCTGCTGTTCTTGCTGTTGAATGACTCTCTGATCGTGTCTTTGATTCGGTTGTTCAACTCTCATCTCTCTTTGCTGCTGAGGCATTGGCATAGATTTTTGATCTCTAATGATCTCGTTTCTAGGTCGGTTTTGCTCATAATTTTGTGAGTTATTCTGTTGATTAGGCATCACTTGTTGAGACGGATTGTTACGAGGGTTAGACCGCTGCTCAAAGCTTCTGTGCTGATTGATTTCTTGTCTATCATCATTAGATTTCCCGCGCTGAATATTCTCCCTAGGAGTTGCTTGACCTTGATTTTGTTCACGAATCATTTGTGGATGATCATTTTGTTTGCGCACAATTGGATCACGTGACTGAAAACCATAATTACGCTGACGAAGCTCTTTTTGATGTTCTATTTGTTTAGGGTATCTATCCCCTGAATAGTTTCGTTGGTAGACAGGCAAAGGTGCAGGAGAAGGAACGGCGTGATGATCCCATCTATCCCAGCCTCTTCTATGTTGATTCCAGTTGTGTCCCCAGCGGTCACCCCAGCGTGGGGGTGCATCATATTGCCAGCCAATAAAGTAGGCAGGGGGCATGCGGTAATAACGCACAGGCACTCGAAGTAAAAATACTGGCACTTCGTCAGGGTCTACAAGCCACCAAGGGCCGTCATACCATGAGCTTTCATACCAGCTGTCATCCTGGTAAACCCAGTAAAGACCATCGTAAAAGAAGTAGTTCGCTTCCATTTGCGGTGCGTAATAGACTGGATAGCCAGGCACTAGCGTAAACTCTGGGTAAGCTGGCACGTTAATACCTATACTTACATTTGGAAGTCCAATTCCAACGCTCATTTGTAATTCAGACGAAGCTGCCGAGCTAAACAGCATCAGTAATACTATAGATATATGGCGAACTCTTAACACTTGTATTCTCCAATCTATGATCTTTAAGGATGTCAGTATGTTTTAACTAGTGGCGTGTAAACGATTTGATATTACTAACCCACTGTAAATACTTCCGTACGCTATCGCACATACGTATAAAGCTTAAACGTATTAGACTTAGAAAAAGAATACATAAGCGGATGCATTTCAATGATTTTTGTGTATCGTAGTGATTTTTTGAACTTCAACCAAGAACCCATCGAGAGTATTGATAATGATTAAAAGAGCTGTCCGCACTAGGGGTGCAAGTGTAAGTCTCGCGCTACTTTTAGCCTTACTTGTTGGTTGTACATCCATCCCAACTATGGTGCCAGATATGGCTATGAAGTCATCGCAGCCTGTCATATTAAATGGTGCGAACGGCGAGCTAAGTGCAAAGCAAAGCAAAGCAATTCTAGCTAAACTTCAAAAAAATGGTGACGACACTAACATTTTTGACAAACATCTGGCACTGGAGGCAGCAATCGTGGGTAGCTCATTAGTGGTGGGTAATAAAGTAGAGTTGCTCATAGATGGCCCGGCTACTTATGAGGCGATGTTTACGGCAATAGAGCAGGCGAAAGACCATATTAATATGGAAACTTTCATCATTGAAGATGATGAAATTGGACAACGCTTTTCTAAGGCGCTTATTGCTAAGCAAGCTAGCGGTGTGCAGGTTAATCTTATATACGACAGTGTTGGTTCAATCAATACGCCGACCACGTTTTTTGATGCATTACGAACAAGTGGTATTAACGTGTTGGAGTACAACCCAATTAACCCACTGGTTGCACGCAAAGGTTGGGATGTGAATCAGCGCGATCATCGTAAGTTATTGATTATTGACGGTCAGGTTGCCTTTGTAGGAGGTATCAATATTAGTAGTGTTTACTCTAGTAGCTCGTTCGGCAGATCAAAAGTCGCAAAAAACAAACAGCCATGGCGTGATACTCATTTGCGCATGGAGGGCCCAGTAGTTGGCGAGTTTCAGAAACTATTTATGGATACATGGAGCCACCAAAAAGGAGATATTTTAGCTGCTAAAAACTATTTTCCTGACACCCCAGTGAAAGGTACTGAAGTCGTACGTGCTATTGGGAGCTCACCAGATGAGCCTTATAGCCAAATTTACTCAACTTTGATTTCTGCCATTAATAGTGCGGAAACTCAAGCCTTTATTACCAATGCTTATTTTGTGCCAGATCCAAAACTACTGGCAGCATTGAAAGAGGCCGTTCAGCGTGGTGTGGATGTGCGATTGTTGTTACCTGGTAAAACTGATTCTACCTTGGTATTTTATGCATCACGGTCTTATTACGATGAGCTACTCTCAGCCAATGTGAAGATTTACGAAAGGCAGGATGCATTATTGCACGCCAAAACTGCAATGATAGACGGCGTTTGGTCAACCATAGGCTCGACAAATCTTGATTGGCGTAGCTTTACGAATAATCAAGAAATTAATGCTGTCGTTTTAGGACAAGGTTTTGGAGCACAAATGCAAAGTATGTTTGAAAAAGACTTGGAGTCGTCTACACTCATCACACTAGAATCTTGGAGAAGTCGTTCAATTGCGGCGCGTATTAAAGAGCGAGCAGCTCGCTTATGGGCGCGTTTTTTATAAATGAAATATTATAGTCAAGCTCTTAAAGTGAGCGCATGGTGCTCTGTGTCATTGTTAGTCATGGTTTTCTTCAGTTTACTTATCAGCGAAAAATCTTTAGCGGCAGATGAAGTTTTTGCAGCTAATGCATCGGTAGCCGCTTTAAAAGCAAAGTATACCGAGTTGAGCAAGCAGCTAGAAAACAATCAGTTTAACCGTGCCTTATTTCTTCACTCAGAAGAATCTTCGCACGATTTAAAGGGTGAGATTTATGCGGTAGTGGACTATCCATTCTCAACTTTCAATTCTGCACTCAGCAAACCAACGCATTGGTGCGATGCGATGATACTCAATCTCAATGTCAAGTATTGCAATATGGCTAGTAATCAGGATAGAAATATCCTGACGCTCAACATTGGTAAAAAATATTTTCAACCATTGGCTGATACCTATCGAATAGAGTTTAAGTATCAAGACATTATTACCACGCCTAATTACTTTGCAGCGGAGTTTGATGCTAAAGAGGGGCCTTTAGGCACCTCTGATTATCGTATTTTAATAGAAGCTACACCGCTTAAAGATGGACATACTTTCTTACATTTCACGTATGCCTATTCTTTTGGCCTAGCTGGTCGACTTGCAATGCAATCTTACCTCGCTACTGTGGGCAGAAGTAAAGTTGGATTTACTATCACAGGTAAACATAATGATGGTCAGCCCACTTATATTCAAGGCATTCGCGGAGTGGTAGAGCGCAATACCATGCGCTACTATTTGGCGATGGATGCTTATCTTGCTTCGCTTACCTCGCCAGCAGATACCCAGTTAGAGAAAAGTTTGCAGTATTGGTATCGCAACAGTGAGCAATATGCAATCCAATTGCATGAAGTTGAGCTAGATGAGTACCTTGATATGAAACGTAAAGAATATCAGCGCCAGCAGACGCCACAGTAGTCTTAATAAACCGTTAAAGGTTTTCTAGTGTTAGATATGTACGCTAGCACACAGAGTGATTGTTAAATTTGCTGTAATTTAATCGTCGGGCGATAAGCTCGACTTAAATTGATTAAATTACAGAAAATTTAACATGAAAACAAAAAAATTTAATCCTGAATTACCCTCATTACAAAAACTCGATGGTATGAAGATTGTGGCTATAAGCGCAATGACCATACTATCCGTATCATCAGCCAACATTGCATTTGCTGATGAAACAAGTGTAGTAAATGAATTAAATAATAATCTCGAGCCAAAAATTGAGCTGGTTGTTAAAAGAGAAGCCAATAAAAGCTATTTAATTCCAGCAGCAGAAATAGTCGGATTTGATTTCCTTTTGAATCAGTTTAATCGCCGTTACAGCGGCATTTCAGACTACGACTCAAACTTAACTACCATTCGACATAACCTCTCTAGCAGTTGGAAGGATGATAAAGACCCTTTTAGCATCAATCAGCTAGGGCACCCTTATCAAGGCTCTATGTATCATGGTTTTGCACGATCTGCTGGACTCAGCTATTGGGAATCTTTAGGTTATACGCTGGGTGGTAGCGCTTTCTGGGAGATTGCAGGTGAAAAAGTGCCGCCATCTAAAAATGACATGATTTCAACTGGTTTCGGTGGTTCTTTTCTCGGCGAGGCCTTATTTAGGATGTCCAGTTTAGTGCTTGAGCGAGGCGGTAGCAAGCCGAGTATCTGGCGTGAGGCGGGCGCAGCGATGATTTCACCCTCTGCTGGATTTAACCGTTATGCCTTAGGCGACAGATTTGATGCAGTGTTTGCAAGTAATGATCCCGCCTATTACAGCCGTCTGCAACTTGGTATCAGCAATACCATTACTGGCAATCCAGGCACAGCAGATGAAATTAAACGTAATGATGGTCAGCTAGATTTTATACTAGGCTACGGTTTACCTGGTAAACCAGGCTACAGCTACACACGACCTTTTGATTACTTTGTATTTCAAAGCACAGCGTCAACTGCCAATGTGTTTGAAAATTTAATGACGCATGGCTTGCTGTTTGGTACAGATTACCAAGTAGGTGAAAATTACCGTGGTATATGGGGCTTATATGGCAGCTATGATTATATTTCACCGCAAACTTTTCGTATCTCTAGCACCGCCTTGTCTTTAGGCACCACAGGTCAGCTGTGGTTGAGTGAATCCATCGCTCTACAGAGCACACTCATGGGCGGCTTAGGTTACGCGGCGGTAGGCACCAATAATGGCAAGACTGAAGTTGATTATCACTATGGTGTGGCACCACAAGGCTTATTGTCTTTACGTGCTATTTTTGGTAAAAAGGCTTCATTAGATTTTACTGGCCGTGAATATTTTGTCAGCGACGTTGACGATGAGCACCAAGGTGGGCACGACAATATAGTGCGCGCTGATGTAGCTTTTACTTATCGCGTTTTAGAAAAGCATGCACTGTCAATTAAGTATCAATGGAATCAGCGTGACGCAACGTTTCCTGGTTTAGATGATAGAAAACAATCCACAGGCACATTAGGCATTTACTACACGTTTTTGGGGCATGACGGATTTGGTGAAACAGACTGGCGCTAATGTTCTAGTGTCAGTCTGTTTTGTATTGAAGATTTATATGATTATTACTGGGTAGTTAGTCATTCAGTCTCAACAGAGATACTTTTTACCTATCCCTGTGGCCATTATCATCATGGTCACCCCTGCCTTCATCATGGTGGTCTCTATGATGCTCGTTACCTTCATGACGACCGGAATCTCGATGATGTCCATCATCGTACCCTCGAACATAGCAGCCACTTAAGCCAATGAGCATTAAACTTAAAACCAGTAATAATTTTTTCATAGTAAATCCTTATTCAATGACTTACTTATGTTCATTTGCTTCCTCTTTAATGGCTTTGCCGCCTTTTTCGATGTCTTTCCCAGCGCCTTCTACCGTATTGCAACCGGTTAATGCGGCCATAGTGCTGACTAGAAATAAAGTTGTAAGCATTAATGCAAAAGTTTTTTTAAACATATTCGTTCTCCTTAAAATAAAGCAAGTACACAATCAAAAACAAATCATGTGCTTGCTTGAAAATATTACGTACTAAATATTGGTTTATTTGAAGTTACTCTTTTTTGATCAACAAGCTATTTTCAACGGCTTTAACGCCTTCGATTTCAGAGGCAACTCTTCCAGCTTGTTTAATTTGATCTTCTGTTTCAACAAAACCACTTAACAGCACTACGCCGTGATTTGTTTTTACACTGACTTGTAAGCTTTTTAAACCCTCATCTTTTAATAAGACACTTTTTACTTTTGAGGTAATAACGCTGTCTTTTACAACACGTTTAACTGCTTTTTGTTCAGATTTTGATTTGTAATTTGTATATTCTTGCTCATCAAGTGTTCCGTCATTATCTTTATCTGCAGCAGCAAAGTGTTTAGCAAAAAGCTTTTCTTCTTTTACTTCTGCTTCAGTAAGCGTCTTGCTGCCATCTAAATCCAATGCCTTGAATGAGGTAGCGTATGCTGATTGAGTGGCATCACTTAAATCATCTGCAGCAAAAGCCTGTGCGCTCAATGCACTGCCTGCCAATGTCATAGCAAGTAAAGTAAACTTTAAATATGATTTATTCGTCTGTGAGTTATTTTTCATTGTGGTTTCCTATTGGTAATATAAAGATTTACGATGCAACATTAAGCGTATGTAATCATCTGGTCTGTACGCTAGCCAACATAGTGAATGTGTTGTTTTTTACGCTTAGAATTGAGTATTGATAAGAAAACTCATTAAAACGCTTAGCCAAAGTTTAAACAAAAGACTATTATTGTTAATGTAATAAATACCTTCTGTTGACGTTACTGCGTAAAGTTGAATAGAATCTAGGTACAAATGGCACTGTAGGCTTTAAAATATGTCAATTGATGCACTTTATGTTGATAAAACAATTGACAGTTAAATTAAATCCCAGCAAAGTAACGGTGCTTTTATACAAACACTTATCAAGGGAACTAAATATATGAATAAATCTGAATTGATTGATGCTATTGCAGCAAGTGCTGGTCTTACTAAAGCGGATGCAGGTCGTGCTATTGATGCAACGACAGCAGCTATCACAGCAGCACTTAAAAAAGGTGATGCAGTTACGCTTGTTGGTTTTGGTACATTTAAAGTAACACAACGTGCTGCTCGTACTGGCCGTAACCCACGTACAGGCGCTGAGTTGAAAATTGCTGCACGTAAAGCGCCAGCTTTCACAGCAGGCAAAACATTAAAAGATTCAGTTAATTAATTCTGACTCTTGGTGAATGATAAAAGGGAGCTATATGCTCCCTTTTGTTTTATGGTAGCACCCCTTATACACAGGTGTTTTTTTGTCCTAAACATCTCCTGTACGCAATACAAGTCAGCATAGAGTTTAAACGCTGTTTTGTATTATGCTTTTAGCATTGAGCTTTGAGTATGGAACTTAGGTTCATTCTCTTAATCATATCAATTAGTGTTTTAAAAAATCGTTAAATTTTTAATTTAAAGAAAGCGATTTGATTTGAAAAAAACTATTCCAATCATTGGGTTTGCCGTAATCCTTTGTTTTTTAGCTTGGTTTTTCCTAATAAACAACCCAAGTCAAAATTTATCTAACTCAGAAACTACGCGGCTCGAACACATGGGCGATGAGTGTACCGGCATTTCAGAAAAGGCAATTATGGGCATGACGCCTGTGGTTGAGTTTCAAAAGCTAGAGTTGCTAAGCCGAAAGGCAAATGTGTTAAAGAACTGTATGGCAGACAGAGGCTTTCGTGAAGATCCAGCTTGGCGTAAATATGCGCAGCCGTTGGCAACAGCTAATGCCTCAGAGCAAAATATTTCTTATGATGAGGCAATAGAAAATATTAGAAAAGTGGATATGTGGGTTTTTAAAAAGCAGCCACAGCGACCTTTGTATTGGGTTGCTAGCAAAAATTAGAGTTTAATTTGGGTTAATAATGCAAACCCAATAGTTAAAGGGTTAATCATGAAAAGGCTACTTTTACTTGCTGTAGTAAGCGCAAATGTATCAATTGCAAACGCTCAGCCTAATATAGGTGAGATTCTAGCGCTCAGCGATTCCTTGGTGCAGGTGGCAGTGGAGTTGCCTAATGGCATCACTGGCAATGGCTCGGGTGTTGTGGTCAGCAAGGAGTATGTGGCGACCAACTGCCATGTACTGGCCAATGCCAAAGGCGCCAACATCATCAAGTATCGTGATGCCTATCAACCGATTGGTTTGAAAGCTGACTGGAAGCACGATTTATGTTTACTTAAGTTTGATAACTTACCGTTTAAAGTAGCACCCATGCGGGATAGCAGCACGCTTAAGTACGAGGAGGAAATATTCAGTCTTGGTTTTCCAATCGGCAACAATGTGCCACAGCCATCGTATGGCAGTGTTAAAGGCTCCTATGTCTTAGACGATAGTGTGGTTATCCGTACGAGTGCTGCTTTTGCGATGGGCTCTAGTGGTGGCGCTCTGTTTGATCAACAATTTAACCTGATTGGTATTACTAGTTTTAAAAGTCCAGGCTCACATGGCTTCTTCTATAACTTGCCTGTAGAGTGGATTAAAGCTTTGTTTAACTCGCCGGACATACTCTCTTTGAATACGAATGATGTGCCATTTTGGGCATTACCGTTAGAACAAAGGCCTTATTTTATGCAGGTCGTGATTCCTTATCAAAATAAAGAGTGGGGCGCTTTAAAGAAAATAGCGACAGCTTGGACATTGCAAGAGCCTAAATCCTCCGATGCTTGGTATTTTTTGGGTTTAGCTGAAGAGGGCGCAAATGAAACAGTATCTGCCAAAGAAGATTTGAATAAAGCACAAATCTTAAATACGCGTCATTTAGATGCGATGGTGGCATTATCAAACATTGCATATTTGCAAAAAGATTTAACGGCGCTTGAAACACTAAAAGTTAAAATCGATCCGCTAGATCAAGAGCAAGCTGAATTAATTACACAAAAAATTACTGAGCTTAAAAGCCACTAATTACTCTTAATACACATTTTTATCGGCTTATTTCTTAGTCTATAAATTTATCGTCAGCGTTCTTTCATTAACAGGCTAATTTGGTATGCACTGATTTAGCCTGCTTTCCCAGCTTTATTAGCCTCTTTGTTGTGAGTCAATATTAAATATCATAGTCGATAGTATTTAATTTAGAACTGTACGCGTATTTTTCTATTTTAAAAGTTTAATTGATATGCGGATTTTTAATGCTCTGCAATGTAGGCAGGGCTTGATTTTAAGGCATATTTTTGTATGTGGATTGATATAAAACCGTTGAGATATTTAGCATGATCCTAAAGTTTTGAAAACTTAGACCGATACTCTTTACATCAGCATTGCTTAATCGGCAAAAACGATAAAAGAAAATTTTCAGCCTTACCCTAAATTTTCTTAAAAGCTTACCGATAACAGTTACAACAGCAGCGCAAATCACAGCGAGTTAAAAAAAGTGAGATGCAGAGCTAACAGTAATAAAGATGTAATTGAAAATTAATTTAACTTTAGGAGAATTATCATGGCTTCAGTAATCAATACCAACATCAGTTCATTAAACACACAACGTAACCTTGCAGCTTCACAAAGCTCATTGAATACATCTTTACAACGTTTGTCATCAGGCTTACGTATTAACAGTGCTAAAGATGATGCTGCTGGCTTAGCGATTGCTACAAAAATGGACTCACAAATTCGTGGTCAACAAGTAGCGATCCGTAATGCAAATGACGCGATTTCTTTCGCACAAACAACAGAAGGTGGCTTGGCTAAACAAACAGATGCAATTCAACGTATGCGTGAATTAGCGGTTCAATCTGCCAATGCGACAAATAGTAGTACAGACCGTACAAACTTAGATGCTGAGTTTACAGAATTGAAAGCTGAAGTAACGCGTTTAAATACAGCGACTAAATTTAACGGTTCAGCAGTGTTCGGTACTGCGGCAAAAGTATACCAAGTAGGTGCTGATACAGCAGATACGATTAGTGTTAACAGTGTTGCAGCTTTGACATCAGCAACAGGTTCAATCTCTACTGCATCAGGCGCTACAGCTGCGATTACTGCTTTAGATACAGCATTAGGTACAGTGAATACCAACCGCGCTAAATTGGGTGCTATTCAAAACCGTTTTGAATCAGTGGTCAGTAACTTACAAGTTTCTGTAGAAAACCAATCAGCAGCTAAATCTCGCATCATGGATGCAGACTTTGCGGCAGAAACAGCAAACTTGACTCGTGGCCAAATCTTGCAACAAGCAGGTACTGCGATGTTAGCCCAGGCGAACTCCTTACCTAATGGTGTATTAGCACTGTTAAGAGGCTAAACGTAATTTAAAGTATAACCCTTACCACCCACAGGACTGATCATCCTGTGGGGTTTTGCAAAGGAGAAAATCATGTTCAATACATCGTTAGATGCTTATGGGTCAGTTAGAAAACTGGCTGCCGTGCAGAATGCTGCTGGCAGCCAAATTGCCATTGATAGAACAACAACGAGCCCATCAGGGCTTAAACCCGTTATAAAGACCGAAAATGCTAAGGTTGATATTAAGCCTGCAGCGGTAGACAAAAGTGAATTAGTCACAGCCGTTAAAAAGCTTAATGACCTTGTAGCTCCAGCCTTGCAAACTGTGCAGTTTTCGTTAGATGATCAGTCTGAACGTATGGTCGTTAAAGTGGTTGATACTGCTTCTAAGCAAGTATTGAGGCAGATTCCAAATGAAGAAGTATTGGCCATGTCTAAAACGTTAGATAAATTGCAAGGTTTAATGATTAGGCAAACAGCTTAGTGCGTTTTACATAGTTAGTTTTACCGAGTGAGTTTTAAATGTTGTGTACGTGAGTAGAGGATAGGCTAAAGATTTTGTTGTTTAAGCCGATGATATTAATAACCGTTTTGAAAAGGATATTCACATGGGACTTTCAACTACAGGAATAGGCTCTGGCCTAGATGTGGAATCTATTGTTACTAGTTTAATGAATGTTGAAAAGAAACCATTAACCGCAGTAGCAACAGAAAAAACGGCTTATCAATCTCAGATTTCTGCTTACGGCACGTTAAAAAGTGCGCTATCTACTTTTCAAACAGCGGTTAGCGCACTTTCTACCGCGTCTAAATTCAATGCACAAACAGTCAGCTCCAGTAATACCAGCGTGTTTACTGCCACGGCAAATGGCACGGCATCTTTAGGTGATTATGCTATTACTGTGAATCAGTTGGCTAAGGCACAGAAGCTATCATCAAGTGGCTTTACCAATACGACAGATACTGTAGGTACAGGTACGCTAACAATAGGTTTTGGTACTTATGCCGCAACTGGCAATACCTTTACACCCAATGCTGCAAAAAGTGATGTCACCATTACTATTGATAGCTCAAATAACACCTTGGCGGGTGTGCGTGATGCGATTAACGCGGCTAATTCATCTGTAAACGCGACTATCGTGAATGACGGCACAACTAATCGATTGGTGATTACTTCAAAAGATACTGGCGAGGTCAATAGCTTAAAAATTAGTGTGGCTGATGGTGGTGATGCCAGCAATACCGACGCGGCAGGATTATCACAACTAGCATTTGACCCGACGGCTAGTGCAGGCAGCGGTAAAAATATGACGCAGTTACAAGCGCCAAAGAATGCCCTATTAGATATTGATGGTATTGCCGTCGTTAAAGCAAGCAATACCGTGACTGATGCGATTAGCGGCGTAACGCTTAACTTACTCACTACCAGTGCAAGCAGTGCTAATTTAGGTGTGACTAGCAATACAGATTCAGTCAAAACGTCGGTGACCGCCTTTGTGGACGCCTACAATAAGTTAGATACCACATTACGTAGCCTGACTAAGTATGATGAGACGGGTAAAGCCTCAGGTGCTTTGCTTGGCGATGCAACGGCAAGATCTGTGATTAATCAAGTCAAAGCGGTGATGACTAAAACCATTACTTCTGGCAATACGATTAACTCCTTAAGTCAGATTGGCGTGTCATTTCAGCGCGATGGTAAATTAGCCTTGGATTCCACCAAGCTAACCAATGCGATGGCTAGCAATTTCTCAGATATTGCCGCCGTATTCGCCACGTCAGGAAAATCAACTAATCCAGTCGTCAGTTACTCTGGCAATACCAGTAAAACTCAAGCTGGTAGCTATGCCGTGACTTTCACCATGACCGGAGGCATTCTGCAAGGCACGATTAACGGCGTAGCAGCAACTGCTAGTGGTAATAATCTTATTGGAGCAACTGGTGATGCGAGTGCAGGCTTAAATATAGTTTATAAAGGCCCTACACTTTCTGAAGGAAGTTCCGTTACAAGTACTGTGAACTACAGCATTGGCTATGCTACCCAGTTTGATAGCTTGATTACCGGTTTAATGAGTGACACTGGTATCGTGGCTTCAAGAACAGAAGGCATAAACAGCTCCATATCACGTTTAGATAAACAGTCTGAATCGCTTACAGTGAGGTTAGCTGCAATTGAAACGAGATATCGTAATCAGTTCACAAAACTTGATACGTTGATGTCAAGTATGTCCTCAACAAGTACATATTTAACTCAGCAGATTGCCGCGATTAACGCTAACAATTAAGAACAAGCGAAGGACATAAAAATGTTTGGACTCAATCAAAACGGTGTGAATGCTTATGCCAAAATTGGTATGGAAACTGGTGTGTTAGCTGCTAGCCCAAATAAATTAATTATTATGCTTTATGAAGGCGCTATTGCAGCGTGCCGTAGTGCAGACAGCTATATGCAGAGTAAAGATATAGCCAATAAAGGCGCCATGCTTTCAAAAGCCATTTCTATCATAGAGTCTGGTTTAAGACTTAGTTTAGATAAAAAAGCCGGTGGTGAAATTGCTGTAAGTTTAGATGCGCTTTACGCTTATATGAGTAAACGATTAATGACTGCTAATATTCATAATAAGCCAGAGCTAATACATGAAGTCATTAAATTACTGACTGATTTAAAAGGCGCATGGGAAGCCATTGATAATGTAAAAATGCCAGCTAAAGATACTGCAATGGCAATACCTAGCCAAGTGGCGATGGCGGTTAATCGCAATATTGCTAATTACGCAAAAGCCTAATCAACGTAACCATAATAAATAATAAACGGAACGACTATAAATGGAACATCAAGATACCATTGCGATTTATGAAACGGTTGCTGAGCTAACTAAAAAAATGTTGTTAGCTGCCAAGCAGCAGGACTGGGATGCTTTGGCTGAGCTGGAAGCTAGCTGCGCTCAGCAAGTTGCCACATTAAAGCTTACGGAAAATACATTGCCACTTCCTAGCGATGTGCGCGCTCGTAAATTGGCAAGTATCAAAAGCATACTGGCTGATGACCGTGAGATACGCAATATCGTTTCACCTTGGATGGTGAGATTGAACTCACTGATGAATAGCTTACATATGGAAAACAAGCTGACGCGCGCCTACAACCAGTAGCCACGTCACTATCAAGATGCTCAAACAAGCTGACATCGCAAGCATACATCCTGTGGCTAGAATTTTGCCCATACTAGCAGTAGAAAGTATTGGCAGTATTCGGCAGGAGCTTGCTGATAGGGCTACGCAGTTTGTGAAGGGGCAAGAGTACTTTGCGCATGTGCTTTCAAAAGTAGGTGACACTGCTTACAACGTAAAAGTTGAAAGCGGTAGCCTAAAAGGAACCATCCTTAAAATGGATTTAGGTACGGCGACCAAAGCAGGGCAGCTGCTCACCTTGCGTTATATGCATGATAATCCTGTGCCTACATTTTTACTCGCATCGATGCCCACGAATGCTGCTGGCAGCATTACAGAAATAAGTTCTGCAGCTAATCTAATTGGTCATTATCTAAAACAAGCTGAAAGCGATGGCGTAACGACCCGTTTTCAAGCGACTGCGGTTGTGACTAATAACCCAAGTAATCCACAAGTGATGGCGCATGATTTGAAAAGTGCTGTGAGTAATAGCGGGCTGTTTTATGAGTCGCATTTGAGTGATTTGGTACAAAGCAATCAATCGTTAGCGGCGATTAAACAAGAGCCGCAAAACCAAGCCAATTCGCCCATTGCGAATTTAATGTCTCAACAGTTGGCGATTCTGGAAAATCAGCGTCTGAGCTGGCAAGGTGAAGTTTGGCCTGGACAAAAAATGGATTGGGATGTTTATCAACAACAGAGCAATGGCGATGGGAAAAAGTCTTCCCAAAAATCACCAGCCGATCAAGACCGACCTATCACTAGCGAGATGACATTGGATTTGCCGCTCTTGGGTAAAGTATCCGCGAGAATCAGCCTCACAGATGGGCGTATGCGCGTCAATATTCTGGCAGAACAGCCTGAAACTTTAGAAATTCTAACAGCTAAGCGATTAGGTTTGGCTGAGGCTATTGGCAAAAACGGCCAGCAATTGGATGCTTTAACGGTGATGCGACATGAGTAACTACCAGCTAAACTCTCGTCAAGCTAATGCTCATCAACCTAGCACTATAGAAAACGCTAGTTCAGACTTTAATCTTAAGTCTGTGGTGAACCCTAATCAGCAAGCCATTGCTTTGGCTTATGCTGCAGGTGAGTATGCACCCAAAGTTGTCGCAAAAGGTCGTGGTGCTATCGCGGAACAGATTATCGCCAGAGCTAAAGAGCATGATGTGTTTGTGCATGAGTCTAAAGATTTGGTTGCGTTGCTAATGCAGGTTGACCTTGATGATCATATTCCGCCCGCTTTGTATCAGGCGATTGCAGAGATTTTGGCTTGGTTGTATAAGTTAGAGCAGGGTAAAGCGGATGAAGAGGCACCAGTTTTTTAAATACCGGTCTTTTAAATGCCAGTATTTTAAATAACAGTTAAACCTGCATATTCATAATGTCATGGTAAGCAGATACTAGTTTATTGCGCACTTGCACCGTTGCTTGAAAAGAAATGTTGGCTTTTTGTCCAGCAATCATCACGTCAGAAAGACTGACACTATCATCGCCCATCGCGAAGCTCTTACCTAATTGCTCTGCTTCAACTTGTACCTTGTTGACTTGGTTGAGTGAGGCTTTCAGTGCATCAGAAAAGTTAACTTTTGATGTGCCTTGGCTAACGCCTTGCGTGCTTGAGACGCCTGCCGCAGAAGCTAATCCTGATGCTGCATCGGCTTGCGGACGTTGAGCGGCCGCTTTTAACTGCGCAAGCATAGACTCTATTCTACTTGCATCAATTCCACCTGTTTTCATGATTTGCCTCCATCAACTTAAGTTCGTCTCTCTATTAACAATCTTCTGATTTAAATTTAAATCGGTTTAAATTTAGATCGTTAATTAATCGCCATTTCCGACAGTTATAAATTTAACACTTTGCTTTAATAGCGAGTGTTCAAACAGGTCTATGAAAATTGCTCTATTCCTAAATTTGAAAATCCTAGTCATTGGCATAATGGTATCCAATAGCTTATAGAAGCAATTCTTCTGTAAATGCTGAGTGTTTAGATAGTTAAAAAACTCAACACTTATAAAGCGCAATAAGTTAAGTATTTGAAAAGCAGAACATTGGAGAAATACGATGGCGGCAGAGAATAACGCTGCGCTTATTAATCAAGGCGTTAATGAAGGTGGAACTGGTTTGAACTCACAGTTAGGCAATAAGTTACTTTTGGTCGTCGCAGCCGCTGCAGTCATCGCAGTGATGGCAGTATTTTGGCTATGGAGTCAGCAGCCAGATTATCGCGTGTTGTTTTCTAACTATACTGATAAAGATGGTGGTGCAATTGTTGCAGCGCTAGAAAAAATGAACGTACCTTACAAGTTCTCTGATAGCGGCACAGCGATTCTTGTTCCCGCCTCACAAGTGCATCAAGCACGTTTAAAACTAGCTTCTGATGGCTTGCCTAAAGGTGGCAACATTGGTTTTGAAATCTTAGAGAATCAAAAATTTGGCGTTTCTCAATTTGTAGAACAAGTAAACTTTCAACGTGCTTTAGAAGGTGAGTTAGAGCGCAGCATTCAATCAATAGGCGCAGTTGAAGTTGCGCGTATCCATTTAGCCATTCCTAAAGCTTCAGTCTTTGTAAGAGATCAACAACAACCAACTGCATCAGTATTGCTTAATTTGCGCGCTGGACGAAATTTAGACGCGCAACAAGTTGGCGCAGTAGTACATTTGGTTGCCAGCAGCGTGCCTAATCTACCAGCGGCCAATGTGACGGTAGTCGATCAAAACGGTAATCTTCTATCAGATACTTCTAAAAAAATGGGTGTCAATAATTTGGACCCAACGCAACTAAAATATATCGATGATATTCAACAAAGCATCATTAAACGCGTTGAATCTATCATTACGCCGATTGTTGGTGCTAAAAACGTGCGTGCTGAAGCCAGTGCGGAGATTGATTTCTCTAGCTTAGAGCAAGCAGCAGAAATCTATAAACCTAATCAAAAGCCTGATGATGTAGCTATACGCAGCTTACAAAGCAATGAATCATTAACCAGCAATGGTGGCGCTGCTACTGGCGTACCGGGTGCTTTATCTAATCAACCGCCTGCTAATGCTACTGCACCAATTACAACACCTGCTGGTGCCGCACCTGGTGCCACTGCTGAAGCAGCTCCTGTTAATAATCAAAAAAATACCACAACTAACTTTGAGGTAGATAAAACCGTACGTTATTCACAACAAGGTATGGGCGGCATTAAGCGTTTAAATGTTGCAGTAGTCGTTAACAACATGCCAGTGGTGGATAAAAAAGGCAAAGTGACTTACAGACCGCTCACCGCTGCAGAAAAAACACAAATCAATGATTTAGCCATGCAGGCCATGGGTTTCAATAAAGAACGTGGCGATGCCTTAACGGTTGTGAATAGCTCATTCGCAGGTGAGCCTGAAGAAATTATTCCTGAAGTGCCAATGTGGAAAAATCCTGAAACCATCGAATACGGCAAAGATGCATTACGCTTTATTGTAGGTATTGTGGTGTTGCTGTTGATCTATAAACGCGCCTTAAGCCCAATGCTTCGTAAGTTAACTGCGCCAGCACCAAAATTATTAGCCGCGCCGAGTGAAGAGGATGCCGTGGTGAATTTAAGTGGTGTAGATGGACAAGCGCAGATAGCTTCTCCTGCAACCAATAGTGGCAATTTAGCTGCCGCCAAGCAGCTTGCCAAAGATAACCCAAGAATGGTAGCAAGTGTTGTGGCTAATTGGACAAGTGGAAATGAGTAGCGTAAATGAGTGATGCTGGCGTAATGAGAAGTGCCGTACTGATGTTAGCCTTGGGCGAAGATGAGGCGGCTGAAGTGATGAAGTTCCTTAGCCCAAAAGAGGTGCAGAAAATAGGTACGGCGATGTCAACATTGAAATCTGTTGGTCGTGAGCAGGTGGAAACTACTGTTGCAGAGTTTATGACTGAGGTTGAGCAAAGCAGTGATTTTGGTTTAGATTCAGATGAATATATTCGTTCAGTGCTAAATAAAGCCTTAGGTGAAGATAAAGCTTCAGGCCTGTTAAACCGTATTTTGCAATCACGCGATGCAAGTGGTATTGAAAGCCTCAAGTGGATGGATGCACCAACTGTGGCAGAGTTTATTAAGAATGAACATCCGCAGATTATAGCCACTATTCTTGTGCATTTAGATGCAGATCAAGCCTCTGACATTATTGGACACTTCGCGGAGCGTTTGCGCCAAGACGTCATGCTGCGTATTGCAACGCTTGATGGCGTAAAGCCTATTGCCTTACGTGAGTTAAATGATGTGATGACTAAATTGCTAACAGGTAATGAGAATCTTAAAAAACAAACGATGGGTGGCATTAAAGTGGCCGCTGAAATTATGAATTACATGAGTGGCGACAATGAAGCCATCATTATGGAAGGCCTTAAAAGCTACGATGATGACATGGCACAAAAGATTATGGATGAAATGTTTGTGTTCGATAACATTATTGATATTGATGACAAAGGCATTCAAGTCATGTTGAGAGAAGTGCAGTCTGAAACATTGATTGTGGCACTTAAAGGCACCACTGAAGAAATGCGCGAAAAAATATTCAAAAATATGTCTTCTCGTGCGGCTGAAATGATGAAAGAAGATTTGGAATCTAAAGGCCCTGTGAAACTTTCGGAAGTTGAAGCGCAACAAAAACAAATCTTGCAAATTGTACGCAGGTTGTCTGATGAAGGTCAGATCCAACTCGCTGGTAAAGGTGGAGATGATCAATATGTCTAAAAGCTCTATTTTTAACTACGTTAACGCTAATTTTTCTAAGAATGCGCATTATGCATAGGAGTTCTATGAATATTCCTAAAGAGCAGCAAACCGCGTATGAACGCTGGGAGATGTCTTCTTTTTCCGATGGTAACACTAGTATTGGCGCTAGTAAGCCTAAGAAAAAAGAAGATACGGTCGCTTCAGAAAAGATCTCACAAATCTTTGAGGTAGCGCGTAAAGAAGCTTACACCAAAGGTATGCAAGAAGGTTTTGCGGTAGGCATGGCAAAAGCACGCGAATATGCGCAAGAGGAAAAAAATAACTTTTTAACGCTGATGAACTCTTTCAGTGATGCGTTAGAAAAATCCGATGAGCAAATCGCCGATGACGCGCTTTCGCTAGCTTTAGAAATTGCAAAAGCCATGTTAAAAGTGAAGCTCAATATTGACCCTGCGGTGGTATTACCAGTAGTGATGGATGCGATTCACTATCTACCTTATGTGCAAAAACCAGCAAGAATATTAGTCCATCATGATGATGCGCAAATGCTGCGTGAATATCTAGCTGAAGAAATTGCCAGCCAGCATTGGCAAATTCAGGAAGACATTAATATCGAACGTGGTGGTTGTATTGTAGAAACGGGTGCTAATCAAATTGACGCAAGCAACGAAGTGCGCTGGAAACGTATTAGCGACGCCTTATCACAAAAAAGTGACTGGTTGTTGCCATGAACTCTCCAGAGCTCAATTCACAGAATTTAGATATGCAAGTTTCGCACCTCAGCATGCCTGATTTAGAACAACTACGGGAGTCTGTGCCAGATTTAATTCAGCCAAAAGTTGATATGCAAAATATACATCGTCAACGCTGGCACGACCATATTCGTGATTGCAAAGAGATTCTACGCATTGTAGAACCGTTAGAAATAGCAGGGCGCATCACCAAATTAACAGGTTTGGTCATGGAGGCTGCAGGCATCAAGTTGCCGATTGGCAGTGCATGTTATGTGCCACTTGCTGAAGGTCGCCGTGTGGAAGCAGAAGTTGTAGGCTTCGATGGCGAGCGCATGTTACTAATGCCACAAAGCAGTGTCGATGGTGTGATGCCAGGTGCAAAAGTATTCGCGTTAGAAGTGGCAGAAGCTTTGCCTAAGCCACACCACGGTAATCCTCCACGTAGACGCGTGACAGATCGCGCACGTCATTTACCTGTTGGTAATGAGTTGCTCGGTCGTGTGGTAGATGGTGCAGGAAATCCTTTGGATGACCTTGGAAAGATAGAGGCGGCGCAAAGCTCACCACTCAATGCACGTCCAATGAATCCGCTGATGCGAGCACCTATTGAAGAGATTTTAGATGTAGGCGTACGCGCAATTAACAGCATGCTAACAGTTGGCCGTGGTCAACGTATGGGTTTGTTTGCAGGTTCTGGCGTTGGTAAAAGTGTGCTGCTAGGCATGATGGCCCGTTACACCACGGCTGATGTGATTGTGGTTGGCTTAATCGGTGAACGGGGACGTGAGGTTCAAGAGTTTATTGAACAGATTTTAGGCCCAGTTGGTTTGGCGCGTTCCGTCGTAGTGGCGGCGCCAGCAGACGCACCAGCTTTAATGCGCCTTCAAGGTGCAAATTACGCGACAACGATCGCTGAGAACTTTCGCGATCAAGGCAAGAATGTATTGTTGATTATGGATTCATTAACACGTTATGCCATGGCGCAGCGTGAAATTGCTTTAGCCATTGGCGAGCCGCCAGCCACTAAAGGCTATCCACCATCAGTATTCGCAAAATTACCTGCATTGGTTGAGCGTACAGGCAATGGTAAACGTGGCGAAGGTTCAATTACGGCTTTCTATACTGTGCTGACAGAAGGTGATGATCAACAAGACCCAATCGCCGATGCAGCGCGTGCTATTTTGGATGGACATATTGTATTAAGCCGTAGCTTGGCTGAGAGCGGACATTATCCAGCCATTGATGTAGAGCAGTCTATTAGCCGTGCAATGCACAATATTACTAGCCCAGAACATCAAAAGCTTGCTCGTAAATTGAAGCAGCTTAATTCACGTTATATGCGTAGTGTAGATTTAATCAATGTCGGCGCCTATGAAGCGGGTAGTGATGCCGTGCTGGATCAAGCGATTGCTAGACACGACAAGATTGATGCATTTTTGCAGCAAGGTATTTCTGAGCGATCTGGGGTTGAAGAAAGTATTGGTCATCTAGCGCATGTTTTAGATGGCTTAGTTAATTAATCGTAAGCATAAGATTGAGAAGTTATGGCAACGCGATCAAACAATGTATTAGGTATGTTACAGGACATTGCTTCTAAAGAGGTGGATGAGGCAGCAGTGGCTTTAGCTAAGGCGATGAAGCTGGCAAATGAGGCGCAAGCAAAACAAGATATGCTGAATGAATATCGGCTGGATTATGTGAGAAATCTTAATAAGATTTTAGAGGCTGGTATGGGCGCTAAAGCTTATCAAAATTTTCAGAATTTTTTTGGCAAGTTAGATCAAGCCATTGCCGGGCAACAAGAAGTTGTTGAGTTGGCAAATCAACAAGTAAAGATTCAAAAGCAACTATGGCAAGAAAGTCAGCGTAAAAAACTTTCTTATGAAGTGCTAACCGACAGGTCTGAGAAACGCATACTTAAAGTAGAGCAGAAAAAAGACCAGAAACAGATGGATGAGTTTGCGATGCGTATTACTAGAACTAAGCATCATTAAGTGCAGATAGCATCAATTGAAAAATAAATCATCACTTGAGCGAGTTTAATTTTTGGGGTTGAGTAACATGAAAAATTTATCATTACAAATGACAGAAACATCATTAAAAAAACCATCGGATGCTGTAAGCAAAAGCACTGTGGTATCTGATGGCGCAGCCCAAGTGGAAAATAACGCTTCATTTCAAATGATGTTGAATAAACAAGTGCAAGCTAAGCATGCTTCAGCTAGAGAAGTTGAAAATAGACAAAGCCAAACTAAACAAGCGCAAAAGACCACTGGAAAAGAATCCAGCTCAACGACAACACAACCTGAAAATGTTGATGCAACTACCACACAAAAGAGTGTGCAGAAAGCTAACCATTTACAGCTGGCGATGATGGCGACCAGCCGTGCAAAAACTCAGAAAGATGCAGAGAGTATCGATCCGATGCAGCTTGCTTCCAAAGACTTGATGGCGCTTGATGCGAAGTCTACATTAGTTAAAAAGAGTGATGAGACGAAAGCTGATAGTGACGTCGCAGCTTCGGCAGATGTTAATTTGACCAGTAGCCCTTCAATCACAGATGTTTCTGGCGCGCAGATGCTTTCGTCCATGATTTCTGAAGCTAAACAAGCGCCACTTGGTCAGGCTGTAGAAGGCGCGGAAATGAGTGCCGAGAAACAGCTTACTTTTGGCGCTGAAAGAGGCTCTGTATTAAAAGATGCAGTGTTAAGCAATGCATTATCTCAGGGTAAAACTGCCTCTGACGCCAAAGATTTAGCTGTAGTTGACGATAAGCAGTCTCGTCATGATTGGATAGATGCCATGTTGCCAAATGCATCTAAACCAACAAATGGAGATGATGCGGCTAAATTGATGCTGAAGGCTGAAAAAGAATCTGCAATGAATCAAGTGGCAGTGCCGGCTAATTTTCAATCTACCAGTCAATCAATCACGCAAATTAGCGCGGCTGAGACTATGCAGCAGCTAGGTAGCAGCAATACTATCAATGCTTACCCAGGAAAAACAGGTTGGGATCAAGCTATTAGTCAAAAGGTCGTATGGATGTTAGGCGCTCAAGAGCAGTCCGCCACGTTAACGCTTAATCCGCCAGATATGGGGCCGTTGCAAGTTGTGATTCATGTTCATAATGATCAAGCTGATACGACGTTTATTTCAGATAACGCTGAAGTAAGGCAGGCGCTACAAGATGGCATGGATAATTTACGCAACAAAATGAATGAGTCTGGTATTCAACTTGGTCAGGCGAACGTGAGTTCTGGCGGGCAAATGCAACAACAGTTTCAGCAAGCTGCGCAACAATCAAGAACGGATGCATCACTTGGCAGAAATGATTCCGCATCTCCAATTGAGAGTACGAGCAGCGCTAAAGCTCTGGTGCGTACGGCCAATGGTTTGGTCGATACTTTTGCATAAGCGCCAGACTGGCTAAAACTTTATAGGTAACTCATCTTGTATGAGTGCATAAGTGCCTGAGCTAAGTCTGGTGGTATGCCGTTATTTGGGTAATAGCAATATTTGTTAATCACAATCCTCAATTTAACGGCTTTTTCCCTCTCTTATTCAAGCATGTTATTCAGCCGTTTTTTTCCATAATGTAATCATCAATAACACCAATGACTGCCATATTAGGTAGTACAGGTTTAGTTCATTATGGAAAGGCAATAAAATGGCAGCAGATCCAAAGCCCGATGGCGCTGAAGTAGCACCAAAATCCAAGAAAAAACTGATTATTATCATTGCCGCAGTCGTGTTGTTGGCCGGTGGTGGCGGTGCAGGCTGGTTTCTAACGCATCAAAAATCAGATCATAAAAAAGAAGAAGCCAAGCATGAAGAACCAGCGCATGCGCCAGTATTTGTGACGCTTGAGGCTTTTACGGTCAACCTTCAACCTGATCCTGATGAAAAATTTTTGCAAACGGAGATTTCGTTACAAGTGGCTAATCCTGAACAAGAAGAGTTGTTGAAAGGACAAATGCCAGCAGTGCGCAGTCGTCTATTAATGCTGCTCACCAGTAAAACGGCGTCTGAAATTTCAACTTCTGAAGGTAAACAGAAACTGAGCGATGAGATTGTTGCCGAGGTTAAAAAGCCATTTTCTAAAGGCGCTAAGCCACAAGAAGTGACAGGCGTATTTTTTACTTCATTCGTGATTCAATAACGCGTTCTATATTAAGCCATGGCCGATAAGTTTTTATCTCAAGATGAAGTTGATGCCTTACTAAAAGGCGTCGATGGTGATCAGGACGACGATCAACCTGCGAGTACTGCAGGTGAGGTGCATGATTATAATCTTGCTACACAAGAGCGCATTGTACGTGGGCGCATGCCTACACTTGAGATTATCAATGAGCGATTTGCGCGTTTGGTGCGTATTGAGTTGTTTAACTTTTTACGTCGCACCGTTGAAGTATCAGTAGGGCCAGTGCGCATTACTAAATACAGTGATTTTGTCCGTAATTTAGTGGTACCCACTAATTTAAACCTTATCCAAATGAAGCCATTGCGTGGCACTGCACTCATGGTGTTTGATCCAACATTGGTGTTTTTGGTGGTGGATAATATGTTTGGCGGCGATGGCCGTTTTCATACGCGTGTAGAAGGGCGTGACTTCACTCAGACTGAGCAACGCATTATTCAGCGTATTCTCAATATCGTATTTGAAACTTACGCAAAATCATGGGAACCCGTTTATCCAGTTCAGTTTGAATACATGCGTTCTGAAATGAATACCCAGTTTGCCAATATAGCTACGCCTAATGAAGTGGTAATCGCGGTAACGTTTAACGTCGAGCTTGGCCCCGCAAGCGGCGAAATACACTTTTGTTTCCCCTACTCTATGTTAGAGCCTATTCGCGACATGCTTAGCTCACCATTGCAAGGTGAGGTGTTAGGCACAGATAAACGTTGGGTTAAACTCATGACTCAGCAGGTGCAAGCCGCTGAGGTTGAAATTGTGGCTGACCTTGCCAAAACTAATATGATGATTGGCGACGTGCTGAATATGAAAGTGGGCGATGTTGTGCCGCTTAATATTGAAGAATCAATTGAAGCGCAGGTAGATGGTGTACCTGTCATGCTTTGTAAATATGGGATGTTTAATGGCCAGTACGCCTTACGCGTAGAAAAATTATTAAGATCCAACTCAACTGAATATATTAAAGGAGAACCTTATGGCGAATGATGCTGCAGAAGATACGGCTGTAGCCGAGGATGATTGGGGCGCAGCGATGGCAGAACAAAGCACCGCTGAAGCCACCGATGATTGGGGCGCGGCGATGGCCGAGCAAGAAGCTACAGATACTTCAGTTTTACAAGCTAAGAATGTTGAGCAAACACAGGTGTTTACTGAATTTACTGCTAAAAATAAGTTGCAAGATACGCAAAATGATATTGATTTCATTTTGGATATTCCTGTGCAGCTTACTGTTGAGCTTGGTCGCACCAAGATTGCCATTAAAAACTTGCTGCAATTAGCGCAAGGCTCAGTGGTTGAGCTTGATGGCATGGCGGGTGAGCCTATGGACGTATTGGTGAACGGCTGCTTAATTGCGCAAGGTGAAGTGGTTGTGGTGAACGATAAGTTTGGCATTCGTTTAACTGACATTATTACACCTGCTGAACGTATCAGAAAAATAAACCGCTAATAGAAATGCTTGTCATGAAAAAACATCACAACTGTTTTACTTTGAGTTTGACTCTGAGTGTTTCAGCAATGCTTAGCCTTGTGCCGGGTTTGGCTCTGTCCGCAGAAACTGCTACGGTATCGCCAACAGGAGGTGTGCTTAAAATGGTGATCGGTCTCGCTGTGGTGTTGGCTGTAATGGCGCTGATTACTTGGGTATTAAAACGTATGGTGCCTGGTGTGGGCAATAAGCAATCGGTTATTCGTATTGTGGGTGGTGTTAGTGTTGGTTCACGTGAGCGTGTGGTGGTATTAGAAGTTGCTGGTCGCTGGATAGTCGTGGGTGTCGCTGCTGGACAAGTCAGTAGCCTTGCGAATTTAGAAAGTGGTGCTAGCAACATTGCTGAAAGCGTACCGATGGGTAGAAGCATGCCCGACTCGGGTGGCGGTGACTTTAGCAATACCTTTGCCTCATGGTTATTAAAATCGACAGGCAGGATTTTAGAAAAAAAAGATACAGATAGTAAATAGACCATTAACTTTAAGTTAGCCATGACTACACCAACACTAAAATCTACACTCAATACCACCTTAGCATTTGCTGCGCTCATTTTAGCCAGCATGCTGATGCTACCTGGTACGGCATTAGCCGAGAATGGCATGCCGCTCGTGAATGCCTTACCAGCAGCGGGTGGCGGTCAAAATTATACTTTGAGCTTACAAACGCTCATCTTACTAACCTCGCTTACTTTCTTGCCGGCAGCTTTACTGATGATGACCGGCTTTACACGTATCATTATTGTGTTGTCATTGTTACGCCAAGCATTGGGTACGCAGTCTGCACCGCCAAATCAGGTGATGGTCGGTCTAGCTTTGTTTTTGACCTTCTTTGTGATGAGCCCAGTAATAGACAAAATTTACGTGGATGCCTATCAACCGCTTTCAGAAAATAAAATCACTATGCAAGAAGCCATGGATAAAGGCGCAGCACCACTTAAAGCTTTTATGATGAAACAAACACGTGAAGGCGATTTAGCGTTATTTGTGAATATGGCAAAAATCGAAAAAATTGAAACGCCAGAGCAAGTGCCTTTGTTAGTGTTAGTGCCTGCATTTATGACCAGCGAATTAAAAACCGCATTCCAAATTGGCTTTGCGATATTCATCCCATTTTTGATTATTGATATGGTGGTTGCGAGTGTGCTGATGGCGATGGGGATGATGATGGTTTCACCATCCATCGTGTCGTTGCCATTTAAGCTGATGCTATTTGTATTGGTGGACGGCTGGCAGTTGTTGCTGGGTTCGCTGGTACAAAGTTTTTACTAAGCTTATTTTTAATAAAATAGTTTGTTAATAAAATTAGACGATTTTTTCTAAAAGGAAACAAAAATGACCCCAGAAAGCGTGATGACATTAGGTCGAGATGCAATGGAAATCACTTTGCTTGTTGCCGCGCCAATTTTACTGGTAGTGCTGGCGATTGGTCTTTTAGTGAGTATTTTTCAAGCGGCAACGCAAATTAACGAGGCTACCTTATCGTTCATTCCTAAGCTGGTTGGCGTGTTTGGTACGCTGATGTTCGCTGGTCAGTGGATGTTAAGCACATTAGTCGATTATATGCATTTAGTCTTTACCAGTATTCCTGCCATGGCTAACTAGGCCAGAGCTAATCGGGTTAAGTTTAACTAAATTAAGCCACGTAAAATCGCAAGGTTACACAATGATTTCAATCAGCAGCGATCTTCTACAAACTTGGATAATCAGCCTGCTTTGGCCGCTCACCAGAGTATTAGGCGTGATAGCCGCCGCGCCTATATTTAACCATACAGCCATTCCCAATCAAGTGAAGCTGGGTTTGGGCATCATGCTGACCTTAATCATAGTGCCAACATTGCCAGCCATGCCACAGTTTGAGATATTTTCATTTCAAGGTTTGCTGATTCTAGTACAGCAACTGGTCATAGGTTTAGCGATTGGTTTTAGTATGCGCTTGGTTTTCTCTGCGGTTGAACTTGCAGGTCAGTTGATTGGCATGTCGATGGGGCTTGGTTTTGCTAGCTTTTATGATCCACAATCTCAAGGGCAAAGTACTGCCGTTAATCAGTTTCTGGTGTTATTAGCGATGCTTATTTTCTTAAGTTTAGATGGCCATTTACTCATCATCACAGCCGTGGCTAATAGTTTCATCACTATGCCGATTACCGTCGGCGGCAGTGGTATCGATCCTTTAAAAATTGCGATGTGGGGCGAAACTATATTCAGTGTAGGCTTAATATTAGCCATGCCTGCGGTGGCAGCTCTGTTGATTACCAATATGGCATTGGGCATACTCACAAAAACAGCACCACAACTCAATTTATTTGGTATTGGCTTCCCTGTTACATTAAGTATAGGCTTGGTTGTGATTGCCCTTTCATTACCAGGCATGCTAAAGCCGATTGAAAACTTTATTGAGCAAGGCATCAGCAATATGGCGCAGGTGGCGGTGCCTACAAGTGCGTCGGATTTAGGTAAATCTATCGTGAATAAATAATATTAGTAGTTAATAATAATGACAGTAGAAAGTTAATGGGAAGCTCATGGAAGACGCTGCACGTGTAAATGATGAGGAACAGTTTATTGTTCAAAATCAAAAACAAATTATTCAGATATTAAATGATCTGGCTAAGCATCACGAAATGCTTAAAGTCTCTTTTAGTCACGACACCTGTCTGACTAATGTGATTTCTGTCGATGCCCATAATCATGTGGTCTATCTTGATATTGGCATTGACGATGCATTTAACGATCGATTATTGGCTAGCCATCATGTAGTTTTTTCTAAAGATGACGGCATTAGACTTAAATGGACAAGCGAAAAACTCACATTAGCCACACTAAAAGACGGCAAGGCCATTAAAATTGCTTTGCCACAAAAGCTAATGCGACTACAGCGCAGAGAGTTCTTCCGACTCGCTACGCCAATTGTTAACCCTGTGCCATGCATCATCCCCATCTCAAATGAAGAGAATCCTGACGAAGATAGAACATTAGAGTTGACATTGATTGATGTAAGCCTAGGCGGAATCGGCACTGTCGCCACTAATCCATTAGACGAGCTATTAGTCATAGGCGCCAGTTTTGATAAATGTAAAATTAACCTCCCAGAAGTTGGCGAGACTAGCCTCACACTACAAGTACGCAACATCACACCCATCACTATGAAAGACGGTGCAATCAAGTCCAGAATCGGGTTACAGTTTATATCACCATCACGCGGCAACGAGGGGTTGATTAATAAATATACCTATAATTTGGAACGCCAAGTCATGGCATTGGCAAGTAAGATATAGCGTACTTAGGCAATAAATGATTCGTGAGTTAGGTCACTTATGGCTCTAAGTATATGGGCAAGGCAGACTTAGGCATCGCGCTCATGGCTTGACAATGGACATGAACGCGACAACATCGTTCCTAGCCAGACTATCGAAAGGGAACGGTCCTCCGACGACAGATGAGTGAACGACATCGACGAATTCCTGTAGAGCGACGAAATACATTGCATCTTCGCCGATCTTGAAATCACCGAGTGGCGATCCGCTCAGGACCGCAGCGAGGTCATTGTGTGACAGAAGCTTATTGCGAACGGCTCGAAGGCTCTTGGCGAGAACTTCTAGCCTCTCGGCAATATCGCCTAGTCTGTCGAATGTTGGCTGATCCCAGCCCCCGTACTTTAGGACGTACTCGATTCCCAGCGTAACTTCACCGGCCACTACGGCGCGATCATGAAGCTTGGCAATCTGGAGCAACGTGTACTCGTGGCTGATCTTGTTGAGCCTTAGAAGGGCATCGGCAGCCATGGACTTTTGAAGCTCTGCGCTTCGCGGGTTGTCGTCGAATAGCGCGCGATGATTGAGCCAGACTTGATATGACCAGTCGCAGAGTTTGCAGAATTCGACAACAACGTGGGATGAGAGTCCAGGCATTTGCGACGCCTAACAGGCATTATACGGATGCGTGCGTCCGTATAATAATATGAGTGTTGATTTTGACATGTGGTTTTTCTTTTTAAATCTGATGGTTAAGCATCGTTCTGTCTGTATAGTAATAAATAGCAAGTACGGACGCAAATCATTTAGATAAAAGCGCTCTTTGGATGAAAAGATATTCGAATTCTTATTTGGATAACTAACCGCTTTGTGTTTTGACACAATTTCTTCATATCAAAACTATAGCCTTAATTTAATAAGAAAAGCCCTAGCCAATAAAATATTGACTAGGGCTTTTTATAGATTAAGTTTACTTAAATACCTAGTGTTTCAACCCAAGCTAATGCAGCAATATGACATTCATTCACCTTTGTCGCGTCAAATTGCAACAATTCGGCTATCTCTAGAATTTTCTTATTATCTGAGTCTTCGCATGCTTCGGTGAGCTGCAAGAACGGTCCATAAATGCCTGAGCGTGTCAGTAGTGCCTCACTGACGGTTTCTGGTAGTTGAATTTTTTCAAGTACGGTTTCCATCGGCATTTTTAGAATGGCATCTAATAATGAGAACACACCAACGATGAATAGATTATCGCGGTCATGTTTTTCAAAGTAGCTTTCACCTAATAGTTCTGTTAAGCGTCCACGCGTGATGGATGTTTTCATTAACGCAGGAGGAGTCGAGTTCTCGCCAGCGGTAACCATGAGTAGCGTTAACCAGCGGTATAGTTGTTTTCTGCCTAAAATGGTTAAAGCATGATTGATGGACTGTATTTCGCATGAAAGCCCAAAACCAACGGAGTTAATATAACGTAGTAGTTTGAAGGATAATGCGGTGTCTTTTTTGAAGCCTGCTTCAATGTCTTTGATTTCACCATCTTGGCTGACGGTATTGAGTATGTTGAGTACGCTATCAAATGACGCGTTGATGACTTTTGCGGTAAATGTTTCTGGTCGTGCAAAGTGAAACCCTTGAAATAGGCGAAAGCCGATTCTTTTACAGTCTTCAAATTGCGCATCCGTTTCCACTTTTTCTGCAATCATTTTTACAGATGGCACGTGGAGTTGATTATATGCTTTTTGTAATTCCGCAGAATTAAGCGATTGAGTATCGATCTTAATATAGTCAGCGCATGGCAGTAACGGAGAGCTCTCTGGGCTTAAATGTGGGTTATCTAGCGCAATTTTAAAGCCTTGTTCACGTAAGTTTTGGCAACGCTCGACAGTTTCTGCGCTTGGCGTAACAGTACGTAAAATTTCAAGCACAGTGCGCTTTGGCGGCATGAGCTCTAAAAATTCGCTTTTTAGCATGGCTTCATTTACGTTAATGAAAGCGAGTTTGTCACCTAAAAGCCATTGCATATCAATGCCGCCTATGGTGTTCATAAGCACGCTGGAATATGCTTTAAACTCATCCTCAAATACGGCGCTCTCTGCCTCTGCACTATGCCTAAAGAAAAGCTCATAACCAATGATTTGTTGCTTTTCATCCATAATGGGCTGACGCCCGATAAATGCTTGATCTTCCATATTCTCGACTCTCAAATTCAACTTTTAGACAATGTGCTTTAGCGAATACTTAATTACTTATTCCTTTGCAAATGTTACCTGTAAGCAGCGCAAATCACTTTGATGAATAAAGCGCGTTTATGTGCTTTATTCGCGCTTTTCAGGGACTGTAGAGTTTAAAATAGATGATATGCTACTTGCCCTATAATTGAATGTAATCATTAGAGTAATACGATTAGTACCATGGCTAAATCTGACACCATCAAAACTGGCTTACACCCGCGAAATAAACACCGAGGTCGATACGATTTCGATCAACTCATTCAAGCTAATGCTGCATTAGCGCCATTTGTAAAATTAAATGAATATGGCGAAGCCTCTATTGATTTCTCAAATGCGCAGGCTGTTAAGGCGCTCAATCAGGCTTTGCTTAAGCAGTTTTATGCAGTCAATACTTGGGATATTCCAAAACAGTACTTATGCCCACCCATTCCTGGGCGGGCTGATTATGTACATTACGTAGCCGATTTACTAGGCGCGACGAATGCTGGTGTGATGCCACAAGGTGAATCTGTCAGAGGATTGGATATTGGCGTAGGTGCCAATACAATTTATCCGCTTATTGGTAGCCACGAGTATGGCTGGTATTTTGTTGGGGCAGATATTGATGCCAACGCTTTAAAAAATGCGCAGCACATTGTGGATGCGAATATGCTATCGAACAAGATTGAGCTGCGCTTGCAAACCTCACCTAATTCCATTTTCAAGGGTGTTATCAAGCAAGGTGAGACTTTTGATTTTACGATGTGTAATCCGCCTTTTCATGCTTCTTTAGCGGATGCGCAAGCAGGCACACAGCGTAAATGGCGCGGTTTAGGTAAAAGTAAGAAGGGTACTCAATCTACAGCGTTGAATTTTGGCGGTCAAACCACAGAGTTGTATTGCGAAGGTGGCGAAGAGGCTTTTGCCACTACCATGATTAACGAAAGTAAGCAGTTTGCAACCCAGTGCTTGTGGTTTAGTACGCTCATTTCAAAAGCAGCAAACTTACCTAGTGTTTACCGCGCGCTTAAAAATGTAAATGCCTTAAAAGTAAAAACCATAGACATGACCCAAGGCCAAAAGCAAAGTCGTATAGTCGCTTGGACGTTTTTGGATGCTAAGCAACAGCGCGCTTGGTATTCTTAGTAGTTTTATCAGCACTCACATTTACCTTACATACTTTTACATAACTTTACTCATTGCAGCCTTAGCTATTGATAATCTCCGACGATATAGGTTTATAGCTTAATTAATTTAATCTAAACATAAATCGTGAATAAGGAGATTTCAAATGTCTGTTAGCGGAGTTGGGAGTGCAGGCGGTTTTGACGTATCGAAAATGGCATCACAGATGTCTACGCAGATGATGAAGACATCGGATGCCAACGAAGACGGGTCGCTAGATAAAGCTGAGTTTACAAAAGCATTAACTGCCATGGGTGTTTCTTCGGAAGATGCGGCTAAAAAGTTTGATAGCATCGATAAGAATAATACGGGGAAAATATCGCAGAGTGATATTGAGGCAGATATTAAAGAAACTGCGAAGAGTGGCCCTCCTTCAGGAAAACCGCCTGCTGGAGGTGCTGGAAAGCCCGGAGGCGCTCAAGGTGCTGATACAAAAAACTACGATGTAAAAGATACCAACAAAGATGGAACGGTGTCTGCCGCAGAAGAGTTGATCTACGATATGAAGCATGCGACAGCAGACAAGAAGTCTGATGCTAGCGCTAATTTGCAAACGCAGAATAGTACAGCGCAGCAGAAAGTGGGTAGTGTGGTTGATGTGACTGTGTGATCTGAAACCAAAGCAATATCAGCGGAAAGAGGCTTTTCTGAAAGCCTCTTTTTTTATGGCTAAGTATTTATAGCTAAGTAGAAGCTTAGTTAAATAAAAACTAGTAAGGCAATACGATTTGTACGCTAAAGCCTTTAGGTTTCAGGTTTTGCGCCGAAACGCTGCCGCCATGGGCTTCGATCACCTGCTTGGTGATGGCTAAACCAAGGCCATTACCGATGGTTTGACTGCCAGATGCACCTCTAATAAACGGCTTGAAAATATCTTCCAGCTCGGTTTCTTTTACACCAATACCTTGGTCGGTAACAGTGATGCATAAGTTCTTTTCTAAATCAGAGTGTGTGGTGGAAATGCTAATATCACTGGCTTCTGGACCATATTTAATGGCATTACGCACTACGTTTTCTATCGCCCTGTAAAGCAAGTCTGGCTGTCCTTCTAAAACATAATCTCTCTCTACTGTCAGATGCAAATGAATGCGCTTAGATTGGGCTTCAAATTGTGCATCTACAATAATGCTATTGAGTAAGACGCTTAAATCTAGCTGTTCTTTTGTAATTTGAATGACGCCAGATTCTAACTTGGATAATTCCAATAATTCACCCACTAAACCATCAATACGATTAGCTTCTAGCTCGATGCGTTCTAAAAAGTCAGATGTTGGATCCTGCTTCATTAAACCTAAAGCCATTTGGATTCTGGCAAGAGGTGAGCGCATTTCATGCGAAACATGATGCAGCAGCCGAGTTTGCGCTTGCAATAAGCTTTCTAGGCGCGATGCCATCGCATCAAAGTCATGGCCTAAATCTGAAAGTTCATCACGCCTCTTACCCATGGCATGCGCTACTCTTACATCTAGCTTGCCGTTAGAGGCTTGTTTAAACGCTGCGCGTAGACTGCTAATGGGTTTTGAAAAGTATGCTGCGAGCATGGCTGCAAATATCAAACTTACAAGAGAGCCGCCAAATAGTGGCATTAATGGAAACCTCGGTGGCGGTCTTGGGGGTGACATACTATTCTGTTGCATAAGTTCTGGCGGTTGGCCGTGGTGATGACCAAACTCGTCTCTGTGACCGTTATCTTGAACAAATAACAAGTAGGATTGACCGTTACTAAGCTTAATGTTTTTGGCAAAAGGCTGGAATTTTGCATCATTCGCTAGCTTATTGGCCGTATCAAAGCTAGCTTTTGTGTAAGGACGCAACATTAACTCTTGGCCATTTTCTCTTACTGCAAGCACTTGCGGCATAGGTTGGTGTTGCCAGTCTTGTAAAAGATGCTGGAGCCCCTCTACGCCGCCAAATTGTAACGTTGAAGATGCAGCGGCTAGCAAAGCCTGTGCGGGCGGTGAGATTTCTACCCCAGCATCTTGTAAAACTTCGTGTCTGTTATGTAGCCAGATGGCAAAGCTTAACCCTATGACTGTGGTGAGCTGAGCCAGAAAGAAGAACATGAAGAATTTCCAGAATAGTCTGCTCATCAGATTTACCAGCGCTATTCCCTAATCAATTGGTAGCCCATGCGATATACGGTTTGAATGTAATCGCTACCATTAGCACTTGTGCCAATTTTTTGCCTGATGCTACTCATATGCACGTCGACACTACGGTCAAATCGTACTAATGTGCGGCCCATTGCCTGCAGCGCGAGATCTTCTTTGCACACTACATGACCAGCGTTTTTGGCGAGTATTTCTAGTAAGTTAAATTCGGTACTTGTCAGGCTAATGGCTTTGCCTTCTACCTCTACGCGGCGTTGTGCTGGCGTAATGGTTAAACCGCCAATCACAATTTGTAAGGCCTGCTGAGAACCATCTTTAGTGATTTTTGACCTGCGCAACAAGGCGCGAATGCGTGCCAACAATTCGCGTGGCGTACAGGGTTTTGCCACGTAATCATCAGCGCCTAACTCCAACCCCATCACGCGTTCTGCTTCATCGCCTTTTGCGGTGAGCATAATCACTGGAATGTGGCTTGCTTGACGAATTAAGCGCAATGTCTCAATGCCATTGAGTTTAGGCATCATCACATCCAGCACAGTTAGATCGAATTGACCTGCAAGTGCATATTGAGCGCCGGTCTGACCATCATTAGCTACTGTCACGTCAAAACCCTCTGTGACTAGATACTGTTTAAGCATTCCAGTGAGCGCTACATCGTCGTCAATAAGCAATATTTTATGCATCATTACACATGTAAATTAATAAAAGATTCAACATCATAGCGACTACAGCTTGTAATAAACAATAGCCGAGCTATGACATTTACTTAACTTTACTTTTACAGTGTTTGTTGCAAGAGCAGGGGGCGTATTTAGAGCAGATTACTTTTCAACAAAAGCGCGTTCAATCACATAGTCACCTGGGTCACCGATACGAGGTGATACTTTAAAGCCTAAGTTATCAAGCAGCGTTTCTGTATCAGCTAGCATTTGTGGGCTGCCACATATCATGGCGCGGTCATCTGTTGGGTTGATTGGCGGCAACCCAATATCTTCAAATAGTTTCCCTGAATTAATCAGATCAGTCAGGCGACCTTGATTACGGAAAGGCTCTCTGGTGACGGTTGGGTAGTAAATTAATTTATTGCGTACTTCCTCGCCAAAGAACTCATTGTTTGGCAACTCTTTTTCAATAAAATCTGCGTAAGCTAGCTCACTGAGATGACGTACACCATGTATCAGTACTACTTTTTCAAAGCGATCATACACTTCAATGTCTTGAATCAGGCTCATGAATGGCGCTAGACCAGTACCTGTAGACAATAAATAAAGATTCTTAGCTGGTTTTAAATCGTGAATTACTAAGGTACCAGTTGGTTTGCGGCTAACTAATAGCTCATCGCCCACTTTTAAATGTTGCAGGCGTGAGGTCAATGGTCCATTAGGTACTTTAATACTAAAAAACTCTAAATGTTCTTCATAATTAGGGCTGGCAATACTATAGGCGCGTGTCAGTGGGCGACCATCAACCTCTAGTCCTATCATCACAAATTGACCATTTTCGAAACGTAAACCTGGGTCACGGGTTGTTTTAAAACTGAATAAACTGTCGTTCCAATGATGGACACTGAGTACACGTTCGCTTGAATATTTGCTCATAATTTTTTCTTAACTTAATTTATTAAACGTAATTATTGTTACGCGTCATTATTGAATAGCCGCAGTGAGCTCCGGGATCACATCGAACAAGTCCGCAACAAGGCCATAATCCGCCACTTGGAAGATAGGCGCATCAGGATCTTGATTGATAGCTACTACAATCTTACTATCTCTCATGCCATAGGTATGTTGAATGGCGCCAGAAACACCAACTGCAATATACAATTCAGGCGCTACAACAACACCGGTCTGACCTACTTGGATATCATTAGGTGCATAGCCTGCATCTACGGCTGCACGCGTTGCACCTAATGCTGCGCCTAATTTAGAGGCTAATGGTGATAACACTTGTTCAAATTTCTCGGCGCTGCCTAGTGATCTGCCACCAGAGACAACAATTTTGGCTGAACCTAAGGCTGGTCGGTCTGATTTGCTGCGAACTTCAGATTTCCAACTGGCTTTTTTAAAAGCAGCTGGTGTTTCGGTATTCACTATCTCAGCATTGCCACCCAAGCTAGCTGCAGTAAAGTTACTGCCATGCACTGTCAGCAATTGAACAGCATCTGTGCTTTGTATTGTGGTTAATACATTGCCTGCGTACATTGAGCGAACGTAAGTATTATCAGCTTTGATTTCCAACACATCAGAAATCATGGCTACATCCAGCAATGCTGCTACACGTGGCAACGCATTTTTACTAAAAGATGAATGCGCCGCAAGAATAACGTCGTAGCCTTCACTGATTGATACAATCAAGCTAGCAACATCTTCTGCTAAAGGATGAACGAGATGATCGGCATTTGCATAAATCACGCGTTCAACCCCATGAATAGACGCAGCTTGTTGCGCAACTGCATCAGTGCCATTACCAGCAACCAAAACGTGCACTGGTGAATTCCAAAACTGTGCAGCAGTGACGGCTTGACGCACTGATGGACTTAATTGAACACCATCATGTTCTGCTAGAATTAAAATTTTCATACTAAAATTCCTTCTAAAATTCCATCGTGTGAGCGTAGTTTCTTTAGAAGCTCTTCAACACTATCTACTTTAATACCAGCTTTTCTTGCTGCTGGTTCACTTACTTGTATTAACTTAAGACGTGCGTCTAAATTCACACCAAGCTCAGCTGCGTTAATCGTTTCAATCGGCTTTTTTCTGGCCATCATTAAATTGGGTAGTTTCACAAAACGTGGCTCATTTAAGCGTAAATCTGCCGTAATCACTGCAGGTAAAGCTAAAGCAAGCGTTTCTGTTCCGCCATCAACCTCACGTGTCACCAAAGCCTCATCACCTTCAATGTGTAACGTGGATGCAAACGTGCCTTGTGGATAATCCAAGAGCGCAGCCAGCATTTGCCCAGTTTGACCTGCGTCATCGTCAATCGCTTGTTTGCCAAGGATAATTAGGTTTGGCTGTTCACGAGTAACAATAGACTTTAATAGCTTAGCAACTGCTAATGGCTGTAAATCAGCACCTGCCTCTATCAAAATGGCACGGTCTGCACCCATTGCCAATGAGTGACGAAGTACATCTTGATTAGCCGATGTACCTAAAGAAACAGCAACAACTTCTGTGGCGATGCCTTTTTCTTTTAAGCGTAAAGCCTCTTCAAGCGCATTCTCATCAAAAGGGTTAATGCCCATTTTGACGCCTTCGATATCAACATCAGAGCCATCTGCTTTGATGCGGACTTTAATGTTGTAATCTACTACTCGTTTGACTGCGACTAATATTTTCATGACAGTTTCCTTTGCAATTGCTGTGCATTTTACAGTAGCGTATAATATATACCAAATGGATTATAAAGATTATATATATCTATTATATAGATATACCAATTAGGCATAAAGCACATGAAATATAGCTTAAGACAACTTGAGATTTTTGTTGCAATATGCCGCACGGAGAGCGTGTCGCGTGCATCTGAGGCATTGTCACTTTCACAGTCTGCAACAAGTACTGCACTCAGTGAGCTTGAGCGGCAATTTGATTTACAGCTTTTTGATCGCGTCGGTAAGTCACTACGCATCAATGAAACTGGTCAGCAGCTCTTGCCTCGTGCAGTCGAATTGCTGGATAGAGCCAAAGAAATAGAGAACTTGTTGCAAGGGCATGCTGGTTTTGGGCATATGAGAATTGGTGCAACACTTACCGTCGGCAACTATCTAGCGACGATTCTGGTTGCCAGATTTTTACAGGAGCACCCTGAGAGCCGCATACAATTAAAGGTGCATAATACCAGTACGATAGTACAGCAGATAGCCAACCATGAATTAGACTTAGGTTTAATTGAGGGTGATTGCAATCACCCCGATATTGAGGTTCAGCCGTGGATAGCTGATGAGCTTGTTGTGTTTAGTGCACCTAATCATCCATTGGCTAGCCAGCGTAAAGTGTCAATGAAGCAACTACTTCAAGAAGACTGGATTTTGCGTGAAAAGGGTTCCGGTACGCGCGAAACATTTGATCGGGCATTTCATAGCCATCACTCCGAACTTAAAATAAGATTGGAACTAGAACATACTGAAGCGATTAAACGTGCCGTAGAGTCAGGGCTTGGCATAGGTTGCATTTCACGCTTAGCGCTTAAAGATGCCTTTCGCCGCGGTAGCTTGGTGCCTATTTCCACGCCTCATTTGGATTTGAGTCGTTTCTTTTATTTTCTGTGGCATAAGCAGAAATATCAAACGACTGGGGTTCGGGAATTTTTAAATCTATGCAAGCGTTTGACTGTAGGCGTTGAGCGAAGTGACTTGGTTAATCTACCAGAAATTGCTTAGCCCGAAATAGACTGCCAGAATAGACTAAAGAAAACAGAAGGATTAATGATGCAACGTGATGTGATGAATTATGATGTTTTGATTGTAGGCGCAGGCCCGTCTGGGCTTGCTGCGGCAATTAGACTTAAGCAACTTGCTAATGAAACTGGCAAAGAGCTAAGTGTATGTGTTCTTGAAAAAGGCGCAGAAGTGGGTGCACATATACTCTCAGGCGCGGTAATAGACCCCATTGCATTGAATGAACTCATCCCCGATTGGAAGGAGCAGGGCGCGCCTCTCAATACTCCAGTTCAAGATGATGAGTTTTTGATATTAAGTGAAACAAAATCTTGGTCAATTCCGCATCGCTTAATGCCACCTTTGATGAGCAATCAAGGTAATTACATTGCCAGCTTAGGCGATGTATGTCGATGGCTGGGCGAGCAAGCGGAAGCCTTAGGTGTTGAAATTTACGCAGGCTTTTCTGCTCAAGAAATGCTTTATGACGAACAGAATAAAGTCGTCGGCATTATTACTGGCGATATGGGACGAGATGCTTCTGGTCAGCCAAGCGCACAATTTACAGCGGGCATTGAAATCAGAGCGCCTTATACCTTAATCGCAGAAGGTACTCGCGGCTCACTTACACGCGAGCTAGAAAGTCACTTTGATTTACGCAAAAATTCATCTCCACAAAAGTATGGTTTAGGTTTTAAAGAGGTTTGGCGTATTCCTGCAGAGCAACACCGTAAAGGCTTGGTTCAGCATAGTCTGGGTTGGCCGCTAAATAAAGATACTGGTGGCGGCTCTTTTATCTATCACTATGGTGAGCAGTTAGTTTCAGTTGGCTTTGTCGTGCATCTGGATTATGCCAACCCACATTTGTCACCTTACGATGAATTCCAGAGCTTCAAGATGCATCCTAAAATGCAAGCGCTCCTCAAAGGTGGTAAGCGTTTAAGCTATGGCGCAAGAGCCATTAGTGAGGGTGGTTTGCAATCTTGGCCTGAACTGGTATTTCCAGGTGGCGCACTGATTGGTTGCAGTGCTGGCATGGTGAACGTGCCACGCATTAAAGGCAGTCATAACGCAATGAAGTCGGGCATGCTGGCAGCTGAAGCGGTATTCGAAGCATTAAATAATCAGGTAGATAACCACGCAGCGCCGCCTTTGCTGCTTAACTATACTAAAGCATTAAAAAACTCATGGGTTTGGCAAGATTTGAACGCAGTGCGCAATGTGAAGCCATTGCTATCAAAATTTGGTAGTTGGGTAGGGATGGTATTAGGTGGATTAGAAATGTGGTTGGCCGCATTTAAGCTAAATTTACCATGGACGCTTCAACATGATAAAGCTGATCATCACTGCACTAAACCTGCGGCAGATATGCCTAAAATTAACTACCCTAAACCTGATGGAATTTACAGCTTTGATAAGTTGAATTCAATTAGTCTGAGCAATATTGCGCATGATGCTAATCAACCATGTCATCTGCATTTACTTGATAATTCTGTGCCGATTAGCATCAACCTTGCCAAATATGATGCGCCCGAACAGCGCTATTGCCCTGCAGGCGTGTATGAAATAGTCATGAAGGATGAAGCAAAGCATTTGCAAATTAATGCTCAAAACTGCATACATTGCAAAACTTGTGATATCAAAGATCCTACGCAAAATATTATTTGGGTGCCGCCTGAAGGTGGAAGTGGACCCGTTTATTCTGGGATGTAATGATTAACGGATCTTCTGCAAAGGCGATAGCAAACCTCGACTAGTGAGGTTTGCTTAAGACATTGCTTCTTTAAACTTTAGTACTAACTACATTGCCAGATACACCATGACCCTCTAAGCTGCTAGACAATGACTGTAAGAAAGTCTCCAAGCTACTTCCAACAGAAGAGGATTTTCCTAAAGCGCTCAACAAGTCATTAAAGCTAGATTGTAGTGTGGAGCTTGACTCACTGGTGTCAGATGAGGATGAGCTACTAGCATTGCTTAGCTGTGAAATTAAACTTTGCATTTTGCTATCCATATCACCGCCTCCCATGCCCATCGGCGGTGGGGGAGGTGGCATAGAGTCCTCTTCTGACGATGAGCCACTTGAAGCATTTGTGCCGTTTTGAGACTGCAGTGCCGCCATTAGATTTTGCATAAAAGTACTTAAAGCCGACGAGGCATCTGTGCTTGAAGTGGTTGTATCTGAGCTCGTAGTATCGCTGCTTGAGCTGGTACTTGAAGCATTGGAGTCACCAAAGATGGAAGAAAGGCCGCCTGATATTCCAGCAGATTTAAGCGCGCTATCAATCGCGCCCATCAGCCCACCACCATCTTTACCCTGACGTTGCTCATTGTCAGGCTTCACGCAGTGCGCGCTATGCCCAGCGCTTGTTTGAGACGTTTGATAAATACTATTGGTAGATGAAACGCTACTAATACTCGTCATAATGATTACTCCTTAGTGAATTTAATTTACAAATTACTCCTCTATTTATAAAGTGTTTATCAGTCATCCTTTGATGTATAAGTCGCGTGGGATGTGAATAAAACTTAATAAAATAGTGGTAGATTTATGGATATCTTCGAGAAATGATGAGCAAAATAGCGACCTCATCTTCTGAATATTCCAAGCGATGATTTAATCATTCTCGGACATAATCAATATGTGTGATTAGATGCAATTAAATGCTCTAACTTATTGAATTAATTGTAAATTTTTGTAAGTTTATGTAAAGATGGTGCTTACTTGTACGTTCTTTATTCAAGAGTACGAATTCTCATTAAGAGAAGAGAGGGTGTTTTTTAGTGAGTATTCAATAAGGTAGCATCAATCAGCTGCATTTTTACGTGACTGCCAAAATAGCGCGATTGCAATCACCAAGATCACCGCCAATTGCTGCCAAAACAAACTTCTACTGCCGGCATGACTTATTACAAAGCCCGCTACAAAAGGCCCTGCTGCAGACAAAATCGTGTAAATAATAGACACTTGTCTGACGCGATTACTTAAGTTTACTTCTGCATGACTTGCCTCTGTAGCCGTTGCATCAGCCAGCGTTGCCCAAAAGATGCCTAGTGTAAGCAAACCGCCACCTACACCGCCAAATATGAACATGGTTACTGCTAAATTTAAGAAGCTTTTATCGAACAGGATAGCCATTAGAACCGCTAAGAATGCTGCGAAAGTGCATAGCTTGGCTGTCCATAATAAGCCTTTGTTGTCCGCTAACCAACCTATCGCAAACTGACAAGTCATCGCGCCAATGCCTAGAATGGTAAGTAGCCAGGCTACGTCACTGCTGACTAAGCCAATATCAGCGCTGTATACGGGTAGAAACGCTAAGATACTGCCTTCCATCCAGCCGCCTAAACCTGCGATTAGCGCACCAAAACCCATTAAAAATGCGATGGTTTGTTTGATAGGTTTGCCTAGATTTAAATGTTGATTTTTGGAATTATTTTCTTGCGAGCTATCTGTAGCAGGTAAGGTGACCGCGATGAATAGAGGTATAACAGCCAACATGATAATGGTTGCCGCTATCAAAAATGCAGTTGGTTTGATTGCGCCCACGCTCACAATAATCAGTGGTGCTAAAACTGCAGCAATGCTAATCAAGGTTTCGTGGATGCCGATAACTCTGCCGCGTGCATGTGCGGGTGCGAGTCGATATAACCAAGTTTCGTTGGCTATCCAGCGCAAACCTAAGCCAAAACCAATAGCGGCAGCGGGGATAAGCCACCATTGCCAATCAAGCCAAGGCATTATGGCAAAGCTTAAGGCGCTGATGCCCAAGCCTATTATTACAGTGATGCGATAACCCAAAGCGCGTATGAGTTGACCTGTGACTAAAAGTCCAGCCAACATACCTAACCAAAGTGCGGAGCTGGTAATACCAATTTGCTCTGGTGTTGCGCCTTTAGCCACTAAGGCAATAGGCAGTAAAGTTGTGCCTAACCCATACTGACCAATCTGCGAAAGCGTAGAAACAGCATTTAGCGCAATTATGCTTAAGTTGCGATGCTTGAGGGCCATTGGTGTTGAAGCTATTTGAGAATTAGTCATGCATGGCTTAAAAAACTAACTTGTCAAACTTAAACTTGCGAAGCCAAATAGCGTCTATCCCAGCTACTCACTTCATACATAAAGTGCGCCAGCTCTATATCCTTAACATTGCAGAAGGCATCTATAAATTCGTTGCCAAACATTTCACGCGCAGACTTGCTTTGCTTAAGTTGCGTGATGGCGCTTTCTAAGCCAATGGCAATTTCACGGGGGAATTCATAACCATCTTTATCATCCACAGGTGCGGTAGGCTTCAGTTTTTCTTGCATGCCTCGTAAGCCGCAAGCGAGTGAGGCAGCCATTGCCAAGTATGGGTTGGCGTCGCTACCCGCAAAGCGACTCTCAACGCGACGTGCTGCAGCGCCAGAGTGCGGTACACGCAAGCCTATAGTGCGGTTATCGTGCCCCCATTGCAAGTTAACTGGGGCTTGAGTGCCTAGTGCATAGCGGCGCCATGAGTTAAAGTAAGGCGCCATAAATGGCATTAAGTCTGCCATGTATTTTTGTAGCCCTGCAATATAGGCATAGAAATCTGGTGTGGCGTTTCCCATGTTGTCACTAGTGGCATCGCTAAAAATATTGTTACCTTTAGTATCAACAATGCTTTGGTGCAAATGCATAGAGCTGCCATCGTAATCAGCTAACGGTTTTGCCATAAACACCGCATTTAAGTCATGCTGAGCTGCTATTTCACGCAAGGTATGTTTGAACAACACTACATCATCAGCTAATTTCAAAGCATCGCCATGCAGTAGGTTAATTTCAAATTGATTGGGTGCCATTTCGTGCAGCCAAGTATCTGTACGGATTTCCAGTGCATCGAAAGCAGCTTGTAAAGCTTGCCAGAAATCGCGCATTTCAGCAGTTGAGTTAAGGCTATAGCCCATCTGGCGTTCTAGTTCTATGCTGCCACCACGCATGGTGTGTGGTGTGAAACCTGTCGCTTCTTGACCATCACGTTTAAATAGATAAAACTCAATTTCTGGCGCGACTACAGGCTGTAACCCGAGTGCTTGATATTGCGCTAATACTTTCTTAAGCACATTACGCGGCGCATGTTCTGATGGACTACCATCAAAATTGACGCAGTCATGTAGCACCCAAGCGCGCTGTGGCTGCCACGGTAGTACTTTAAATGTACTGTAATCTGGCTTAAGTATGGTGTCGTTATCCATCGCACCGATCACATTATCATCACAGTATTCGCCATTAATGGTTTGCAAAATTACCGCTCTGGCAATGCGTAACTCTTTGCCATCCGCAAAGTCATGTCCGCGCATCACTTTGCCACGGAGTGTGGCGTTGATCGTAGGGAACAGGCATTCTACTTCGGTGATTTTATTTTTCTTAATTAATTCAGCAACGTGCTTTAACGATGACATATTTTTATCTTATGAGTTTATCTTGTGAATTGATGGGATGTTTTTACTTCATCGTCGGCATAACAAATTCAGAACCCGAACTTTTAGCGGCAGAAGGCCAGCGAGAAGTGGTGGTTTTTAAGCGTGTATAAAAGCGCATGCCTTCTGTGCCGTAGATATGATGGTCGCCAAATAACGAGCGTTTCCAGCCACCAAAACTATGGAAAGCAATCGGCACAGGAATAGCCACATTCACGCCGACCATGCCAGCTTGCACGCGGCTGGTGAATTCTCGTGCGACTTCGCCGTCACGTGTAAAAATTGCCGTGCCGTTACCAAATTCGTGGTCGTTGACTAACTGCAATGCTTCTTCAAACGTTTCTGCACGCACTACACATAATACTGGACCAAAAATTTCCTCTTTATAAATGCGCATGTCTTTGGTGACATTATCGAATAAGCATGATGCCAAAAAGAAGCCTTGTTCATGACCTGCATGGCTATAGCCGCGACCATCGATGACTAGATTTGCACCTTCTGCCACACCTAAGTCAACGTATTCTTTAACCTTGGCAAAATGCTGCGGTGTCACTAATGGACCCATATCTGCTTTTTCATTCAAGCCTTGGTCTATCACGATGGTTTTCACTTTTTCTTTTAGTTTTTCGACTAGTTGATCAGCAATATTGCCAACTGTCACGGCTACAGAAATCGCCATGCAACGCTCACCAGCAGAGCCGTAACCTGCGCCAATCAATGCATCTGCCACTTGATCTAAATCCGCGTCTGACATCACCACTAAGTGATTTTTAGCGCCACCTAATGCTTGCACGCGCTTACCATTTTTAGTGCCAGTGCTGTAAATATATTCAGCAATTGGCGTTGAACCTACAAAGCTAATGGCTTGAATGCGTTTATCAGTGAGTAATACGTTCACGGCTTCTTTATCGCCATTGACTAAGTTGAATACACCTGCTGGTAAACCAGCCTCGGCGAGTAAGTCAGCAATCATCAAGCTTGCACTTGGTGTTTTTTCAGATGGCTTTAGTACAAAGGTGTTGCCAGTCGCTAATGCCATGGGAATCATCCATAGTGGCACCATGATAGGGAAGTTAAACGGGGTAATGCCAGCAACTACGCCAAGTGGTTGGTGCATGCTGTAAGTGTCAATGCCCGTGCCAACTTGCTCGTTAAAATCACCTTTGAGTAAATGTGGCATGCCGCAGGAAAACTCCACCACTTCGATTCCGCGCGTCACCTCACCTCGTGCATCACTAATCGTTTTGCCATGTTCAAGTGAAATCGCCTTAGCTAAATCGCTGGCATGTTCATCAAGTAAGGCTTTGAACTTAAACATGATGCGTGCGCGTCTGAGTGCTGGCATGGCAG